>Ga0265301_10000546_pt1 | contig 53374 bp, 47 predicted proteins | sample AusTroGonzalo_MG_2_FD_193488 | JGI IMG/M metagenome (GOLD analysis project Ga0265301, IMG submission 193488) | Bovine rumen microbial communities from tropical cattle in Woodstock, Queensland, Australia - Gonzalo_04 | ecosystem: Host-associated > Mammals > Digestive system > Stomach > Rumen ... | reverse complement strand
GTCAAGATAAAACAAGAAGTTGAGAGGGCTTCAGCATGGACTCCCCCTCGACTTCTCGTGTTGTTACTGAATCATTGAGCTTCTGTGCAGGTGAATGTAATATTGGTTAAAGACTCATAACCTGGAATCTTGGACGAGTCAATGTCCGAACAACTTCTGACTCTTTGATCATTCATCTCAACCGTTACAGCCTGTCCAGCGACAGTGGCAGTGCATTTGCAGTTCTTAGTCTTAGTGCATGATGAGAAGCCAATCATGACAACTACAGCAATCGCTAATAATACTTTTTTCATTTTCTTTTTAAATTTAAATTAATAATATGGTTTATAATAAATTAGTAATATAAACATTCTAGGATTTCACCGCTAATATTGCCATCTTGATATTGAAAACTGACATTGCGATAGTTTGTATATGTCCCACTGCCTGGTGCCAATGTCCATGCTGAAGTATTGGTTTTTGAACCGACTTCCACTATGTCGGAATATCCACAAGGATGTATGGCTTTAAATTTTAAATAATAAATTGTAGCAGAGGAACTTTGGTTCTGGATATAATACCTGACTTTAACAACCATGTTGTTGTTTTGTTGTATCTGATATTCGGCATTGGTAACAGCGACCTTGAAGTTATCGTTTCCACCTGTTCCTCCTTTTTGGTATAAAGTTACATATCTTACCGTATGGTTCTCTGACTCGAATCGAATAGTGGCTACCCTTTCTTTTGACGTGTTGTTTTTGTTGACCACAACACGAATATCGGTGCTGGCGGTTCCGCTGGTTGCTGACAGATGTGCCCATGAAGGACAGCCTGTGGCAGTCCAATTTAGAGGATAATGTTGATTGCCAGTATAAATATAAACATGGATTATTTGTGCACTACCATCTGTGTTGCCAAAGGCACCAAATTCCAATCTCTCAGGTTTTACAACCATGTCGTATCCCCCTGAATGTTGCATTACATATACACTTTGCGTTGTTTTCCCGTCTCCTGAAGTGAATGTGATTCTTGCGGACCTGTCTACAATGGACAAATTTTCGTTTACGGTGATCATTATAGATCCATCACCTACGCCACTAGCATTGTTAATTATTCGGCACCAGTCGGAGTCACTCTCGGCTGACCAGGACATATCATCATTATTGCAATAAATATCAATGCGTCCTTCGCCATCTCCCTTTTCAAAATAGGAAAAGGCTGGGCTTACCCAAAATCTATTGTGAGTATAGGATCCTCCTCCTGAACCACCGCTGCCTGAACCACCTTGATTCATCATCGTTATACTTCCTTTATAGTGAATCTTAAAGTCTCTATCCCCGCTTGACAAAGATATTGTATGTCCTTCCGTTTCCACTGTATAATTGCCTCCTGCCAAGGATAATTTTACAGTTCCGTCTATCGAAAAATAGTTTTCTGTCTCAAAGCAATAGACGATAACGCAATTATCTTCTAAACTTTCATAAGAAACATTAGTTTCACCCATTGGTATCGTACTTTCTCCTTTGAAATATAGGAACACATTGGGCTCAGAAGTTTCAAATTGAATGGTAAGATTGCCTTTTTCGACAAAATACTCTGCCGAGTTTATTGTATAGGAAACGTTATCTAGTTTAACATAGTTCCTTTTTTCATCATCTATTTTCGAACATCCAAAGAAAATGATAATGAACGCAAGTAAAGTTAATGTTGCTTTTTTCATTAGTAGTTTTTGCCCGGTTCTATCCCATCGGGCGCATCGGTTTTAATTATTCATACTAAACGATAATTTTAAGATATGTTTTACAACGTGAGAGTTAATCATTCCAAATATTCCGTCTCGTATACTTCAGTAGAATACACTTCTCCCTCCCGATAGGAATCATAAAAATAATAACAGGTCAAACCATCGTATCTGTAATCCCTATAAACATAACTCAAATTTCCGTTCACAAAACGTTGGCGTCCGATTATCTTCTTGCCTTCATAGTCAGTGATTGTATAGTCAGTTGATGTATATGTATGTCCATCCTCATATACTCGCTCTATCGTACATGACGAGGATTTTGGCCGCAAATATGTGTCGTCAAGATACACAATATTATAACTTCGTTCCTCACTCACAATAGTTGGATTAGAAGAAGTATAATATGTCATTTTATAGGTACAATGCAAACCGTCATAGTTGTAATTATAACCTTCTCGAAGAAGAATGCCATTCATATAGTATTTATAGCTTACACATTTTTTCCCCTCATATTCACGATAAGTTTCGTAGATACAATTATCCTGAGGGTCTGGATAATAACACTCTGTTTTTTGATACTTTATTCTTCGATATGTGTCGTCAAGATATTCACATTCAATATGCTTGCGAACACTTATGTCATTAACATTGTCATTATTGTACGAATAATAGTCCCAACTGGCATTTAAACCATCGTATGAATAGTTTTTGTATTCCGAGTATAATTGACCATTTTTATAATACTTATAACTCGTTGCTCTATAACCGTCATAAGTCCATATGGATTTGTATGTATTATTGTTTGATACGAAAAACTCATAAGTCTTGATTAAATACGACAAATCCTCCTTTGTATCTGGTTTGTCAAACCACTTTTTGCAACCAGAGAACAGGATGCTTGTCAATGCAAGAATTGCAATAAGGTAAAGACTCTTTTTCATATATATATTTGCCCGGTTTTATCCCATTGGACTCATCGGTTTTTAGAAGTTCATACTAAGTGTTAGCCCCAAGCCGCAGTTGCCTTGCGATTGAGGTAGTTCGCATCTCATTAAAGAGGGAGAAATGTTGAGAGAGTAGGACTTGTTTTGATTATATGTATCAACGACGTTATTCATATTGTTTGAACCAACAATACTGAAGACAACACCAGGAGTTATGGCGGCAATTCCAAAAACTAAAGTTGCAATGCATGGCTTTATGTATTCAAGGCTATAGTCGTTGTGGTAGGTAGGCGCAAAAAGATAGGACATAAATAATGACCCCAAACCAACAACTCCGATTATTTCACCAAAATTGATTTGGTTTTTTGCTTTATTAAAGAGTAGATAAGTCTGTTCGTCCAATAGGCCCTTTATTTCTTCATTGGTTAATCTGCGACCATTCATTTTCAACCCCGCAGGAAAAGTATTATACGATTCCAAATAGCCTAAGTTATTTTTTTGATTTAGCTGCGAATAGATGTTTTGTTGGCTATTTGGATTGTCCGAAAATACTTCCACCTCTCCGTTTTCATAATTGATGCTCACTACATCTGTGCGGCTAATGGAATAGGTCGGGCCATCTTGGTTCGACCACTTTTTGTACTTGATTTCTGTACTTGTGATTTCAAGCACTTTGCTCATTACGGTGGATTGGTCTTTTTTTACAATCACGTCCTGTGCCATTACCGCTCCAGTTATGCAAAGCAAAAACAGTGTTGCAAACCATCTTTTTGACGCTTTCATTTTCTTGCTATTTAATAGATTAGAAATGAACACCTAATTGGATACTTAATGCGGAGACTTTTAGTTTTTGGGCAAGTACACTTTCTCCACCTGAAATATTTGCCGCATCCACATCATACGATAGTTGAACTGGACTATAGCCTGCATAGAACAAACCGATACTGAGGTGGTCAAACAATAGTAATCCTCCCCCTATTTCATATGTAAAGTTCGCTTTTGTTTTGTATATGAAATTAAACTCTTTCATTGCATAAACAGGGGTTGAACTGTATGTGCCAAGATAGGTTCCTCCCAAGCGATTGTTCATCTGAATCGATGTTACATGGTTGACATTCAAGCCCAAGTTGGCTTCAGCTATCAGTCCGATACTCTTGTTGAAGTAATAAGTATAATCAATGCCCGTCATGAAAGAAAAGTTATAATAACTGGGAAATTCGGTAACACTGAAATCAAAACCATAAACACCATATCCCTCATTCATTGTTTGTGAAATAGCAGGTTCAAGGATTGATTTGAATGTTTGTTTTTCAGAATCTGTAATTCCATTATATAATACACCAATTTTCAGCGGCATACCAATAATACTGTTCCCGTTTACGTATAAAGGAAAATGAAGCTTCAAAGAGCCGTTGAACCCTGTTTTTGCCGCTCCTACTCCAACTTGATTAGCATTTCCAAGCGCTTCTGCAAATATTTGAAAAGGCACACAAAAATCATAAACACTGGAATATCTTTCAGTGGTCGCCCCGAACCTCCCCATGGGGATAGCCACTCCACCATTCAACGAGAACTGCACTCGACCTCTTCCATAAGGTGATTTTGGCTTCTCAGATGTGGATTGAGGCTGAGTATTTATTGGTTGAACGGGAGCATGGGTGACAGTTTGCTGAGGGGCGGGCGTAATCATACTATTGTTGTTAATCCTGTCCACCTCTCCGTTTTGGTAGTTGATACTCACCACTTCAGAGCGGCTGATAGAATAAGTTGGCCCCTCTTGGTTCGACCACTTCTTGTATTTGATTTCAGTGCTTGTTACTTCAATCACCTTGCTCAAAACTGTGGTGTTGTCTTTTTTCAATATTACATCTTGCGATAAAACAGTTCCTGTTAGACAGATTTGAATTATGACTAATAATATTATTCTGCTGTTTTTCATGGATTACGCTACCTGGTTATATACTCATTAGGTTCGTCGGTTTTGATTGGTATAGAACAAAAGAGGTCACTCTTGAAGGGGTGACCTCTTCCTAATCACTAACTTAATGTGTTGCTATCATTATATTTCAGGTGAAATAATGCCGTCATTTCAGTTTTCCGTTTACTGTCAGGTGTCTTTCCCCGTGATAGTCTTCTGAGAAGGAATTGTTGATAAGGAGCAACAGGTTCTCTCCATTTTCTTTTTCATTCATCACAGCAATCACCTCATCATAAGTAACTGCTTCTTCGGCAGCCAAGATGTTATATGCGTTTGTCTTGTTGTCTTTATAGTTCTTGGGGTTCTTTTTAATGTCTTTGAACAAAGCATCTTTGCCCTCGTAGGTATCAATCTCGTCCCACTTTGAATGGTCAAAGACGTAAAGCGAAATCGAATCATCAACAGGCACCAAACTAATGGTATCGAGGGCTACAATTACACTGTCTATAACCTTGTTGTCCATCCACAACAGACCATAATCACCGAAACCTGTCACAGAGTCTAGTCCAATCTGTTGCCAAACGAATTCGGATTCCATAGCTTCCTGCACATGGATATCAATGTAGGCGGCACTTTCTTCGTTGGCAGCGTCATAAGCACGACCTACAATCTGCCAATCGCCCAATTCCACAAAACAGAATTCACCTTCACAATGGAAGTTGTCTCCGTTGAGATCAAATACTTTGTCGTAAATGGTTGTTTTTCCGTCGGAAACATACATCCGAAATTTGACGAGCTTTTCCTTGGTTTCAGCATTGGCGGTAGCATCAAAGCCAAATTTCAAAGTGTCACCTGTAATTAAATGTTTTTCGCCTGTGGTGTAGCCTTCTTCTGTCATGATGGCAACACTGGGTTTGGGATTTTCAACTTTTTTGTTGCATCCAACAAGAGCCACTCCCATCATAATGAGTAGCATGAGGTTTCTGTAAATGTGCTTCATAGTCTTGAATTTTAATGTGATACAATTGTTGCTTTTTAGTATTAGATTTTTGCAAAGAAACAATTAATCCGCTAAAAACCAGACCTTTTGTTGTTGTTAGTTTTACCACAATTTGTTGTTGTTTTTACCACAGAACACACTAACGGCTTTCTTCCTTTTCTATATGAAACAGACGTGATGCTTCGCCAAAAAAATCATAGTTGAGAAGTTTACTAGCGCGAAGGATAAATTCAGAGTTGAGATGCGGACGAGCAAGCAGTTTGTACATATTGCTGCGGTCGCTGCCCATTTGTTTAGCAAACCAATCCACGCTGTAGCGCTGTCTGCGCAATTCTTCGTGAATCATCTTACCGAAATGGATATCGCTCATGGTCTGCTATCCGCTTTACTTGTTCGGCAGACTCCCCGATGCCGAGATTGATTACCGTGTTTTGCTACAACATAAAGAAAAAAGCGCGGGAATCCTGTCCTTGCTTATCCCGCTTGTTCAGGCTCTCGCATTGCCTCTCCGCCAAGAATAAGCAATACCGAAGCCCACGCTTGATGATACACCTAAGTAAAGGTTATATTTTAATTAGGTACACCAAAACCATGGACGTCGACTATTGCTTTACCGTATGGCGGATTGAATTTGCGAGATTCGAACAAGCCGCAGATAAAACGTCAGTCTAACGTCTTCTCAATATGTCATCGCCCACCCGCCAACCCGAATGGGCTTCGGATGAACGACGCGGCAAATATACAATGTTTTTGAGAATATGATTTGTTTTCACTTCCAAAAATAAAAATGTTGCAATTGCGTTTTACTAAGCAACAATGTTGTATTTTTGCGAAAAATATAAAATGTAAGAGATGGATACTCAACTGATACATACGATACAAAGTTATTTTTCCACACAACCAGTTTTAAAAGCATGGCTGTTTGGCTCGTATGCCAGAGGGGAACAGACACCAGAGAGCGATGTTGATATTTTGGTTGTTTTCGACCAAAAAGACGGCAAGAGGGTTAGTCTTCTGAAACATATAGGCATCGCATTAGGTTTAGAAGATTTGCTTGGTAAGAAAGTAGATTTAATCACAGAAGGCACATTGTTGCCTTATGCTCAGAAAACCGCAGAAAAAGATAAAGTTTTGATTTATGAGAGAGCCAATTAGAGATAAAGGGAAACTTGAACATATTCTTGAATGTGTTTCAAATATCAACGAGTTTGCTAACGGCAAAACCTTTGCACAAATCGAGGCAGATAAGATGTGCTATTTTGCCATTGTATATCAGTTGGTTATCATCGGAGAGGCGGCTAATATGCTTACAAAGGAGTTACGTGAGGTCCGTCCACAGACCCCGTGGCGCGAAATTATTAATATGAGGAATTTCATTGTTCATGGATATAATGTTGTGGATAAAAACGAAGTATGGTCGGTGATTCAAGACGACCTTGAACCGTTAAAGCAACAAATTGAACAATATGTGAAAGAACTGGTTGCTTTAGAGGGAACGGATTCTTGTGCACAATAATACCTGTGGTGTGAAAAAGAAATAAATCAGATGTCATATAGTTTTGACAACCCAGAAGAACAAATCTTTTCGGAGAGAACGGAAAAGGAAACCGATAAGAAATGCCCCAATTGCGGAGCCACCGTAACCTTCGACCCCGCCTTGGGAAAACTGCACTGCGAGTACTGCGGCTACGAATGTGAGCTGCCGAAACCCGAGTCTGAAAACGAGGTCTGCGAGATGGATTTTGAGGCCGCCATGAACAAAGGTAGTTTTGAGTGGGGCGAGCAGAAAAAATCGGTGCAGTGCAAGCAATGTGGCGCCGTCACCATCTACGACGTACTGGAAACAGCCGCCGTTTGCCCCTTCTGCGGGTCCACTAACGTGATGCCGGCCGCCACCGAAAACTCCATCGTTCCGGGCGGTGTGTGTCCCTTCTCCATACCCAAGAATCTGGCAGGCATGAACTTCACCCTTTGGCTGAAAAAGAAATGGTTCACGCCAAGAAAAGCCAAGAAAAGCGCCCTTCCCGATGCCTTCCAAGGCGTGTATCTGCCATATTGGACCTACGACACCCAAACCACCTCCAACTTCACGGCCAGGGCGGGCTACGACAAAAAGGTAAGGAAAAAGGACGGCAGCTTCGAAACCGTTACCAACTGGAACAGCGTGAGCGGCGTGTATCAAAAGTTTTTCGACGATGAGACCGTTATGGCCTCGAAGCGGCAGGAAAACTCGGGCGTGAGGGATTGCGAGCCTTTCAATCTTAGCAAAGTTGTGCCTTATTCACCGCAAGTGTTGGCCGGATTCGCCGCCGAGCGCTATTCTATCGGGCTGAAGGAAGGATGGGGTTTAGCCCAAGATTCCATTCGTTCAAAACTGCGTTCAAATATAGATCGCTACATCAAGTCGAAATGGCGCTGCGACCGCACGAGCAACATCAAGTTCTCCACCGTATACGACAACATCACTTATAAATATATTCTCGTTCCCGTCTGGATTTCGTCCTTCAAGTTCAAGGACAAGGTCTATCAGTTTGCCGTGAACGGGCAGACGGGCAAGGTGGGCGGCAAGGCGCCGGTTTCGGCCTTCAGGGTCATTCTGGCCGTTTTGTTAGGCATCGCCGCTTGCATCGGAATTTATTATTTGCTCCAGTAGGTTTATTGGGCAAAGGACACCAAAAAAGGCTGACTGCGGAAGCAGTCAGCCTTTTGCTCGTTTTCGTTGATTTAATCAAATTACATCATGCCGTCCATTCCGCCGCCCATGGGCATCGGAGGTGTGGGAGGCGTGGGCTCTTTGTGGTTGCTGATGACGCATTCGGTAGTCAGCAACATGCCGGCGATGGAAGCGGCGTTCTCCAAGGCGACTCTCGACACCTTCACAGGGTCGATGACACCGGTCTTGAGTAAGTTCTCATAGACCTCAGTGCGGGCGTTGAAGCCGAAGTCACCCTTGCCTTCCATGACCTTGTTGACGACGACCGAGCCTTCGAGGCCGGCGTTCTCAACAATCTGGCGCAGCGGCTCTTCCAAGGCGCGCTTGATGATGGCGATACCCGTGGTCTCGTCCTCGTTCTCGCCTTTCATCTTCTCGATGGCCTTGATGGCGCGGATGAAGCCGACACCACCGCCAGGGATGATACCCTCTTCGATGGCGGCGCGGGTGGCGTTCAAAGCGTCTTCCACGCGGTCTTTCTTTTCCTTCATCTCGACCTCAGAGGCGGCACCGACATAGATGACAGCCACGCCACCGGCCAACTTGGCCAAGCGCTCTTGCAGCTTCTCGCGGTCGTAGTCGCTCGTGGTGGTCTTGATTTGGGCCTTGATTTGGTTGGTGCGGCCTTCGATGTCCTTCTTGGCACCGTGACCGTTCACGATGGTGGTGTTGTCCTTGTTGATGCTGACCTTGTCGGCTTGACCGAGCATTTGCAGGTTGGCATCTTCGAGCTTGTAGCCCTTCTCTTCGCTGATGACGGTGCCACCAGTCAGGATGGCGATGTCTTCCAGCATTTCCTTACGACGATCACCGAAGCCAGGAGCCTTGACAGCAGCGACTTTCAGCGAGCCACGCAGACGGTTGACCACCAAGGTAGCCAAAGCTTCACCGTCGATGTCCTCGGCGATGATGACGAGGGCGCGACCAGTCTGCAAGGTCTTTTCAAGCACGGGCAGCAGGTCCTTCATCACGGAGATCTTCTTGTCGTAGATGAGGATGTAAGGATTCTCATAGACGGCTTCCATCTTCTCGGTGTTGGTGACGAAGTAAGGCGAGATGTAGCCACGGTCGAACTGCATGCCTTCGACGACGTCGACATAGGTGTTGATGCCCTTGGCGTCTTCAACGGTGATGACGCCTTCCTGCTTCACCTTGCCCATGGCCTCGGCGATGAGGCCGCCGATGGTGCCGTCGTTGTTGGCCGAGATGGTGGCCACTTGCTTGATCTTCTCATTGTCGCCGTCGACCTTCACCGACATCTTTTTCAGCGAAGCGACCACAGCAGCCACAGCCTTGTCGATACCGCGCTTCAAGTCGAGCGGGTTGGCACCGGCGGTGACGTTCTTCAGACCCGTGGCCACGATGGCTTGGGCCAGAACGGTGGCGGTGGTGGTACCATCACCAGCGAGGTCGTTGGTCTTGGAGGCCACTTCCTTCACGAGTTGTGCACCCATGTTCTCGACGGGATCGATGAGTTCGATTTCCTTGGCGACCGTCACACCGTCCTTGGTGATCTGGGGAGCGCCATACGACTTCTCGATGACCACGTTACGGCCTTTGGGGCCGAGGGTCACCTTCACTGCGTTACTCAATGCGTCGACGCCCTTCTTCAGGCCGTCGCGTGATTCGATATTGAAAAGAATGTCTTTTGCCATGATATTTGTTGTTTTATTTGTTCATTAGATAATTGCTATGACATCGCTTTCGCGCATAATCATATAGTCTTTGCCGTCGAGGTGGAACTCGGTGCCGGCGTATTTGCCGTAGATGACTTTGTCGCCCTCTTTCAGGGTCATTTTGTTGTCTTTGGTGCCAGGACCAACGGCGACCACCGTGCCTTGCTGGGGTTTCTCTTTGGCGGTGTCGGGGATGATGATACCGCTAGCGGTTTTCTGTTCGGCGGCGGCGGGCTCGATGACCACGCGGTCGGCCAGAGGTTTGATTGCTAATTTTGCCATAATGTGTTGATTATTTGTTGATTGTTGATTAATCGATTAATGAGCGGCCCTTCGACAGGCTCAGGGACCGCGTCCCATTCTAATGGACGGCGAAAGTTTGTCACATTTCGTGCCAAAGTGGAAAATGGCAGGGTTTTGTCAGTTGGGGTGACAAAGTGGCATTATCTATCGGTGATGGCAAAACGGGTCACCTCGCCGTCTCTCCAAGTGCACTCCACCACCTTACCATGGCGGGCGCAGAGCCCTTTGAAATGGCCGTCTTTCCATACCGCAGGCAGGGCTGGGAGAAGTTCGATTTCCCCGTCATGGCTCTGCAGCAGCATCTCGGCGATGCCTGCTGTGCCGCCGAAGTTGCCGTCGATCTGGAAAGGCGGATGGGCACAGAAGAGGTTGGGATAGGTGCCTGCTTGATGACTGCCGTCAAGATGGATGGCAGGCTCGAGTAGGTTCCTCAAAAGATGATAGGCATGGTCGCCATCATGAAGACGCGCCCAAAAGCAGATCTTCCAAGCCCTCGACCAGCCCGTGCCTTCGTCGCCACGGCGGCGCAGGGTCTCGCGGCAGGCATCCATCAGTTCGGGTGTTTTGGATGGGGTCAGCATCGTGCCAGGATACAAGCCAAAGAGATGCGACACATGGCGGTGCTGCGGCTCCACCTCCTTGTAGTCTTTTAGCCATTCCTGCAAATAGCCCTGCTCGCTGACTTGCATGGGTGGAAAATGGGATTTGGCAACTCGAAGGCTGTCGGAAAACGCCGCATCCACACCCAAAATCTCCGCTGACTGACAAACCACGTCGTATAGCTCGCTGACAATCTGCACATCCATGGTGCTGCCCATGCACACGCTGACGGCGGTGCTGTCGTTGAGCCAGAAGGCGTTCTCGGGCGAGGTCGTCGGAGCGGTGACGAGCCAGCCGTGCTCAGGTTCCTCAATCATCGCGTCAAGGAAGAACAAGGCCGCTTCTTTCATCATAGGATAAGCTTCTTGCAAGAAGGCCGTGTCCTGCGTGAACGCATAATGCTGCCAAGCATGGAGGGCCAGCCATGCTCCGCCCGTGTTGGTGGCGCCCCACGAAGGATGCTCGCCAGGGGCGGTGAAGCCCCAAGGGTTACAGACCACATGAGCGGCCCAGCCTCGGGCGCCATAGAAGTCGTGGGCGGTCTTTTGTCCCGAGGGCATCAAACCCTCAGCAAAACGGATCAGAGGCAGATGCAACTCCGAGAGGTTGCAGACCTCGCAGGGCCAGTGGTTCATCTCCACATTGATGTTGAGGTGATAGTCACCGTTCCAAGGGGTCTGGATGCTGTTAGCCCACAGGCCTTGCAGGTTGGGTGGCAGCAGGTTCTCGCGGGTGGAGCTGATGAGCAGGTAACGCCCGTAGTGGAAATAGCAGGTCGGCAGCCATGGGTCGTCATTGACGAGGAAGTCTTTCCAATGGTCTTCCAGGGTGAGGTCTTGTCTCTCTTGGGGTTCGCCAATCACCAACTCCACGCGATCAAACAACTCATGGTGGGCTTTCAGATGGTCGTTTTTTATGTCATCAAAGCCTTTCGCGATAGCCTTTTGCAGGTGTTCGTTGACGTATGCTTCGGGGTCGGCGCATAGAAAATCGGTTGCTGCGCAAAAGTAGATGATCGTTTCGTTGTTCGTGGCGACCGTTTGTGCTTTGGCATAATATCGCATCCCTTCCACGCCTTCCACGTTGCTGTCCAGCTGGCCACACATAATGACTCTATGGGCATCGGTGATGACTTCGGCTTTTTCGGGACGGAAAAGACTAATTTCCAGGGTCGGCCCTTCGACAGGGCCAGGGGCCTTAACTTTTATCACCGCCACATCATCGACACGTGAGATAAAAGCCTCGCGCTCATAGTATTGACCACCTTTTTCGAAAGAAACCCTGTGCGTGGCATCATTGAGGCACAATGTCCGCTGATAGTTTGTCACGGAATCATCATTAGGATAACGGCAGGTAATCGTCAAATTGCCCAAGGTCTGGTAGCAGCCGAAAGGCACCTTGGCACCTTGTCCGTGGCCAGAGCCTTCGCCGCCGCATACGAAGGTCTCGTACATCAGGTTTTGGGCTTCGTCGTTCTTGCCTTCCTTCAGCAGCCTTTGAATCTCGGGCAGCGACGCCAAAGCCATGGGGTTGCTGTCATCGCTCGGTGCCCCCGACCACAGGGTGATGTCGTTCAGCACGATGGTCTCCACCTCCACCCCACCATCGGGCATCATGCCGAGATGGCCGTTGCCCAAGGGGAAACACTCTTCCCAGATCTGGGCGGGGGCGGTATGGATGAGGTTCCACTGTGGTTTTTGGGACTGCTTTTGGCAGCCTGTGATGAGGAGCAAGGGAATGATGAGATGGAGGAGGCGGTTCATGGGCTTTACTGTCCTTTCTTAGTCCAAAATACTAACGTCTGGTTCCTTGCACGAATCCAGATATTCCAATCCCTTCGACTTAAGTTCCGAATAATTCAATATTGACAAAGGACTCTCCTCTTTCTTCAAATAAGACGTGGGTATTACAGAAGCAGTCAACATCATTGATTTTATAGTCATTTCAGTTTCAGATGTAACTCCAACATATTTCTTTACCGTATCCACATTGTCTTGTAGCCATTTGTGACGTCGCAAATGTTTTAGCACAAGGGCTTTCCTTTTATCTTTCTCAGGATTTAAACCACGTCCAAGGTACTCATCCATCTCGGTTTTCATCTCCTTGACGTTCTTTGCAGTATTAGTATTTTTGCATTCAATGGAATATAGAATATTTCGTCTAGTATCGTAAGCAAGCACATCTATGTCTCCGTAATTATCATCTGCATCAAGATTACCTTGCTGTTTCATTGTCACATCATGGGACCACACTTTAAGTTCGGGTATTTTTTTCAGGTAATTACGTACTATTTCGTTGAATTCTCGTCCCTTTTCCGCTTCAATCTGCCCCAATAACGACTGTATTTGTTTGCCACCCTTTTTTAGTCTTCCAGAAAAGAGCAAATCAGACAATTGTACACCTGCCTGCAAACAAGAGCGAAATGCAAACATACAAAGCACTTGTCCATCATCAAGGACATACCGCACAATAGGTCGCCGTAGATAACTGAGTTCCCTGTTGTAAGACCAAGGGAAAATATCTTTTCCTTCCATTCCTTCAGGTGGTGTTAGATAATCTTTCCGCTTGTCAAGGGAGAGTCTGTCAAGACATTTTTTCGCCAATTTTTCTGTAAGGTCTGGACATTTTTGCTGGATGGCCTGAAGCAAGTCTGCTTCTAGTATCTCCACTTCTGTTTTTTGCTGCTCCATAGCGATGACATAACATGAGTATAAAAACCGAAGAATGTTCGAATAGCTTATTCCCCAATCCGCTATAAAAGCCGCATCTATTATATCATGCTTTTCATCACGGGTTACATCTGTGCGTGGATGCATGATTGCAAGATGATCCATTTTATTATTGAAGTCCTCAATATCTTCATTTATTCTTTCAACTGTTCGAGCAAATGCGAAACTGCCAGCACAGTCATTAAACCTATCTTCATATATTCCGTAGCGGCCAGAACTAAGTTTCTCTATTGTATGGTCTGCTACATCAAGATGTATTGCGTCACAAATACCACCAATAGACACTATCTCATCCATGATGGCAAGAAGGGTTTCTATGTCATCTGTACCCGGCCTTGTGCCCTCTGTTTTGTTTTGTGTAGCAGACAAAAGTTCTATCAACGCCCGTGTTGATAACCCAGCATCCGTCAAACGTTTTTCCTCTTCATTATACTCTTTCCTTTTTTCATCCGAATCGCCAAAACAAAGTATCTGCGCGGGTTGCAGCATTCTGTTGTGTTCACGTTGAAACACCAATGTGTCGTGGTTGTTGATGAGCATTCGAAGAAGCCATTGCGTATCAAATTGTTTCAGTCTCTCGTTCAACTTTGCAAGGAGAACATCGACTCCGGTATGGAGGAATTTTTCTTTCTGTTCTATTTCTTCAAGCTTTCCATCAAAGTCGCTTCCTTCTTCTTTCATCCACCTTGGGAATTGATCAAGAAGTAATTGGTGTGATGATTCATGTATATATATTGGAGGTCTAAGCCATAAAGGGAGAGTTACAGGATTATTGGACGCTTCTGTCATCAATATCATTTTTGCGTTTCCACATGGAATATGCTCATCTATGGTTTTCAAAGAATCTTTATCATCCAAATCGAGCAGTACGGATATTATTTTACGCATCATCTCTCGCTCTGCTTCGTTATTGGAGCCAAGAAAGGAATGGACATAATCGTGATCAAGATGTACGGACACTCTTGATTCCGATTTAGTTACCACAAGTTCCCCTCTCCCGTCTATCACGATTTCACCATGTTGTAAATCCTTATTGGAAAGTGTTTCTTCGTCGAAAGAAACTTCGATAGTAACAGGTTTCTTGAAATACTTAGCAACCGGAGCATCAATTGATGGACATAAGATTTCCATCCAATAGGCGACTGCAGTGATTACCGTTTCAATTATTGATGATGGATTCTGACCATCAGTTTCTGTTTGTGAGCATGTTACCCATATAGGGACTTGGTAACTCTCACAACTCTTGGCTGCTTTGGCTGAAAGGATTGACTCGTAGACGTTAGCATAGTCCAAGTCCCGCTGAACTGGAACATAAGCCAATCTATCTCCAAAAAGCTGAGGTGTGCCATGAAAATTGAGTTTCTCCTTGCTCTCAAATATGAGATGACAACCATCATTTGGCACTATTTGCATCCAATCTGGCTTTGCATCGTCAGACATATAGAAACTTTCTCCATAATGCTTATAGATAGAATAAATGTCTATCTCCTGATTGTATGCACTCATTAATGAGGGACAAGCTGATTTGGTACGTGCATAGCGGACAAGACTCATGTTGTCCCATTTTTCTGTCTGTACTAATTGCAGAAACTCAAAGGCAGAAAAATGTATGAGATAATCCGACTCGGATTGGTCACCTATCATCAGATTAAACGTTTCCCCCATTGACGAATAAAGCACTAATGTCAGTATATGAAAATCCTTAATCCTATCGTCTTTTCTAATGTCAGCGAGTGTTGTTTTTAAATGGGTGTCTATTTCTCTACTCACAAAACCTTGAGATCCATCCAATGACACGTCAGATGCAGAGTCTGTTGCATAGTAAACATACGCCAACCAGTTGACATCTATCTGGAAAATATCCTCTAAAGTTTTTCTATCGCTCTTCAGTATATCGCTGAATGTGCCCGCGCCCCAATGGAGATAATTAATACATGAGGCTCCTATACGCATCCATACGCCATAGTGGGTTGTCTCAACAAGTTGCCTCAAACAATCGTATTTGACTGCGGTTTTAAGAATAAAGTTGTTGATAGCACAACCTTGATTAGATATGCCCACAAAGTAATAAGCTCCATCGTATTTTACTATAGGATGATAGAGAATAGGGTTTTCGTCCGAATTTTCTGTAAGGAGTTTTGGATCATTTTTGTCAAGCAGGAATGGGACTAATGTATCTCGATCCAATCCATTCTGTTTTAAGAATTCCGACATCATCTTCTCTGAGATAGCGAAACTATTGTTAGTGAGTGGCTCGTTGATTAGTTCACGGGGATTGGCGTTTCCCCTAATCATTCCTTTAGTATTTCCCCTATATGCTATGAGTTCACCAAGTTCGAGCATCAAAACAATCCCATGATAAATCTCCCTATTGAATGCTTCAGGAAAATCATCGCTCTTATGGAATATTGCCTCCGTCATTGCACGAAACAACTCTGTCACATGGGAAGATAATCCAAGGAAAAAAGTATAGTTACCACCAAAGAACACGACATTCTCTGTGTATAGATTGAAAGACATATCTTCCATAACATCGTATGGATATTCTTCGTCAATAAGCAACTTAAACTCTTCAAAACTTGGTTTCTTTGTACCTTTCCCAAGCGCTGCCACGGTCAATTGAGACAAATGCTCAATTCTTAGATTTTTTCCATGATTTGCTGGATTAAGTTGCAATGCTATCAGATAATCAAGAAGTGGTGCTGCTTGATGTTGCTCAAGATATGCTATAATCTTTGGTGCATGCAAACTGGACGAAGCGGGCACGGTATGACTTGCTTTCATCAAATAGTCTTGCATCTGTTCAATAAGCATACAGCAATGCTTGTATTTCTTGCCGCTACCACAAGGGCAAGGGGCATTTCTACCTATTTTCTTTGACATACCGTTTCTTTTTCAACTATTCTATTGCCCTCTTTTTACAATATTCCTTAAACACTCGTGCAGGAATCGCCACACCCTTGGCGGCATTTTGGTCTATACCGTATGTGAAAGGTGATGTCAGCGGCATGTATTGCCCAAGTTCAAGTCTAACACGATATGGTTTATCGTAGCCTTTGTAACGTTTGTCCCTTGTCCTCTTGTCCTGCTCTAAAATCTCGTTTGCATCAATAATAGAATAACCAGTCACGACATAATAACCCGCCACTTTGTGGTCAATTACCGCAGCAAAGTATTTGACTTGACTGAAGTCAATACCTGACAATAACGTAGAATAACCCGAAATGAAAGATGTGGCTGTTCCGTTGGCAATTTCTTCTACATTTTTGTTGACATGGGTATCGATAGAAGATAGGAAATACGGACCTCTTCCTCCTCCCTCTTCCACATATTCCAGTCCCTTTTGGGGAATAGCCGTCTCCACAAGCGTCTGCATAGCGTGTTCGTCTTTCAACCAAGTTTCTATTTGGTGATACAATACATCTTCTGATGATGTCGGGTCTAACAGCAAGTCATTGTATTCGCCATTTTCCTTATACATCTCACGCCAATGGCCACCAGGCTTCAACGGGAAAGCACCGATGTTCACCTCATCCACGCTCCGCTGGTAATATGAATCCACAAATTGTTCTTTGGTTAAATTGCCTGGATAGAGAACATAACCGCCTATCACTTCGCGCTTCAGTTGTTCGTCGTTAGAATGGGTGTAATAGATAGCATCACGATAACGATGCATTTGGTTAATGGCATCCACTGGAGGCACCTCCACGCCGTTACGTGAAGGAATGGTGGTGTCGCGAATGCGGTATTTAGCATCAAAGAGGTAGGTATATTGTATGGCGTCTTCTTTCTTGCTCAGTCTCAGCACAATATCAGGCCGCTGTTCGGTGGTCTTGGAAGTGGTATCCGCTATATCTGTATTCTTGTTGGAGTCCGATTCATCGCTTATGTGTTCCTCATCGTCCGTTGTTGCGTTGTACATCACCGATGCCAGTTGCACTTCAGATTCTTCGTTCTCCCAAAAGGTGACTTCCGATTTACTGCCTTGTAGCAACGATTTGATAAACTTGCCTTTCGTTTTACTTCCTTCTGCACGCATTGTAGCTTTGTCACGCAGGATATGTTGCACCATGTTCTTCACTTTGATGAAACACCAAATTTCATAGAGTTCCGAAATGTCCTTCACCTCCAGTTGCATCACACCTTCCTGCAAGTCGTAGCCACACTGGAGTATAATCCATTGTTCGTATACATCGCGGTAACCTGCCGCTTGCTTCATCACCAGTGAGTCTTGAGTAAACCCCTTGAATGGTCCAATCCCCCTAAAGAAGGGGTCTGCCACTATAGAGGCCAATTCCTCATTCATCCCATTGATTTGGTTTCGGACGTCCAAATTGTCTGCTTTCAACACATTCATCACATTGCGCAATACTCGCTTAAAGCGGTCAGTGATATTGTTGAGGGCATATTTCAGAAAACGGTTTTCGATGGTGTCCTTGCTCAAATACATTTCTTCCATTCGGTAGAGATGTGTCGGCTCTTCCTTGAATTCCTCGTATTCGTTCTCTAATTCAGCTGGCATGTAAGGCATCCGTTCCGCTCTCTCATAACGCACGGAGGTTTGCAATCTTCGCTTAGGATTGCTGATAATCAACCGTGTGGCATCAGTGATTTTGGTAAAACAATCTCTAAAAATCTGCCACCATATCAAGTCGGTTGATTCATGGTCGGAGGTATGAAATGTGAGATAAGTCTCCTTTAAGAACGAGTAGCTGAGCATGGCAAATTCCTCTTCAATGTCTCGTATCACATTCCGCATATCTGTGCGGTAGTCCATCTTGTAGCTCAACACCTCTGTCGTAAAGACGAGACTATTCTCACGACCATCTTTCTCATATACCACCCGTATGTCGGTGCGTCCCACTTGGTTCTTGTAATTGACCGAGCCAAAAATAAGCGTATCTTCTGCCGACACATGCTGACTCTGCTCCTTGCCAATGGTCAGGCGCAGCAACTTAATGTCAGGCGCATTTGTTTTTACATGCAACGGATAGTCTGTATTTTCAAAGAAGAAAGCGTCCCAACCTGTGGTTTCCGCTTCTGACACCCAATCCGAATTTTCATCAACAAATGTCGTCCCTTTCCTAAATCGGACATTCTCAGAAGATTGTCCATAGAAGGCTTGTTTGCGCATCAAGGTTTCTGGCTTTCCTTCATCCACCATTAAGTTCTGAACACACTCTCTTATCCGCCTGCCGTAGTTGGGACAGGTGAAGCAAAGCGTCACATCGCCATTGCGTATTTCTAGGTGTTCGATGAAATCTGTCATTAGGTCCAGTAAGATACAAATTGTTTGTTCTTGAGTGTCTCTGCCATCTTGCCAAGTCTCTCGTTCGATTTAGGATATTCGGCAGTAATCACCTCTTGTAAGTCGTTCAGCAGATTCCCAATCGACCGTTTGTCGCCTTCGATGCGGGAAAGAATTTTCATCATTGTAAAATCATCTAATGCGGCATGGATGTCAACTTCAGAGTTGAACTTGTGGGCTGCACTCACATAAAGCAACGCCTCATTGGCAGCACGATACCCCAACTTGAATGGTGTATCTTCCAACACCTCGTTAATGTTGGTCAAAAACTCTTTCACTGTATTGGACTCATTGTCTTCAGCTTCAAGGCCACGGATAGGACGGTCTATAAGCAGTTTCCTTGTATTGTCGTCCATTTCCGCCACATCGTTCTCCGACTCACCGCTGAAGAACTTGTCATATTCCACCTCATTCATCACCACCGACATGGCCCGATCGAGCACCTTGCGTGAAAACGAGAATGTGGTTTCGTCCATGTTCACCGTGCCCAACACAAGTAGATTCTCTGGTAACGTAAGTCCTTTGGTCTTGAACCTCTCCACCAATTTTGACTCAATGCTGTCTGGAACTACTTTCGAAGCATCCACCTTGCCCACAAGATGGTTTATCATCATGTCACAAACCTCTTCACCAAACTCGACAAAAGGTTTGATGATAGGGTCTGTTTCATACTCAGCATTTTCGAAAGAACGACTTTCAATAGCACTCAGAAACTCAGCAAAATATTGCTCCACAGGTGCGAGGTTCATCTCATCAAGACAGAGGAAGAACGGAACTTCAGGTTCTTTCCATGCTCTAGCCACAAATTCCACGAAAGGTGTATATTCATAGTGTGCACCTCCGATATTCGACTTATAGCCTACCACCTCTAATGAATTGTGCCAATTGGGTTTCACTTGTATCAATTCAAAGTTTGCGGGCTTGTGAAGTTCCCAACGATTGAAACCTTTGGTAACCGACTTGGGGTCGTACCTCCGTTGCAACTCCTCCGTTACGCTCGCTTGTGCAAGTTTCCTTACAATGCGGCTTTTGCCAGTACCACTGATACCCGCCAACAACATAAAGGGTTTGGTGCGGAGGGCGGTAAGGTATAAATTGAGATTGCTATTTTCAGATAGTAGTGGTAATACATTGTTTATAACAACACTCTTATTTTCATTTATTGAATTGAGATATGGCCTCGAATCAAATATATTGATAAAAGACTCAAATGTATCTTTTTCTGGGGCATTGGGAGAGCCTATATAAATGAAAGATGCTTGATTAATATCAGCTTTATAATTGGCACGAGAGCATTTAAGATATTTTCTTCCATTAATTCTTTTATTTGCGTAATCATAGATACTCCTTAAATCTCTTCGTGAACCTTCTACATCAAGGTTGGTTTCTATGGAGATAATATACTCTTTGGGATTGAAATTATCCAATCCTTTTGCCATATCATCCTCCTTTGTAAAAATTGAGAAAAGATAGAAACGTAATTGATGTTTCTTTGCAAAATAGAATGGTTTTTTGTATTCGTCAAGAAAGACTCTTAATTGAGGTTTTTGACGTTCTGTTCCTGTTATACTAATATTCGTGTACGATATTAATATTATTTCTTCATCGTTAATCCTATATAACTCACTCAAATCTGTTCTGAAATCAATGCTTTCATTGAATGTTGAAAAATCGATTTTTTCCCATTCAGGAAAACTACTATTGATGAATTCCTTAATTCGTGTAATCGAGTCCATATTTTTCTTGTTTAAAAATTTGTTATTATCAAGTGTATGCTTTCAGATTTAAATCTGTTCCTAATATTCACGGCATATTTTTTTGAATACTTGCCTTTGATATATGGCCTATATAATTGTTCGGTAAGAGGAGTCTCTCCTAAAACCATCAACGTTTTTGATGATAGATTCCTAAAATCTTGAGCCAGTTTTATATGGTTTTCTTCTGAAAAATCATCTTGTTCAATATTTCCATAATCAGTAAAAATACAATCATAGGGTGGGTCTAAAAACACAAAGTCTTTCGTGGAACAATTATTAAAGACTTCTAAATAATCATTGTTTGTAATTTCCGTTCTTTTCAATAACTTACGGTGTTCGTCGGTAATGATTTGTGTATTAAAAGACTTATACCTGCCAAAAGGAACGTTAAATTCTCCATTCGAATTAAATCTCAACATGCCTGAATACGAAGTCTTGTTTATAAAATAATACAATGTTGCATCTAAATAGGACTTTTTCGTTTTTTCATTGTACATATCCCTAAGTGAATAATACAAAGCTTCATTTTTATTCTCCACATATTGAGATGAAGAAGCCATAGCTTTTAATTCTTCATACTCAGCCTGATTTGAACGATAAGTCGCCTCTAATTCTGTCAGTTCTTCCTTTAGTAATTTGTATTTATTTTGAATAGCCAAATAAAAATCAATAAGTTTTGGATTAATATCGTTTATTAATGCTGAAAGAGGTTCCAAATAAAAATATAAAGCGGCACCGCCTGCAAATGGTTCGATGTATCTATCATAGTCATCTTTGTCGGGAATAAAACTAATAAAGTCTTTTATCTCTTTGCTTTTCCCACCACGATATTTAATAATAGGTTTCATTGGCGTAATTAGAATGTATTGTGGCAATTTACACTGGCATCGCCTGCAAGACTTTGCCTTCAATTAGTTTTCCGTTTTTGTGTTTGTTGCGTTTGATGCCATCGGCTCCCCATGTGCCCCATTGCTTGAAGAAAAATGCTGCACCCTGCGCCTCGGTTTGGCGCTTGATACTAAGCACCCACTCCTCTTTCATCGGACGGGCTTGCGGGCCACTCTCGCCACCCACAATTACCCAATCGATATGAGTCAAATCCAACTCGCCTAAATCTTCAATCAAAGGCTCGCATGAGAGGAAACGTATCGGTGCTTCCAACACCCGTAGACAGTCAATTCGAGGTTTGGAAGACTGCGCCTCCACGGTTACACCCAACCAAGCGTTTTGTGGCACATCGTGCATCAAGAAATACTCCGCCATACGGTCAGCTCGTTTAGTAAGCAACTGATACCGATGTTGCGGCGTGCGACGAATAGTGTCCATCACCTTGTCCACGAACCAAAAGGGTACATCCTTGTGGAAAAGGTCGCTCATGGAGCAGACAAAGATGGTGTGAGGCTGTCGCCAAGCAAGAGGTTCGTCGAGACAATCCTTATGCAGGGTCAATTGAAAACCATTGGCATACTTTTCAAGCCCCATGGCTTTTAGCCGACGCGACATCACTTCTGCATAGCAATGAGTACACCCCTGTGAAATTTTGGTGCAACCTGTGACGGGATTCCACGTCTTGTCAGTCCATTCTATCTTGGTGGTTTTTGTTGACATTGGCTATTTGTTGATTATCTCGTGAGCTATCTTGACAGCACTTTCGTTGTTTGATGCACAGGCAAAATGGAATATAGGCATGTTTCTCGTGTTACACAGAACGAGGGGCTGCTTTGTTACATATTTGAATATAGTAGCCATTTGTTGGATGTACAATTCCGCAATCTTTCTAATAGGTTCTTTCACTTTTTCAATCACTTCGACATCGCCAAACAAAGTCATATCTTGACGTGTGCTATAAAAATAGTTCCTTAAAAAATCCTCGTCCTTTCCAAAGAATGATGTAAGTTTTTCGATATGGGTCAGCTTGCATTTCCGATCAAGCAACCTGTTCACAATCACGCCCGTTGGAATTAATATCCAAAGGTCGGTGCTAGTGTCTTTCAACCTTTCTATTGAACTCCAATCCACTTGCATACCAAAAGGATCCAGCAAAACAAGGGCTTTCAATTTGCTGTTTTTTTGCATTGCATCGGCCAATTTGGATACTTCTGTATTAGCATCGGAATGACGAAACTCAAGACGTTTGTCTTTTTGATAGGGCTTAAGTTTCTCTTGCAGTTGAGAGCTTGATGCAGCATCTTTATCTATGAAATAATAGAAATCGAATCCATCTTGGGCTATGTTCAGAACACGTTCTGCGGCTCCTTTATATGGTGTCAATTCCTCTGCTGTAATTTGGTGGTCATCAATCAAATCAATCATCAGTTGGTTATCTTCTGATGTGGTATCTTCATTACGAGAGCCACTGCCTGCGAAGCCATCAAAATAAATCAGTTTCCAATCGTATTGACCACGGTATTTATTCATAATGGTTAGATACGCATTGACATACTTCTCAAATGCGTTCAATTTCTCCTCTGTCCATGCGCCGCCCCACGATGAGCTAGGTTCTCCCGTCATCATACTTTGGGAAGATTCTGCCGATGTCTTATATTTCTTTACCATTGGTCGATTTTGTCATTCTAAACAGATTTGCAAAAATATAAAAAAAACTCGGAACTACATACTTTCCAGAAACTGCATTTTACCCATTTCCACCTATATTGTATGCAAAAAAAACAGAATTGTTACAATGCTCTCGCTTCGATTATAAACCCATCAAAACCCCGCCAGCTCCATCGTCACGGTAGGAATCAGCAGCAAGGCGCCAATCACGACCAACACGAGGATGAACTTCCAGATGAAGCGCACCCATTTCTCCCACGGGATGCGGGCCACGCCGAGGGCAGCCATCAGCACACCGCTGGTGGGCGTAATCATATTGGTGAAGCCGTCGCCAAACTGGAAGGCCACCACGGTGGCTTGACGCGAGATGCCGATGAGGTCGCTGAACGGCGCCATGATGGGCATGGTGATGGCGGCCTTGGCCGAACCACTCGGGATGACGATATTAATCAAGGTCTGAATGCCATACATGATTTCCGCCGAGGCAATCTTGCCCATGTTGCTCATCGACTTGGAGAGGCCGTAAAGGATAGTGTCGATGATGCCACCGTCCTGTAAGACAATAACGATGCCGCCCGCCAAACCCACGATGACCGCCGCCGAGAGGATGTCGCCCATGCCTTCGAGGAACAGCTTCGCGATGTCGCTGGCACTTTTGTCGACAGCCAAGCCGCTGGCGATGCCCAACACCAGGAACAACGAAGCAATCTCCATGATATACCAATCGTAGCCCAACACACCCACCACAAGGAAATAGACCGTGGCGAAGAGCAGCGTAAGGACAAAATAATGCACCGTCTTGCGCAAGGTGAGGACGCTCAGCAGGACAAATACCGCCGTACCGATAGGCAGCAGCGGCAAGGTAGCCGTGTTGTTGCCAATCTTCAAGGTGGTCATCGGGTAAAGCACCGAGAACACGATTAATACCGCTGCAAGGAAGGCGAACACCCACCAGGCCTTGCGTGGCGTGTAGCGTTCCAGTTCCTCCTCTTTCACCTCCGCCGACTTGCGCCAATAGGCATCGTCCTCATACGTGATGGACGACTGTGGATTTTTCTTCACCTTGTTGGCATACCATAGCACAAACACGATGCCCACCACGGTCAAGATGGCCCAACAGACGGCACGGTAGCCGATGCCTGTGAACAACTGTATTTCAGCGATACCTTGGGCGATGCCGATGGTAAACGGGTTGAGCATGGCACCGGAGAAACCGATGTGCGCGGCCACATACACCATGCACAAGCCCACGATGCTGTCGTAGCCCATTGACACCGCCAAAGGTATGATAATCAAGGCAAAAGCAATGGTCTCCTCGCTCATGCCAAACACACTTCCGAAGAGGCTGAACAGCAACATGATCAAGATGATGACGATGTTGTTTACCCCTATTTTTTGCATCAACTTGTTGCGTTCGAGGCGTTTGGTGAACTTCAGGAACGACATGATGCCCATGTCGATGGCCTTGCTCTTGTTCATGATCCAGAAAGCGCCACCGATGATTAATATGAACACGATGATATTGCCCTGCTTGACAAAGCCCTTGTAGAACGCCGAAAACACCTGCCAGGTCTGGGGCTCGGCATGGAACTCAGCAGATTGAGCCTCAGGCAGTTGGTCCGCATAATAAAACGTCATCACCGTCTCGTCGCCGACCTGTTCCGAGACATACTTCCCCGGAGGGATGATCCAAGTGAGCACCGCTGCGATGACGATGATGCAGAAAACGATGACAAAAGTATGTGGAACTTTACGCTTTTTCATGGGCAATCGGATTGAAGCCACAAAAGTATCAAAATAATCCTTATTTTTGCCGCAAATCTTAAATCGAATTCAAATGAAGAATTTTTTCAGACTCTTATCGTTGGCCGTCCTCGCGGCTCTCGTTTTGCCTTCCATGGCACAGGAAAAGAAGCTGTTCACCCCCGCCGACGCTTCCTACAACAACCGTAGCCTCTATGCTCAACGCCCTAACCAACTGAAATGGGTGGGCGACACCGACATCCTCATGATAGTGAAAGGCAACGAAATCGTCACCATGAATCCGACCTCGAAGAAAGAGACGACCTTCCTCACCCTTGAGGAACTTAACGCCTTCAGCAAGGGCGAAGGCATCAACGACTTGATGCGCATCCCCCAACTGACATGGATCAACGACTATCAGGCTTATTTCTATGCCTTGGGCGACAATGGCATCGTGCTCAATAAAATGGACATCAAGAAGAGGACCATAGAGACCCTCACCTCTATCCCGCAAGATGCTGACAACCAAACCATCTGCAAGCCCACGCTGAATGTGGCCTACACCATCGACAACAACCTCTATGTGGCCAAAGGCGACCAACAAATCCAGATCACTGACAACCCCGAGGGTGTGGTGGCCGGTCAGAGCGTACACCGCAACGAGTTCGCCATCGACGGCGGCATCTTCTGGTCGCCCGACGGCAGCCTTCTTGCCTACTATAGCATGGACGAGCGCATGGTGACCGACTATCCCCTGGTCGACATCACGGAACGCATCGCCACAGCCAACCCCATCAAATACCCCATGGCTGGCATGACGAGCCACGAGGTGACGCTGCATGTGTACAACATCGCCACGGGCAAGGAAATCGTGGTGAAGACTGGTGAACCTGCCGAGCAATACCTCACCGCCATCACCTGGAACCCAGATAACAAACGCATCTATATCGGTATCCTCAACCGTGAACAGAACCACCTGAGATTCAACGAATACAGCGCCGTCACGGGCGACTTCATCCAGACCATCTTCGAAGACCGCGACGAGCAGTATGTGGAGCCCCAAGGCCCCGCCTACTTCCTGCCCAACAACCCCGACCAGTTCATCTGGAAGGCACAGCGCGACGGTTACTACCATCTCTATCTCTACACCATCAGCAAGAAGCAAGTCAAGCAACTCACCCATGGCGACTTCGTCATCACCGATTTCAACGGTTTCTCGAAGGACGGACGTTACATCTACTACCGTTCCACCGAAGTCAGCCCGCTGGAACGCCACTGCTATATGATGGACATCCGCAGCGGCAAGGTGACACGACTCACCAAGGAGCATGGCACCCACGACATCGTTCCCTCGGCCAGCGGCAAGTATTTCCTCGATATCTACACCAGCACCGATGTGCCTTATAACGTGGATGTCCAAGACAGAAACGGAAGATTCGTCAGCCGTCTGCACGAGGCCGAGAACCCGCTGAAGGACTATTACCTCGGCGAGACCACCATCGGTACCTTGCAGGCCGAAGATGGACAGACGCTCTACACCCGCCTCATCAAGCCTTATAACTTCGACGCCTCGAAGAAATATCCCGTCATCGTCTACGTGTATGGTGGCCCCCATGCCCAACTCATCACCGATGAGTGGACGGCAGGCGCAGGCATCTATCTCAACTACCTCGCCCAGGAAGGCTTCCTCGTCTTCACCCTCGACAACCGTGGCTCCGCCGACCGTGGTGAGGCCTTCGAGCAGTGCATCCACCGCCAGTGCGGCCAACTCGAGATGCGCGACCAGATGGTGGGCATCAACTGGCTGAAGACCCTGCCCTATGTCGATGCCGAGCGCATCGGCAGCGACGGCTGGAGCTATGGCGGCTTCATGTCGACCTCGCTGAAGATCAACCACCCCGAGGTGTTCAAAGTCAGCGTGGCAGGCGGTCCCGTGCTGGACTGGAAGTACTACGAGATCATGTACGGCGAGCGTTATATGGACACGCCTCAAGAGAACCCCGAAGGCTACGAGCTGACCAGCCTCGAGAACAAGACCGACCGCTTGGAAGGCAAGCTCCTGATGATCCACTGCACCACCGACCCCGTCGTGATGTGGCAGCACAGCCTCGTCTTCGTCGAGAACTGCATCCACAATGGCAAACAACTCGACTACTTCGTCTACCCCGGCCATGACCACAACGTCATTGGACCCGACAGGGCGCATCTGATTGCCAAGATCACGCAGTATTTCAAGGATAATCTATAATAATAGAAAAACCCCAGCCGTGGCTGGGGTTTTTCATTATCTAATAACCTTAATTGGAGTCGTTTAGAAATATAAGTCGCGCTCACCTTGCTTGATGCGCTCGATGCGCGCCTTCAACTCGTCCAAGAACTTCGGGTCGACGTTCTTGAAGTTGTTCTCGATGCACTTCCAGCCCTTGGCGGCCACCTCGGGCGTAGCATAGTCCACCAGGTACTCGGTCAGGGTGAGGATGGCATTCGGCGTGCAGTAGCGCTTGATGAAGCCCGGCACGCTGAATTCCATGAAGTGCTCGCCAGTTCTGCCCAGACGGTAGCAAGCCGTGCAGAAGCTCGGGATAAAGTCGTGGTCGAGGAGTTCGTCGATGGTCTCGCCCAAGCTGCGGTCGTCGCCAATCTTGAACTGCTCGCGGTGCAGGTTCTGGTTCTCCTGCTTGTCGCTGTTCTTCTCCTCCTCCTCGTGGTGGTATTTGTAGTCGCCAATCTGCAGGTTGGTGCCGCCGTCGATTTGCGAGATACCGTATTCGATGGCCTTCACACGGAAGGCAGCATCCTCACGGGCGGTCAGGATCATGCCCGTGTAAGGCACGGCCAGACGGAAGATGGCGATGATCTTCTCGAAGGTGTCGTCGTCAACAAAGTACTTCTTGTCGATGCTTAAACCTGAGGCATCCTTGATACGCGGGAAGGAAATCGTGTGCGGACCCACGTTGAAGCAAGCCTCCAAGTGGTTGGTGTGACGAATCATAGCCAGCACCTCGTAACGCCAATCGTACAGTCCGAAGAGGATGCCGAGTCCGTTGTCGTCGATGCCCGCCTGTTGGGCGCGGTCCATAGCGGTAAGACGCCATTCGTAGTTGCCCTTCAAGGTGTTCTTGGGGTGGTATTCGTTATAGATCTCGGGGCAGTAGGTCTCCTGGAAGATCTGATAGGTGCCGATGCCGGCCTCTTTCACGGTGCGGAAGCCTTCCACGTCCAAAGGAGCGGCGTTGATGTTGACGCGGCGGATGCTGCCCTTGCCTTTCTTAGTGGCATAGGTCACCTTCACCGTGTGGGCGATGTACTCAGGCGAGTATTTCGGCGACTCGCCATAGACCAGGATGAGGCGCTTCTGGCCATCTTCCTCCAAGGCCTCCACGTTACGGACAAGTTCCTCGTCGGTCAAAGTGGTACGAATCTGTTCCTTGTTCGATGAACGGAAACCACAGTAAGAGCAGTTGTTGACGCAGTAGTTACCCACATACAAGGGGGCAAACAGCACGATACGGTTGCCATAGATGCGGCGTTTCAGCTCACGAGCGCCTTCCTTAATCTCTTCCACCAGCGCAGGGTCGGTGGTATTGACGAGGACAGCTGTCTCTTCCAGCGTCAGACGGTTCTTGTCTAACGACTTTTGGATAATCTCGTGCACACGCTCAGGGGTGCTCTTGGTGTTGTTGATGTAATCCCAAATCTCTTCGGATGAGATGAACGGCTTGTTGGGCTCGTCGGGGATGCGGCATTTTTCCGGATGAAATTGCATATCTGTCTAGTATTAAGTTTTATTGTTCAATTATTACAACATCTTTTGACTCGGGACGCGGGACTTCGAGACGCGGGACGGTCTCGCGTCTAATAGTCTCGTGTCTCGCGTCCTTTTAGCAAAGCCGACTTCACCTCGATGCCTTCGATGCGACCCAACTGGCCCGTGAGGGAACCTATCTCGTCGGTGGTGCCTTCAAAGATCACGGAAATGATGCTGTAAGTGTCTCTTGGAAAACCTTGGCGGCAGATGATGATACCCGCATGACGGGAAAGCACCGCGTTGACTTGGGGCGCGGCTTCCCTGTTTTCCACATAAATAAGGACTGTGCCTATTCTCCTTTCCATTTGAATGACCTCCGGATCAGATGATTATGATTCCCGCACCGACCTCAATGTCAACGCTTTGTCTTCATCTCAGTGATGGTACGGCTTGTTTGCGGCGGCAAAATTACATTTTTTTGGACAATGATTCCAAATAATTGGAATTAATTGTTTTATCGGCAGGAGTTCCGTTTCGCTCCACAACCTGCCTTTCATCTTTCGTCCCTACGGGACTATTTCAATACTCGACTTTATCCTGTTTTGCTTCCCATGCGCGGAAGGTATCGATGGCCTCATCGCGCAGCAAGGGGATGAACGGCACGGTGCGTTCACCATAATGCTGCTCCAGCTCTTTGTATATGAAATCATCGGCGAAGTTGATGTCGGCGGCGTCTTTCTTCGTATTGCCGTAGAAGACCTTCTTGATGCGGGCCCAGTAGATGGCGCCAAGGCACATCGGGCAGGGCTCACACGAAGTGTAGATGACGCAGTCCGAGAGATCGAAGGTGCCTAACTTTTTACAGGCCTGACGGATGGTGTTCACCTCGGCATGGGCGGTGGGGTCATTATCGCGGGTCACGCTGTTGGCACTGCCGGCTACAATTTCTCCGTCCTTCACGATGACGGCGCCAAAGGGACCACCACCATTTTTCATGCTCTCGTCGGCCAGGCGGATGGCCTCGCGCATGTATTCTTTGTCTTTTTCTGTTATTCTCATGGTATTTGGGGTTTATATGCAGGGGTTACGCTGCGCTTCACCCCTGCTTAACATCTGTCGTCCCTACGGGACTCCTTATTATCTGTAACGGGTTTCCAATTCTGCGCGGTATTTGTCGGCAATTTCCTTGGCCAAAGCCACGCCGTCGCCTTGCGGCTCGGCGCTGAAGGTGCCGAGGCGCTCACGCCACCACTGGCCTTCATATTTGCAGATGCGCTCGTGGTAAGCCTTCTCGTCGAAGGGCTGACCTGCATCGATGGCGGCGTCAACGTCCTTGAAGAATTCCTTCCAGCGGTAGGCGTAGTAGGTCGCGGTGAGACCTGCCCAAGCGCGGCTGGCATATTCGTTCAGCAAGGCATCCTCCTCACCCCAAGTGGTGATGATATTGCGGGCATTGCTCTCAAAATAGTCCTTGTCTTCCTCGGTGATACCGATAGCACGTGCATCGCGGATCCATCGACCCACGAGGAAGGCGCTCTCCGTAGCAAGAATGGCATCTGTGTCGTCGAGGATGGAGGTCATCGTCTGCTCGATTTGGCGCAAGGTCTCATAATCGCCTTCACGATAGGCCTTCACATAATCGGCGTAGAGGTCGCTGAAGTAGTTGCCCAGCAGCTGCCTCGTGATGTTGACGATGTCAAAATGGCGCGTGCGGGTGTTGCAGTCGGCGGCCAGCAGTTCATCCAGGGCATCCAACAAGGTGATGTTGTTGTACTTATAAGTCGGTGCAACATAATACTGGCGGTATTCGTCAATGTTGCCCATGGTCGGTCTCTGGTTGATGCGCACGGTCTGGCCTGGCGACGACACCTTATTATATACACTGTCGGCCAAAAGTGTCCAAGCAGCTCTCATATTCGGGTCTTCCTTGCCAGCACGTTGGTCGGCGAGGCGTTCCACCCAGGCGTCCACATCCTTGGTGAGCGGGTTGTCCCATGCCTTCTCGAAGACATATTCATACATGAAGGGGTTGCAATCGAAGCCCTCCAAGGTGGAGCCGATGCCGACGAAGTTGTCGCCGCCTTTGGCGAAGGCGCGCTCAATCCTAACATTCACTGTGTCAAGATTACCCGCCAACATGGAGTTGCCACCGAAGTTGCCAAGATAGCACCAGATGTAAGGCACGCCATAGTAGGCGTTGGTGCGCTCCCATACGGGTTGTCTCTCGCAGTAATAGTCAAGCATGATGTGTCTGTCTATCGGCATGGAGGTGATGTAGGCCTCGATGCGGTTGTCGACTTCCCAGTATTGGCGTTCGTTCCAGAACAGCCATGCCATCTCAAGCCATTTGGCCTCAGGGTCGGCGGCTTCGAGGGATTCATAGACCTGACGGCTCACGCGACTGAGGTATTCGGGCTCCCAGCTGGGCGGAATCATCTCATTGAAGATGTCGATGCCATAGATATGGTCGGTGCCGTAGAACTCTATCTCTTTCTCGATGAACTTCTTTTGGATTTGGGCATACAACTCGCATTCCGGGTCAAGGAACTTGCACCAACAGGTGCTGTCGAAGCCCGCCCAGTCGCCCAACGAAGCCAAAGGCGCGTCGGGATAGAGTCTTGTGATGCAAGGCGGCACATGTCCTGCGAAACCAGGCAACACGGGCTTCATATTCAGTTCGCGCTCACGTGCGACAATAAGCTTTTGCAGTTCCTTCTGGTTATCGAGCCACGACATCGGCAGCGGGCCACCCCAACGGTCGATGTTCTGCATGCGATGCCAAGGCAGGTGTGCCGGACCCGTGAAATAGCTTCGGATTTCCTCGTCGGTGAGGCCGAGGTCGCTCCACACCTCATACCACACGCTCTCCTGTCCGGTGATGGCCAGTGGCAGGTTGATGCCGTTGAGCGCCATCCAGTCGATGAAGTGCTCCCACTGCGACCAGTTCCACCACGGCAGAGTATAACCGAAAGTGCAATAATTCAAGAAGAAACGGTCGGGCACGCGAGCACTCAGACCGACCTTTTCAGGCACTATAGGCATCGTGGTGGGAATCTGCAAAGGCTCTTCCATGAACCACGAATACTGCGCCATGCAGTAGTATTTCAGGTAATGGTTGAGGCCCACGGCCATGCTGTTGGCGTTGTTACCGCGGATAACGAGGTTCTTCCCAACGGTCTCGATTTCGAAGCGGTCGACGGTGTCGGTAAGTCGTTCAAGGACAATATTTTCCGAATACTCGGGCACCACGCGGTTCACCAAGGCGCGCATGGCGACGACTTCGGGGTCGGTTTCGGCCTTTTTGGCGCACGAATAGCACAGCGCAAGGGCCAATAAAGCGATGAGGTGGAGTTTTTTCATTGGTTTAGGATTTGTTTGGGCAAAAATAGTGTTTTTTCCGCAATTCCAATTTATCCCCAAATATTTCCTATTTTTGCGCCCATGGCAAAGAACAAGTTTTATGTCGTTTGGGAAGGTCGCACCCCGGGCATTTATGACCGTTGGGAAGATTGCAAGCAAGAGATAGTGGGCGTCAAAGGGGCCAAATACAAGGGTTTCCCCGACCGCACGAGTGCCGAAGCCGCCTTCAAGGAAGGTCCCGAAAACTATTGGGGCAAGGACGTGGCTCCTGTGGTCGACCTCTCACAAGCCAAAGAGCAGCCCGTCAGCCCTGCCATCGCCGTGGATGCCGCCTGTGCGGGCAACCCAGGCAAGATGGAATACCAAGGCGTGTTTGTGGATTTCGGCGTACAGCCCGCCAACACGTTCCCGCTGTTCAAGAGCCAAGTCTTCCCTAACGGCACCAACAACATCGGTGAGTTCCTGGCCATCGTCCATGCCCTCGCCCTGCAAAAGAAAAACGGCTGGCATTATCCCATCTACAGCGACTCATACAACGCCCAACTGTGGATCAAACAGAAGCAATGCAAGACCAAACTTCAGCCCAACGCCAAAAACACTTACCTTTTCGAACTCATTGCCCGAGCCGAGAAATGGCTCAACGAAAACGACATTGAGGTGCCCGTTTTGAAGTGGAAAACTGAGATTTGGGGCGAAATCCCAGCTGATTTTGGGAGGAAATAGTCTAATTTTTCTTCGCCATTTCGGCGGGAAACAATATAATTATTCCCCGACGAATGTCGGGAAATGAAAAAATGCCTACTTTTACCGCCGCAAAAACAAGATAGAAGTAGTTCGACAAGCACACCATAAATGCTGAAATACGATTCATATTATTTCCAATGCCCGCATTGCCAAGCCTGGCTCGAAGGTCGTAACCTGAAAGCTGAGATGGTCAACCAATCTATCTTGTATTCCGATGGTAAGGTGTTGAACGACAACCTGATCACCACGCCTCAGAAGATGATCATGTGTCCCTCGTGCGGCCACATCTTTTGGGTTGAAAGACCTGCCGAGCCGTTCATCACCTACGAAAAACCCGACGCCGAGATCTACTCTTGGAACACCTGGCGCTTCTTCGGCATCAGTTTCTCCGACAACAAGGGGAAGATGGCCTTGGTCAACCACTACAAGACCTTCCTGAAAAAGAGCCATTACGACCCGAAAAAGGAAATCTACCTGCGCCGTTTCCTATGGTGGGCCTACAACGATTTGCACCGCAACCACCAACACGTGCGGCTGAAGTACTTCCTCAATGGCTTCATGAGTTATGGCGTGTGGCGTGCCAACCGCAGAATGCTCCTCGAAGGCGAGAAACTGTTCATCAAGAACTACAAAGACTTCACCGACAACCTGAAACGTCTGTTGGCCTTGCTCGAAAAACACCCCGAAGAACAGATCGACCTTGAGTTGCCAGAGATCTACCGTGAGCTGCGACAATTCGACAAAGCGAAAGAATTGTTGGACCAACTGGGCAGCCGCACGCACTTCACCAACGAGATGCTGCGCCATTCCAAGTGGAAAGACTCGCGGGTGTTTATGGTAACAGGATAAACAAGAAAAGGTGGCTTGAGGCCACCTTTTTCTTTACAATAGGAGCGAAGGCTTAGTCCTTGACCTTGTCAATCAAAAACAAATCGTTGACAAAGACCTCGGTGGTGGTATGACGCTGACCTTTGTCGTCGGTCCAGTCGTTGTTGCGCAGGCTGCCTTCGATAGCAATCTGCAGGCCTTTTCTTACGTTGTTCTCGACGCGTTCGGCAGTCTTTCCCCATGCCACGATCTTGAACCATTGCGTGTTGTTCACCCATTCACGGTTGGCGTTCATGCGACGTTCGTCAACAGCAAGGCTGAAACGCGCGACTTTGTTGTTGTTGCTTAAGTTCTTCACTTCAGGTTCTGCACCCGGGCGGCCAATCAGCATGACCGAATTTCTCATTGTACTCATAGTTGTGTGTGTTTAGTAATTAATGAATAAGTTTAGTTTGTCGTGTCGCCCCGAGATGGGTTGTTAGCCGTATCAATCGGTTTGACGATGCAAAGTAACAACACTTGTCAAGACTAAGCCGTTGAACAAACGTTTGTTGTCGACAGTAGTCGTTTGCTGTCGTTTGCTGTCGGATATATTTCTCATTATCAATTATTTAATTTTTGATTCATCAAAAGCAACTTTTTTATATTTTTGCAGAAAATAAGTAAAAAATCAGAAAATGGCAAAGGATTTGAAACCTCATATCGGCATTTTCGGTCGCCGAAACAGCGGCAAAAGTAGCCTTATCAACCTGCTGACAGGGCAGCAAATCGCCATCGTGAGCGACATGGCGGGCACCACGACGGATCCTGTCAAGAAAAGCATCGAGATTTTCGGCGTCGGGCCTTGCGTGCTCATCGACACGGCGGGCATCGACGATGTGGGCGAACTGGGATTGCAACGCGTGGAGAAGACGATGAAGGTGTTGGAGGAAATCGACTGCGCCATCTTGGTCATCACGGGCAACCAATTCGGAGAGCCCGAGCAGCAGCTCGTCAACCGCATGAAAGAACTGGCGGTGCCGTTTTTCGTGGTCCACAACAAGGCCGACGAGGAGCCGCTTCTCGCCGTGATGAAGGCCGTGATCGAGCAGAAATGCAATGTTAAGATTCTGGATTTCAGCGTTTCAAGAAACGACGACATTGCGCCTTTGGTCGAGATGTTGAAAAAGGTCATCCCTGAAAGTGCCTACCAGAAGGTATCGCTCTTGGGTGGCATCATCCATCCGAAAGAAGTGGTGGTGCTGGTCTGCCCCGTCGACTCCGAGGCCCCCGAGGGACGATTAATACTTCCCCAGGTGATGGCCATCCGCGATGTGCTCGACAACGAGTGCATCTGCGTGGTACTGAAAGAGTCGCATTTGCAGCAATACCTTGAAACGATTCCCAAGCCCGCTTTGATTGTCACCGATAGTCAGGTGTTTGGCTTTGTCAGCAAAATCGTCCCGCCCGAAATACCTTTGACCAGTTTCAGCATCGTCATGGCGCGTTTGCGCGGCGACTTCGACAACTATGTGAAGGGTACGCCATACCTCTCTCAGTTGAAAGACGGCGACAGGGTTTTATTACTTGAATCCTGCACGCACCACAGCACTTGCGAGGACATCGGTCGCGTGAAACTGCCTCGCATGATTTTGAAATACACGGGCAAAGACATCCATTTCGAGTATGTGGCAGGTCTTGCCCCCATAGAGCACCCCGAGAAATACGCCATGGCCATCCAATGCGGTGGCTGCATGAGCACGCGCAAGCAACTGCTCAACCGCACGAATCTCTTCGTCAATCAAGGCATCCCGATCAGCAACTACGGCATGGCATTAGCCTATATGAATGGGATTTTTGAACGGGTGATGGAGCCGTTTGCTTAATAACACCTCTTTCCCCTTCGAAAACAATGGAACCAAAATAGTTCATTTGATTCCGTTCGTCCCGTATTCTACTCAAGACTTCCGTCGAAAACTCTTTCGTAATCGTCAATCTTCATCACTCCGTTTTCTTCGGCAAGTACAAACATCGTCTCGCCGGCAACGCTCATATCAAGGTATTTGACGGTGTATTTGTTATCTCCCAACGGAGTTATATCGATGACTTTACTCTCTCCGACACCGTCTTGGGCGCTTGTCCGGAATTCCCAGATCGCATAGCAAATGCCTTCGCAATCATAGTCGTATGCGTCTATCAGCTTCTGCTTGCATTTTGCGGTAAACAACTCATCGACAACTTGGTAGAACTCGTCAATGTTGTCACTAAAAACATAATCGTTATACAATCGGTTCAAGACCGACAAGCAAGAATCTTCTTTGATGTTGTTGGTGTTTTCCGTGGTGGTCACCACCTCATTCTTTTCTTCTTGTGGCTTATTGCCGCATGATGTTGTCAAAAAGCACACACACAACGTGAGCGCAAATAATAATGTTGAAATTCTGTTCATGGTGTTGTTTGTTAATGATTGTATGATGTAGATTAGTATTGATTCATTGTCAAGATTATAATTTCTCCAGCAACCCCTTGCACCCTTCCAAAACATCCACCCAAGTGGCCTCAAAGTCGCCTGTATACCAAGGGTCGGCGACATCGCCAGGCCGGTGGGTATAGTCCATTAACAGACTGATTTTGTGGTCGGTATCCTCACCGAACATCCGTTTCAGGTTGCGGAGGTTGTTGTGGTCCATGGCGATAATGTAATCGTAATAGGCGTAGTCCTGCCGTGTCATCTGACGGGCGGTCTTGCCCTCACAGCCGATGCCGTGTTCGGCCAACTTGCGCCGCGCCGGCGGGTAGACGGGATTGCCCAATTCTTCCGTTGAAGTCGCCGCAGATTGGATCTCGTATTGGTCACTCAAACCCGCCTCTGCGACAAGGCGTTTCATCACAAACTCCGCCATGGGACTGCGGCAGATGTTGCCGTGACAGATGAAGAGGATCTTTTTCATTTTCCAAGTAAGTCATTAATCACCACCGAGGCGCAGAAGATGCCGAAGGCGGCGGGGAGATAGGAGATGGTGCCCACGTTGGAGACTTTGTTTTGCTCATCAACACCGTCGGTGATTACGGCCGAGGCATCAACGGGCTCGGGCGAATAGACGGCCTTGATGCCGTCGAAGACGCCGAGGCGGTGCAGGCGCTTGCGGATGTAGAAGGCCAAACGGCAGTGGTTGGATTTCGAGATGTCGCAGATCTCGATCCGCTCGGGGTGGAACTTACCCCCGGCGCCCATGCTGCTGACGATGCGCTGGTTGTTCATCTTGGCGTAATAAAGCAGAAACACTTTGGGTGCCACCGTATCGATGGCATCCACCACGTAGTCGAAGGGCTGCGCCATGAGGTCGATGATGGCCTGGTCTTTCAGGTACTGATGAAGGACAGTCAGTTCAATCTCAGGGTTAATATCACGGAGACGCTCCGCCATCACCTCGGCTTTGGGTCTGCCGACGGTGCTCTCCAAGGCCAGCAGTTGGCGGTTGCGGTTGGTGATGTTCACCACATCACCGTCGACGATGGTCATGCGGCCGATGCCTGCACGAGCCAGTTGCTCGGCGGCGTATGCACCCACGCCACCCAGCCCGACCACAAGCACGTGCTTGGATTTCAGGGTGTTGATGCCGTCATCGCCGATTAATAGGCGGGTTCTGTCTTGCCAGTGTTCCATATGGTTCGTTTTTGACACGGGACTGCGAGACACGAGACTACGGGACTATCCTCGGCCTCTTGCCGTCATTGACTCGCTTCGCTTCGTCGAATCGGAGATTTGCGGGCGCAGACCCGCAATCTCCCACACGACAGGGGTTCGTCTTCGCGCTTGGGAGATAGCGGATCAAGTCCGCTATGAGGGTGTAGGATCAGTGTAGTGTTTCCCAGTCTCATTTCTCGAGTTCAAACAATCGTGCAAAGTTAGCAAAGATTCTCGTTTGCAAAGCCGATAAATCCATTTCCAATAGTTTTGCCGCTGCCTCATAAATCTTTTCCACGCCGATTTCTGCCATATCAGTCTCCAAAAAAAGCAAGTCCAATGGTATGTTTTTCAGCGACTTGGTAATCTTCCTCTCCGAATGCAGCAGACTCTCTCCAACTGAAAGATACAACCCTCGCCCCGTCAATTGCCTGATGTCCTGCTCCGTTCCATTGAAGCCGTGTAAGATCCAAGGTTGCTTGGCTTTGTGTTTTTTGCGCAAGGCGAGGATTTCGTTATGGCTTTTCACATCGTGCATGATCATCGGCTTTTGCAAGGCTTCCGAAAGCTCGATTTGCCGCTCGAAAAGGACAATCTGTTGCTCAAAACTCTCCTTGTGCATCTTGTCCAAACCCGCTTCTCCAAGGGCTAGGACATTCGGCGACAGCAATTTTTCTTCCAATAAGGAAAACGCTTTTTCTGGCTTAAAATCAGCATTGTCCATTTCCCAAGGATGGATGCCGTAACTATAATAGCCTTGCTCAGGACATAGTTGCTCCAAGTCCAGATTGACAATCTGAATCAGGTCGTCAGCGGTCTTTGCCGTATGCGTGTGTATGTCAACAAAAGGCGAGTTCATCAAGGCGCAAAAGTAGCAAAAATCCAAAAAGTGTCAAAGGGAGGGTATTAATCCGTAATTTTGCCGCGGCTTGAAAGAACAGGTCTATGGGATTGAATAAGTCTACGATCACAGGGCACCTCGCTTGTTTTGGCGCCTACTGCATCTTCGGGTTCAACATCGTTTGCTGCAAGAACATCTCCAATGCCAACGTGCTGACCCCCATGGACTTGCTGTGCTTCCGAGCGGCGGGTGCCACGCTGTTGTTTTGGCTGCTGTCGCTCTTCATGCCCAAGGAAAAAGTGCCAGCAAAGGACCTCTTACAGATCTTCGTGGCCTCCATGTTGGGACTCTTTCTCACACAATGGAGTTTCCTGAAGGCCATTACCTTGGCGACTTCCATCGATGTGAGCATCGCCAACACCTGCACGCCTGTCCTGACGATGCTGGTGGCGGCCATCTTCCTTAAAGAGCCCATCACCGGGAAGAAAGTCGGGGGTGTCGTGGTAAGTCTGGCGGGTGTCCTGCTGCTGATTTTCAACTCGGTGGGACTGGGTGGTGGCGCATCCGAGACCAAACCCATGGGCATCGTACTGACCATCGTCAATGCACTCACCTTTGCCCTATATCTTGGCATCTTCCGCCCGCTCATCTCGAAATACAACGTGGTCACCTTTATGAAGTGGATGTTCCTGTTCACCATGCTGGTGGCGCTGCCGCTCAACATCAAGAGTCTGATTCACATTCCGTTGGGACAGATTGAATCCCGTGTGGCGTGGCAAATAGCCTATGTGGTGTTTTTCGCCACTTTCGTCGCCTATTTCCTCATCCCCATCGGGCAGAAGCGCCTGCGACCCACCTTGGTCAGCATGTACAACTACGTGCAGCCCATCATTGCCACCATCATCAGCATTGTCATCGGTCTGGACCACTTCACCTGGAAGAAGGGATTGGCCATGGTGCTGGTCTTCACGGGTGTCTGGATCGTCAGCCAAAGCCGAGCCGCGGCGGCACCGCAAAATCCAAAATAATCGTTATCTTTGCCGCATGGAACAGAACCTGCTGCAAACGAGTATCGCCTATTTGAAGGGTGTCGGGCCGAAGAAGGCCGAGATCCTCCAAAAGGAGTTGGGTGTGTCCACCTACCAGGACATGCTCAACCAGTTTCCGTTCCGTTACATCGACCGCAGCCAGATTCAAAAGGTGGCCTACATCAACGACGACACCGTGTATTACCAACTCGTCGGCACCATCTCCAACATCAAACTCATCGGCGCGCCGAGGGCCACACGGGCCACAGGTCTTTTCAGCGACGAGACGGGCAGCATTGAGGTGGTGTGGTTCCGAGGGCTGAAATGGATTAAAAACCGCTTCAAGCCGGGCGTGAAATATGTGCTGTTTGGCAAAGCCAGCGAGTTCAACCGCAACTTCAACTTCGTGCACCCCGAGATTGAGGAGTACGACCCCAAGGACCCGCTCGTCGGCGAGGGACTGCAAGGCGTCTACACCACCACCGAGAAGATGAAAGACCATGGCCTCGGCACACGCACCATCGCCAAGTTGCAGAAACTTATCCTGCAACAGGTCTTCGAATATATCCCCGAGACGTTGCCGAAAGCCCTCATCGAGGAAAACCAACTGATACCGCGACGCTACGCCTATTACGAGATCCATCTGCCGGCCAACAACATTGAAATACAGCAGGCCACGCGCCGACTGAAATATGAGGAGCATTTCTTCTTTCAACTGAAGATGCTGCGCAACAAGATGCACCGCGAGCAGGCCATCAAAGGCCATGTCTTCAATGTGGTGGGCGACTATTTCAACGGCTTTTACAGAGACCATCTCCCCTTCCCGCTGACCAACGCCCAGAAGCGTGTCATCAAGGAGATCCGCAAGGACTTGGGCTCAGGGCATCAGATGAACCGCCTGCTGCAAGGCGACGTGGGCAGCGGCAAGACCATCGTGGCGCTGATGGTGATGCTCCTGGCTTTGGACAACGGCTTCCAAGCCTGCCTGATGGCGCCCACAGAGATTCTGGCCACACAGCATTTCGCCACCTTGCAGGAACAGTTGAAGGACATGGACATCAACTTCGCCCTGCTGACCGGTTCCACCAAGATCGCGGAGCGAAAGAAGATTTACGCTGGTCTGGCCGACGGCACCATGCAAATCGTGGTGGGCACCCATGCGCTGATTGAGAGCAAGGTGGTGTTCAAGAACTTGGGCTTGGCCATCATCGACGAGCAGCACCGTTTCGGCGTGGAGCAGCGCGCCAAGTTCTACGAAAAGACCGAGATTCCGCCCCACACTTTGGTGATGACCGCTACACCCATTCCGCGCACCCTCGCCATGACACAATACGGCGATCTCGACGTCTCCAAAATCGATGAGTTGCCGCCTGGAAGAAAGCCTGTGCAGACCTATCACATTTACAGCGACGACCGCTATCGCATCATGATGTTCATGAAGCAGCAAATCGCGCTCGGGCGACAAATTTATGTGGTCTATCCCTGCATCAAGGAGTCGGAAAACTCGGACATGATTGCCTTGCAAGAGGGTTACGAGGCCTTGTTGCACGACTTCCCTGAGCCGCAGTACAAACTCTGCGTTTGTCACGGTCGGTTGACCGCCGAGGACAAGGACTTTGAGATGCAGCGCTTCATTAATAAGAACGCGCAAATCATGGTGGCCACGACCGTCATCGAGGTGGGCGTCAATATCCCCAATGCCACGGTGATGATTATTGAGAACGCCAACCGTTTCGGACTTTCGCAGTTGCACCAGTTGAGAGGTCGTGTAGGTCGTGGCGCAGACCAATCCTATTGCATCCTCGTCACCGACCACAAACTCACCGCCGATGGCAAGACCCGCATGAAAACCATGTGCAGCACTAACGACGGCTTCGAAATCGCTGAAGTCGACCTTGAATTGCGCGGTCCAGGTGAGACGGGTGGCACACGGCAATCGGGACAAATCGAGATGCTCATTGGAGATTTGCAGAAAGACGGTGCATTAATCCCCCAAGTCCGTGAAGCCGCCATCAAACTTTTGGCCGATGACCCGAAACTCATCAAGCCCGAAAACAGAATGCTTCGTGAGCATTACAGGGAATTGTTCGCACAGACGTTTGACTGGAGCCAGATAGGGTAATTATTCCTCTTCCTTCTTCTCTTTCCTAAACGAATAGAACTTATTCGTCAAGTAGCTGAACGTCACGCAGATGACTGAGATGATGACATAGGAAACGGTCGGCCACCATTGGAAGACCTCGACAAAGAGTTTTAGACCGAGATAGTTGATAAGGATATTGCCGATAGTCACAAGGAAATATCTGACAATCTGCGTTCTACCACGCAAAGTGGAGCCAGAGAAGCTGATGTGGCGCGCCATCCAGAAGCCCGTGAGGAAGGTGATGGGGAACTTGAACACAAAGGCTGCAATATGAGGCGTGAACGCGATGAAACCGAGATCGAACACTTGTCCTCGGAAGACGAAATGATAGAAAACATAGTACAACACCCACTCCAAAACGAGGTTCAAGCCACCACAAGCCGCGTAACGGAACAACTCCAAGCTCATGAACTTGCGGAAAGGCGGATAGAAGAAGTCGATGACCTTGGTCAAAGTGCGTTCTATCCAGGATTCTATGTTTTTGATGGCTGACATTGGGCTGCAAAAATAGGAAATTTAGAGCCAAATCACTTCAAAATCTTTGAGCAAATCAGAGGTTTTATCCACATCGTCAGTGAAGCCCAACACATAGCCACCGCCGCCCGAGCCTGAGATTTTAACGCCGAAATTGAAGTCGAAATCGGTCGAGAACAAGTCCAAGGTGTTGTCAGTAACCATCGGACGGAGGAACTCCATTTGGCCTTTTGTGAGTTTTTTCAACGAGTTGAAAAACAAATCGTTGTCTCCAGCAACCATCGTATCGATGCAGGTGTTAACGCAAGGGACATATTCCTTTTGGAAACGCTTCAAAAAACCAGCATCATTGCGTTGTTTCTTGAATTGGTCGACCAAAGGCTTGGTGTTACTCTTTATTTTTGTGTCAATCAAGCAGACATGGATGTCCTTTTTCAGATAATCATCTGAAAGTAATTCCACTCCTTTCGGATTGATTTTGAACGGTTTGCCCAAATAGCACTGCAAGGGGTCGATGCCAGAACTGCTCCCATGGAAATAACTCTCCATCTTGCCAAAAAGTGTCTTCAACTCCAGCAAATCATCCGTCTTTTGCTTGGCATAGCCGTCGTAAACGGCGGCCACCAAAGTCCCGGAGCTACCCAAACCATAACCCGACGGCACATTGGAGGACAGAAACAACCCATAGTACAACTCATGGTTAAGTCGCTGCAAGTCAAGGACGTCCTTCAATTCATTCACGGTGGAAAGGTAATCGGCAAAAGACTGCAAGCTGGCATTGGAGGCCTTTCCTCCGCTGGCATCCAAGTGCGAGGCGAAACGCCATTGGGCCGAAAATTTGGTCAACGGAATCATCAATGCAGTAGCATCGAAAATCATCGAATACTCGCCAAAAAGAATGACTTTGCTATAATAACGGTCTCTCATCATAGCAGTTTTTTCGGTCCGTCGCCCACATGGTCGGCAATCCAACGACCATCGTTACAATAAGCCACCAACGTATTCTTGATGAAATCCTCCACTTTCTCGGCTTCACTTTCAGGATAAAGCAGGTGCGCGTTGGGTCCTGCATCCAAAGTAAAGCACAGCGGAATGTTGGTCTCGTTCCTGAAACGCCTCACCTCCTCAATGATGCGCAAGGTATTGGGTTTCATTAGGATAAAAGAGGGATTGGAGCACATCATCAAGGCGTGAAGTTGTAGGGCTTCTGACTCGGTGATATTAGTAAAGGTGTCCAAATCACCTGATTTCAAGGCAGTCAGTAAGTTTTTAATATTCTCGTTGGCTTGTGCATAACGCGCAGGTGCGTAGGGATTGCCTTCCATCAGGCCATGACCGGCACGGCTGGACACCGATTTGGCCTCGCCGCTGACAATCAAAATGCTGTCGCGATAAGTCTTGAAGATGGGATGGATGTCGTTTTCCAACGGAACAGCATATTCATCGGAACTACCTTTGTAACAATCTGTTGCACCCCAAAGAGCCATCTTAGGATACACCGAGCGGCAGGCACTTCCCGAGGCCAAACGAGAGAAATAGGAGGCTTTTTGAAAATCAAATTGTTTCACAACAATTTGATTTTCAATATCCAACAAACACATCACAAAAGCGCTCATTGACGAAGCCGAAGAAGCGATGCCCGAGGAATGCGGGAATGTATTGCGGCTCTCCACCGTCAAATGCAGTTGGTTGATGAATGGGAAAAACGCTTGGTTATCAAGCAAGAACTTCTCGATTTTTGAACCAAAAGCGGGGTTTTCTTGGCCTTCGAAAAAGAACTTGAAGCCGAAACCATCCGCTTTCTCGTATTGGACGAAAGTTTCGGTGCAACAATCCGATAAGGTGAAGCTAAGCGAAGGATTATGAGGAAGTTGCTTGCCTCGCTTGCCCCAGTATTTCACCAAGGCGATGTTCGACGGGCTTCTCCATCCCACTCGACCTTGGAAGTCGTTAGGCACCTCGCCTTTGAAGGCTTCGCCCAACCATTTGTTTTCCATTTCCATTGCGTTTGACTTCGTTGTACACTTCGCGTTCAGGCTGCGAAGATAAGAATTAATTTGGAGTTCTCCTTCAAATCGCTATTTTTGCACCTTAATTAATATTAACACGCTCTATGAATCTATTTCAACTTTTCAAAAACGTCAGCCCATTTGTCAAGCCCTACAAATGGCTGGTTTTCATTACTTTGGTTTTAACCCTAATAGGTTCTCTGATGGCACAGGTCAACGCCATCGTACTCGATTGGACCGTCGACCAAGTGAACGGACTCGTCACCGCAGGCGAAAGCTGGGGTGAGGCTGCTGCACATATCGTCATCATGATTTCGGTGGTCCTGCTTGGCAAGGAAATCATCTCAGCCCTCATCACCTTCGCTCAGAACTACTACGGCGAGCGGATGCGTATCTTCGTCAGCCGCGACCTTGCCCAGAGCGTCATCGAGAAGGTGCTCACCTTCCGCATGGCCTATTTCAACACGAGCGACAATGCGACCGGAAAGCTCCAAGCCCGTATCGACCAAGGCGTGAGCAGCCTCTCGCGCACGGTGCAGAACTTCTTCATCGACCTTTTGCCGCTGTTCACGAGCGCTTTGTTGGCATTAATCCTGATGTTCGCCGCCAACGTGTATGTAGGTTTGGTGGCCTTGGGTATTGTGCCTATCTATTTCTGGATCACCTATCGGCAGGCCAAACGCCTCAAGGGATGGCGCCGCGAGATGCGCTCCCATCTGGAGTCAAAGAGCCAGGGCATCAAGAACATCATCGACTCCATCAACGTCATCAAGAGCTTCAACCGCGAACAGATTGAAGGCCAAAAGCAGCTGGATATCCAGAACCAAGTGACTGAGAACCAGATGAAAACGCGTAAGGTGGCCTTCTACTACAACGGCGTGAAGAGCTTCGTGAAACAGGTGGGCACAGTGCTGGTCATCATCCTGACGGCTTACCTCGTTTTGATAGGCTACCCAGGCATGACCATCGGTAAGATCATGTATCACGTGATGCTGTTCAGCAACGTCATCGCGCCCATCACCCAGTTGCAGCGCATCTTCGACGATGTGAACGACGCCCTCATCTACGCCGAGGGCTTCTTCGGCATCCTCGACGCGGAAGAGGAAGTGGAGCCTTCGGGCAACTATAAACCCGAAAAGATTCACGGCCTGTTCGAACTCAAGAACGTGAACTTCACCTACCCCAACGGCAACCAAGCCCTATTCGACGTGAGCATGACCATCGAGCCGAACAAGATCACAGCTTTGGTGGGTCTCTCGGGCGCGGGCAAGAGCACCATCGTCAACCTGTTGGACAAGTTCTACGAGCCACAGAGTGGCGTCATCACCTTGGACGGCATCGACTTACGCGAATACGACACCAAGTTCCTGCGCGAGAATATCGGTCTGGTGCTACAGAAGAACCACATCTTCGACGGCACCATCGAGGAGAACATCCTCTACGGCAATCCCAATGCCACCCATGAGGAGGTGGTGGAGGCGGCCAAGAAATCGTACATCTACGACCAGATCATGGAGCTTCCCAAGCAGTTCGAGAACAAGGCCTCCGACCTCTCGGGCGGCCAGCAGCAGCGCATCGCCATCGCGCGCATGTTCCTCAAGAATCCGCCCATCATCTTCCTCGACGAGCCCACAGCTAGCCTCGATGCCATCGCTACCGAGCAGATCAAGAACAGCCTCGATGCCATCAAGAAAGACCGCACCGTCATCATCATCTCCCACAGCATCTCGCAAATCATTGACAGTGAAATGGTTTACGCCCTTAAGACGGGTCATGTGGAAGAGTCGGGCGACCCGGACGAGATCTACAAGAAAGGCGGCATCTACAAGGACATCATCGACGCTTCGGCTAGAAGTTTGAACATCGAGAAGATTGCGCGGACGATTGAAGACGGGAAAAACTAAAGCACGTCATGAAAAAAACGGCTTGTATTGCAGCGTTAACCTTTTTAGGCATAGGCCTGATAGCCTCTTGCAACGACATCAGACAAAGCAAGACCGATGAAAAAGAAATTGCAGACACCCTTATCCAGGAAAGCCCGGAGACTCTTCCCCAACCCGTCAACCATGACACTTTTGTAGACGACAGTATCATGCTCGTAGCCGAAGACACACTGTGGTATCAAGACTATTTGTTTGCCTCCCAGCCTATTCCTGAGTCGGTAAAAGCCAGGATGCGGGGCAAATCCATGCCCGACAATGCTACAATAGGGTTCGACGAACTGCGTTACCTTACCGTTTATCATTATGATTATGAGGGCCAAATCAAAAGAGGAGAACTTGTCTGCAACAAAGCCATCGCCCATGATTTGCTCTGCATCTTCAGGACCTTATTTTCAAAGGCTTATCCTATCAACAGTATCCGCCTGATCGATGACTTCGATGCCGACGATGAGGCCTCCATGCAGGCCAACAACACCTCGTGTTTCAACTACCGTAATGTGCCCGGAACGAATTCCCACTCACAACACGCCTATGGTCTGGCTGTCGACATCAACCCCTTGCAGAATCCATATATCCATGGCTCACATGTATATCCCGCCACGGCAACGGAATACGTGGACAGGACAAGGGACTTCCCCCACAAAATCGACGCGAACGACTTCTGCACAAAGGTTTTCATCTCATACGGCTTCCAATGGGGTGGCTATTGGCGCAACAAGGACTATCAGCACTTCGTGAAAAAACGTTAGAAGCATGATTTTTATTTAAATTTCTCCCATTTTACGAAACCAATCCAAATATTTCCTATTTTAGCCGATTCTTTTGTGAAAAACAAACTAAATCAATATGAGCACCAACTTTGACCCACGCGCCAACTACGAGCAGACCAAGCAACAGGCCGGCTACGTCGAGCGCAAGAAAGCCACCCAAGAAGACTATGACCGCATAGGCTTCATGTCGGGACTCGAAGTGCACCAGCAAATCAAGACCAAAGAAAAGCTGTTCTGCCGCTGTCCCGCCGGAAAATTCAACAAGTTTGAGGACTACGACGCCGAGCTGATCCGTCACATGCGCCCCACCCTTTCGGAGCTAGGCGAGTATGACGGCACGGCCTTGATGGAGTTCAAGACGAAGAAGGAAATCGTCTATCGCATCAAGAGCGGCACCGCCTGCACCTACGACATCGACGACACCCCGCCGTTCCCCATCAACCGCGAGGCCTTGCACAACGCCATCATCATCGCCCTGCGTTCCAACCTGAACATCGTGGGCGAGGTACATATCACCCGTAAACAATATCTCGACGGCTCCATCCCGACGGGCTTCCAACGTACCGCCATTGTCGGCGTGGAAGGCCTGCTCAAGCTGCCGAAGAAGGACATCCGCCTCATCCAGCTGAGCATCGAAGAGGACGCCTGCCGCGAGATCAGCGACGTCGGACACCGTCGTATCTATCAGACCGACCGCCTCGGCGTGCCGTTGATTGAGACCGTGACCTATCCCGACTGCAAGAACCCCGACGAGCTGCGCGAGACCTGCGAATATATCCGCTTCCTCGGCCGTTCGACGGGTCTTGTCCGCACGGGCATGGGCGCTGGACGTCAGGACGTCAATGTGAGCTGCACGGGCGGCACCCGTATCGAGTTGAAGGGTGTGCAACACGCCAAGTGGATCCCCGAGCTGTCGCACAACGAGTGCTTCCGCCAGTGGTCGTTGGTACAGCTGCAAGAGCGCCTCAACCGTGAAATCGGCAAGGAAGGCTGGAAGGTGGAAGTGGCCGACGTGTCGTTCCCGACCGACTACCTGCCTATCCTTGACAACAAAGCCAAGGGCGGTGCCATGAAACTCATCAAGCTGCCGAAGTTCCGTGGCGTGCTCTCACACTTCACCCAACCCGGCAAGATGTTCGCCGACGAAATCGCCGACCGCCTAAAGGTCATCGCCTGTCTCGAACGTCCCAACATGCTCCACGACGAGATGTTTGAACCTGTTTTGACTCGTGCCCAGTGGCACAAACTGGGCAAACGACTCCATGCCACCGATGAGGACGCCCTCGTCCTCGTGTGGGGTCCCAAGGAAGACATGCCTACCGCCATCGAGACGGTGGAAGAGCGTTGCCTCATGGCCTTCGACGGCGTGCCGAAGGAGACCCGTAAGGCCGTCTGCAACGGCATCACCATCTTCGAGCGCGTGCTGCCCGGTGCCGACCGTATGTATCCCGACACCGACTCGGCTCCCATCCCGCTCGACCCCGCCTTCATCAAGGCCCTGCGTGCTGAGATGCCTACCGAAATCATTGACCGCTACTACCAACTCAAGGAGTGGAACGTGCCGGAAGACTGCTTCAGATATATCTTCGCGAAGAACTGGTATCCTGCCATGGCCGAAGTCGTAGAGAAACTCGGCGTGGACGGTCGTACCGTGGGTCGCTTCGTCGGCATGAGACTCAAGCACCTGTTGGGCAAGAACCCCGCTTCGAAGTTCAATGGCGAGACCCTGTACAAACTCTTCGCCTTCCTGAAGGATCAAGGTCTTGATAGCCGTCTGGCTTGGAACATGGCTCCCGCCTTGGTTGAAGACGCTTCCATGGATATGCAGCAAGTACTCGACAAGATGGGCTTCAAGCGCTTCGCCAAGGACGACCTGCTCACCAAGCTCGACAACCTTTGCGCCGGCTTTGCCCCAAAGAAGAAGTCCTGCACCGACCTCGACCGCCAGAACTGGATCATGGGTCAGATGAAGGAAGCGATGGGCAACATCGAAATGAAAGAATTGGCTAACAACATCAAATAACGAAGAACATGGCTGAAGATTTTTTCCAAGGATATTGGGGCGCCGCGCTTGAGGTGCTCAAAAAATACAACTGCCGCGTGTGGAGTCAGGCCGAATGCCAGACCACGGGTGGCCTCTTCAAAGGCACGATCCTGCCTCGCGCCGCCTTCCAGGACGACCAGCACATCGTGATGAAGGTCAACACGGGCTACAACATCGGTGTCGACATCAGCACCATCACCAGCATGGTGGAGACCGACTACAAGAAAGCCAACTACCACATCCCGGAGAAGGAATTCCCTTATACCGAGGGCCTTCCGCACGTAAAGCTGCTCGGCACGGGCGGTACCATCGCCTCGCGCCTGGACTACCGTACAGGTGCTGTGATTCCAGCTTTCTCGCCTGGTGAACTCTATGGCGCCGTGCCGGAGCTGGCCGACATCTGCAACCTCGACACCGAGAAGGTGTTCGCCGTGTTCTCCGAGAACATGTCGCCCAAGGAGTACATCGCCTTGGCCAAGAAGATTGGCGAGGAGATCCAGAACGGCATCGACGGCATCGTCATCGGTCACGGTACTGATACCTTGGCCCACACTGCCGCTGCTTTGACCTTCATGTGCCAGAACCTGCCTGTGCCGATCGTGTTGGTCGGCTCGCAGCGTTCGTCAGACCGTCCGTCGTCCGATGCCGCCTTGAACCTGATGCATGCCATGACCGCTGCTGGTCACGGCGATGTGGCCGAGGTGATGGTCTGCATGTTTGGTCCCACCTCCGACGAGTATGGCTTCCTGCACCGTGGCACGCGTGTGCGTAAGATGCACTCTTCATATCGTTCCACCTTCCGTACCATCGGTGATACGCCTGTGGCTACCGTTGACAGAAAGAACGGTGTGGTGCCGATCAAGGAAGTTTACAACCACCGCCGCCAAGACCGCGACGTGAAGATCATCCCGACCTTCGACGACCGCGTGGCCATCCTTTACTACTATCCCGGCATGAAGCCCGATGTGCTTGACGCATTGGTTGATAACGGCTACAAGGGCATCGTTTGGGACGGCACGGGCTTGGGTCACGTCAACAAGGGAATGTTTGATGCCATCCAACGCGCCACCGACAAGGGCGTACACCAGTACATGACCGTGCAGACCATCTGGGGTTATGCCCACATGTTCGTCTACGACACCGGCCGCGACCTGATGAACCGTGGCATCATTCCTGCGCAAAACATGCTCGCCGAGACCGCCTACATCAAGTTGGGTTGGGCTTTGGGTCAGACCCACGACCGCGAGGAAGTGAAGAACATCATGCTCACCCCCGTCAACAGCGAGATTACGCCGCGTGAGCCTTACGACGGCTATCTTGTTTATCAAGGCGGTGTGCCTGAAGTGGAGAGCTTTGTTAGGAAGGTACATAAGTAAGAATCAAGTAAAGGCCAAATGGTGGACTCATCATTTGGCCTTTACTTTAAAAACAATGAAAAAATGGAAAATATAACAAATCGAAACGCTAAAGGAATAACAGGCTTTATTTTGTCCTTGGTTTCAATTGTTTGCATCTTCATTTCCCCTGGAATTAGTATCGTATTAAGTATCTTGGGAATTGTGTTCTCGTCCATTGGCCTTTCCAAACAGCCAAAAGGATTGGCAATCGCAGGTCTGGTGATTTCAATATTGTCGTTTATTATTGCTGCTATTACTGTAACCATCTTGCTTTACACTATCACTTCCCTTGATGGTCTTTTCTAAAGATCAAATCAAATAATTAATTCCATACTAAAATTGACGTTTTCAAACGACTCCTCCATCGTCACTTGGTTTGGGATGTCGTAGGAATAGCCGCCTTGGGCGAGACCGTAGGTTGTAATCATGGTAAGTTGCACCGCTTTCTTGGTCTTGCTTTCGCGGTTGAAAACAGTTTGGGTCGCATGAACTTGAAGTAAAAATAGATAGTATTTTTCCTTTGCAATCCCCCAAAAATTATCGTACCTTTGCACCGTGAATTCACCAATTGTACAATTTATTCGAATAAATCATGCAACCATCTCACATTGAACACATTGGGATCGCCGTCACAAGCTTGGACGAGTCCATTCCTTTCTTTGAAAAACTGCTTGGCACCAAGTGCTATGCCATTGAAGAAGTCGCTGACCAGAAAGTGAAGACCGCTTTCCTGCGCTGCGGCCAGACCAAAATCGAACTTTTGGAACCCACTAGCCCCGAGAGCACCATCGCCGCTTTCATCGAGAAGAACAATGGTCGTGGCGGCATGCACCACATCGCTTTCGCCGTGGAAAACCTTGAAGGCCATCTTGAAGAGGCCAAAGAAGCAGGCATCCGTCTCATCGACCAGGCCCCGCGCGGCGGTGCCGAAGGCTTGAGCATCGCCTTCCTCCACCCGAAATCGACCTTCGGTGTGCTGACTGAATTTTGCGAGGACAAGAATAAATAAGACACGAGACTTCGAGACACGAGACGCGAGACTTGGAAAGTCCCGTGTCCCGCAGTCCCGCGTCCCGAGTCAAAGAATAATCATAACACACTATAAATCATGTTAATCGAACAGAAAATACAAGAACTGTTGGAGAAGCGTGGTGAGGCCCGTCTCGGTGGCGGCCAGAAGCGCATCGACTCCCAACATGCGAAGGGCAAGATGACTGCCCGCGAACGTATCGCCATCCTGCTCGACGAAGGCAGCTTCGAAGAGACTGACATGTTCGTGACCCATCGTACCGTCGATTTCGGTCTCGACAAGCAACAGTACCTCGGCGACGGCGTCGTCACCGGTCACGGCACCATCGACGGCCGCGTCGTCTACGTCTACGCACAAGACTTCACCGTGTTTGGCGGTGCTTTGAGTGAGACCATGTCGCTGAAGATCTGCAAGGTGATGGACCAAGCCATGAAGGTTGGCGCTCCCGTCATCGGCATCTGCGACTCGGGCGGTGCCCGTATCCAGGAGGGTTCACGTTCCCTCGCCGGTTACGCTGAAATCTTCCAGCGCAACATCAACGCTTCGGGTGTCATCCCGCAGATTTCGGCCATCTTCGGCCCCTGCGCCGGTGGCGCCGTGTACTCCCCTGCACTCACCGACTTCATCATCATGACCAATGTGGGCAGCTACATGTTCCTCACGGGTCCGAAAGTCGTGAAGACCGTCATCGGCGAGGATGTCAGCACCGACGACCTCGGTGGCGCCCGCATCCACAGCCAGAAGTCGGGCGTGGCCCACTTCGCTGCCGAAACCGAGGAGGAAGGTCTTGCCATCATCCGCAGACTCATCTCCTTCATCCCGCAGAACAACATGGAGAACGCTCCGCTCGTGGAATGCAACGACCCCATCGACCGTATGGAAGATGCGTTGAACCAAATCATTCCCGACAACCCGAACAAGCCCTACAACGTCGGTGACATCATCAATGCCATCGTCGACAACGGCGACTTCCTTGAGATCCATAAGAACTACGCCAAGAACATCATAGTCGGCTTCGCCCGTTTCGATGGCATGTCGGTCGGTATCGTGGCCAACAACCCAGCCTTCTTCGCTGGTGTGCTCGACTGCGACGCTTCGCGTAAGGGTGCCCGTTTCGTCCGTTTCTGCGATGCCTTCAACATCCCGATCGTGACCTTGGTCGACGTCCCCGGCTTCCTGCCTGGCACGGGTCAAGAGTACAACGGTATCATCGTCCACGGCGCCAAGTTGCTCTATGCCTATGGAGAATCCACCGTGCCGAAGGTCACCGTCACCCTGCGTAAGTCCTACGGTGGTTCCCACCTCGTGATGGGCTGCAAGCAGTTGCGCAACGACGTCAACTACGCTTGGCCGACCGCCGAGATCGCCGTCATGGGTGCCAGCGGTGCCGTTGAGGTGCTCGATGGCAAGAAGATTTCCGAGATTGAGAATCCCGAGGAGCGTGCTGAGTTCGTTGCCAAAAAGGTGGATGAATACACCAAGAAGTTCGCCAACCCCTACGAGGCTGCCAAGTTCGGCTACATTGACGATGTGATCGAGCCGCGCAACACCCGTTTCCGTGTCATCCGTGCCCTGCGCACGCTTGAGACGAAGCGCCTCGCCAACCCCGAGAAGAAACATTCGAACATCCCGCTGTAACCGTAAATCCTTGAAACGATGAACCTGTTACAAATATCATTACTGTTGGCTCACGAAGATTGGGTCTACACCAAAGGCTGGATTGTGACCATCGCTGGTTTCCTCATCGTTATCATCGCCCTCTTCATCCTTTCGACCATCTTCCGCGGCGTGGCTGCCTATTTCAAGAAGCAGGACGCCAAGAAGAACGAGGTGAAGGAGATCAAGCCTGTGACGGTGAAGCCCACGGTCAAAGTGGCCGAAGGTGAGATCGCCCCTGAGGTCCTCACCGCCATCGGCATGGCCTTGTACCTCTCGACCAACCTCCACGATGAGGAGAGCAATGTGATCACCATTGAGAGAAGGGCAACTTCTTGGAACGATAAGAATTACGGAGTTAGACACTGGAAACGTTAAATTGTAGAAAAATGAAAAAATTCAAATTCACCATTAGTGGTAAACCATACGAAGTTGAAGTCCAGAACATTGAGGGCAACATCGCCACGGTCAATGTGAATGGCACTGAATATCAAGTGGAAATGGAAGAGCAAGCCGCTCCGGTGGTGGCTCCCGTGGCCCGTCCGGCTGCCAAGCCCGCCGCAACGACTTCGACTCCCGCCTCCTCGAAACCTGCCGCCGCTACCGGTGGCGCAGGCTACAAGATGGCTGCTCCGCTTCCCGGAACCATCATGCAGATCTTCGTCAAGCAAGGCGACGCCGTGAAGAAGGGCGACAAGCTGCTCATGTACGAAGCCATGAAG
>Ga0265301_10000545_pt1 | contig 53481 bp, 51 predicted proteins | sample AusTroGonzalo_MG_2_FD_193488 | JGI IMG/M metagenome (GOLD analysis project Ga0265301, IMG submission 193488) | Bovine rumen microbial communities from tropical cattle in Woodstock, Queensland, Australia - Gonzalo_04 | ecosystem: Host-associated > Mammals > Digestive system > Stomach > Rumen ... | reverse complement strand
AAATTCTGAAACTACCAAACATTTTCCCCACTTTTTTCGCGAAAAAGTACACAAAGGGGACGGTTCTTTTTGTGTACTTTTTGTGTACTTTTTACCGCCACTAAAGTGCGGGATTAGTGACTGTAAAACTGGGGTTTAGCGGCGCGAAAGGTAGTAGTCGCTGAAGTCCTTGCAGTCGGGCGGCAGCTGGTGGTGCACGATGTTGGGCAACCGTTCCTTCAGCTGCATGAACAAGCGTTCGCCGGGCTCGTCGCGGTCGGGGTACATGTGGAATTCAATTGACAATTGAGAATTGATAATTGACAATTGTTCTGCGTCCTTCCGCTTCAGCAGCGTGGCCGAGGGGATGGCGATGGCCTTGTGACCAGCTGACAGCATGGCCCAGCAGTCGGAGCAGCCTTCGGTAATCCACAGCGTATCGCCGGGCTTCAGCAGGTTCAGCACGGGCAGGTTATAGATGCTGCACTCCGAGCCTTGCGGGAATCGGAAGCGGGGTAGGGCGCCCTTTACCAGATTGCGGTTCTGTATGCCAACGAGTTTGCCCTCGCGGTCGTAGTAAGGTGTCTGCAGCCAGGGCACCTGCTGCTTGTCCTTCCACGATGTCAGCCGGCACCAGCGAACTACCCGCTCATCCAAACGACGCTCCTCAAATAGAAACTTGCGTGCCTCAAGCAAAAGCCAAGGCCGCTCAAAGAATTTCTCATATTTCTTTGCATCAAAAGTACACAAAGGGGACGGTTCTTTTTGTGTATCCTTTTGTGTACTCGGCTTCCACTCATCAAGGATGATGTTATGCTTGTCGGCCAACCAACGGCACGCTTCCTTAAAGTCCTTGCCGAGGTGCCGCATCACCAAATCAATCGTACCGCCGCTGGCCCCACAAACGAAGCAACGATACGTGTTCTTGCTGACCTTAAACGAAAGGCTTGGGTGGCGGTCGTCGTGAAACGGGCACAAAGCCTTGTGGTGCTTCACCGTAAGTCCGAGTCGCTCCGCGACCCCCTCAATCGGTAGGTCGCGAAGCTTTTGCAATTCAAGTCTATCCATCATACAAGTTTTGACATATAATTACCATATAATTGCCCATGAATTATCATTAATGAAAAATTCGTGTTTAATTCGTGGCAATTCGTGTTCTTTATTATCATTTGCCGTTCAGATAGTCCTCAGTTTTAGAGTACAGTCCCGTCTGGCATGAGTAGGTGATGAACTTGCGGTTCTTCCAAACGTTGAGCTGATGTTTGGTACCCTCTTTGCTCTTGCCGAGACTCAGGCGCAAGGCCTCCAGCTGCTGCTCGTTAAAGGTTGTGTCCAGGCTGTCGAGCATGTTTTTGGGACCGTTTTTCTGTGTGTCGTCCGACGGAGCATAGCCGCCCTTGAACATGTCGCCGAACACCTGCACCTTCGACCACAGATCGTAGTAGCAGAACCACACGACGAACTCACCGATGGAGCGCGTCCAGGTCTGGTCGTTCAGAATCCACAGCGTAGCCCCCTTCTTCCATGCTGCGAAGATGCTGCGGTGCGAGAGTTCGAAGAGCATGTCGTCGTCGGCAAGGTCAGACAGGCGCGCCATCTCCTCGGCCAGCTGGTCGGCAATCTTGTTCAGCTGCTTCACCACAAAGCGACCCTTACAGTTGTCCAGACGCAACAAGTATTTGTCGAGTCCTGCGAGGAATTCCTCGCTGTAAGCGCCCTGGCGTGGAATCTTGCCCTTACGGTCGCCACGCGTCTTATAGGCAAAGGGGATACGACCGAAGAAACCATTCATCATGTCCTTCTTGTAGAACGCACGCGCAGACTCTGGGACGGAACTGAACGTAATGTTGACGCGGAGCAGCGGATTGCCGGTCACGCCGTCGGCAGTAGCACGGAGAGCGCCGGCACGCTCCATGTCGTAGATGTTGCGGATGGTCAGGCTCACCTGCTTGTGACCGCCACACATCTTGTCAGCCATCTCAACCTCTGGCAGGTTCAGATACTGTGTGCGACCGCCCTGTTTCTCCAAGGCTATCGCGTTCTGAAGGAAAGCCGCATTGGTCACATCCGACGGCGGCCACCAGATGCTGACCTCAGGACGCTCGGGCTTATCCTTGTTGGCACCCTTGGTCTGCTTCTGGCGCTGCCAGTCTTCAAGTCGCTTATACTCAGTCTCGTCGTGAGCACGGAATGAGCGCTGAATAGCTTTGATGAGACGGGGAAACTGACCTTTACCAATACCCGAAGGGCCAATTAGGTGGCCCATTTGGCCGCAAAGTTCGTAATAAATGTTGTCGCTATACATGAACTCCACGCCACTCAAATGGGCTGCCAATGCAGGAATAGTCATCGGAACAAGCGGTTCTTGCATGTCTTTTGAGACCTGTGAGAGGAGTAATTTCACGAATTCTGTGCCTTTTGCCGGGCTGGGCATCGCCGGAGCGGTGCTGCTAAAAATGTTGTAATTCATTGATACTTAGAATTTTAAATTGTTACTTAATACTGAATGAGTGCTCTTTGTAGTCTCAGTCTCAGAGTCTCAGTTGTTTTTTTAAGTACCCCCATTTCTCTTCTTATATATATATTATATATCTATATTATTGATTATTAGATAGTTATAAGAATATAACAAGAAGGTTTCGCAATGAGGGGTACCTTTTTTTTGAACTGAGATTTGAGACTGTGAGACTGTTTTTACATTATTACATTTTTAAATTGTTACATTTTCCTCTACCAGGCCCGTCAGTGCTTGGCGGAGTTCGCGGTACACCTCGAAGGCATAGCGCTCGACGTTGAACATCTTGTCCGTCTTCATGGGTTTGAAGTTCGGCTTGAGCGAGCCATCGTCCCTACGCGTAATAGTAATGTACCGGCCACGGAACACGCGCGGGTTGCGCTTCTGGGTCCAGGGCAGCGTCTCAATGAACGTGTAGTGCGCATCGCGGGCGAGGAAATCGTCCACCTCGCTGTCCGAATCGCGGTGCAGCACGCCCTGATAGTCCTTACCCGTCCGCATCCGGCAGTCGTTGCGAAGAATGGTCTTAACATCACATCCATAATCAGTGTTCTTAAACATAATAAATTGTCTTTCCGGAATACCCTCGGTCTCACACAAGGGGCCCTCCGCACAGCTGGGAAAGTGAGACAGGCCTACGGTCCAACGCTTGACCATTTTTCCCGCTGTTTGGTGCTGCAAAGGTAGACAAAAGGCCATAAAAAAAGGTCTTATATAAGACCTACCATAAGACTTATATAAGACCCTAACCGACTGATTTCCAGTCTACTTTATCAACTTGTCGATGTCGCTGCTCCTGGACGGCAACTTGCCTGTCTGCTGCCACGTGCCTGCCAACTGCCCCAGGTTGGGGATGCCCCATAGCAGCTGAAACAACTTCCACTTTTTCTTGATCCTCAGCTTCTCCGCCATGCGGTCGGCAATGTAGGCAGCCTGGTTGGCCGACACCCCTTCAGCCAGCGCGTAGCCATCGGCCACGATGAACCCCGCATCCCTCAGCCGCTGCCACAGCACCTGAGCCTCGGCAGTCAGCAGCTCGGCCACGTTCTCGTTCACCGTGCCCGCCGACTGAGGCTGGTCCGTCAGCTCCTCATCGTCGAAGTGGCTCAGCGTTTCCATGAAGTCCTCCGGCATCCCCAGCTTCGCCGCCGTAATCAGTTCCAGCAGCACCGTCTTCGCAGCCTCGCGCTTGCTCTGCGTCTTACGCTTCGACATGTTCATGTAGATGCGCATGGCCTTCTCCACATCGTCCGCCGACGACTTCTTAGCCACGCCAGCCGACAGCTGGCCAAGCTCCTTCAGTCGCCTGTCCCTGTCATCAATCTGCTGATGCAGATCGTCAATCTCCTCACGCTGCGCCTCGTTCTCAGCCTTCAGCCGGTCAATCTCGTCCAGCAAGCCCTGCGTAGCCTCCATCACGCGCATCTGGATTTTCAACTCCTCGGCCTCGTCAATCTTCCTGTCAAGCTCGTTCTTCAACTGGCGGTAAGCCTCGCTCGCCGCCTCTTTCAGTTCCTCTGTGTTTACGTCGTCCTTCATCTTGATTATCGTAGTTTTTTTATGATTATAATGATTGTTTCACCCCGCCCCGAACTTAGGGTGCCAAAAGGGCTGCAAAGTTAGCAAATATTCTCTATCATCCCATACATTTTTATGTTAATAATCCCAAAACCGCCGACGAAAATTTTGCACCCGTGCACACGGGGACAGTCCCCCTGTGCACAATAGAGGATCTTCTAAAACAGTATTCCTAAACACAAAAGTTAACCCATCCAAGGGCTTGCTTCACACCACGCGGAGCAGGCCCTTAACCATTATTTGAGCTTGCTCAACTCAATCGCCATCAGATTCATCTGTTGACAATCGGAGGCGGTGAGCGTGACGTGCTCGTTAGTGTGCTCCCAGGCCGAGAGCATCAGCAGGCGACCCTCGGCGCAGGCGTCGAACTGCTCGCCCTGAGGCTTTGACAAAGGAGTAAAGCCGTTGCGAAGCACCACGATGGTGGAAAGGTGCAGGTCGAAGGCCTGGCGCATGACGCGCTTCTCGCCAGGCGAAATGGCTGGGGAAATGAGTACCGTGCCATGATGGGCGGCCTCCATATAGCGGGCCACTTCGGCCTCCAACTGCTCGGCGGTAAGGCGCCGAGACACGCGCACCGCCATACGCTGCGGAGCATAAAGCAGCGCGCGGTTGCCAATGCCATTGTAACGATGGGAGCCAAGCTGGAGGTTGAAGAAGGGGCGCAACAGCTCAGGGCGCTCGCGCTTCATCAGCAGCCGGCGGGGATTGTCGCGAAGGTAGTGCTTCCAGCGTTGGTACTCGTCGTCGGTGCGAAGCACCAGGTCGTTGTAACCAGGCTCAAAGAGCAGCCCATGCTCAGGGTGGCTTCCTTTCATGGTTTGTTGCCCAGGGTGGTTTCCATCAACGGTTTGTTGCGACTCAGTCGCAACAGGCAGCGGAGCAATCAGCCGACGGTAGGCACGCCCACAGCCCGTCTTAAAGCCCCTTACGACACCACTCAGCCCACAGCTAAGCGGCTCGCTGACGAAGAGGATGCCATGCAGGTGGTCGGGCATCATCTGAAGTTCAAAGACCTTGACTTGCGGATAGTAGCTTGGAATATTCCACCACTCGTCCCGAACGGCGCAACCCAGCTCAGACAGCTCTATGCAGGCATCGTCGCTGCTGCCAAAGACACGGCCGAAGAGCGGGCGGCGCCCCTCGACAGCCATTGTCAGCATATAGATGCCGCGCTTGGTATAGTCGTGTCCCACGAAGCGGCGCTTCATCGACGGCTTCTTCTCGCCGGCAAAAGCTTTCTGGCTCTGATACGTCTCTTTCTTCATCTTCGCAAAGATAGAAATTTATTTCTAAACAACAAAGAAACCACCGGAAAAACTTGCATATCTCGATATTTTTTCGTAACTTTGTATCATCAAATTAACCCTATTTATTCACAATTTAAAAACACACAACGATTATGAACAAAACAACAAAAATCATTCTCCAAGCACTCGGTTACATCATCAGTCTCATCCTCGGCGCTTACGGTGGCGCAACTTTGATGTAAATTGTATATGGGAGTGCCCCTTGCGGGGGCAGATTGCAACGCCACACTCTGACCTTTAGGTCAGAGAAATTAAACAAAATTTGAACCAAAATTGACCAAAATTTTTTTGATTAATTTTGAATTAAATTTTGAACAATTTCTCCGACGAAGGCGGACTAACAGAAATGTACTATGGAAAACATCAAACTCAGTAATCACTTCACGTTGTCCGAGTTCTGCAACCTCGTTATATCTTGGCCAGTTCTGCGGCCATTTCTTGTTGTAGCTCCTTGGCTTTCTGGGCTGCGACTTCGGCAAAGTCTTCGCCGTTGGAGGCATAGATGATGCCGCGGCTGGAGTTTACCAGCAGGCCGCAATCCTTGGTCATGCCGTATTTGCAGACTTCCTGTAACGAGCCGCCCTGGGCACCAACGCCTGGAACGAGCAGGAAATGGTCGGGAGCAATCTTGCGGATATCCTCGAACATCTGGCCTTGTGTGGCGCCGACAACGTACATCATATTGTCTTTGTTGCCCCATTGCTGACTCTGCCTGAGCACCTTTTCAAAGAGGCGCTCGCCTTGCTGGTCTTCCGTCAACTGGAAGTCGTGCGAACCCTTATTCGAGGTCAACGCCAGCAGGATAACCCACTTGTCGTCGTAGCCAAGGAAAGGCGTTACCGAGTCTTCGCCCATATAGGGGGCAACGGTAAGGGCATCGACGTCGTACTCCTCGAAGAAGGTTTTGGCATACATCTTCGACGTGTTGCCAATATCGCCGCGCTTGGCATCGGCAATAATAAAGTGGTTGGGATATTCCTCCTTCAGATAGTCGATGGTAGCCTCGAAAGCCATCAAGCCATCGACACCATAGGCCTCGTAGAAGGCAAGGTTGGGCTTGTAGGCCACGCAGTAGGGGGCTGTGGCATCGATGATGAGGGCATTGAACTCGCAGAGTGCACGGAAGATGTAGTCGTCGCCATCGTGCGCCTTGGCCTCGTCAATGATACATTGTGGAATCTTATTGATATCGGTATCCAGACCGACACAGAGAAACGACTGCTTCTCCTTGATCTGTTGTATTAACTCTTGTCTATTCATAATTGTCAATTGTCAATTTTCCTACAGTTCTGTTTCTTTCATTCGTTCTGCATTCTCGGCAACGGTCAGCGCATCGATCATGGGCTGGATGTCACCACCAAGGAAGCCCTGCAGGTCGTGCGTGGTATAACCGATACGATGGTCGGTCACGCGGCCCTGTGGGAAGTTGTAGGTACGAATCTTGGCCGAACGGTCGCCCGTAGAAACGAGGCTCTTACGGCGTGATGCAATGTCGTCCATATACTTCTGGTGTTCCTTATCATAGATAAAGGTATAGAGGCGCGAGAGGGCACGTTCCTTGTTCTTAGGCTGGTCGCGCGTCTCGGTACACTCAATCAAGATTTCTTCCGTCTCGCCCGTATTCGGGTTCTTCCACATATAACGCAGACGAACACCAGACTCCACCTTGTTCACATTCTGACCACCGGCACCCGAGGAGCGGAAGGTGTCCCACTTGATTTCACCTTCGTTCACGTGTACCTCGAACTTATCGGCCTCGGGCAGTACGGCTACCGTAGCTGCCGAAGTGTGCATACGGCCCTGCGTTTCGGTAGCAGGCACGCGCTGTACACGATGGACGCCAGACTCGTATTTCAACGTGCCATAGACATCGGCACCAGAGACGGCAAAGTCAATCTCCTTGAAACCACCGACAGCACCCTCGCTGACGCTGGTAATTGAGAGCTGCCAACCCTTCGAGTCGCAGTAGCTCTTGTACATCTTAAAGAGGTCGCCGGCAAACAGCGCAGCCTCGTCGCCACCGGTACCGGCGCGAATCTCCATCTGCACATTCTTGGCATCCTCAGGGTCCTTTGGAATCAGGGCAATCTTGATTTCCTCCTCCAACTTGGGTTGCAAGGCCTCGTTCTCGGCCAGTTCCTCGCGAGCCATTTCCTTCATCTCTGGGTCACTCTCGTTGGCCAGGATGTCCTTAGCCTCCTTGATACCGTTCAGGCAGGCAATGTAACGCTTGCGAGCATCCATGATGTCGCCCAAGTCCTTATACTCCTTGGTGAGTTTCACAAAACGGTTCTGGTCGGCAATAACGTCGGGGTCGGTAATCAACGTCGACACCTCTTCGAAGCGAGCCTCCAGTCCGTCAAGTTTCTGTAAAATGCTGTTATTCTCCATACTCTTTTGGCAAAAAGAGAGTCATCGCTGACTCTCTCATTAAGTGCGGAAGGTGAGGGATTCAAACCCCCGATACCCGAAAGGGGTATACCGGATTTCGAGTCCAGCGCGATCGATCACTCTGCCAACCTTCCAATAAATAAATTGTGCTTTGCTCGAATGCGGATGCAAAGGTACTACTTTTTTCGCATACCACCAAAGAAAATGCAGGAAACTTGTATAAAAAGTGAAAAAGTGAGAAAGTGAGAAGATGAGAAGGTGAGAAATAATTATTCAAAAGAGAGTTTTGCCAATTTCGATTTCAACAGTTCCGCTTCGCTTTTACGGATGCTCAGCACGATTTCACACGTGTTATCGTAGGTCTGACTGACTATACGCGGATTCATATCTTTGACGATGCGCATCACGTCGTTCATCTGCGGATAGGCAAACGAATAGCGGACGATTTCCTCCACCTGACGCGTTTCTACATTGGCATGCGCCAGAGCGTCGGCTGCTGCCTCACGATAGGCTACGATGAGTCCGCTGGTACCAAGGTTGACACCACCGTAATAGCGCACCACCACGATGAGGATGTTGGTCAGTTCGTTGCTGTTGATTTGTCCGAGAATGGGTTTGCCTGCTGTCGACGAGGGCTCCCCGTCGTCGTTGGCACGAAACTCCTGACGTTCAGGTCCCAGCATATAGGCATAGCACACATGGCGGGCATCATAATACTTCTTACGGTAGCCAGCCACGATGTCCTTCACCTCTGCCACATCTTCTACGTGGTGAGCAAAAGCGAGGAACTTGCTCCGTTTCTCGGTGTAGTATCCCTCGCTTGTGCCTGATATCGTGCGATATTCGTCGGTCATTTATTTTCGTTATAACGTGATATCGGTATAACGTTCTTACGCAATTACGATAATTTATGAATGACCAGTCCTGAGCGCAGTTTCGGCTCGAACCAAGTAGCCTTTGGTGGCATAATCTTGCCGCTGTCGGCGATATCCATAATCTGTTGCATAGAAACGGGGTAGAGGGCCAGGGCAGCACGCATCTCACCGCTGTCCACACGACGCTTCAGTTCACCCAATCCGCGCAGACCACCAACGAAGTCGATACGTTGTGAAGAGCGCAGGTCGCCAATGTTCAGAATCTCGTCCAGAATCAGACGGCTGGAGATATCCACGTCGAGCACGCCAATGGGATCGCTGTTGTCGTAGGTGCCTTCCTTGGCCTTCAACGAATACCAATGCTGATCCAGATAGAGCGAGAACTCGTGTAACTGCTGGGGCTTATAAATTTCCGTACCCTTGTCCTCTACGAGGAAGTTCACCTGCAGGGCGGCAAGGAATTCCTCTGACGACATACCGTTCAGGTCCTTCACCACGCGGTTGTAGTCGAGGATAGTCAACTGGCTGGCCTGGAAGCATACAGCCATGAAGTAGTTATATTCCTCAGTACCGTTATGGTTGGGGTTCTGCTTCTGCTTTTCTGCACCTACAAGGGCAGCAGCAGCCGAACGGTGGTGACCGTCAGCAATATACATCGATGGCATCTTGGCAAACTCGTCGGTAATGGTCTGCATGTCCTGTGCGTCGCTGATTACCCAGAATTGATGGCGGAAACCGTCAATAGGAGCAATGAAGTCGTATTCGGGCTCCGTCTTGGCATAACGCATAATCAGTTCGTTCAGCACGGCGTTGTCAGGATAGGCGAAGAATACGGGCTCGATGTTGGCATTATTTACACGAACGTGCTTCATGCGGTCTTCTTCCTTGTCGCGACGGGTCAACTCATGCTTCTTGATGTTGCCCTTCATGTAGTCGTCGACATAGGCGCCAACTACCAGTCCATACTGCGTCTTTCCATTCATGGTCTGCGCATAGATGTAGTAGTGGTCGTCCTTATCCTGAACCAGCCAACCCTTGTCCTGGAATTTCTGGAAGTTCTCGGCAGCCTTCTCGTAGACGCGCGGGTCGTACTCTGAAGTACCTACGGGGAAATCAATCTCAGGCTTGATGATATGATATAAACTCTTCTCATTGTCGCCAGCCTCGGCGCGTGCCTCTTCAGAGTCCAGCACATCGTAGGGACGACTCTCCACCTGCTCTACTAAGTCCTTCGGCGGGCGGATGCCTTTAAATGGTTTAATAATTGCCATGATGTTATTTCGTTATTTCTATATTTCGTAATGTCGATATTAGAGGTTTGCCTTGATTTTCTCAATCATCTCTGCATACTCTGCATCCGACAGATATACCTTGCCTGGGTTCATCTGGAACGTGCCGCCGTAGTCTGGGCCGTCCACATATTTGGGAGCCAGGTGGAAGTGCAGATGTGAGAGCTTGTCGCTATATGCGCCATAGTTGATTTTCTCAGGATTGAAGGCCTTCTGCATGGCACGTGTCACCTTTGCCACATCAGCCATAAAAGCGTTACGGTCTTCGTCCGACAACTCGTTCAGGTCGTTCACGTGGTCCTTATAAGCCACGAGACAACGACCACGATAGGTCTGCTCTTTAAACAGGAACGCGCGAGACACCGACAGCTGTGCAAACTCAATCATCAGATTGTGCAGCGTCTCATTATTCGTGCAATACAAGCACTCTTTTGGGTCACTTTTCATATTCGTTATTCTTTTATCATGTTATCTTGCTGCAACGTATTTGTGCAGGGTCTTGCGAACGGCTCCATTACCAGCATACAATTCCTTGACCATACCTTCAATCTGCTCGCCAAGACCAGCCTCGTAGAGGTCCAGTCCGAAGACGTCCTTGCGACTGTATAGCTGTTTCAGACAGCTCCAGTCCTGATCGGGTTTGCCAATCTGCAGCGGAGCCACGATGGCCTGCAGCTCTTCGAGCATGGGGTCGGGTGAGCAGTCAAACGTTGTACCGTCGTCCTTGATACCCTTCAGGTAGCGGGCATAACCAGCCAGCGTAAGCGGAATCAACACGAGGTTCGACTTGTCAAGACCACGAGCCACATATTTCTTCAGCGTCTCGCCAAAGCGGATAGGCAGTTTCTGACTTGTATCCATAGCAATACGCTGGGGAGCATCGGGCATGAAGGGGTTCGGCAAGCGACGGTTGATGACGGCACCAATGAACTCATAGGGATTCAACACGCCTGGATCAACCACGACGGGCATGGCCTCCATATAACCAATCTTCTGGATAAACGCACGCAGGTCCTCGTCGGCCATCTCGGCAGAAATAAGGGTGTAGCCCAACATACAGCCATAGATTGACATGGCCGTGTGCAGCGGGTTCAGACAGGTAGTCACCTTCATAGTCTCCACCTTATCCACCGTCTCGCGTGTAGTATAGAGTGCGCCGCCCAGGTCGAGTGGGGGACGGCCATTGGTGTAGTTGTCCTCGATGACCAGATACTGTACCTCTTCGGCATTCACGAACGGAGCGGTAAAGGTGTGCTTCTCGGTCTCGATATAGTCGTTGTCCTCGAAACCGTCCTTGGCCAGCAGTTCCTTCACTTTCTCGTGAGGGCGTGGCGTAATCTTGTCAATCATCGACCAGGGGAAGGTTACCTTCTTCTCGTTCTTCAGGTAGTCAAGGAAGGCTGCAGGAACCAGTCCGTCCTTCACCCAGCGCTCAGCATATGCAAACACGCCAGCCTTCACCTTGTCGCCATTATGCGAGCAGTTATCCATCGACTGAACAGTCAGAGGCAGTTCGCCAGCCTTGAAACGCTCAAACAGCAGGGCACAGACCTTACCCATCGCGAAGACGGGGCTCAATCCGCGAGCCAAATCAGCCTCGTTAAACGTGTAACCCTTCTCGGTGATGGTAAACGAAATCATCTGCAACGATGGATTCTTGAAGATCTCCACAAGACGATTCCAATCAGGGAACTGCGGGTCAGCCTTCAAGGCTTCTGTTACGCTGGCAATCACCTTCTTCTCGATGCTGCCGTCAGAGCAAAGGTTCACGCAGAGCGACAGGTTGTTGTAGGGAGCGTAGGCCTTGTCAATCACTTCGAAGTCGAAGGTCTCGGCAACAATCACACCACGGCCGTACTTACCCGTGTTCAGCGCATCGTTCAGGATAGCGGCAGGAAATGCACGGAAAATATTACCGCCACCGAAGTGTACCCATGTAGGTTCCTTAGCTGTTTTCTCACGCAACTTAGCAATATCAAACTTTGGAAGCTCATACCCCTTGGCTTCCCATTCTGCGGCATTCAGCTGGCCGCTCAGTAGTTCGTTTAACTTCATATTACAATAAAGGTTTGAATAAGTGCTGCAAAGGTAGTAAAAATCGAGATAAATTCAAAATAAATATCGATTTATTTCATCTTCAGAATGCTATAGGAAGGCCATGAGGGCTTGCATGAACTCGTTAAGCTTTAAAAGACCATAAGAGCCTGCCGCACAAGATACCTCGTCGTACTGCTGAACGCTGTCGGGCTCGATGTCACGATGCCAGATGAGGAAGGGAACAGGTTGTCCGACGTGGATGCGTTGCTCGACGGGTGTCAAGTGGTCGGGGAGTACGGCTATGCATACGGGTTCATCCCATGTTGCCACCTTGTTGTAGATGGGAGCGATAAGACGCTGATCCAAATACTCGATAGTCTTCAACTTCAACTCAAGGTCACCATCATGTCCAGCCTCGTCGCTGGCCTCGACATGCACAAACACGAAATCATCCTTCTGAAGCGCCTCGATAGCAGCCTGCGCCTTGCCTTCGTAATTGGTGTTGGCAAGTCCTGTTGCACCCGGAACTTTGATGATACGCAATCCGGCATACTTTCCGATGCCTTGAATGAGGTCGACAGCCGAAATGACAGCCCCGCTCTTAATGGCTGGATATTGCTGCATGAGCGTTTCCATAGACGGACGATAACCGCCACTCCATGGCCAGATGCTGTTTGCCTGACGTTCGCCTTTGGCTGCTTTTTCTAAGTTATAAGGATGTTTAGCCAAAAGTTCTTGCGATTTGATAATCAGTTCGTTAATCAAGTCGGCAGTTTGCTGTGGAGTGAGGCGTTTGGTGTCAGCGGCGGAATCGCTGACCACAGCAGTCTCCGGCTTTACTAATAGTCCTCGCCACTCCTCATTGGGATGATCATGGGGTGGGGCACAGACGATGTGTTTGTTGCCACCCTTGATAACCAACAAGTGACGATACTGAATACCCGTAATGAACTTCACGCGCTCACAACCCTCGCGTTCGTTGATGGGCTTAGCGAGGTTCTCATTGAGGTATTCAATCAGCACACGGGCATCCTCTGTTTCCAGATTACCACCGTTATGCGTGATAATCTTGCCGTCCTGTAAAGTGATGATATTGCAACGGATAGCAAAGTCATCATCCGCCATTTCGTAGCCAATAGAGGCGGCCTCAAGGGGACCACGCCCTTCGTATACCTTGTTCAGATCGTAACCAAGGATTGCGGTGTTGGCTACCTCTGAACCGGGAGGGAAGCCTTCGGGTACAGTAATCAGTCGTCCGCAGCGTCCTTCACGGGCCAACTGGTCCATCATGGGCTTATGGGCATATTGCAATAAGGTTTTCCCACCGAGTCGTTCGACGGGAAGATCTGCCATGCCATCACCCAAAATAATAATATGTTTCATTGTGTATTTTAAAAAGCCCCTCCTCTTTGGGAGGGGTTGGGATAGGCTTTAAATATTTGCGATGCTCATAATATTGGCGAAGACACCAGCGGCAGTCACGGCTGCACCGGCACCATAGCCCTGAATCAGCATGGGATACTCCTTATAGCGCTCAGTCGTGAGCAGCACGATGTTGTTGGAGCCTTCCAGACCATAGAAAGGATGTCCATAAGGAACCTCCTTCAAAGCAACACTGGTCTTGAATGACGAAGGATTGTTCTCGTCGGCTTCCATCGTAGCCACGAAGCGCCAACGCTTGTTCTCTGACTCTAGCACTTTACGACGAGCCTCAAAGTCGGCATCGAGCTCAGGCAGACGTTTCCAGAAGTCTTCGATACTGCCCTCGAAATAGCTGTCGGGCACGAAGAGGTGCTTCTCGACATCGTCCTGTTCTACCTTGTAGCCAGCCTCACGGGTCAGGATGACCAGTTTACGGATAACATCGGTACCGCTGAGGTCGATACGCGGGTCTGGTTCAGAGTAACGCTGTTCCTTGGCACGACGAACGGTCTCAGAGAAGGGCACATCGGCAGCAATCTCGTTGAAGATGAAGTTCAGCGTACCAGAGAGGATGGCCTCAATCTTCAGAATCTTATCACCTGAGTTGCACAGGTCGTTGATGGTACCGATAATGGGCAGACCAGCACCAACGTTGGTCTCGTAACGGAACCACACACCGCGGTCACGGGCCGTCTGCTTGAGTTTCAGATAACTGTCATAGTCACCAGAAGCAGCAATCTTATTGGCAGCTACAACTGATATGTTATGCTCTAAGAAAGTCTGGTAAAGCATAGCAATCTGACGGCTGGCGGTACAGTCAACGAATACCGAGTTAAAGATGTTCATCTTCACAATCTCGTCGCGCATGTGCTCAGTATCTGCTTTAAAGCCTGCACGCAAAATCTTCTCGTAGTTGTCGAGGTCGATACCGTCACGATCGAGCACGAAGTTGTCAACATCGGAAATACCGACCACATTTAGTTTCAGACGACGCGACTGCATCAGGAACTGTTGCTGGGTACGAATCTGTTCGAGCAACATGCCACCAACGGTACCAATACCGCAGATGAAGATGTTGAGCACCTTGTATTCTGACAGGAAGAACGAGTCGTGTAGCACGTTGAGCGACTTGCGCAGGAACTTGCCATCGACCACGAACGAGATGTTCGTCTCAGAAGCACCTTGAGCACAAGCAATCACACTAATACCTGAACGTCCCAACGTACCAAACAGTTTACCGGCAATACCAGGCGTCTGCTTCATGTTCTCACCCACGATGGCGATGGTAGCCAAACCGCTTTCCACCTGCATGGGGAACATAGCACCTGTCTCAATCTCCTTGGCGAACTCAGCATTCAACACCTCTGCTGCAGCTGCGGCATCCTCGTCGCGAACACCAATAGACGTAGAGTTCTCAGACGAAGCCTGCGATACCATGAAGACAGAGATACCCTTATTGGCCAGGGTAGTGAAGATACGACGATTCACACCAATGACACCCACCATCGAAAGACCCGTCACGGTAATGAGCGAAGTGCCCTTGATGCTTGAGATACCCTTGATGGGCTTCTGGTCGTTATCAATCTTGGCCTTAATCAAGGTACCCGGATGTTCTGGATTGAAAGTGTTCTTGACCTTGATAGGTATATTCTTAACACAAACAGGATAAATCGTTGGAGGATAAATGACCTTAGCGCCGAAGTTGCACAGCTCCATAGCCTCAACATAAGAGAGTTCGTTGATGGTGTAAGCTGTCTTAATAACCTTCGGATCAGCCGTCATAAAGCCGTCCACATCCGTCCAGATTTCCAACACTTCAGCATTCAGCACGGCAGCAATAATAGAAGCCGTGTAGTCAGAACCTCCACGTCCCAAATTGGTAGTCTCGTGAGAGTCACGGTCACGGGCAATAAAGCCAGGAACCACATACACGTTCTTTTCGTTGATGTCCTTGAAAGCCTCCTTGACCAGTTCCGTGGTCAGGTCGGCATCAATCACGTGCTTGCCTTCCTTGTCCCAGGTACGGATAAAGTCACGGCTGTTCATGCGAACACCGTTCTTAATCATTGCTGCTACGATATGCGAACTCAGACGCTCACCATAAGAAACAATGGTGTCGGCTGTCTTCTCGCTCAAGTCGTGAATGAGGTACACACCGTAGAAGATACTCTTCAACTGGTCGAAGAGCTGATCTACATTATTAAATAAGTCTATGCGCTTTTTGTCATCCGTAATGATGGCCTCGATCATCTGGTGGTGGCGCGTCACCATCGCGTCGAATTCCTCACGATAGTGCTCATCGCCCTGCTTGGCCATCTGTGATGTGGCGATCAGTTTGTCGGTGATGCCGTCAAGTGCACTTACTACTACTACGACAGGTTGCGTCCGAGCCTCTGTCTCCACAATTTTTTTCAAGCTAAGAATGCTTTTTACGGAACCTACGGACGTTCCGCCGAATTTCATTACTTTCATATTTCTATGCAATTTATCTTACCGAATGGTACCCTTTAACAACCAGGGATTACTCCATTGGCGCGACAAAGGTACTATAAATAAAACAAAATACCAAAAGAATTCTGACTTTTCTTTTGGTATCTTGCTTATATTTGTCGCTAAAGACCGACTAAATCTCGTCACTCATATAGCCTTTCGGCAGTCGTCGACAATTATATTGCGAAGCCATAATCTCGCCGTATGCACCTGCCGAGCGTATGGCCAGAAGGTCGCCACGATGCGTACGATTCAGGTCAATCTGCTTGGCAAAGACATCGGTCGACTCGCAGATAGGACCAACCACGTCGTAGGTATCAGGCTCCTCTTCGCTGCTGATGTTCTCTATCTTATGATAGGCCTGATAGAGAGCAGGACGAATCAGGTCGGTAAAGCCAGCATCGACGATGGCAAACTTCTTAACTGAGCCTTCTTTAATATATAAGGTACGTGTAATAAGACTGCCACATTGAGCCACAACGGCACGACCAAGTTCGAAATGTAGCGTCTGACCAGGGCGAAGCTTCAACTTCTTGGCGTAGGTGTCGAAGTAAGACTTGAAATCAGGAATGCTGACGCGATTGGGGTGCTGATAGTCAACACCCAAACCACCACCTACATTGATGTGGTCCACCTTGATATAGTGACGTTCCAGTTCCAGTTGCAGTTCGTTGACACGATTGCACAAAGCCTCGAAGTCGCCCATGTCAAGAATCTGACTACCGATATGGAAGTGCAAACCTACCACCTTGACGTTGGCCATGCCCTGAGCCTCTTCAATGACCTTCAGCATGTCGCGCATGTCAATGCCGAACTTGTTTTCGGCCAGACCTGTGGTGATGTTGGCATGGGTATGGGCGCCGACGTTGGGGTTCAGACGGAATGCTACACGAGCTACCTTACCTTTGGCAGCGGCTAACTCGTTGATAACCTCAAGTTCTGGAATGCTCTCTACATTAAAGCAGAAGATGTCGTTGTCCAGTCCGAGGTTGATTTCCCAATCGCTCTTGCCGACGCCGGCATAAACGATTTTGGAACTGGGAAAACCAGCTTTTACTGATGCCTCAATCTCGCCACCGCTCACACAGTCGGCACCAAGACCAGCCTCGCGGATTATGCGAAGAATTCTTGGATTGGCATTAGCCTTGACCGCATAGTGTACGCAAAAGCCTTCATGCTTCTGGGCTTCGCTGTTGATGGCACGGAGTGTCTCTCTCAAGAGCTCCGTGTCATAATAGTAGAACGGCGTCTGTATATCCTGAAACTTCGCCGTTGGGAATTGTCCTTTTGTCATTGTGTTGGTGGTGGTTTAATTAAAGAGCATATCGCTCAGACTCTGCAGGGCGCGTTTCTTATCTTCCTCACGAATCAGGAATGAGATGTTGTAGTTCGAGCCGCCATACGAAATCATACGAACAGGGATGTTCTTCAGGGCATCCATGACCTGCGTCTCGAAGCCGATGTTCGACCAGTCAAGGTCGCCCACTACACAAATGATACACATACCCGTATCAACCGTTACCGTGCCATACTTCTTCAATTCGTCAACAATCTCGCCAAGATGGGCTGAGTTATCGATAGACATAGAAACACCAACCTCAGAGGTGCACACCATATCGATAGGTGTCTGATAACTCTCAAAGATTTCAAAGACCTTACGCAGGAAACCTGTAGCCAACAGCATACGTGATGACTTGATCTTGATGGCAATGATATTGTCTTTTGCTGCCACAGCCTTAATCTTACCATATTCGGTCTGGTTCGAGATGGTTGTGCCCTCAGCATCGGGCTCCATTGTGTTCAGCAGACGAACGGGAATGCCGCTGTACTTGGCAGGCTGAACGCAGGTGGGGTGCAGAATCTTGGCACCAAAGTAAGCCAACTCGGCAGCCTCTTCAAAGTGCAGCTGATGAACGGGCTGTGTCTTGTCAACTACACGTGGATCATTGTTATGCATACCGTCAATATCCGTCCAAATCTGAATCTCCTCAGCATTGATAGCAGCACCTATCAATGATGCTGTATAGTCAGAACCACCACGTTGCAGGTTATCAATCTCGCCATACGCATTGCGGCAGATGAAGCCCTGCGTGATATATACCTGCTGGCCCTCGTTCTTCTCCATGATGGCTGCCAACTTCTCCTTGATATACACGGGATCGGGCTCAGAATTCTTGTCAGTACGCATAAAGTCAAGAGCATTGAGCAATACGGCCTTGATGCCTAATTCTTGCATATATGCTACCACCATGTTAGTAGAAATCAGCTCGCCCTGAGCAACTATGCTCTTCTCTTCGAAACTGGTAAACAGTTCCTTGGTGAACGAACGCAGGTAGTTCATCTCAGAAGTCAGGAACTCGCGAATCTGAGTCTTCATGGCATCTGTCTCGTAAAGCTCGTCAATGTGCTTCAGATACTTACGCTCCAACTGATTGATAACCTCGTTGGCACCCTCTGGATTCTTCTTGTAAAGGTAGTTCGAGATTTCTACCAGCGAATTGGTTGTACCCGACATAGCTGAGAGCACTACGAATACAGGCTCACCTGACTTGGTTACTAACTTTGTTACTTCCTTCATGCGGGCCGGTGATCCTACCGACGTGCCGCCAAACTTCATTACTTTCATCGTATCTTTATTTTTATCTTTATATTTTCATATCACATCTTTCATATAGACAAGTCCTCACGGGTAGAGTAGTCGACGCCTTGCTTTGCAGAAACCTCCTCTTCCTCCTCAGCAAGAGCCATCTTGTTATAGTCGTTGGTGATTTCTTCCAACTTGTGGTCAATACAACGGTACACGATGCCAGGATACTCGTCGAGCAACGGAATATTATGCGTCGTCATCACCACAGCCGTACCTGATTGTGTGACTTGACGTAACAGTCCGATGATATGTGCCGCCGTATCTGCATCAAGATTACCAGTAGGCTCATCAGCAATGATAATCTTAGGTTGATTCAACATGGCACGGGCTATCGCTACACGCTGCTGTTCACCACCTGACAACTCGTGTGGGAAACGGTCGGCATAATCTTGTAGCTCCACGTCTTCCAGGACATCGTTGATACGCTCTTCTATCTCCTGTTTGTCTTTCCAACCTGTAGCCTTCAACACAAAAGCCAAGTTGTCGTGAACCGTACGATCGCTCAGCAACTGGAAGTCCTGGAAGATAATGCCCATCTGACGACGCAGAGATGGCACATACTTGCGCTTCAAACCACGCAGGTCGTGATTCAGAACCACAGCGTTCTCCGCCTCGTCAATATCGAGTTCGAAGTAGAGCGTTTTCAATAGCGAGCTCTTACCAGAACCTACACGACCAATAATGTAGATAAACTCGCCTTCATCTACATGGAAGTCTACATCGTGCAACACGGGTGTACCGTCTTGCTGAATGATGTTTGCTTTCTTATAATCAATAAGCATAATTGTTTGATATTTATTGCTGAAGCAAGTTATTCACTATTTCACTTTTCACTTCATTGTGCCTGCTGCCTTTGCCTCGCGACGCTGTTTGTCCCATTCTGGGTCGTGACGCTTGTGCAATTCCTCGGCAACATCCTCAATACGTAGTCCTTTCTCCGTCAGCATCACAATGAGGTGATAGAGTAGGTCGCTGGCTTCGTAAACCAAATGTTCAGACGTGCCATTGGTGGCTTCGATAACTGTTTCCAAGGCTTCTTCGCCAACCTTTTGAGCAATCTTGTTGATGCCCTTATTGAACAGACTCGTAGTGTACGACCCCTCAGGCATCTGCTGCTTGCGCTTGTCGATGAACGACTGCAGCTCAGACAAGAAGAGTAGGGGATTAGCATTGTCCATTGTCAATTGTCCATTGTCAATTGGAGTATTCTCCTCGCCCCAACAGGTATCTGTACCAGTATGACAGGTTGGACCGATAGGATTCACGCGAACCAGCAAGGTATCTTCATCGCAGTCAATCTTCATGTCTACGAGGTTCAGGAAGTGTCCGCTGGTTTCACCCTTCGTCCAAAGCGTCTGGCGTGTACGGCTCCAGAAGGTGACATGCTTCGTATCTAGCGTCTTCTGATAAGCCTCTTCGTTCATGAAGCCCAACATTAACACGTTCCTTGTTGTCGCATCCTGTATGATAGCGGGCACCAAGCCGCCCATTTTTTCAAAATCTATTTTCATATTCTGACGTTTATTCCTTCTTGTCTTAAGTATTGTTTCAGTTCTGGAACGGGTATCTCGCCAAAGTGGAATACTGAAGCAGCCAAGGCTGCATCGGCATGTCCTTCTGTAAACACATCTCTGAAGTGTTCCTTCTTGCCTGCACCACCACTGGCAATGATGGGTATGGACAGCGTATCTGCCAGTTCACGCAACGCTTCGTTGGCATAGCCGTTCTTTGTGCCATCATGGTTCATCGAGGTAAAGAGTATTTCGCCTGCGCCACGTTCCTGAGCCTCACGAGCCCACTCAAACAGGCCTCGCTCCGTACGTTCACGTCCGCCCTTTAGATAGCAATGCCACCCGTCTTCATCCAAACGGGCATCAATGGCTACCACACATACCTGCGAACCAAAACGGGTAGTTATCTCGTCTATCAGTTCTGGGCGACGGATGGCTGCACTATTCACGCTTACCTTGTCAGCTCCGGCATAGAGCAGACGTTCTACGTCCTTCAACTCGTTGATTCCACCACCAACCGTAAACGGAATGTTCAACGTCTGAGCCACCTTTGTTACCATTTCGGTAAACGTCTTGCGTCCCTCAAACGAAGCGGTAATATCAAGAAAACATAGCTCGTCGGCACCTTGATCCGAATAGGCTTTGCCCAACTCCACAGGGTCACCTGCACTACGCAGGTTGACGAAGTTGATGCCTTTTACGGTCTCACCGTCCTTGACGTCCAAACAGGGTATTATGCGTTTTGCCAGTCCCATAGTTCTTGCAGATTGATTTTACCTTCATAAATAGCTTTTCCAAAGACGACGGCAGGTATTCCTGCGGCATCCAGCGCCTTGATGTCATCCATAGAGGACACACCTCCGCTGGCTATCAGATGCAGCTCAGGATAAGTATCCATCACCTTTTTGTAAAGGTCGATAGCAGGACCTGCCAACGTACCGTCTTTCGATATTTCCGTGCATAGCACCTTGCTGACACCTGCATCGATATATTTCTTGAGGAAGGGTAGGAGGTCTTCGCTCGAATCCTCTTTCCATCCATTAATGCTGATACGTCCATTACGAACGTCAGCACCTAAAATAATACGTTCAGAACCGTATTTTTCAAGCCATCCCATAAAGCGCACGGGCTCCGTGACGGCTATCGAACCGATGGTTACCATCGAAGCGCCACAACGGAAAGCTTCTTCTATATCTTCATCAGTCTTAATGCCACCTCCAAAGTCAACAGTTAACTTGGTTTCAGACGTGATACGACTCAGTACTGAACCATTGACGATATGTTTTGACTTGGCACCGTCCAGGTCAACAACGTGCAGTCGTTGATAGCCTATACGCTCAAACTCCTGAGCCATATCCAACGGTTCTCCATATACCGTCTTCTGGTCATAGTCGCCTTTGGTCAGACGTACACATTGACCATTGATAATATCTATGGCGGGTATCAGTTCTATCTTCATTGTCAATTATACATTATCCATTGTCAATTGGAGAAAATTCTCCAGAATTCTCTCCCCAACCTTTCCACTCTTTTCTGGATGGAACTGGCAGGTGTAGAAATTATCCTTATGCATCGAAGCAGAGTAGGGCAGAATATAGTCTGCCGTAGCAATGGTCTCTTCGCAAACAGGCACATAATAGCTATGTACGAAATAGACATAGGGATTTTCGCCCATTCCTTCCATCAATGGTGACTTGAGGTCATAGAGATTCTGCCAACCCATACACGGCACTTTATCCTCATGACGCTCAGGATGGAATCGCTTTACCTCCGCATTAAAAATGCCAATACAGTCAACATCGCCTTCCTCAGAGTGCTTGCACAACAGCTGCTGACCAACACAAATACCAAAGACAGGCTGTTTCATGTCACGAATTACCTCGTCAAGTCGTCTGGCTTTCAGATATTCCATAGCCTCGGCTGCATGGCCTTGACCAGGAAACAGCACGCGATCGGCTTTCTGTAACAGTTCGGCATCATCCGTCAATAGGGGATCAATACCCATTCTTCGAAGGGCATTTACCACCGAATAGATGTTTCCTGCATTATATTTTACGATTGCAACATTCATATTTACACAATAGGGTCGGTTCCGCTGTGTAATCAGCTGAATATGATGGTTTTGTTCTTGAAAGTCAGAATCTTACGCTGGATATGCTTCGATACAGCATGCGATAGGACAATCTTCTCCAGGTCTTTGCCTTTCAGTACCAGACTCTCTGGCGTATCCTTATGACTGATACGAGTTACGTCCTGTTCGATAATAGGGCCTGCATCCAGTTCTGCCGTCACGTAATGGCTCGTGGCACCGATAATCTTCACGCCACGTTCCCAAGCCTGATGATAGGGCTTTGCACCCACAAAAGCAGGCAGGAACGAGTGGTGGATATTGATGATATGATTCGGATAGGCTGCAATCATTTCGTCAGAAATAATCTGCATATAACGGGCCAGTACAATAAATGTAACTTTCTCTTTCCTAAGCAGTTCCATTTCTGCCGCTTCAACTTCGGCCTTATTCGAATGATCCTTTTTGATGCTATAAACGTAGTAAGGAATGCCAAATTGTTCGGCCACATAGCGCAAATCCTCATGGTTTGAGACGATACACGGAATATCGATATCCCATTCGCCAGCTTTCCAGCGTGCCAGCAAGTCGTACAGACAATGACTCATTTTACTCACAAAAATCGCCATTCTCGGACGCTTGTCACTAAAATACAATTTACACGTCATTTGATAGCGCTGGGCATACAGTGTATTAATGTATTCCTGGATTTTTTCGCGAGGAATTAAGAAATGTTCCAATTCCCATTCAATACGCATAAAAAACATGCCGTCTTGCTTGTCCACATATTGGTCAAGGTAAACAATATTTCCTTGGTTGTCTGTGATAAATCGGGTTACTTCCGAAATAATACCTTGCTGGTCAGGACAATGCAGAAGCAATATTGCGGTTTGTTTCATTCTCGTCTATTTTTAATTTCTATGCTCTGTTTACGTACTTATTTATAAAAGTCGTGCAAAAGTACTGAAAAAAAAGCAAACCACCAAATTTTTCTTCTTATTATTGTATTTTTGCCACGATAAAGCGAAATAGATTAATCAGAAATAATCATCATTATGATAAATAGAGTAATATACAATTTCAAAAATCATACATCCATCATACATCTTTCAAAGTTGGCAAAGATAAATGATAGCGAACAGCGAAGAAACGAATCAGGCAAATTAGCAGGAAAGTAACAATAACCGTTACTTCAATTGGAATTTGATAAAAATCTAAAATCCAATATGTTATTCCGCCAGCTACAGATGCCATTGCATAGATTTCCCGTTGAAAAATGACTGGCTCATTATTTAGCAAAACATCACGGATAACGCCACCTGCAGAACCAGTTATACAGCCCATAATTATCGCCACCCAATATGGTTGTCCGAAAGCCAGCGATTTTTGCATTCCAGCAATGGTAAAAAGAGCCAAACCTAATGTATCAAATACAAACCATGTATTTCGCAATCCTTCCATGTGTTTGGCAAAAATGATAACAAATATCAAGGCCAATGCAGTACATATCATATAGAATGGATTAGTCATCCAGAATGGCGTTGCTCCCAACATGACGTCACGAATCGTACCACCACCAATAGCTACAGCAATACCACAAACATAACCGCCAAACCAGTCAAAATGTTTGGCAGCTGCATGACGAATGCCAGATATGGCAAAAGCAAAAGTTCCTAAGAATTCTATGACCTGCGTAACAATCTCGTTATATTCCATTTATTTAACACTTTTCACTTCTTATATCTATCGCCCCAGTAGTTCACCATCCGTTCGTACAGTTTCTCTTCCGCTGGCGAATGCTGACCATGCCAAAGGCGTTCCTGTTGTAAGGCATCTGGCATATATTGCTGTTGCGTAAAATGTCCAGGAAAATCGTGTGAATACTTGTAACCGTCATGATAGCCCAAATCCTTCATCAATTTTGTGGGCGCATTACGTAGATGCAACGGAACGGGCTGATTTCCAGTCCTTTGAACCAACCCCAATGCTGCATCAATACCCAGATAAGCCGAATTACTCTTGGGCGACGTAGCCAGATATACAGCACATTCTGCCAACGGAATACGCCCCTCAGGCCACCCTATTTTCATCACGGCATCGAAGGCAGCATTAGCCAGCAATAGCGCATTGGGATTGGCAAGTCCGATGTCCTCAGCAGCCGAAATAACCATTCTGCGGGCAATAAACTCAGGATCTTCCCCACCCTCAATCATACGCGCCATCCAGTAGAGTGCTGCATCAGGATCAGAGCCACGAATAGACTTGATAAAGGCCGAAATAATATCGTAGTGCATCTCGCCATCCTTATCGTATGCCAACGGATTCTGTTGCAGACATTGTTCTACGAAGGCATCAGTTATTTCGACATCACCATCACTAGCCGTTTCAACCACCAATTCCAAGATATTCAGCAACTTACGGGCATCGCCACCACTATAGCGCAGCATCGCTCCTGTTTCCTTGAGCTCGATATTCCGCTCCTTTAGATAAATGTCCTGAGTCAGCGCCCTGTGCAACAATTCCATTAAATCGTCCTTTTCCAACGACTTGAGCACATACAGCTGACAACGCGACAGTAACGGACGAATGACCTCAAACGAAGGATTCTCCGTTGTGGCACCAATCAGCGTCACCACCCCCTTCTCGACAGCTCCCAACAGCGAATCCTGCTGCGATTTAGAAAAGCGGTGAATCTCGTCTATAAATAATATAGGTGAAGCCTCGTTGAAAAAACGTCCCTTCTGGGCCCTTTCTATCACGTCACGCACATCCTTCACGCCGCTGGTTACTGCCGATAGCGTGTAGAACGGCGTCTCCAGTTTGTTGGCAATAATCTGCGCCAGCGTGGTCTTCCCCACCCCTGGCGGTCCCCATAATATAAAAGAGGAGATACGGCCTGCATCAATCATCTTGCGCAGTACCGCACCCTCGCCCACCAGATGCTTCTGTCCGATGTAGTCATCCAGTGTACGCGGACGTAGTCGTTCAGCTAATGGTTCTGACATATTTGGGTACAAAATTACAAAGAATAAATCAAAAAATGACTGATGACGATAAATTTTTCACTTATAACTTTTCACTTTTCACTTTTTTTCGTACATTTGCACCTGAAAACATGTAATTACATAAAATAATATGACTAAAGAGACAAAAGAAAGTAAAGAAAGTAAGGCGTTAAGTCTGAAGACTCTGACCAAGAGTTCCGTGTGGGATATCCAGGAGAATGATATTTTCCGTATGCTGTCGGCAGCTGAAAAGGATTCCGAGTTGAAGGACAATCTTCGCCATTACGCCAGCATTATCCGTAGTGCGTTCCAGATAGAGGAGCTGAAAGACGACGACAAGCCCTCACAAGCCAAATACACCAAATTGGGCTTCAAGGTCGGCACCATCAAGTTAGGCGATGATGCCAAGGTGGTTTGGGCTCTCAAGAAGCGTCCCATCATGCGTGTTACCGACCTCACTTACGAGAATATCCGTCATATCTCTGCTGCTAAGCTCATCGAGGTGCTCGACCGCAACTTCGGTGGTGGCTGGGATTCGCTGTCACAGTCCATTCAGGACATCATCGAGACAGGTTTCGACATCTCCACCACTACCCTACCCAAGGATCGTCTGCACAAGAAGGGCGGCATGTACGACAAGAAGGTGGCCGATGGCTACGAGGTTCTTGAAGTCGAGAAAGGTCTGTGGGTCGAAGCCATCTTTGCCAAGGTGAAGCCCGAGGCCATCAAACCACGCATGAAGTTCGATGACCACGCTGAAGGCGAGGAAGATGACGAAGATGCTGACGTTGAGATTATCGACGACTACAACAAGCCCGACGAGGACGATGTTGAGTTGGAAGACCCCAACGACGATGATATCAATGAGAACAACTATCGCACTACATTCGCCATCGAAGAGGTTGGCGACGAGGATGCTGAAAGCCTCTCAGATTTCATTGCAGACGAGTAAAACGTAAACAAATTAGAGGATAACGCTCTAACTATCCTTTTACGAACCCTTTCGTGCGCCACTTGCCTGATCGCCAGCGGCGCACGAGTATTATACCACGTATATTCTCGTCCAGAGCAAAGCCCCCCCACATGCCAACAAGGCCGAAACCCAACGGAATACCAATAACGTAACTCAGTCCCACGGCAATGCTCCACTGGAAAATAACACCTACCACAAATGGATAAACCGTATCGCCCGTAGCTCTCAGCGTACTACCAGCAAAGATGTTGGCCGTACGTCCTACCTCCAAGAAGATGTCAACCACAAGCACCCACACACCCATAGCTATAATCTCTGGATTGTCAGTAAAGGCATTGAGAACACTGCGCCCGCACAAAGCCAGAACGACAGACCCCGTCAACGTGATAATCATTGACCATCTAAAGAAGTAGTTTCCCAGAATATATGCCGCCTGATGACGCTGCTGTCCTACCAAATGTCCCACCAGTATGTCACCACCCTGCGTAATACTCAAGCAGAATAAGTAGACAAACATAATCATGTTATGGCAATACGTCCTTGCAGCTAACGCTTCATTGCTAATCTGATTAATGAAAAACGTGATGACTACCTGCGACAGACAGTACGATATATTTTCACTCATTGCGGGTATACCTATATAAAATAGGTTACGCAACTCTCCCCATGGCATCGGACGGAAATAGTGCAGTGGGAAGCTTGGAATGTGTTTCTTGAAATGGATAATCGCCAACAACACCATTGCAATGGCACGGCTGGCAGCTGTAGCTATGGCGGCACCCTCTACGCCCAGTTGTGGACACCCCCAGTGTCCAAAGATCAGAGCGTAGTTACCTATGATGTTCAGCACGTTCACAATACCCGTTACCACCATGGGATACACCACCTTGTCAGCACTACGCAACGATGCCGAGAATGTCAACGACATTGCCTGGAAAAACGATAGCGCACCCGTCAGTCGTAAATATACCAGTCCATCGCCCATCAGTTCAGGTCTTAACCCCATCAATTGCAACAGCCCTTCAGCATAGAAGAACAGCAACGCACTAACCGTCAAACCCAACATAAGGTTTACCGTCAATGCCATGCCTACCACTTGCACCAGTCGTTTCCTTAATCCAGCTCCAATGTACTGAGCACAAAGGATAGCCGCACCCATCGAAAAGAACTGATATACCAGGAATACCAACGATATCAGCTGATTGTCTAAACCTACCGCAGCCACACTATTGTCACTATAACGACTCAGCATCACCGTATCGACGGCACCCAACATCATGACGAGAGCCATCTCAATAAATACTGGGATGGTGAGTACCTTCAACTGGCGTTTTAGTGACGTGTCGGACATGTGAACAAACTAATAATTGTAATTGGGCTGCAAAGGTAAGTATTTTATTTCGTTTTCCGACTCATAAAGCCCAAAATAGTTGCTTTTTCAACGCAAATGTTGCTCAAAAATGACTTATTCCAAGTTTTTTTCGCCTTTTTTTCGAAAAAAGTCTCAAAAAAGTTTGGTAGATTCAAAAATACTCCGTACCTTTGCACCCGCAATTCAGAAAGAGCTCTGAATGAAGCAACAAAAATTCTGAACTGGCTTGAAGTTAAATGTTGCACCCGTAGCTCAGTTGGTAGAGCACCTGACTCTTAATCAGGGTGTCCAGGGTTCGAGCCCCTGCGGGTGTACAAAAAAGGAAGAAGCGAACAATTTTGTTCGCTTCTTTTGTTTTTCCCCTACTCTTTCTTCAAACTGGCATTTTGAACTTTTACTACCCCCGTTACTACACCCATTTCTACAAACGACCGAACTCAGCGTACGGCTATGTCCGGCAATGCTCAGCATGCCACATTCTTCTTTCAGTCTTTCGTAGTTATGATTACAGCAAGAACTTGATAAAGTGTTTCCATTATAATCTTTTTTGAGGTGCAAAGGTACGAAAAATCATGCAAACATGGTGATAATTCACCGTTTTTCACTATATTTGCACACAGAAAGTTCAATACTACTAAACAAATACGATTATGAAAGTCCTGATTTTACAAGGCTCTCCGAGAGCCAATGGTAACACCGCATGGATGGCGGAAGAGTTCAAGAAAGCAGCTGAAGCAGCAGGTCATGAAGTGACGCTGGTGAACGTGGCAAAGAAGAAGATTGCAGGCTGTCTGGCTTGCGAGTACTGCCATAACAAAGGCAATGGTGCTTGCATCCAGAAGGATGACATGCAGGAACTGTACCCACTGATGGCTGAAGCAGAGACATTGGTATTGGCCGCCCCCATCTACTACTTTACGCTCTCAGCACAGATTCAGGCTCCCATCCAGCGTATGTACTGCGTGAATGCACCTGCCAAGGTAAAAAAGATGGCCCTGCTGATGTCATCATACTCTCCAGGTGTCTATGATGGTTCTGTAGCAGAGTTCCGTGACATCTGCAACTACTGGAAAGTAGAGAACATGGGCTTCGTCAGCGCTAAGATTGACGAGCAGAAAACTGAGGAAACCAAGCAGAAGGTGATAGAGTTGGCTGGTAAACTGTAATCCTATTAGCGAGAAAAAAACAAAGGCCCGACCTGCAAGTTGCAAGCCGGGCCTCTTTTGGAAAATTATGTAGAATGGCTAAGCCATGAAGTGCTTGATGTTACGGGCTGACGTCACCTTGGCATCGTAGCGGACAGTCACTTCGCGGGTGCGTGGATTCCACTTGGCATCAATCACGCCCTTCATATTCTCGGCCTTGGCAACGAGTTTCTTATGATTCTCGTGACGGCTCACCTTGATGGTGCAGGTCTTCACGTCAGGACGATAGACGTTGCCTTTGTGGGCATTGTTGTGCGACAGCGCTTTGTCAACCTTGTCGAAGTGCGATGCGCCCTTATCGTTATTTACTACAACAACAGTAGTCTTCTTGTCGTTTCTGTCGTTGCGTGGGTTGTTCTTATTTCCTGCCATTGCCGGCATTGTTGTTGTGAGTGCCATCATCATCATGGCTGCCATCACCTTATTCATAGTCTTCATAATCGTGTCTCCTATTCTTTAAATGATTTGACATTTGTTTCTTGATCACGTTGCAAAGATAGGACGAATAAATGGGATTTGAAAATGATTTTTCCTATTCTGCGCTTCCAAATCCCTAAAGTTTCGTAGGGAATTTCCCCAGAGAAACTTCTTACTACCACAAAAAACAAAGTAAAATACCGCAAAAAGCCAAAAAGGAAACCAGTCCTATTACTCTTGCACGTCGTGAACGATGACTTTGACTTTGGCTATGCGTCGTTCTTCTAATTCAACAATCTCGAAGGTGAAGTGCTGGAAGTCAATCTTCTCGTGTAACTTGGGGAAGTCGCCCTTCAATTCTAACATCAAACCTGCTAATGTGTCTGCATCGCCCTCAACGTCTTCGAAGAGTGTATCGTCGAGTTTCAGAATCTTATAGAAGTCACTCAGCAATGTCTTACCTTCGAAGATAAAGGTATTGGAATTGATACGGACATAGCTCTTCTCGTCCTCGTCGTACTCGTCATTAATCTCGCCGACGATCTCCTCCAGGATGTCTTCAAGCGTCACGATGCCACTCGTACCGCCAAATTCGTCGACAACGATGGCAATATGTACCTTATTCTCCTGGAACTCACGTAGCAGGTCGTCAATCTTCTTCGTCTCAGGAACGAAATATGGCGGACGAATCAATGACTGCCAACGGAAGTTGTCGCCTTTGTTCAAGTGAGGCAGCAAGTCCTTGATATACAGGATGCCACGAATGTTGTCGCTGTTATCCTGATAAACAGGAATACGTGAGTAGTTGTTCTCGACTATACACTTGATTACCTCAGGGAACGAGACTTTAAAATCAAGGTCGACGACATCCTGACGCGAGGTCATAATCTCTTTGGCTGTTTCGTCGCCAAAGCGGACAATACCTTCCAGCATACGCTGCTCTTCCTTGATGTCTTCCTTGTCCGTCAGTTCCAATGCCTGTTCCAAATCGTCAACGCTCAACACATGATTCTCTTTTTGAACCACTTTCTCGGCCAGCATACCTGTCCGCAGAAGTATATTGGCAATAGGCCAGAACAGACGACGACAAAACATGATGCCACCAACGGCCTTGCGACAGAACTGCAGAGGGTCCTTTGCCGTATATATTTTAGGCATGATTTCTCCGAACAGCAAGAGCAGGAAGGTCAGCAAAACCGTGATGCACAGGAACTGAAGCCAATAGGCACCGCCAAAGTCAACAACATGTGCAAAGAAATAGTTGCACAACATGATGATAGTGACATTGACCAAGTTGTTAGTAATCAAAATGGTAGCTAACGTACGTTCAGAATCCTCACGCAGCATCTTGATCTTTGCGTCAGTATCGTGTTTCTCCTCGTCCAACTCGTTCAGGTCAGAGGGTGACAAAGAGAAGAAAGCGATTTCTGAACCAGAAGCATAACCAGAGACAAACAACAACAGACAGGCCAACACACCGGCCAAAACGGCTCCAAGTGTTGGCGTCATCAATGTTACCTCAGAAAAAATCTGTTGAAAATAGTCTATATCCATAAGGCATTATTCTGTAGGAATAGGCTCGGCAACCTTAGGAGTAAGCATCTCCATATTGTCTGCCCATATCTCAGTGACATAGCGGCGCTGTCCCTGCTTATCATCGTAAGTAGTATAGCGGATACGTCCTTCGATATAGAGTTTATCGCCCTTATGAACATACTTTTCAACAATTTCAGCCAGTTTTCGCCACAATAAGACAGTATGCCAATCAGTACGATCAGGAACCTGTGTGCCATTCTGAAGCGTATAGCCGCGTTCCGTTGTTGCCAGTCGCACACGGGCAACAGCAACATCCTTGTCAACATAACGTATCTCAGGATCGGCACCTACGTTTCCTATCAACATCACTTTGTTCATAGACAACACCTCCTATTGTTTACAAGCACCAAGATACATAAACTTGAAGTTCTTGCCCTTAGCAGAGGGGAACTGGCTACGACTATCGACACGCTGACTCAGATGGTCAACGATACGATTGTAACAATCCTGACCTGAAAAGGCCTTACAACATGCTACGAAATGAGTGTCACGATACTGGAACTTACCTGTACCTGGCATCAGTGTGACACGCTTGAAGTCCAAAGCGCCTTCATACCAACCAAAGCGTTCCTCATTCAAACGAAGAACAGCTGGAGCAGCAGCCTTAGGTGCTACTTCAGAGCGAACAGCACGCTTTTCCTTAAAATCCTGCATCGTGGCAGCTTCAGTCTTAATAATTATAAAGTACACGCGTGGACGGATCTTATAGCGCTTGGGATAAGCCACATCGCTGGCTACGTAATCGCGAATGTCAGCCTCAAGCATATGATTCATACCAATCTCGTCGATATCAGACAAGAACGCAATAGCTTCATCTACTGTGTTGACAAGTATTTCCCTGTCAAAATAACGTAAGTATAAATTCATCGAATTAGATTGTTTTCCTGTTGTATAAAAAAAAGAGCGGAAAACGGGACTCGGACCCGCGACCCCAACCTTGGCAAGGTTGTGCTCTACCAACTGAGCTATTTCCGCAAAACTAAAGTTCGAAATCTATATGTGAAGAGGAGGAGACTCGAACTCCCACGTCGCAATTGACACTACCCCCTCAAAGTAGCGCGTCTACCAATTCCGCCACCTCTCCAACACGATTTAACGTGTGAATAAAAAAGAGTGCCCAGAACAGGACTCGAACCTGCACGCCTCGCGGCACACGCACCTGAAACGTGCGCGTCTACCAATTCCGCCACCTGGGCATTAACCATTAGCAACCATCGCTAATGCTCTTTTTTGTTCAACATGTTGAGCGGAAAACGGGACTCGGACCCGCGACCCCAACCTTGGCAAGGTTGTGCTCTACCAACTGAGCTATTTCCGCATTAAAACCTCTTTGGGAGGTGCATCTCTCTTGATTGCGGGTGCAAAGGTAATGCTTTTTTCGTTACCCACCAAACTTTTTCCCGTTTTTTTTCGAAAAAAGTGATTATTTGCACTTTCTTGTCTTTTTTCTTGCTCATTTCTTTACTAATTTGTAACTTTGCGACACAAAAACTACCATTTACATGACGGAAAGATTAGAATTTACCATAAAAGAGAAAGAACAAGCATTAACACTCTATCAGCACATTCGTGAACAGATAGCATCGACACTATTGCCAGATGACGAGGCGCGCATGCGTAAATATCTATTATCAACGATAGAGCAATGCCAGGTGAGCCGAAACATCTTTGGCCTCAACCCTATCCTACTGGCTTTCCAGACAGCTCAGTTGATAGTCGACGAGATTGGATTGCGTCGTGATGGTGTGCTGGCTGTTTTGCTTCGCCCCAGTATCGAGCAAGGTTTTCTGAGTATTGAGGAAGCCCAGCAACAGTATGGTGAGTCTGTGGCACGCATCTTACATGGTTTGCAGCGCATACAGGAACTATATCAGAAGAATCCTGTTGTCGAGACCGAGAACTTCCGTAATCTGCTGTTGTCGTTTGCTGAAGACATGCGCGTGATTCTAATCATGATTGCAGATCGTGTGAACCTGATGCGTCAGATTCGTGATACAAAACAACAGGATGCCAAACGTGAAGTTTCGGAAGAAGCCGCCTATCTTTATGCACCGTTGGCACATAAGCTCGGCCTTTATAAGTTGAAGAGCGAGTTGGAAGACTTGTCATTGAAATATCTGGAACACGATGCCTACTATCATATCAAGGAGAAGTTGAGTGAGACGAAGAAGAACCGTGATGCCTATATCGAACAATTCATCAAACCTATCTCCGAGCGACTGACCGAGGCTGGGTTACATTTCCATATCAAAGGGCGTACGAAATCGATTCACAGCATCTGGCAAAAGATGAAGAAGCAGAAATGCCCCTTCGAAGGTGTCTATGATCTGTTTGCCATCCGCGTCATCATTGATACGCCAATAGAAAAAGAGAAGATGCATTGCTGGCAGGCATTCGCCATTGTCACTTCGATGTACCAACCAAACCCCAAGCGACTGCGCGACTGGCTCAGCGTTCCCAAGTCGAATGGTTACGAAAGTCTGCACATCACTGTTCTGGGACCTGAGAAAAAATGGGTAGAGGTACAGATCCGTACAGAGCGCATGGATGAGATTGCCGAACGTGGTGTAGCAGCCCACTGGCGTTACAAAGGAGTGAAGAGCGAATCCGGTTTGGACGAGTGGCTCACCAATATCCGTTCGATGTTGGAGACCAGCGACGGCCTGGATGCTATGGACCAGTTTAAGATGGACCTCTATGAGGACGAGGTGTTTGTATTCACGCCAAAGGGCGACTTGTTTAAGTTCCCCAAAGGAGCCACGGTGCTCGACTTCGCCTATCACATCCATTCTAAGATAGGTAATGCCTGCGTGGGCGCGCGTATTAATAATAAGGTGGTAACCATCCGTCATCAGTTGCAAAGTGGCGACCAGGTTGAGATCATGACTTCCAATTCACAGCATCCCAGACAGGAGTGGATGACCATTGTGAAGACATCACGTGCAAAGTCAAAGATTCGTCTGGCACTGAAGGAGACGCAGGTGAAGGAAGGACTTTTTGCCAAGGAGATGTTAGAGCGCAAGTTCAAGAACAAGAAACTGGAGTTGGACGAGCCCACGATGCAACATCTGATTAAGAAGTTGGGGTTCAAGGAGGTCAGCGACTTCTATCGGCAGATAGCTTCTGGCGAACTGGACGTCAATACGGTTATCGACCGATATGTAGAACTACAGCAAGGCGACGGCCCAACAACGGGTAACAACTTGGCTGAGAGTGCTGCTAACTTTGTGTTGGATGAGTCGCGTCTGCCCAAGGAGCATATCGATGAAGATGTGCTGGTCATTGACCGAAACCTGAAAGGCGTCGACTATCAGTTGGCACGTTGCTGCCAGCCTATCTATGGCGACAAGGTGTTTGGCTTTGTAACGGTCAGTGGCGGCATCAAGATTCATCGTGACGACTGTCCTAATGCGCCAGAGTTGAAGAAACGTTTCGGCTACCGCATTGTAAAGGCCAAATGGAGCGGCAAGGGCTCTTCGCAATACGAAATCACGCTACGTGTCATCGGTAATGATGATATCGGTATTGTCAACAACCTGACCAGCATCATCTCAAAGGAAGAGAGGCTCGTTCTCCGCAGCATTAACATCGACTCACACGATGGTCTGTTCAGTGGTAACCTGACTATCATGCTCGACGACACCAACCGTATGGAGTCGCTTATCAAGAAATTGCGTACCGTCAAGGGTGTAAAACAAGTGGAACGCCTATGATATTCTATTTCTCTGGCACTGGTAATACACGCTGGGCAGCCCAGCTTCTGGCTGAAGCTACTGGCGAGGAACTGCGGTACATTCCTGATGAGCTCGGCAAAACTGAGCTCAACTATGAGTTGAAGGATGGCGAACGGTTAGGATTCTGTTTTCCTACGCATGGTTGGCAACCGCCACGTATCGTCCGCGAATTCATCCGTCAGGCAACGTTCATCACTGAACCCTCAGCCATCAGCCCTCAGCCACCATACATCTATGCCCTGACCACATGTGGTGACAATATGGGGTATGCCATGCGAATCTTCGATAAAGAACTGCATCAGAAAGGCTTGCATACCGATGCACGTTTTGCCATTGTAATGCCGGAATCGAATGTCTGTTTCTCCTTTCTGCATCTGGACACTGACGAGAAGGCACGTCAGAAGGTTGAAGCTGCCCGCCAAAGGATGAAGCATATCTGCCAAGTCATCTCAGAACACCAACGAGACGTTGAAGAGCTTGTCAAAGGAGGCATTCCCTTTACCTATACCTACATCATTGGCGGCTATTATAACAAGCATCTCATCACCGACACGAAGTTCTGGGTGGACGATAAGGCTTGTATCCAGTGTGGTCTTTGTCAAAAGGTGTGCCCTGTCGACGACATAAAAGGAACACCGCCCGTGTGGCTTCACAACGAGCGGTGCACAAATTGTCTGGCTTGTTATCATCACTGTCCTGTCCATGCCATCCACTGGGGTAACATGAAGCGTGGACAATACCTGCTTAGTAAACTCTTGGACCGAAAATAGTCGTACCGATACGAACCATCGTACTACCCTCCTCTACGGCTATCAGATAGTCGTGGCTCATCCCCCACGAGCGCTCACAAAAGTAGTCGGCATCAGCAAAATAGCGCGTTTTCACCTCGTCGAATAACGACTTGGCATGACGGAATTCCAACCTAATCTGCTGCTCATCGTCTACATACGAAGCCATCATCATCAGTCCGCAGATGCGTACATGCGTCATTTCACGCCATTCGCCACCGTCCAACAAATCATACAAAGCCTGGTCACTCAGTCCGTACTTCGTCTCTTCTTCAGCGATATGCAGTTCCAGCAACACGTCAATCACACGATTGTTCTTGGCTGCTTGTTTCTCTATCTCCTGCAACAGCTTCAACGAATCAACGGCCTCAATCATCGTGACATAGGGTGCGATATACTTCACCTTATTGGTCTGCAGATGACCAATAAAATGCCACTTGATATCCTTCGGCAGCGTTTCATGTTTCTGGCGTAGCTCCTGTTCATGGCTTTCGCCAAAGATGCGCTGTCCTTCTTCGTAAGCCGCCTCGATATATTCGTTAGGGTGATACTTGCTGATGGCCACCAAGCGCACGCCTTGTGGCAAATGAGCAAGTACCTGCTTCAGATTACCTTTTACGTCATACATACGGCGGTAGCTATTTTCTCACTTTTCACTCTTCACTTTTCACTTCTTTGCCGTATTCGAATACGTCCATCAGCGTGGTTTCAGCAACAGAGGCTATCACGTAGTCAATCATCGTAGTACCCATTACACTCTCGATATTGTTAACAGCACCCTTCAGCGTACCAGCCTGTACCAGATAGTTCACATTGGAGCGTTTCTCTTTCTCCGTCTTCTCGTCGATGGTAATAAACTGAAGCTTTGCTTTATACCAGCGGTCAGCCATTTCCTCATCAGAGAAGAAAATCTCCTTATAACTGGCAATCTTGATATCTTCGATGGTAAACTCGCCACTGATATAGCTCGACATTTCTTCCATAATGCGACTCTCTGCCTCTGTAAATGACAGGGCATCTACCACGTAATTCTCCTTAACCTTCTTCTGCAAGCCGTCCTCCATGACTTTCTCGTAGGCAATCTTGCACTCAAACCAAATAGCTGTTCTTGATCTCATTTTGTCTTTATAATCTTAATTTTAAACTCTTAATTCTTAACTTTTAACTACTTCTGAATCGCTCTGCTATTCGAACCGCCCATCTCTTTTTTCTTCTGTTCCGTAATGCGGTCAATAATCTCTGTCGCTATCAACTGCGAGCGCTCAGGTGTCAATCCGGCATCATTACCGAGTTCTGCCTGTTTTTTCATCAGTTCATCGATAGTCGATTGGCTCTCTGCCGTAAATTTCTTTTCCGCATTACTCATATACTCTTTATTATAAATCTTCGAGAGTATGCGGTCAGCTTCCTGTGCATATTTCTTGCGGAATATCTCCTCGGCTTTCGCAGTGTAGGTACGCTCCGCGGCCTCGTCGAATACAAGCGAGTCGCCACTATCACTATTGGTAACGCCCAGTTCAGCAGGATCGAAACCGTCATCCAAGAGGTCGTCAGTTGGCTGGCGTGGCACGGGCTTCACAAACTCCACAGAATTGGTTTCAGGGAACATGTCGAAATAGAGCCCCACACATACCAATGCAGCCACACACGATATAGCCACGATGACAGCTGACCTGATGACGTTATGCTTTTTGCGAACAGCATTCAGTAGTTCTTCAGGTGTATTGAAACGGTCTTCCGGCAATTCGCTGGTAGCCTTTTTCAAAGCGCTGCGATACTCAAAAGGCATGTCTGATGTCGCACAGAGGCCCTGTAAGAACTTGCCTATAGAGTAAACATCGCAACGATCGTCAATCGTACCGTGTTGCAATACCTCTGGAGCCACATATTGGGCGTCGTCACCATAGAATTCTTCCAGATTACTCATCGACATATAATATGAACCATGCGAGAGCAACATCGGTGAATAGTCGCCCTTACGTGCAAACACCGTTCGTGGTGAGAAACACAAGTGGCGGATACCCTTTTTATGCAATAGTGTCGTTATGCTAACCAATCCTTCAAGCACGGTTTTCAAAAAATCGCGCTGAGCGACAACAGCTGGTGTCTCGTTGAGCATCTCAGCAAACGACATATATTGTCCTGGCTCCGAAATAGCCAGCCTTACAATGTCATTGTCCTGCATGACAGGCGTGAAGTGCAACTGGTGCTTATCGCCAATGGTTTTATTCTCGTCACATTCACGCTTCAGCCCTTCACAAAATGTGATATTGGACAACAACGAATCACGAATGTCAACCGTCGACTGGTATTTGTTACCCGTCTTAGCACGGAAAAACTCACCAATGGGCATCTGCGACTGATTCAGTTTCCCACCTGCTTTGGCTATTAAAAGTTCTTCGTAATTCATACCGTATTCTTGTTTTGATGCGCAAAATTACGAAATAAATCACAATTTACGATTCATTTTTCATATTATTTTGCTGCAAAAGTAATTTTTTCACTTTTCACTCTTCACTTTTCACTTCTTTTTATTACCTTTGCAGTCGATTTACGTAAATTATACAACACAATGCCGGAAATATCAGTACGCGGACTTGAGATGCCCGAGTCGCCAATCAGGAAACTCGCTCCTCTTGCAGCTGCCGCAAAACAACGCGGAACCAAGGTTTATCACCTTAATATTGGACAGCCCGACCTGCCCACGCCTCAGGTTGCGCTCGATGCGCTCAAGCAGATTGACCGCAATATCCTGGAGTATTCACCTTCGCAGGGCTATCTCAGCTATCGCGAGAAGCTTGTTGGCTATTACGCGAAATATAATATTAATGTATCAGCAGACGATATCATCATCACTTCTGGTGGTTCGGAGGCAGTGCTATTTGCCTTCCTATCGTGCCTGAATCCTGGCGACGAGATTATCGTTCCTGAGCCTGCCTACGCCAACTATATGGCCTTTGCCATCAGTGCCGGTGCCAAAATTCGCACTATTGCTACGACCATCGACGAAGGCTTTTCATTGCCCAAGGTTGAGAAGTTCGAGGAGCTTATCAATGACCGCACGCGTGCCATTATGATTTGCAACCCCAACAATCCGACTGGCTATCTCTATACACGTCGTGAGATGAACCAGATTCGCGACCTCGTGAAGAAGTACGACCTGTACCTCTTCTCTGACGAGGTCTATCGCGAATACATCTATACCGGTTCGCCTTATATCTCTGCCTGCCATTTGGAGGGTATCGAACAGAATGTCATTCTTATCGATTCCGTTTCAAAGCGCTATTCTGAGTGTGGTATCCGTATCGGAGCCCTTATCACGAAGAATGCCGAGGTACGTAAGGCCGTCATGAAGTTCTGTCAGGCCCGCCTCTCTCCTCCCCTGATTGGTCAGATTGTTGCCGAAGCCTCGCTTGAAACGCCTGAGGATTATCTGCGCGACGTCTATGACGAGTATGTAGAGCGTCGTAAGTGCCTGATTGACGGACTCAACCGCATTCCAGGCGTCTATTCGCCTATACCCATGGGAGCCTTCTATACCGTAGCTAAACTGCCTGTCGACGATGCTGAGAAGTTCTGTCGCTGGTGTCTGGCTGAGTTCAATTACGAGGGCGAAACAGTCATGATGGCTCCTGCTGCAGGTTTCTACACCACGCCTGGTGCCGGTATCAATCAAGTGCGTATTGCCTACGTGCTGAAGAAGGCCGACCTTGAGCGTGCACTCTTTGTACTGAAGAAAGCCCTCGAAGCTTATCCAGGACGTGTAGAAGAATGAATCTACCACTATTCATAGCACGGAAGATATATCGTCAGGGCGGCGACCGACAAGAGGTGAGCCGTCCTGCCATCACTATTGCCACCATCGGCGTTGCCATCGGACTGGCCGTGATGATTATCACCGTGTCTGTGATATCTGGATTCAAGCATTCCATCAGCGATAAGGTGGTAGGCTTTGGTAGCCATATCCAGATTACAAACTTTATGGCCCAACAAACGGCCATTCCTGCCCCCATCTGTATCAACGATACATTGATGCGCGAGATTCGGCAGACCAAAGGTGTCCGTCATGTGGTATGCTACTCCATAACACAGGGCATCCTAAAGACCGATGACGACTTCCTAGGTGTTGCCTTCAAGGGTATCGGCAGCGACTACGATGTAAGCTTCCTACGAAGCAATATGGTAGAGGGACACATGCCTAAGTTTGGCGAGCAACCATCCAAGTACCCCTTACTTATTTCGCGTACCATAGCAGACAAACTACAGTTAAAAGTTGGCTCGAAAGTGTTTGCGTATTTTATTGGTACAGAAGATGTTCGCGTTCGAAAGTTTACCGTTGAGGGCATCTATCAGACCAATATGTCACAGTTCGACCAGAACCTCTGTTTCACTGATTTTTCGGTACCCGTCAAACTGAACGGTTGGGAACAAGACCAGTGCAGCGGTGCCGAACTATTGGTCGACAATTTCGATAACCTCGACCCTATTGCCAAGAAGATTGTCAGGCTCGTTAACAGCAAGACCGACCATTATGGCGAGGTACTCACGTCACAGACCATCTTTGAGGCTTATCCAAACATCTTCTCATGGCTCTCGCTGCTTGACATCAACGTATGGATTATTCTTGTACTGATGGTATTCGTAGCAGGCTTTACCATGATTAGCGGTCTGCTCATTATCATCCTTGAACGGACACAGATGATTGGCATTCTGAAAGCTCTTGGCATGCGCAACGATACCGTTCGTCATACGTTCCTTTGGTTTGCCGCCTTCATCATCGGGCGTGGTCTCTTCTGGGGCGACGTCATTGGCGTCGGACTGGTCGTGTTGCAACAGCAGACGGGCTTTATCCGTCTTGACCCTGCCAGCTATTATGTTGACACAGCCCCCATGGAGCTTAATATACCAATCATTTTGGCACTCAATATTGCCACGCTGCTTATCTCGGTCTTCGTGCTTATCGCACCCAGCTTCCTGATATCGCACATTCACCCCGCACGTTCAATGCGTTACGAATAAATTACTAAATAACTCAAACAAATTATGGAAAGAACATGGAGATGGTTTGGCAAGAAAGATAAGATTACGCTTGCCATGTTGAGACAAATCGGCGTTGAGGGCATCGTCACAGCTTTGCATGATGTACCCCTTGGCGAAGTATGGACCCGTGAGAAGATTCGCGACTTGCGCGAGTATATCGAAAGCTACGGCATGCGTTGGAGCGTTGTTGAGTCGCTGCCAGTCGTTGAGACCATCAAGTATGGCGGTCCTGACCGCGACCATCAGATTGAGGTCTATAAGGAGTCGCTGCGCAACCTCTCGGCTGAGGGCATCCACTGCATCTGTTATAACTTCATGCCTGTATTGGATTGGGCCCGTACCGACTTGTTCCATAACAATCCCAACGGTGCCACCAACCTCTACTTCAATTATGCCGAGTTCGCCTATTTCGACATCTATATCTTGAAGCGTCCAGGTGCTCGAGAGGAGTGGGCACAGTTCAAGTTCCCTGCTGGCGTTGGCGAAGGCCGTAATGTGCTGGCAGAATGTGACGAACTGGCCAAGACCATGACCCCAGAGAAGGACCACAAGCTGGTAGAGAATATCGTCATCAAGACTCAGGGCTTCGTCTCTGGTAACTTCAGCGAGAACGATGAGGCTCCAGTGCAGAAGTTCCGTGAGTTCCTCGACCTATACAAAGGCATCGACAAGGCTCAGCTGCGTGCTAATATGAAGTACTTCCTCGAGGCCATCATGCCCGTTTGCGAGGAGTGCAACATGAACATGTGCGTTCACCCCGATGATCCCCCCATTGAGATTCTCGGATTGCCACGTATTGTCCGTACAGAGGAGGATATCCAGTGGTTCCTCGATGCCGTACCCAACAAGCACAACGGCCTCACATTCTGTGCTGGCAGTTTGAGTGCAGGTGCTTACAACAACGTCGTAGAACTGGCCAAGAAGTTTGCTTCTCGCACTCACTTCGTTCACTTGCGCTCATGCCACATCTTCCCCAATGGCGACTTCACGGAAGCTTCACACCTGGGAGGACGTGCCGACCTCATCGAGCTGGCTCGCATCTTCGAGAAGGAGAATCCTAACCTACCCATGCGTGTGGATCACGGTATGACGTTCACTGATGAGCCTGGTGGCATCCTTGACGAGTCGAGTCACGGCCACAATGCCGGCTACACCCTCTTGGGTCGTATGTTCGCCCTCGGACAGGTACAAGGTATCCTTGCCACCGTCGATCGCGAGTTAGGCATCGACTACAAGCAGCCAGGATTCTTCGACTAGTCGAAGTGTGGCGGTAATATTTTTGATTAATTATTTAGTATAAGATAATGAATTATTATAGCACAAACGGAAAAGCGCCCATCGCTGACCTGCAGAAAGCAGTGGTGAAGGGACTGGCAGAGGACCGTGGCCTCTACATGCCGGAAGAGATTTACAAGTTACCTCAGGCTTTCATTGACGACATGCCAAAGATGGCATTTCAGGACATTGCCTACAATGTAGCCCAGAACTTCTTCGGCGACGATGTGGAGGGTGACGCCCTGCAGGATATTGTCTACGACACGCTACAGTTTGACTGCCCGGTAGTGAAGGTGACGGAGAACATCTATGCACTGGAACTGTTCCACGGTCCCACGCTGGCGTTCAAGGACGTCGGTGCAAGGTTTATGGCGCGCCTGCTTGGCTACTTTCTACGCCAGGGCAGTTCGGTAGGTTGCTGTAACACAGCAACAAACAAAACTGTCAACGTTCTTGTAGCAACTAGTGGTGACACGGGTTCAGCGGTGGCAAACGGGTTCCTCGGTGTTGAGGGTATCCATGTCTATGTGCTCTACCCCAAAGGCAAGGTGAGTCCTATTCAGGAGTGCCAGTTCACAACGCTGGGTAAGAATATTACGGCCATTGAGGTGGACGGTGTATTCGACGACTGTCAGGCTCTGGTAAAGTCTGCCTTTATGGATGCCGAACTGAATCAGCATATGAAGTTGACATCAGCCAACTCTATTAATGTAGCCCGTTTCCTTCCGCAGGCGTTCTATTATTTTAATGCGTACGCGAGAATGAAGGCTCTGGGCAAGGCCGACGAACTGGTGATGTGTGTGCCAAGCGGCAACTTCGGCAACATCTGCTCGGCGCTGTTCGGTCACCAGATGGGACTGCCCATCAAGCGTTTCATTGCTGCCAACAACGCTAATGACATCTTCTATAAATACCTACAGACAGGCAAGTACGAGCCCAAGGCATCTGTACAGACCTTGGCTAACGCTATGGATGTGGGCGACCCGTCAAACTTTGCCCGTATCATCAACCTGTATAGCGACAACCGCCTGTTGAGTGAAGAAGAGACCCATCAGCGCATTACCAGTCTGATTAGTGGTGCTACCTATAGTGACGATCAGATTAAGGAAACTATGAGAAAATGCTATAGCGAAACAGGCTATATACTTGATCCTCATGGCGCTTGCGGTTTCCGTTCACTGCAAGAAAACCTGAAGGCTGGCGAGGTTGGCGTATTCTGCGAGACCGCACATCCGGCTAAATTCAAGGAGAAGGTTGACGAGATTCTGGGCATTGACATCGAGATTCCTGCCCGTCTGCGTGCCTTTATGGAGGGACAGAAGCAGAGCGTATCCATGTCGAAGGACTTTGCCGACTTCAAGGCATACCTGATGCAACAATAGTTTTCGCAAACGTTAACGTCAGAAATTCAGTGATAATGATACGTTATTCGAAAATTATTCACTAACTTTGCAGCAATAAAACAAACTATTTATAAAGTATATAAGGATTATGTTGAAACCGTTAAACAAAAAGTTCGCTCCTAAGAGCGTGATGCCTGAGAAGGTGATTCAGTTTGGTGAGGGTAATTTCCTCCGTGCATTCGTTGATTGGATTATCTGGAACATGGACCAGAAGACCAATTTCAATGGTAGTGTTGTGGTTGTTCAGCCCATCGAACGCGGTATGGTTGACTGGCTCAACGGTCAGGACTGCCTGTATCACGTAAACCTGCAGGGTCGTGAGAATGGTAAGCCTGTCAATACGTTGGAGCGTATCGACGTTATCAGCCGCGCACTGAACCCTTACTCTCAGAACGATGCCTTCATGGCTCTGGCCGACCAGCCTGAGATTCGTTTCGTTATCTCGAACACCACTGAGGCCGGTATCGCTTTCGATCCTGCTTGCAAGCTGGACGACAAACCCGCCAGCAGCTATCCTGGTAAACTGGTTCAGTTGCTGTATCGCCGCTGGCAGACCTTCAACGGCGACCCCACGAAGGGACTCATCATCTTCCCCTGCGAGCTCATCTTCCTGAACGGCCACGTGCTGAAGGATTGCATCAATAAGTACATCGAACTGTGGCAGTTGCCAGCAGACTTCAAGAAGTGGTTCGACGAGAGCTGTGGCGTTTATGCTACACTGGTGGACCGTATCGTTCCTGGTTTCCCCCGCAAGGAGATTGCTGAGATTCAGGAGAAGGTTGGCTATCGCGACAACTTGGTTGTACAGGCCGAGAACTTCCACCTGTGGGTCATCGAGGCTCCAAAGGAGGTTGCTCAGGAGTTCCCCGCCGACAAGGCCGGTCTGCACGTGCTGTTCGTTCCCAGCGAGGAGCCCTACCACAAGCGTAAGGTAACGCTGCTGAACGGCCCACACACTGTGCTGAGCCCCGTGGCATTCCTGAGCGGTGTGAACATCGTTCGCGACGCTTGCAACCATGAAGTTATCTCAAAGTATATCCATAAAGTACAGTTTGAGGAGCTGATGCAGACTCTCGATCTGCCTATGGACGAGCTGGAGAAGTTTGCCGGTGATGTGCTGGAGCGCTTCGACAATCCGTTCGTAGACCATCAGGTAACCAGTATCATGCTGAACTCATTCCCCAAGTTCCAAGCTCGCGACCTGCCTGGTGTGAAGACCTATCTGGAGCGTAAGGGCGAGCTGCCTAAGGGCTTGGTATTCGGCTTAGCAGCCATCATCACCTACTACAAGGGTGGCAAGCGTGCCGACGGCGTTGATATCATTCCCAACGACGACGAGAAGATTATGGGTCTGCTGAAGGAACTGTGGGCTACTGGCGACACTCAGAAGGTGACTGACGGTGTACTTGGCGCCGAATTCATCTGGGCTGAAGACCTGAACAAGGTAGAGGGTCTGAACGCTATGGTGAAGATGTTCCTCGACCTGATTCAGGACAAGGGTATGCTGGAGGCTGTGAAGACCATCCTCTAAAAATAAGGCAAGAAAAGTAAAAAAGTCGATAAGAAATCGGGCTGACCATTTGGTTGGCTCGATTTTTTTCATTAATTTTGCACCCATATTTAGTAAATAACGTTATTTTGATAGAAAAGCATATTGTATTAGAGGACATTGATCCTGTAGTGTTCTACGGCATAGGAAACCAGCACCTGCAGATGCTGCGCGCCTTGTATCCCAAGTTGCGCATCGTGGCTCGCGACAACGTGATACGAATTCTGGGCGACGAGGAACAGATGAGCGCTTTCGAGGAAAATGCCGAGAAGCTGCGCCAGCACGTATTGAAGTTCAATGCCCTGTCAGAGGAGGACATTCTGGACATCGTAAAAGGCAAGCGCACCAAGGACGAAGTACCTGATGGTGTGGTCTGCTATTCGATGTCAGGCAGAGCTATTAAGGCCCGTAGCGAGAACCAGCAGCGCCTGATAGATGCCTATCACGATAACGACATGGTGTTTGCCGTCGGTCCTGCCGGCACTGGTAAGACGTATCTTTCTATTGCATTAGCCGTCAAAGCCCTGAAGGAGAAAACTGCCAAGAAGATTATCCTCTCGCGTCCCGCCGTAGAAGCTGGCGAGAAATTAGGCTTCCTGCCAGGTGACATGAAGGACAAGATTGACCCCTACTTACAACCCCTGTACGATGCCTTGGAAGACATGTTGCCACAGGTAAAGCTACAGGACATGATGGAGAAGCACGTCATCCAGATAGCACCGCTGGCCTTTATGCGTGGTCGCACGCTAAGTGATGCCGTCGTCATTCTTGACGAAGCCCAGAACACCACCCCCCAGCAGATTCGCATGTTCCTGACCCGTATGGGATGGAACACCAAAATGATTATTACAGGCGATATGACGCAGATAGACCTGCCTCGCTCGCAGAAATCAGGGCTGGTAGAAGCCCTTGAGATACTACGTGGCGTAGAGGGCATCGGCATCGTAGAACTGAACCGCAAGGATATCGTGCGCCATAAGTTGGTGACACGTATTGTCAACGCATACGAGAAATTCGACAAGGGAGTTAAGAGTGAAGAATTAAGCGTTAAGAATTAAAATAAAGATGAAAGCATTAACAAAGACTGACTTCAAATTCGAAGGACAAAAGAGTGTGTACCACGGAAAGGTACGTGACGTGTATAACATCAACGACGACTTGATGGTGATGGTGGCCACTGACCGCATCTCAGCATTCGACGTCGTTCTGCCAAAGGGTATTCCCTTCAAAGGACAGGTGCTGAACCAGATTGCAGCCAAGTTCCTGGATGCCACCACTGACATCTGTCCGAACTGGAAGCTGGCTACGCCCGACCCCATGGTTACCGTAGGTCTGAAGTGCGAGGGTTTCCGTGTTGAGATGATTATCCGCTCTATCCTCACTGGCTCTGCATGGCGTGAATACAAGAACGGTTGTCGCGAGTTGTGCGGCGTCAAGTTGCCTGATGGCATGAAGGAGAACGAGCGTTTCCCTGAGCCTATCATCACTCCTACCACTAAGGCTGACGAAGGTCACGACATGAACATCTCGAAGGAAGAAATCATCGCTCAGGGAATCGTCTCAGCCGAGGATTACGCCATCATGGAAGACTACACCCGCAAGATCTTTGCCCGTGGTCAGGAGATTGCCGCCAAGCGTGGACTGATTCTCGTGGACACCAAGTATGAGTTTGGCAAGCGCGATGGCAAGGTGTATCTCATCGACGAGATTCACACACCCGACTCCAGTCGCTACTTCTATGCTGATGGCTATGAGGAGAAGCTGGCCAATGGAGAACCCCAGCGTCAGCTCTCAAAGGAGTTTGTACGTCAGTGGCTCATTGAGCACGACTTCATGAACGAGCCTGGACAGGTAATGCCAGAGATTACCGACGAATATGCCGAGAGCGTCAGCGATCGCTATATCGAGCTCTACGAGCACATCGTTGGCGAGAAGTTCGACAAGGCTACTGAGGAAGGCGACATTGCTGCACGCATCGAGCGCAACGTCAGCGAATATCTCAAGACTAGATAAACTAGTTCTACTAGTCATACTAGAAATACAAGAAGAATATGTACCAACAAGAGACGATAAAGCCCTATAACGAGGGCGAGAAGACGACGCAGGTGGAGCAGATGTTCGACAACATCGCTCCTACCTACGATACGCTGAACCATCGTCTCTCATGGGATATTGACAAGGGATGGCGACGCAAGGCCATCCGCCAACTGCAACCGTTCCATCCCCAATCGATGCTTGACATTGCAACAGGTACTGGCGACTTTGCCATCATGGCTGCCCAGATGCTTGCACCACAAAAACTGATTGGAGCCGACATCAGTGAGGGTATGATGGACATTGGCCGACAGAAAGTAAAACAGCAGGGGCTTGATAGCATTATCAGCTTTGAACGCGAAGACTGTACGGCACTAACGTATGCCGACGAGACTTTCGATGCTGTGACGGCGGCCTTTGGCATTCGCAACTTTGCCAACCTTGACAAAGGACTCGCAGAGATGTGCCGTGTGCTAAAGAAAGGGGGCCACCTCAGCATTGTCGAGTTGACGACACCAGTCAGCTTTCCTATGAAGCAGTTGTTCCACGTCTATTCCCACACCGTGTTGCCCATCTACGGACGCATCATCTCTAAGGATAGTTCGGCCTACTCCTATCTCACCAAGACCATTGAAGCCTTTCCGCAAGGTGAGGAGATGGTAGAGATACTGAAGAAGGCAGGATTTACGGAAGCTAAGTTCAAGCGCCTGACGTTTGGCATCTGCACTATGTATTTTGCAACGAAATAAATTAAATAGTATTCATTATGGAAAAGTACGGACTTATCGGATATCCCCTCGGACACTCGTTCTCCATTAGTTACTTCAACCAGAAGTTCCAGGACGAAGGCATCGATGCTGTATATGAGAATTTTGAGATTCCCACCATCGACGCACTACCTGAGGTTCTCGATTCTAACCCAAACCTACGTGGTTTGAATGTGACGATACCATACAAGGAAAAGGTCATTCCGTTCCTCGACAGCGTATCGCCCGAAGCCCGTGCCATCGGTGCTGTCAATGTTATTCGCGTCACGCACGACGGTAAGAACATCAAGCTGAAAGGTTACAACTCGGACGTAATTGGTTTCACGCAGAGTATCGAACCTATGCTCGACAAGAAATGGCACAAGAAAGCCCTTATTCTGGGTACTGGCGGCGCCTCGAAGGCCATCGACTACGGGTTGCGCAATCTGGGCTTGGAAACGGTGTTTGTCAGCCGTTATGAGCGTCCTGGCACCATACAGTATAAGACTATCACCCCAGAGGTGATTCAGGAGTATAACGTCATTGTCAACTGCACACCCATCGGCATGTATCCGAAGACGGAGGAGTGTCCTCTCCTGCCCTACGAGGCTATGGACCAGCACACCATCCTCTACGACCTGATCTACAATCCTGACGAGACCCTGTTCATGAAACTTGGTAAGCAGTATGGTGCACAAACCAAGAACGGACTGGAGATGTTGCTCTTGCAGGCTTTTGCCTCGTGGGAGTTTTGGCACGAAAAGTAATTTATAATTCGTAATTCATAATTCGTAATTAAAATATATGGACAACAGATATATGATGCGTGGCGTGAGTGCCGCCAAGGAGGACGTTCACAACGCCATCAAGAACATTGATAAAGGCATCTTTCCACAGGCCTTCTGTAAAATCATTCCTGACATCTTAGGGGGTGACCCTGAGTATTGCAACATCATGCATGCCGATGGCGCTGGCACCAAGTCAGCTCTCGCTTATATGTACTGGAAGGAGACTGGCGACCTCTCTGTATGGAAAGGTATTGCCCAGGACGCTATTGTGATGAATACCGACGACCTGCTCTGCGTGGGTGCCGTTGACAATATCCTGGTCAGTAGCACTATCGGACGCAACAAGATGCTTATCCCTGGTGAGGTTATCTCGGCCATCATCAATGGTACCGACGAATTGTTGGCAGAACTCCGCGAGATGGGTATCGGCATTTATCCCACTGGTGGTGAAACAGCCGATGTAGGCGACTTGGTACGCACCATTATCGTAGATAGCACAGTGACTTGCCGCATGAAGCGCTCAGACGTTATCGATAATGCCAACATCCGTCCTGGCGACGTCATCGTGGGCCTGTCTTCTACGGGTCAGGCTACATACGAGAAGGGCTACAATGGCGGTATGGGCTCTAATGGTCTGACCTCTGCCCGTCACGATGTCTTTGCCAAGTATCTGGCCCAGAACTATCCTGAAAGCTACGACCACGCCGTGCCCGACGAACTGGTGTATAGCGGTAAATACAAGCTGACGGACAGCGTGCCATATCCTGCGACAGAATCGCAGGAAACAGTACTGCCAGATATGGGACACCTTGTACTCTCGCCCACCCGTACCTATGCGCCTGTCATCAAGAAGCTGTTGGACGAGTTGCGCCCTGAAATCCACGGCATGGTACACTGCACAGGTGGTGCCCAGACCAAGGTGCTCCATTTCGTCAACGACAACTGCAAGGTGGTCAAGGACAACATGTTCCCCGTTCCCCCATTGTTCCATGCCATCCACGAATGCTCAGGCACCGACTGGAAAGAGATGTACCAGGTATTCAACATGGGTCACCGTATGGAGATATACGTCCGTCCTGAAGTTGCCGACCAGGTCATCGCCCTCTCGAAGTCGTTCAATATCGACGCCCAGATTGTCGGTCACATCGAGGAAGGCAAGAAGAGTCTCACTATCAAGAGTGAGTTCGGTACTTTCGAATATTAACAATTCACATTATTATCAAACTAAAAACTATTGCTTATGTCACTATTAATGATTCTGCAACTACTGATCGTGCTTGGAGCACTTTGGGTAGGCTCTCGTTATGGCAGTCTGGCCTTAGGTGCCATTTCTGGTATCGGCCTTGCGCTGCTGGTGTTCGGTTTTGGATTGAAGCCAGGTACTCCTCCTACTGATGTTATCTACATCATCATTGCTGCCGTCACATGTGCTGGTATCATGCAAGCCTCTGGCGGTATGGACTGGCTGATTCAAATGGCCGAGCGGTTGTTGCGCAAGCATCCTGACCGCATTACTTTCTTAGCACCTATTACCACCTTCTTCCTGACGGTGTTAGTTGGTACTGGACACGTCGTATATACTTTAATGCCAATTATTTGCGACATTGCCCTCAAGAAAGGCATCAGACCAGAACGTCCTTGTGGTGTGGCCTCAATTGCCTCTCAGGTTGGTATCACGTGTTCGCCTATTGCTGCTGCTGTCGTAGCCTTTGTCAGCATCTCCAACACCAATGGTTTTAACATTACCATTCCTAATGTGCTGATGGTTTCCATTCCTGCCTGCCTCTGCGGACTGATAGCTGCTGCTGCTGCTTCGTACCACCGCGGACTGGACTTGGACAAAGACCCTGAATTCCAAAAGAAGATAGCCGACCCCGTACAGCGTGAGTACATCTATGGTTCCAACGCCACCACGCTCGACAAAGAGATTCCACAGTCAGCTAAGAATGCTGTCTATATTTTCCTCGGTGCACTGGCTGTCATCGTGTTCTTCGCTATTTTCCAGGATGCGCTGCCATCCTACAAGACCTTGCGTGCCGTTCAAGACGCCAATGCCCTTTATATAAACCCGGATTTGGCCGTTTCGGGCGACCAGTTGGTAAAAGCGAACGTATACTTGAAAGGTACCACCGAATGGTATGACAAGACGCTGCCCATGAACATCGTCATTCAGGTCGTCATGATTTCTGCCGCCGCCTTGATGATTATCTTCTGTAAGGCATCCCCGAAGAAAGCCGTTGCCGGTCCTGTGTGGCAGTCAGGTATGGTGGCTGTGGTTGCCATCTACGGTATTGCTTGGCTGGCCGACACCTATTTCTCTAATTATATGAACGAGATGAAAGTGATGTTGGCAGGTCTTGTTGCACAATATCCTTGGAGCATCGCCATTGTGTTCTTCCTGGTGTCCGTGCTCATCAATTCACAGGGTGCCGTTGTCGTGGCCATGCTGCCGCTGGCCTATCAGTTAGGCATTGACGGCCCAGTCCTGCTGGGTGTGTTCCCTGCCGTCTACGGCTACTTCTTCATCCCCAACTATCCCTCGGATATTGCGACGGTAAACTTCGACCGCTCAGGAACGACAGTCATCGGCAAATACCTGCTGAACCACTCGTTCATGATGCCAGGCTTGATCAGTGTCTTCACAGCGACCATCGTAGCCTACATTCTCTCGTCTATTTTCTATTAAATGAATATCATACAGAAATACTTTCCACAACTGTCGGCAGAGCAACTTCAACAGGTTGCTCTGCTTGACGAGTTGTATCGCGACTGGAACGCTAAAATCAATGTCATATCGCGCAAGGACATTGACAACCTTTACGAGCATCACGTATTACACTCGATGGCCATTGCCAAGATGGTAAACTTCCGCCCAGGCACCCGCATTCTTGACTTCGGCACAGGGGGCGGTTTCCCTGGTATTCCGCTGGCCATTCTCTTTCCCGAATGCCAGTTTAAACTGATTGACGGTACAGGCAAGAAGATTCGAGTAGCACTGGAGGTGGCACAAGCCATCGGTCTGAAGAACTGCGAGCCCGTACACCTGCGTGGCGAAGAAGAGAAAGGCAAATACGACTTCATTGTGAGTCGTGCCGTCATGCCCCTACCCGACCTTGTCAAAATAGTCAAGAAGAACATAGCCAAAGAGCAACGAAATGCGCTGCCCAATGGCGTCATCTGCCTGAAAGGCGGCAATCTTGAGGGCGAACTGCAACCCTATCGCAAAATCGTGGAAACTGCCGAGTTAAGCCAGTGGTTCAGCGAAGAATGGTTTAAGGAGAAATCTATTATCTATCTGCCGCTATGAATATCAAACGACTGATGTGTAATCCCCTGCAGGAGAACTGCTATGTGGTCAGCGACGACACCCGCGAGTGTGTCATCATTGACTGCGGTGCCTACTACGATGAAGAAAAGGAAGCACTGGCTTCGTATATCGCCCAGAACGATTTGAAACCCGTGCATCTACTTGCCACCCATGGCCACTTAGACCACAATTTCGGCAATGCATTCATTTACAACCAATATGGTCTGCAAGTGGAAATCTGTGCTGAAGACCAGAATCTGGTAGAACATCTTAGGGAATGTGCATCAGCCCTCTTCGGCATGGATATCAAGGAGGAACAGCCACCTGTAGGACGACTGCTCAAACACGGCGACGTCATCACGTTTGGCAACCATACGCTGAAAGTACTGCAAACGCCAGGCCACAGCCACGGGTCTGCTCTGTTCTATTGCGAGGAAGAACACACAGTATTCACTGGCGACACCCTGTTCCGCATGAGCATCGGACGCACCGACTTCCCTGAAAGCAGTTGGGCAGAGATGGAACAAAGCTTAACGACTGTCGTCAAGCAACTGCCAAAAGAAACCATCGTACTCTCTGGACACGGTCCACAAAGTACGATAGCTGATGAGTTACAGTATAACCTCTATCTCAAGTCATAGTGTACATTGCATAAACATGCATAGTTATTGTAGATAGATTATGACTAAGAAACAACGATACGAGTGGATGCTCGACTACTTCAGGGAGAAGATGCCTGAGGTGCAGACGGAGCTGGAGTTTGGCAGCGAGTTTCAGCTGCTGGTGGCTGTGATGCTGAGTGCTCAGTGTACGGACAAGCGCATCAATCAGGTGACGCCAGAACTGTTCCATAGGTTTCCTGATGCACGGAGTATGGCGCAGGTGGAGGCTGACGAGGTGCTGGAATACATCAAGAGCGTCTCCTACCCTAACGCGAAGGCTGACCATCTGGTAAAGATGGCACGCATCGTGGCAGAACAGTTTGGTGGGGAGATTCCGCACGATATGGACCAGTTGCTGACGTTGCCTGGCGTGGGACGCAAGACGGCTAACGTAGTGCAGAGCGTGGCTTTCGGTAAGGCTACGCTGGCTGTCGATACGCATGTGTATCGCGTGAGCCATCGCTTGGGGCTGGTGTCTGAAAAGGACAACACACCGTATAAGGTGGAGATGGCGCTGACAAAATATATACCCGAGGAAGATATTCCCCGGGCACATCATTGGTTGTTGCTTCACGGCCGTTATGTCTGTACGGCCCGCAAGCCTCATTGTGAGCGTTGTGACCTTAGCGGCGTTTGCCTCTCTGTTGACCGAAAGGATTCTGCCAGCCCTGGAAGCCATTAAAGCCGTTGAAACCGTTAGGAGTCTGCATGCCACCACGCATCATGCGGCGGTGGAAATTATTCTCGGCCATGATAGCGTCGTAGACCTTCTTAGCAGGTATTGCTTTCATCATCTTCAGGTGATAGGTCTGTTCAACCTGGCGAAGCTCGATGTTCAGCTTGTCACACTCCTTAAGCGTAGTCTCGCAAGCCTTATCGTCGGCAGGCTGCTGCTTGGTAGCCTGACGAATCTTATGGTAGATGGCACGCTGCTTCTGGTGCATCTCACGGAACAGGGGGAAGAACTTGTCAGCCTCCTGCTGAGTGAGCTTAGCCTGCTCCGTCACAAACTTCTCCATATCAGCATCGAACTTCTCGGGCGAGAACTTCTGCTGACCCTGTGCGCTCACGGAAACAACCATGAGCAGCTGGAGAATAAAGATGATTACTGTTTGTTTCATAAGTCTAATAGTTTTCTGAAAGACATGCGTAGATTTCAGCATTATCCATCATAACATAGTCGGCAACCTCGTCAATATAGCTGTTATCTTGAGCCGGAGCGACATTGGTTGCGGGGGTTACTGCTGCCATAGGAGCAGCATCAGTAGAAGTGGCTGGAGACTGCATAAAGAAGTAGCTCACACCCAACATCATTGCAAGTGCCGTACAAGCTGCAGCATATAACCAAGGGCGCATCTGCACTCTACGGGCACGAGGCTGGCTATTGGTCTGCGGAGCAATAGACTGCTGCTTGGCAACATGCTGCTCACGCTCAGGCAGCTGCTGCATTACCTGCTGAGTGAGCTGCTCGAAAT
>Ga0265301_10000543_pt1 | contig 53674 bp, 95 predicted proteins | sample AusTroGonzalo_MG_2_FD_193488 | JGI IMG/M metagenome (GOLD analysis project Ga0265301, IMG submission 193488) | Bovine rumen microbial communities from tropical cattle in Woodstock, Queensland, Australia - Gonzalo_04 | ecosystem: Host-associated > Mammals > Digestive system > Stomach > Rumen ... | reverse complement strand
GTCCGCACGGCGGCAATGAACGCCTGCGCCGGCAAGGACGTGCCGCTGGAGATCATCGAGAAGGGGCTGCACGACAGCGATTGGCGCGTCCGCACGGCGGCAATGAACGCCTGCGCCGGCAAGGACGTGCCGCTGGAGATCATCGAGAAGGGGCTGCACGACAGCGATTGGCGCGTCCGCACGGCGGCAATGAACGCCTGCGCCGGCAAGGACGTGCCGCTGGAGATCATCGAGAAGGGGCTGCACGACAGCGATTGCGACGTCCGCACGGCGGCGATTCATTGTTGTAAGGCGTGGAACATCCCGGTGCCCGTTACGCGCACGATTGAGCCTCCGGAAACGGTTTATAAAAAATGCGTCGGTGGTGTGATCGTCTGCGCCCATATCCCGGAAGACGCGGAAGTGCGCGGAAGTTTTGGTAACAAGTGCCGCGCCAGCAAAGCGATTATCACCAATGTAATCGGTGATTTTTGCGGCGAGCCTGTTGGTATCTCTATGCACGACAATACCGTGTGCTATTACGCGGGCGATGAGATCGAGATTGACGATTTTGATTACAGCGACTGGGAGTGCAGCGCAGGGTTCCACTTCTTCTGCATGAGAGAAGAAGCTGAAAATTATTAAACGATAAAGGTGGTGATAATTTGAATCTGCACAAGAAAATTTGGAATCTATGCAACGAAAAGGGAATTACTTTGAATGTTGTGGAGAGTGCTTGCGGTTTTGGAAAGAACACTATCTGCAAGTGGGGAACACACGATCCGTCAATCAGCAAGGTTAAGAAGGTGGCTGACTACTTCTGTATGGGCGTTGACGATCTGCTTGAGATGAAAGAAGCGTGTGAGGAGTAACAAGTGATGAAGTGGAGGTGTAAAAGTGTACATTGATCCGTTTTTTGCTGGTGTATTGGCAACGATTGGTTTTGAATTTTGTGCCATCATTGTGTACGGTATTTATTTTGGGGGGAAGAAGTGATGGACAACAAGAAAAAAATGCTTTACCACGATAGATTACGTTGTTATGAAGATGAAAAACGCAAAATCATACGTGACCATCCAGATTACACGGCAAGCGAATATGAGGAAGCCATACAAAAGCTGGCTGAAAAGTGGTGTATATGAGCGACTACTACGACTACTACAAGTCACACGGAATATGCGTTACTTGCGGTCAAGAAAAGGCAAAACAAGGTCGTGTTCGATGTTGGCGTTGTTTGTTGAATATGAAAGACCACGCAGCGGAGTTCCGAGAAAAAAGAAGTATAGAAGAAAAGAAAAGGATTCTTTTTGAACGGAGAAAAAAAGCCTCTGTTGCGAGAGCAGAGCGAAAAGAACAGGGTCTTTGTCCGAATTGTGGGCATGAACGCCACAACAAAGCGTATGCTTTGTGTGAAAAATGCCGAGCAAGCGCAAAAAGATCTGCGGAACGGAAGCGCAGATCAGACGGAGTTGTTCCAAGTGGTTTGCGTGGTGACGGGTATTTTTGCGCCGTTTGCTTAAAACCTGTGGAGAATGACGGAAGTAAACTTTGCAATCGTTGTGCGGAAAACAACTCAATTAGCATTGCCAAGGCAAGAGCGGCGCAAAACAACGCGGATCACCCGTGGCGGCAGTTGTCAAACGGTCAGTACAAGTTGTACATGGCAAAGAAGAAGTGGGAGGAGGAACACGGTGAAAGAGAAAGAATATAGAGCGCATCCTGCAATTTCCCGTTCAGAGTTGTGGAAACTGAACGAAAGCCCCGAAAAGTTCAAGTGGTACAAGGAGCATCCAGAAAAGCCGACACCCGCTTTGCTGTTCGGTCAAGTGGTTCATAAACTGCTGTTGGAGCCGGACGGCTTTGAATCTGAATTTGCCGTTTTGCCGGAGATTGACAGGCGCACAAAGGCCGGAAAAGACGAATACAACGCCTTTCTGGACGCAAATGAAGGAAAGGGTATCGTAACACTTGAAATGTTTCAAACGGCGTGGGAGATGGCAGAGAAAGCGCGTAGCGAACCGTTTGTGCGGAAACTGCTGAAAGGCGAACATGAAAAACCGTTTTTCTGGACGGATGAGGTGACGAGCGAGGATTGTAAGTGTAGAGTAGATTGCCTAACAGACATTGGCGGCAAGCCGTACATCATCGACTACAAGACTTGCGATGATGCGTCCAACGATGCTTTTATGCGTGACGCGCTCAAATATGGCTATCACGTCCAGGCGGCGATGTACCCTGACGGAGTAGAGCGCAACATCGGTATGAAGCCTACATTCGTGTTTATCGCACAGGAGAAGGCAGAGCCGTATGCAATCAATATCTTTCAAGCAGACGAGGCGTTTGTGCAGTACGGTGAAGATATATTCCGTGAACTGATTGGCGTTTACCACTATTGCAAACAGAACGATTTGTGGTACGGATATTTAGGCCGTCAGCAGATCATCAACAATTTACAGTTGCCAGCGTGGATGGCGAAGGAGTAAGGGGGGTTAACATGAATGCAGAACTAAAAGTAAAACAAAATTATTGCTCCATTCAAGAAGCATTAGACGATATTGATTGTCTTGCGGCGGATATTAACACTATCGAAATTGCGTCACACTTAAACTGCGTGGATTCTTGGGCAAGACAATGGAGGATTGCAACTCACAGAGCGGTTGCAAGCATTCGGAAAATGATTGAGGAGGATTAACATGAGCGAAGAAATGATCGTACAGAACGTACCGGAGGGTCAGCAGATGGCGGTTGTCGAACAGACAGCGGAACTTTCTGTTGGCAATGTGTGGAACGACAAGGCGGCTTTTGAACAGGCGCTGCGGACGGCAACGATGCTGTCAAAGTCTACGATTGTTCCGCAGGACTATCAAGGAAAGCCGCAGGATTGCTTTATTGCGGTTGACATGGCAAGTCGCATGAACACAAGCCCCATTTTCATCATGCAGAATTTGTATGTGGTGAAGGGCAAACCGTCTTGGGCGGGACAGGCTTGCATGGCTATGATTAACGCTTGCGGCAAGTTCCGTGATGTGAAGCACGTTTACACGGGCAATAAGGGTACTGATGACCGTGGGTGCTATGTGACGGCAATCCGCATCTCTGACGGAGAAGTGGTAAACGGCACGGAAGTTACGATTGCTCTTGCGAAGGCAGAGGGATGGACTTCCAACAGCAAGTGGCGCAATATGCCGGAGCAAATGCTTGGCTATCGTGCAGCTTCGTTCTTTGCGAGAATGTACTGCCCAGAAGCATTGATGGGCTTGCAGACTTATGAGGAAGTAGAGGACACCGAACCGAGAAAGAGCGGTGCGGCTGATCTGACTAACGCTTTGAAGGAGGATTAACCGTGGCAAAGCGTCGCATTTTTTCGGAAGAAGAAATAGAATGTGCCATTAACCTTTACAAAGAAACGCACAGCACAAGACTTGTCGGGAAGATGCTCCATTGTGACCACTCCGTTGCATCAAAACTTATTAAAAATAACGGAGTTTTTGTTTTGACAAGAGAAGAATCTATGCGTTATATTTGGAAAAATCACGATCCGCCCATGCTTGGTCGAACGGGTGAATTGTGTCCTTCGTATGGAAAGAAAATATCAGAAGAAACAAGAAAAAAGATGATTCCGATTTGGAAAAAACACGCCGATAACACAAGACTGTTTAGAAAACTACATTCTCGGGGGTATCTTTTGGTATATTGCCCAAAACATCCGTGCGCTGATAAGAACGGATATGTACTTGAGCATAGGCTTGTTGTTGAAAGGAAAATTGGAAGATTTCTTGAAGAGTCCGAAATAGTACATCATATTAACGAAAACAAAACAGACAACCGCATTGAGAATCTGGAGATTCTTACAAGGGCGGAACACGCAAGGATTCATATGCTTGAAAGAATTAAAATGGAGGAAAATAATGCTTAACAAAATCGTTATCATGGGTCGAATTGGGAGAGAAATTGAGAAAAAGACGACGCAAAGCGGCGTTTCTGTGGCAAACTTTGTTGTTGCTGTCGATAGAGATTTCAAGAACGGAGACGAGAAAGTCACGGATTGGATTGAGTGCGTTGCGTGGAGAAATACCGCTGACTTTATCTCCAAGTATTTTGGCAATGGTCGCATGATTGTTGTCGAAGGCCAGCTTCAGTCCCGCAAGTGGCAGGACAAGGACGGCAACAACCGTGTGAGCTGGGAAGTCCAGGCGCAGAATGTGTACTTTGCCGACAGCAAACGCAACGATGACGGTCAGAGTGGCGGTCGGCAGTTTGCGGAAGTTGCACAGACCGAGGATGACGGAGATCTGCCGTTCTGATTGATAAAAAATAAGTGGAGGTGTATAAAATGACATTGGTAGAACTTCAAAAAATTCTTGGTGACAGAATCAACATTTCACTAAAGGAAATGACACCGGAAGAGCGCCAGCAGGAAAACGAGCAGAGCGCGCTTGTTGTTGGACTTGCAAAGCAGATGATTAACAACGGAGATTTGATTCTGCGGACGGAAAAACTGATGGCGCAGACGAAAAACCTCAAAGAGAGCTACGCCATGAAGTTGATTACAGGCGAATGAAACGGAGGAATTTTACGCCAGAGCAAGTAGATTTTATCCGCAACGGAATAGCGGAACTACCCACAAGGAAGCTCGCCGAAGCGTTCACAGAGCGTTTCGGTGAGCCACTTGGGCAGACGGAACTACGGCGTGTGATGGAGAGAAAAAAAATAGAAAACCCACGCAAGGAATATTCACAGTTGCCAATAGGTTTTGAAAGGTATAGTCCATATTATGATTGTATGGTTGTAAAGGTTGACGATATTTCCGTCAAAGGCTTAAAACGCGCAGATTATGCAAGGAACCGCCAAAACAACTGGAAATTGAAGCAAAACCTTGTTTGGGAGAATTACACCGGGAAAACCCTTCCTTGGCGGCATATTGTTATTTTTCTTGATGGTGATAGAATGAATTACAATCCAGAAAATCTTTATGCCGTTCCGCTCAATGTTGCTGGAACGATTGAGAAGATGAAAATGCACAGCGAGGACACAACGGTCTATAAGACTTCTCTGATGTGGGGTGAATTATATTACCAGCTTAAAAGAGAAGGTGCTTTATAATGAAACTCATTGAGGACACCCGCAACAAAGTGGGTAAGCACAAGAACATTGCCGCATATTGCCAACGATGTGGGATTGAATTGGTACGAATGACATTGCCTTATGGTGACTATATGTTTCCTGGCGGTTATATTAGCATCGACACCAAGCAAAATCTTGAAGAAGTGGCAAGCAATCTGCTGAACCGCTCACACAGAGACAGTATTCGGTTTTGGAACGAAGTCCGCAACGCTCACAAGAATGGCATTAAACTTGTCATTCTTGTCGAGCATGGCGGTGAAATCAAGTCCATCAACGATGTACCGAAGTGGCGGTCAAAGTACAGCCAAGTCACTGGTCGCCGTTTGATTGACGAGATGATCCGAACCGAGATGGCATACGGTGTTCGATGGTGCTTCTGCGATAGACGGTCAACGGCAAAACGGATTATAGAGATTTTGAGTGGAGGAGGAATATAAATTGAGTAAAACACTTAATGAATGGACAAAAGAAATCCATAAGAACGCAGTAGATCACGGTTGGTGGGATGAAGAACGGAGTTTTGGTGACATTGTTGCACTGTGCCATTCCGAACTGTCCGAAGCGTTGGAAGAATATCGAAGCAAGAACGACCAACTGTATTTTAACGGTGACAAGCCGGAGGGTATCGCAACAGAAATGATCGATTGCATGATCCGTATTCTTGACTGGTGCGGTAAAATGGGGATTGATGCTGAACAGGTTATGTCTATTAAGCATGAGTACAACAAAACCCGTCCGTACCGTCATGGCGGAAAAGTTTTGTAAAATACCCATTGACAACTAAAGGAAAATATGCTATATTGATTATGCTGCAAAGCACGGCTGTGTTGATGAGTAGTGGCGTTGACACGGCACGGGAAAAGTTGACATAGCCGTAAAGCCCGTCAAGGTGGAGCCACTACCTCCCCTTGGCGGGTTTTGAACAACAGGAGGAGAAGATGACAACAGATTGGGCGGCAGCGATAAATGAAAGGATTTGCACAAGAGATGTTGTAAAGAATTACGGTATTGCGGTGAATGTTCGTGGTTTCTGTAAGTGTCCATTTCACTCTGCCGGAAACGAAAAAACACCGAGCATGATGATTTATCCGGGGAATAGAGGGTATCATTGTTTTGCTTGCGGCGAAACAGGAGACACGATAGACTTTGTTCGGAAGATGTTTAATGTGTCTTTTCAAGATGCTTGCCGAAAGATAAACGACGATTTTTGCCTTGGTCTTTGTTTTGACGGAGAAATATCCAAAGAGGATCGAAAGCGGATTAACCGCGATGCGTATGCACGCCGTAAGGAGCGGGAAAGATTTAATGCGGAGAAGAAAAGGGTGTTTGGCGCTTATTACGACGCTTTAGACAGATACACATATTATGACAGGGTTATTTTCGAGAGGGAGTCAAATGGCGATGTTGTTTTAGATGACGAATATATTACGGCAAAAAAGAATATTGCTCGTGCAAAATATATGTTAGATTGTGCTGAAATTGATTTGCGTAATTTTGAAAAAAAGTTGGAGTAATTATGAAAAAGCCAAAAAGTCCTTGTAGGGCAGATTGCGAATACCGTTCAGCGCATTGCCATAATGAAACTTGCCCGTATGGTTGGTCGGCATACGAGATTGAAAAACAGCGTTTTGATAAGAATTTTCAGCATCAAAGGTTTTTATATTATGCCGCAGACCCTTTAACGGACGGGAAAAAAGCGTATGATGCGCAAAAGCACATTACGAAGAAAACAAAAAGGTAAACTTTGATATTGGAGGTATATATTATGGAGGAGCGTTATATTTGTACCGAATGTGGAAAAGATTTTGATTTGTCTAATGTAAAATATTATACTGAAAGTCACGGATTTACTGACGGAAGATTTGAAACACTTTCTTGTTGTCCTTATTGCGGAGGAGGATATATGGAGGCTGTTGTTTGCGAACACTGCGGCAACGCCTTTTCGGAAGATGATAAAAATATGTTTGGAAGTTGGTGCAAGGAATGTTTGTTAGAAGCGGTTAATTACGAAACATTCCGCCAATATTTGTTGGAAGATTGGCGTGATTTTGGCGATGTCGCTGTTACGGACTTGGAGTGGTTTATTTTTCGGGATGTTTGGGGAGTAAATGATAGTTTTCTTTCAAAAATTGATTTCTATAGTTCCGAGTATTGCAAAAGAGACTTGCTTGCATTGTATGATGCTTATGTGGCATTAGACGCGATTGGGTATCAATCCAATAAAGAACACCCATTTTTAGACAAGATTAAGTCTTTTGTTTCAGAAGATTTGTCTGTTTGGGAAGATTGGCTTGTAAAATATTTGGAAAAAAATAAAAATTGCGGAGGTTAATATGAGATTCAGAAACGAAAAAGAGCTGGCGGTTGTTTTGATAACGTTTGTGGTTTTTATGACTTTTCAAACATTTTGTTTAATTTATTTGGATCAACGAATTAGTGATTCCTGTTTTTCTTCACCAGCCATTATTCCATCTGCATCACCAACGGTGGACAACGGCAAAAATACAGAGCAAGACGATGTTTATCAACAGGTTTACGAAACAGAGGAAAACACAGAACAGAATTACTTGCAAGGCGGTGACGCAAAAGAAAGTCTTGACAAAAAGGAAAATTTTGATTACGATTTTGAAGTAGTGTGTCAATCCATTACAGCGGAAGCAGGGACAGACAAGGACTTGTGTTTAGCTGTGGCGCAATGTCTTTACAATGCTTGCGAGAAGCAAGAGTGGCAATACACTCCGTCAGAGGTTCTGGTGTTGTATAAGTACGCAGACGGTGTTGAGTGGATTTCTGCACAGGCAACAGACGCTTATGAACAAGTTTTTTTGCGTGGTGATCGTTACGAATCGGTTAAAAATTCTACTCTGTTTTACGCTCCAAGATATTGCGAAAGCGATTGGCACGAACAACAAAGTTTTGTGTGCGAAATAAACGGCGTTAGGTTTTTTGAGGAAAACGGATAACAAGGAGAACCAGATGGCAGAATGGTGGATGGACGATACAGAGATAGCGATGAGTTATCGTTTGGCTAAAGATCGAGTAGATCAAATACAGGTTTTAGCTGAACTAAATCTTGCGAGGACAAGGGAAGTCGCTGATAAATTGGTTTCTTTGGGCGAACTATCGGAACAAGATGCAGAACTATTGCTGGAACAACTATCAGAAAGACGATCCGCCATTTTTGGAAACATTAAAGAAAAGTGCTTATCTCTTTATCAAGAGGGATATTCCGATGGGGCTATTGCTATGATTCTTGATTTATCAAAGGGACAAGTAAAGCGTTGGAGACACAAAAACGGATATGCTCCAAACATACCAGCAAAAGGATATGACGGGAAGTGGAGGCGTGGAGGTGCAAACTAAAGAAATTTGTATACCGGATTTTACGGTTGAGGACTACGCCACAGAAGCACCGTTTGAATGGCTCTATCAGCATAGGGCGAATAAGTTTTTGCTCAAACAACTAACGGCAAAAATGAAAGCGCAAGCTGGTGCGTTAGGCGTGAAAGGTTTTATTGGTCTGTTCAACGCCTACTGTGAGAGTATGGCGGATCAGCGGTCAACTGGAACAGAGCGCGTGACGGAGTTTGATGGTCAGCCGTTGGAACTTCTGTGCGGGGAGTACATCTGCAACAATTCTGGCGTGTCTGTGCTTGATAAATTTGGCTTTGAGGAGATGATATGCCCCCATCCGATAGAACCCGTCAGACGGCTTGTAAATGTCGATAGCGGCGAAGAACGGTTGGAGTTGGCATATAAGAAGGGACAATTCTGGCGGCAGATTATCGTGGAGAAGTCCGTTATTGCATCAAGCCAGAAAATCCTGGAACTTGCCGGACTGGGCGTGATCGTCAACAGCGAGAACGCAAAGGCTCTGTCAACGTATCTGTTCCGCATGGAGCAGATGAATTATGAAACTATCCCAGAAAAGAAGTCTGCCGGACGGCTTGGATGGATTGGCGACCACGGTTTTTCACCGTACATGGACGGATTGGAATTTGATGGAGAGGACAATTTCAGCGGCATTTTTTCCTCCATTAAACAAGCTGGCGATAGGGAAAAGTGGATTGAATCCATAAAATCCGTCAGACAAGAAAAGGCTCTTGCGAGGTTTGCAATCGCCGCTTCATTTGCAAGCGTCCTGTTAGAGCCGTGCGGTCTGTTGCCATTTTTCGTCCATTTCAAGGGTGGTCAAGGCGTTGGTAAGACCGTTGCCGTGATGCTTGCCGCTTCTGTGTGGGCGAGACCGAGAATGGGCGACTATGCAACCTCTTTCAACAGCACAGCGGTCGGCATGGAGATGTTGGCTGGTTTCCTCAATTCTATGCCTATCTGCATGGACGAATTGCAAATCCAATCAGCTAAAGGTGTGCGAGACTATGACAGCCTTATCTACCAAATGACGGAACGAGCCGGACGGTTGCGCGGCGCAAAGGCTGGTGGTATTCGGAAGGTTGAGAAGTGGAACAACTGCATCTTGACAACTGGCGAAGATCCCATCATTCAATCAAACAGCATGGGCGGTGCCTCTGTTCGTGTGATTGAGATTGATTGCCCCGGACCTATTTACTCTGACATGGTGGGCTTGTGCCGTGTAATCAACGAAAACTACGGATGGGCTGGCAGAGAGTTCGTCCAGTACATTCAACAGGACGGCATGATGGAAAAGGTCATTGAAATCCAGACGGGATATTACAATCAACTGTTGGAGTACGGCGAAACGAAGCAAGCTGCGTCTGCGTCCACGATGCTGACCGCCGATCAGATTGCAACAGAACTGTTCTTTAAGGACGGCAACGCTTTGACCGTCAGCGAGATTGCAGAGTTTATGACGAAGAAGGAAGATGTTGATGTAAACCGCCGTGCGTTGGAGTATGTTTACGAACTGGTGGCGAGAAATCCGTCCCACTTTGACACCGAAAGCAATAAGACAGAACTTTGGGGAAAGGTTGACGATGTGGACGGCTATATCTTTATTGTCAAGTCCGTTTTTGACCGTGAAATGGGTCTTGGAGGCTTTAACAGCACATCTTTCCTATCTTGGGCGAAGCGTCAAGACTTGCTGAAAACTGACCCTGTTGGTGCTGACGGAAAGAGCCGAAACACGAAGAAACAGCGCATTAACGGTACATCTGTGAATACGGTGTGTATTCGCAACAGAGTGGAAGATGACAAAGACAACGGCGAACAAGGCGATTTTGAGTTGCCGTTTTGAAAGGAGAAACTATGAAGATTAAAGTTATGCCGAGAAGCGATTGTGTGCGATATTGTCATAAGCCGCACAACGAGAAGTCGATTATTGTTTCAATCAATACACCGTGGGCGTGTTATGATACTGCGCCGTTTGGTAACGAGGAAAACAAGGTACTGTCCATTCTGCGCCTTTGGTTCGACGATGTGGATGAGAAAACCACCAACTGCATGAACGCAGATCACGCAAAGGCTATCAAAGACTTTGTTGCCAGATTCTCTGACAGAGATGATTTGACCGTCATCGTCCATTGTGATGCTGGAGTTTCAAGGTCTGCTGGCGTTGCCGCCGCTCTGTCAGAGTATTATAACGGAGATGACAGTTATTTCTTTGACAGTGGTATTTATGCGCCTAATATGCTGTGTTATCGGACTATGCTGAATGAGTTGTACGGCTGATTGCCGTTTTGAAGGAGGTGTGAGATGTTTGGACAAATATCATTGCTTGATGGCGGCAATCCGCTGAAAATTGGCAAGCCAATTCGTTTGATCGAGTTGTTTGCAGGAATTGGAGCGCAGGCAAAGGCTCTTGAAAATCTTGACGTACCGTTTGAACATTATCGTATCTGCGAGTTCGACAAGTACGCTGTGAGGTCATACAACGCCGTACACGACACGGAATTTGAAACAAGCGATATTACCACGATTCACGCAGAAGATTTGTGTGTGTGATACGAATAAGTACACATACATTATGACATATTCATTCCCTTGCACTGACCTTTCAAGTGCTGGTAAACAAGCTGGCATGAGCCGTGACAGCGGGACAAGAAGCGGATTGTTATGGCAAGTAGAACGGCTTTTAAAGGAAATGGACGAGTTGCCACAAATACTTCTGATGGAGAATGTGCCGGAAGTGGTATCGGACAAAAACATGAAGGATTTCGCAGAGTGGATATCGTTTCTGGACAGTTTGGGCTATCGGAGCAAGTACGAAATCCTAAACGCAAAAAACTACGGTGTACCGCAGAACAGAGAACGATGTTTTATGGTTTCGTGGCTGGGAGATTACTATTATGAATTTCCGGAGCCGTTCCCGTTGGAAATCAGACTAAAAGATGTATTAGAACCCGTTGTGGATGAGAAGTATTATCTTTCGGATGAACAGGTTGCAAAGCTGAAACTTTCCTCTGATTTTGTTGCAAGAGAGAGAGAGAGAGAAAGGCGTGTAGAGCAATCCGAACGGGCGGACGCGGCAGCACAGACAGACACGCTTGGGACATCATTCTGGTTGATGAGCCGAAACGAGATAGGGAATCAGACGGAGATAGCATCAACTCTGATGGCACGGGATTACAAGGGCTTTGGCAATCAGATGATGACGGGTGTAGTCGAACATATGGGGGTACAGACAAGATAGTGGTTGCCGGAAGTCTGAATCCCGAAAAGAAAGTACAAGATCGTGTTAGGGTGTTATTGCCAGATGGTATATGCCAAGGACTACGGGCAACGGACTATAAAGACCCGCCGAAAATAATATGGGCGGACGGTGTGTATACGCAACAGTCGGATTCTTTTAGGCGAGGGCTTTTACACGGCGTATCAAGGGCGATTAAGGCAAATCAGCATGACGCGGGGGTGGTTTTGTATGGAAATGATTGAATCAAGAGAAGTTGCTAACCTATGCAAATCAGGTATCAAGGGATATAACGAAATGAACGGGCGCATATACGACACGGGAGGTGTAGCCCCAACAATCAGAGCAAACAGCGGCGGTCACAATGAGATAAAGATTGCCATACCGCAATCGACCAAACAGGGCTATATCGAATGTGAATTAGGGGGGGTGATAGACATGAGCTACCCAAACAGCAAGACCCGTCGAGGTCGAGTTCAAGAGGGTGGCACTGTTAGCCCCACGATAATGGCGAACAATAATGAGTTGTATGTCCTTGAACCCGTAATCGGCGCAATTCGTGGCAGAAACCCTGATAACCCGTCTGACCGTACACCAGGCATACCGACACAGCAGCGTTTGGAAATCGGCGGCGATGTATCGAACACGCTTACAACGGTACAGAAAGACAATGTAGTTGTTGAGCAAATGCCGTTTCGTGTTCGCAAGCTGACGCCGCTTGAATGTTGGCGGTTGATGGGATTTGATGATGGAAGTTTTGAACGAGCCGAACAAGTCAATTCAAATTCGCAGCTTTATAAACAAGCCGGAAACAGTATTGTTGTAGATGTACTAATGGCTATTTTTAGGGAGATGCTGCAATGATCGCCGTCAATCCTTGCGAAAAATGCAAGAGGAAAGGAAACTGCCCTTCGGTTTGCTATCCGAAAAGGGATTATTTAAGGCACATCAAGAAAGAAAATAGAAGGGCAAAACAGGATAGAATGCGTTAAACCGTTCCCACAATCCCACCGTTCCCACCGATTTTGATAATCCTTATACAGAAAAAATGTTTTTTATCCGTCAGAGGACAGCAACATTTATTTTTCCATATAGGAAACCGCAAAACGAGTGGGAATGTGGGAACGAAGCTTTGAAAGCGTTGGTATAACACGGTTTGTGGCGTTACCACTTTTGTTCCAACTGAAAATTGCGGGTGGGAGCGTGGGAATAAAAATCTTAAAACTTTTTCTTGACAAATTTTCTAAACTATGCTACTATAACTACGGTTGATAGACAGTATGCCGACTGCTATCAGCGGGAAACTGAATACTATCGACCTACGGCCTCCCATCAAGTAGCGGCATCTGCTTGGTGGGGGGTTGAGTTTTTAAGTGGAGGCTGTTGTATGTGGAAGTTGATTGACCCAAAAGATAGGAATAAATGCCGTTGTCATTTTTGCGGAACAAATTTGAGTGTTAAATATCTTGTTGAAGTATATGACCCGCTTATTTCAAATAAAAGAACATTGGTGTGTGCCTGTAATAAGTGCGTAGCAATTTATAGCTTGCTTGCTGATTGAGTTTTTAAGGAGGGTATGGAAAGTGAGGCTTTGGGATAAAGACCTGATTGATGTTCTACCTGATAATCAACTGCGAGGCCAGTGGCGAGAGTGCTGCTTGATAGCGAAAGGACTGCATTATGGAACGCTAAATCATTTACTGGTGAACAAGGTAAAAGATTATCCGATTGAGCATTTTATAGCATACACTTTTCTTGTTTTGGAGGAAATGAAGAAAAGGGGCTATAAATGCGACGGAAAGCGGTTTACTCACTGGCTGGATGAATGGGAGAGTTTTACTATTGATTTGTCTGACATCTTTGACGGCTGGCATAATGAACGCTATCTCCGTCAGTGCTTGTACAATCTACAAGAGAAGTACGATTGTAGTGGCATAAGCGATGGCGAGTGGAAGCTAATCGTTGAGAAGTTTCCGTGGATTAAGGAGTGTGGTTTAAATGATTAACGCATTACATCTGTTGTGGATCGTGCCGCTGGTATCCGCGTTTTCTTTTGTACTGGCGGCTGTATTTAGCGCCGGACATGAGGGAGAAGAACCGCGGCGCGGACGATGGGAAAAGTCCGAAGTCTATCCCGGATTTTGCACCTGCTCACAGTGTCACGACTGCTACATAGAACCGGGATGGATAAAAATGAAGAAATGGAACTACTGCCCCAACTGCGGTGCAAAGATGGACGGAGGTGTGAACGATGAGTGATTTTCTTTTGAAAGAATCCGACGCAATCAAAACAACGTGGATGATTTTGGAAGGGCTTGGGTATTCCAAGCGAGACAATTTAGACTTGCAAGAAACGGTTGAAAAAGTCTTTGACACCTGCCCAAAGCTGTCAACATTTTCAAAAGTAACGAACCTTGATGGGAAGTGTGGTGTTTGCAAATGGTTTGAACGGTGCGGAAGTTCTGTAAGCGGAATTTGCCGATCCGAGAAATCTAAAAGACGAGGTCGGATTCTATACCAATCTTCTTCTTGCAAGAATTTTGAAAAAGCAATGACGGGGGAGTGAACGATGTGTGATGCCTGTCAAGAGTTGTCCAAGGTGTGGGATGCGTCACAGCAACTGATGGTGACACGTTTTACCAACCGCAATACCGGGCATCCGACATTTTTGCTGGTGCAGGGTGACACAGATCCGCAGAGTGTTACGATTGCCGTCAAGTATTGTCCGTGGTGTGGAGAACGGCTGACAAGACTGATTGCTGATGTGTATGAATAAAACAAAAGCATTTTAGGATGCAATTTGGAAATCATCACGCTCACGGCAAGGGAAAACAGGAGGAAGAATGAAAGAATACATTGAGCGAGAAGCGGCTATTGCGCTTTCAAAAGATATTATTGTGCCACAAGCCAGTGGCGTGGACTATAAACACCGTTGTATAGACCCACAAGATATTAGAGAAATTCCTGCCGCCGATGTTGTAGAAGTGCGACATGGAGAGTGGAGAGACGACGCAGACAAGATTGAAAAACATTTTCATCGGCATTACTTCTTTTGCAAGAAATGCAATACAAGAGCAGATTATTTTATCGGAGGAGAGGGCAACTGGTGGAGTAGTTGCGCTCCAGACTACTGCCCCCGCTGCGGAGAAAAAAATGGATGGATAAAAGAAAGACGATGACTTGTCTTGAACATTACAGGAGGATAACAATGGAAATTCCAGAATGCATTGATTCCTTAACGCGACTTAGTAATTTTTTGCTAATGGCTAGTACGTTGTATGAAAGAACACACGAAGGTCAAGAAGCAACTCTGATGGCAAAATACGTTTGTGCGCTTACAGAAGCAATACCCATTTTGGAAAAATATATGGAACGAATGGAAAAAGAAGCGGATGACGCTGTTCCTGTTGTGCGGTGTGGAAAATGTAAGCATTGGAGATGTTATGGACGTGATTTTGTGCTTGAAAAGGATTATGGAAGATGTGAAAAACCAGACAATGAGTCGCTTATAAAATATAATGCATCTCCATATGACGATTGGTTTTGTGCAGATGGTAAGCGCAAAGGAGGGGACGAGTGATGGAAGTTGTCGATAAAAAGCCCATCCCGATTTATGAAGTCGAGTGCATTGAATGCAAGTCAAAGATTCGGTACAAAAGATCAGAAATCTGTTGTTGCCACATTACCTGTCCCGTGTGTGGTGTTGCACTTTGGGCGGAACACATTTTACCTGTGAGAATGGAGGATGGCGAGTGATGGTTTGGGATAAGAGCTGCAATGACATGACACCGGCGCTGAATTATGTTCTTTCGATTATTGAGGAGATAAGGAGGAAAAACAATGAATGAGAAGAACATGCCGTGTGCCTATTGGCGAGAGGGAGAAATCTGTGCAAAAGGTACAGAGCCAGGATATACCGATTTCTGCGTTCTTGGTCCGTGTTCGCAGATGAAGCCGTCAAACGCCGACAAGATCCGGCAGATGTCGGATGAGGAGTTGGCAAAAGAGATAGCATGGCTTATTGTTGAGGCCATGAAACAACTACATCCATTTTCCACATGGAAAGCAAGTGATGAGAAGATGATCCAAGGTACGGCAGACGAGTTGCTCGACTGGCTGAAACAGGAGGCGCCGGATGAAACTGATTGACGCGGATGCGCTGGGGATATGCTTTGCAAAAAGGGAGATTTTCAAAGTCCCGGAATACGCGGACGGCTGGAATGCTGTGATGACAATTCTTGAAAACGCTCCTTCCGTTGACGCTGTGCCGGTGGTGCGGTGCCGGGAATGCAAAATGCACAGCTCCTGTTATACGGAGGACGTCTTTAAGTTCGCAAGGCTGAATGAGGATCGGCGGTTTTGCGGCGTAGGTGAGCGCAAAGACGAAACGGAGGCACCAAAATGAAAATTAAGACCGAGCCTATTTACATCCATGATATTTGGACTTGGGAAGAATGGCTTGCACTGTTTAGAAGGAGGCGCAAAGGAGTGGACGAGTTATGATTGAGTATAAAAATTGGAACGATCAATATGTCAACGAGGAAAGATTGATATATGATTCAGATGGTGGGCTAATAGCTGTGGAGTATACAGATGGCACAACAGAGTATGTGGCATTATTAAATCGCCTTGCCGCCTACGAGGACACTGGGCTGGAGCCTGAGGAAATCGGTTCGTTGAAAACGCTTAGACGAGTGAAGACAAATGCTGACAAGTATTTTCGCAACGCCACGGATGAAGAGCTTGCCGAAAGGCTGTCGGAACAAAACTTCTGGAATTGTCCGCCGCGTGATAAGACTTGTCCCGGAGATTGTCACAAATGATGGCTCGATTGGCTGAAACAGGAGGTGTAGATCTATGGATAATCAATTTTTTCCATACCCGATTGACCCTTATTGGATTGCGAAAAAAATTGCAACATACAACCCAGAAGAAGAAGCAAGAAAAGAAAACATAATGAAGAATTGTAACCATATCGAATATGAGCAAGATATGGGTGCTCACATTCCTTTTTGTAAGCTGGATGGGCAGATGTGTAATATGCAATGCTTAAAGGTAGGTGGAGAGTGATGCGTGATTATGAGGAACTGGTGAAGGCGTTGCGGGAGACACGCGAAACGGTTAGGGAGAACCCCGGCTTGGCGATGCGTGTATCACCGTATCAGCTTAGTGCCGCCGCAGATGCCATTGAGGAACTGCAAAAAGCACTTGACGCTGTGAATGATGCCCACAATGAGGGCTATGATGTCGGCTATTGGGCGGGGCGGCGAGACTATGAACCGAAGTGGATCAGCGTGGAGGAGCGGCTGCCGGAGTGCGATCTCGGTGCAGAAGTGGGAAACATCGAGTGGATCAGCTACGGGATGGTACACGCTGGGTGCTTTGGGCGCGGGGGCAAATACAGAGACGCATACTTTCGGACATGGACGGACGAAGAAGAGGGAGTGGACGCAAAGGACGTTGATTATTGGCGGTCTGTTACACTACAGGAGCCGCCGAAGGAGGAGAAGTGATGATTGTTGAGACTTGCCCCAAGTGTGGAGCGGATCTGCTGAACATTGCGATAGCAACATATCCTCCAATACCCTGTAAGCGGTGTACGCATTGCGGATTGCGTTGGGAAGGCAAAGCAGAAAGAATCAGACGTGTTCCTTTTGAGTTGCCGAAGGAGTAGTTTATGACCGTTGACAAAATCGCTAAACTTGCCGCGCAGAACATTGTTCCATCAGAGAAACTGTCACTTGCAGAAACGCTCCTGTGGTATCGGTTGCGTGATCTGTATCGGAATTTTTCGCAAGGATCAATCAGAAAAGAAAACGCCACCGTGGAGAAGCAGAAGATTATAAAACAGTACAACGCGGAAAAGAATACAGAAGAAACCGCAGAACGGTACATTGCGTATCATGCGGAACTGTGGCGGAACATAGAGTGCGCTGCGATGGCGTACAAAGAAAGCAAAACGATTGAGAACGCCGACAAGTTTGTGGAATCTGTGTACGGCGTGAAGATGAAGGAGGAATAGTATGGTACTTGTAATTTTGTTTACAGTTTTTGCGGTTGTTATTACTGCGTATTGCTTCTTTAGAGACGAGGAATATGTAATTGGTATTCTTTCGTCTGTTGCTATTGGTGTTGCCGTTTTTTTGTTCTTTGGCATTATTTGCGTAGCGATTAGTTCTGCTATAAAAGACGAAAACATGAACATTGAACTTGTTGAAAGCCAAAATATAGTCGCATTAAAAGACAGCCAAAACATAGACGGTCGGTTTTATTTGATGGGCGGTTATGTGAAAGAGGATTTATACTATTACTACGCCAAAGAAACAGAATTTGGATACAAGTGCGACAAGATAAAGGCAAACGACAGTTTTGTAGTTTATACGGACGGACATCCGAAAATTGAAACATACATATCAACATCTTTCAAGCATTGGTGGACATACATTTATGCCATCCCCGTACACACGCATTATAGCATCTATGTACCTGCAGGAACCGTAACGAACGAATACAAGATAGACTTGGAGTGAATTGAAACCTGTTTGTCGTGAGGAGGAATAACTATGAATTACATTATAAATCCGAGTTGGTTTTATTGGATGAGCGTTGCAGACGGCATGAAAACGCTTTTGCTTGTTTTCGCAGCTGTTTTATTTATTACTGAAACTGTCCTTATAGTTTTACATTTTGTTTGCAAGTCAAATGGCGTAGGATATGGTGAAGATGACAGTGACAACATTATGGCAAAGGCTTTGGTAAAACCGATTAAACTTGTTGGATTTTTTACATTGATTGTGTTATTTTCTTGTTTGTTTTTGCCATCTCGAAACACCCTAATTGAGATGCAGATTGCACGGTATGCAACATACGAAAACGCAGAATGGACGGTTGAAACAATCAAGAGCGCGGTTGATTACATAGTCAACGCAATTCAAAGTTTAAAATAAATCCTGTTGCAAACGCAGAAAGGACATGGTATAATGAAAACAAAAATCTTGAAGGTTAAGGGAGATTGGCAAGAGGTTGTGGACGATTGCCGTTCTACTGTTGGAAAAGAATCTCTTGGTCATGAACCGTCAAGCAAGTTCAAGAAGATGATTCTGATTGCTGAACATAGTCCGATTAGAGACATTTCCATTAGATGGGCATGGAAAGCGATCAAATATTGGATTGCTATGCACTGGAAAACCCACCATTGGGAAAGCAGGGTTAGGACACAGCGAACGGATAGAACTGGCGTGAACCGAGACGATCTCCCACAAGCTGCTTTGGTGAATTTTACTGGAGAAGCAAACTGTCAGCATCTTATTGACACGATGCGAAAGCGACTGTGCTACCAAGCAAGCGCAGAAACGAGGAAGTATGCAGAGGACTTGAAAAAGGCAATTAAAGACTTTCAGCCAGAACTATCCGATGTTCTTGTGCCGAACTGCGTATATCGTGGCGGTTGCCCCGAAATGAATTGTTGCGGCTATTACGAAAAGTTGTGGATGAAGAATGGCTTTATCCGTTGCGATGATATTCAACATCGTTACGATGCGTACAATGAAATTTTTTGGAGAGAGAAGGGCGGTGACGCAGAATGACCTTTAGAGAGTTGTTTAAGGAAAAGAAATGCTACGATATAATATCAAATAGTCCTACTGCTATTCCATGCCCGCACCAGTTTGGAGATGAGAACAAAAGCCCAGAGGTTTGTCGCCTTATGCGTGATTGTAAGTCGTGTTGGGAAAGAGAAGTGCCGGAGAAACCAACCAACGCGGAATTGACCGACAAAGTAAATGACAAGTCGTCTTTCCACGAAAAACTGTGTGCAGAACTGACGGAAACATACCGCAGAAAGAACCACGATTACGGCGACAGTTTCCACCAGAGTTATATCGAGGACGGATTGACGATGGCAAAAATCCGCATCGGTGACAAGTACAGCCGCTTTAAGTCGCTAATTAAATCCGATCAGATGGTAAAAGACGAATCTATCCGCGACACTTTGATGGATATGGCGAATTATTGCATTATGACCGTGATGGAGATGGAAAACGATGGGTGAAGATAATCTAATCCGTAACGATCTTGTGTTTTCCGTCAACGATGGAAACGCACGGCGCCCGATTGGGAAACTTGCAAGCGGCGCAGAACCGGCAGAAGGATGTTTGTTTATTGAGGGAGACGATCAGAAAGAATATATAGAGCCGCACAAACAGGGTTCTTTTTTATTCAAATTGGATTTTCCTTCTTGTCCATCCAGAAAGCGATTTGTTAAAATGCTGATGGCTGGCGGATTAAGCCGGAACGACGCGAACAAGGCTGCCAAAATGGTTGTTGATAAACGCACATCGTACAAATTGTTGTTGTTCTTTTTGCGTATTGCCGGATTTGTGGAATAAACCATTGCAGAAAGGCGCAGAAATCATTTTAGACATAAGGGAGTAAATGTATATGGCGGCAATCAAAGAGGCTTATAAAGGCGTTAAAATGGAAAACACGGCAGAACGCGACAAAATTACATTGCGTAACTCCGTGGAAAACCCAGCGTGGCTAATGGTCTATGCCATAGAGCCAGAAAGAAACATTGATGTGTCTATGACTTATGCGGATCTGTTTGCTATCTACCAATGGGTGAAGAAGTTGCCGCAGAAAGAGGCGGAAAATGCAGAAGGAGCAGAATTTCAATGAACAATCCATGCAACAAGTGCCGAAAAAAGCCCGATTGCCCAGAAAGGTGTTTTCCTAAAATTGACTATAAACGAGCGTTGCAGAAAGAACGCAGAAAGAAGAAACGGTCAGAAAGGAGTGATTGAATGGGAGAAGTTGTGATCCAAAGATTTGCCGACCCGCGCAAACAGAAGTAGCGGAAAGAGGTGGAGTGATGGGCGAAAATAACGCAGAAAAAAATCTTGTGTTTACCATTGACGGTAAAGACTATTCAAGCCTTATCCGTGTTGCTGACATTGCAGAAAGCGTTGAAGGCGGAAACTTGTCTAATCCGATACCATTTATTCCAACTGGTATAGAAATCACATTAAACCCAATGCCGAAAGTGTCCAGAAGGCGGTTTGTCAAACTCTTGATGGCAGATGGAATAAGCAGAAATGGAGCCAACGAGGTGGCAAATATGGTGACGAAGAATCGGGTTTCATTTTCCGCCGGATTGGTTTGGTGGAGATTGGCAAAAATTTTACCGTAAAGCATGAGAAAGAGGTGTATTAAATGCCAAAAAGTAAATCGCAGAAAGAAGCGGCGCAGAACGGAACGAAGAAAGGCGCAGAAAGCAAAGGAAAGACCGCAAAGGTGCAGAAAGAGACAAAATACCGTGATGAGCGCGGAGTCAGAAAGTTGGCATATAGGCGATTTCACGAAGGTGAGGACTATCTGGCGGTTACTGGCAACGAACTTTCCGAAATGTATAAGCTAGCCCGTGAAAACATGGAAGGTTTGCGAGATCGCGGAGGCCGCCCACCTGCGTTTGAGACTGTGCGAGATTTGCAGAATGGGATCATCAACTATTGGAATTATCTCGACAACGCGAACAAGGGCGAACTAAAGCTGATCCCAGACGTGGAAGGACTTTGCACATTTTTAGGAATTACGCGTACAACTTTGATGGAATGGGAAAATACTAATTACAATGGATTTGCTAACACGATAAAAATTGCAAAGAATGATATCGCATCGGTCAAGAAGCAATTAGGGGAGCAGAACAAGATACCAGCTCTTGTGCTTGCCATGGATTTCAACAACAACCACGGCTACACGCAGAAGCAGGAAGTTACCGTTGTTCCGTCCAACCCCATCGGAGAAACCACCGATCAACGACAACTTGCCGCTGATTATGTGGTGGACGTAACAGGCGAGCAAACAGACGAATAAAAAAGATAGCCGCTGGCGTATGCTGGCGGCTTTTTTCTGTGCTTTTTGGTGTGGTGAATCAGCGGATGCGGGCAAAAGAAAACCGCCGGAGGCGTTAAACCTTCCGGCGGCTCTGCGCTACCCCTTGTTTTATCCAAGACTTTTGCAATTTTCGATAACGCACTTTTTGCACTTCTCGCAATTTTCTTTCCACCCGTCACAATCCTTTACCGCGACATTTTCTAATACCGGGCAAAAGTGCCCGTTTTCAACGATAAACCCCGCGAGCGCATCCACCTTGTTTTGCATATTTTCACCCTCCATATTGTAAAATATACTTTGCTTTTTCGATCTTCTCCACCGTTGCGGCAATCTGTCGCCGCAAGCTAATTATTTGCCGCTGTGCCTTTTCTATGTCCTTGTCTTTGGTGGAATTGTGGTATCGGTATTGTGCCGCGTCCATAAGTAAATCAAGGTCGTTTAGCGTCTCTTGCGCCGTCTCGATTTCCCACGCCGCTTGTGCCTTTTTAGCCGCCTCTTTCCGCTCCCGTTCCTGTTGTTTGCACCACTCCGGCGTTACGATGAGCGGCGGCGGACTGTTGTTGCGTTGTCTGCGTTTGTGCTGGATTCTCGGCATCTTGCGGAGAAGTCGAGACAAAAGCCACAGCGCGAGCAGTAAAAACGGTATTGTCATGCCGTAACCGCTTCCGGCCATGCATTGCAAAAGAAGTCATCTTCCGCAAAAATGATCCCGTCATAATGGCGGAAAACTGCCTCGTCTGGAATGGAGTCATAGCAAAGAAATGTATCTGCATCATCGGTATATTGCAGTTCGTCATAGTAGGACATTTTCAGTTCGTCCAACTCTTCCCGATTCAGTTCGTAAACGGTTTTATACATCATCTTTCCCTCCGTCAAATGTCCATGTTTGCGAATCCGCAAATTTCAGCCGTTAAGCTCTCGGGATTGTTTGCGTATTTTTTCATCCATTCCGCAAAATGCCGGGAAAGATACAACTCCATGTTGTTCAGGTTCTCCGGCTTTTCCGTCAGTTTTCTAACCGCCGCACAAAACAGCTGGCTAATCTCACCATAATCCTTCATCTTGTTTGCCTCCTTACTTCCGCTCGCCTTTTTCCACGTATTCCACCAGCCGCAAAAACCACTTTGTCAGCGTCGCCGCGCCGGCGATGACTACCATGTAATATAATAGCATTGTTATTGCTCCTCGCTTTCGTCTTCGTCTTCCAGAGCATCAAACAGCGCGGATAGTTCGTCGTTGTCGTTAATTCCGCCGATCTCGTCGCGGTTCTCGCTCATGCTCTCCACGGCGTAACGGTCAAGTCGTCCGCTATAGTCTTTATAATCAGCCGACACAAGATTTTCGTAACCGTTGAATCTGAAATAATCGCGGTTAGGATTGAAAGCGCCGTATTCCCTGTTGCCGCTGCTGTCCGTCGTCCACGTGTCCTCATCATAGCCATAAAACGCGCGGCATAGAACTTCTTGCAGATCCGTACCGCAATACAGGTCGTTTAGCTCGTCCATGCTATAATAGCGATCATCGCCCAGATAGCCGTTGTAGCTGTCGAGCTGTTCCATGCAATCATTAAAGACCTCCTCGTTGTTGCTAAAATACTCGATAATGGCGGCCATCGCGGCGCCGCGTTTGGTGTTTGTGTTGTTGGTAGTCATTTTCTTTTCCTCCATGTTTCCGTTATTGCTTGTAGTTCAAAGTGCCATAAACTCGGACTTGCCCAGCCCACAAAACGATTTGATGTGCGCCCCCGTCGCGGTAGTCCATCCGTGCCAAAGTCGCGTTAATGTTCCGTCAGGATCGCGGCGCATTATGGGCGTATCGTAACTAAAAAGAGTTTCGCCGCCGTTGTCGTCAATGACAACTTTTGCTTTCCCGCAAAAGGATTTCCGTCCGTTCGTGGGTATCAGTTCGTACATTTTCATTTTCTTTACCTCCATAGTGTGTATTGTGTTTTGTAGTGTGCCAACGATCCCGCCGCCTGCGGTTCTTTAAGGTATAAGCACCTGTACAGTCTCCCGCAACCGTCGCCACCAGTTGCCACAACCGGACGCCCGGCGTTTAGCCTGTCCGGTGTGGTGCGGATTGCCCACCGCTTTTTTTACGGTCTGCCTTGGGTTTACTCCCCCGCTCTTGCGGCGGTATCATTGATTATCTGTATTATATCAGCATATTTGCTAAATGTCAACGCCTTTTTGGCATTTTTTCAAAGTTTTTTCGGCGCGTTCTTGTGTCCTGCTCCGCGTCTGATCTTGCGCACCGGCAGCGGATCGGCACCACCGGCGGGGGACAGGAGAGGACGCACCACCGCCGGGTTAGTCCACCGAATATTTTTCAAAGAAAAAAGACCCTTTTAGCTTGCCGAAAAAATTTCAAAAAACAAAAAAGACCGCTTGACAACGCCAACTTGACATGGTATTATACAAGTGGGAAGAAATACTTAATAGGCACTTTTGGGGAAGAAATATGGCTTTGCCTACTATATACGGTGCGTTCGGTTTTTTCGATCAGCACCGTACATGGTAAGCAAGGCCACAGATTTTGCTCTTTGGTGGAAAGTGCAACGGCTACCGGTCAGAGGAGGATTGTCGGTAGACGCAGACGGTTTCGTCAATCGTCAACCAAATCTGGGTTGTCAAACACGTTGCTGATGATTTCGCAAGTATCACAAATTGACTGATAAATAAAATCAGTTCTTTTGTTTTCTCTCCACATAAAAGAACCATCATCAAAAATAACGAAAAATGGAAGTCCATACACCCCGCTCTTTTTCTGACGAAGAATGTCGTTTTCCCAAATCTTATTGCCGTTTTTGTCCACCAACCCCGTCCACTCGCAAACGGTGCAAGGATCGACTTCGTACCAATCTGGGTAAAAATCTTCGCAATCAGTTTCGGCATATCCCGTGTAAATTCTGTCTGATTGCTTTTTCCCGTTTGACAGGTGTGCATAATACCCCTCCACCCACTCGCCGCTGTCTGTGCGCTTTGCTCTGAAAATTATATCTCGCATTGTATTCCCATCCTTTCCGCATCCTCAATTCTTTTCTTTGCGATTTCAAAATACTGCGGGTCAAGCTCCATTCCGATGAAGTTGCGGTTGGTGTTCACGCAAGCTACGCCGGTACTGCCAGACCCCATGCAGTTGTCTAAAACTGTTTCTCCTTCGTTTGTGTATGTCTTGATAAGCCACTCCAATAGTTGAACCGGCTTCTGTGTTGGATGAAAAAACTTGCCGTTACAATGTTCTTTGGAAATGGAAACAATACTTGTTGGATATTTTTCATCAGACACAATCGTTGGAGTTTCTACAAAATTCCCGTAACATCTGTTTTTTGTCGGGCTTTTCATGTTTCCCTTTGAGTGGTTTCTTTTGTGCGGAGGGCACTTTTCCATCTGTGGGTTATATAATGGAGTTTTTCTGTAAAACACGCAAATATCTTCGTGCCTACGCAATGGCATCTTTTTGGCGTTAAGAAATCCAGTTTTCGCCACCTTGTCCCAAACAATGTTGTACCGCCACATTTTTCTGTTTGATTGCATAAGGTCTGCAGTAAACATACCGCTCCCAAATAACACAATAGCGGCATTTTCTTTTGCGATTCTGCAATATTCTGACCAAATAGACCCAAAAGGTATAATAGAATCCCACTTTGTGTTTGGGTTGTTCTTGTTTAAGCATCCATACGGCAAATCACACAGCACCATATCCACGCTCTTATCTGGTAACTGTTTCATCAATTCCAAGCAATCACCCTGCATCAGTGTAATGTTCGGCATGGTGTTACCTTCCAACACTCTTTTCTGTCGTGTATACCCAAAAAAGTCCGCCGTCTTTGCGTATTCTTTTTGTTCTTGCGTTGCAAGCCTTTCGCACGTTCCAAAAGAAATACCAATCTCGATCGGCAAAAAGTCGTTTTCCTTCAGAAAAGCGCAAAATTCCTTGTATGCGGCAGTAGGATTCTTTCCGACGATACCATATTTCTGATTGAAGGCGCAAAGATAATGTTGCAGTTCATCTTTGCTGATTGCTTTAAGCTCTTTTTCCTTATCCATAAAATCAAACCTAAACGCCATTCTAATCACCGCCTATCAGCATCTGGCATATAAAACACCCAAACAAGTTTCTGGTTGCCGTCTCTGACGTGCTTGACTGTCATGCCGTATGTTTCCTTTACGGTTCTGCTGAACGTGTTTTTGCCGATCTCCGGGTAGCCATTCTCTTTCAAGTAACGGTTGAAGATGTCAGCAGCGTCTTTCAACTTTACAAGCATCAAGTCCTCTGGATCGCAAAACTCCCGCAAAACCATCGACCAATCCGTTGCGTTCATAGAAGATTCTCTTGGGCGATTTGGCGCCTTGTACTCTCGCACATCGTTTTTGATTCTCTTTGACCGCAAAAGCATACGATACATAGAAATGCCTCCTAAATTTGATGATTCATTATATCATGTAACGAAAGTATTGTCAAGTACAAAATTGCAGGAACATTTAAGAAATTTTGTGGGAACGATAAAACCGTTGATATTGCTACATTTTTTGCTTTGCGTTCCAACTCAAAAAATCGGTGGGAATGTTTTGGGGAACGCACCAAACCGTTGGTATTAAATGGTTTTTGGCGTGTATGTTACAAAATTCCCACCGAAGAGAAATTTCCTATATGTGAAAAATATATAAGCCACTCCAACCCTCATTGCCAAAATAAAAAAAGTTTTTTCTATAAATAGCGCTTTGAAAACGACGTTACTGGGAACTTTGTAACTTTTCTATAATCTTTTGACTTTATATCAAAACGTTCAAAAGGCGTAGTCTTTTATATTAAAATAGTTGCAAATTTTAGTTCCCAAAATTCCCACTCGAAGTAACGAAAGTTTTGTAAATTAACAAATTTGATTAAATTTCAGAAAAATTCCCACCAGCAAACGAATCGCACCACCCACAAAAATTCCGCAAAAACAAAAAGGCTTGTTGACCGCTGATAGGATTTGTGGTATAATTTACAATGAGAAATAGCGTTTTTTGCTGATGGAGGTGCTAAATGGCAACCAACGAACAGATTTTGGCGGCGATTTACCGTGTAATTGACAGCGGGAAGTTGGAGATTAAGCCGTATGACGATGCGTTTAGCTGTTTGAGAAACATGGGAGACGAAAGTGGCAAGATAGAAGTTGGATTGGCACATGAACTGCAAGGGCATATTAGAAAAGCCATGCTTATTGCCAAAGATCGAAACGATGACAAGTTTCCTGTACAGTTGTATGAGTTGAACAAGCGTATTTTGTGCTATACCGCACCGGAGTGTTTTTCGGACTTTATGCTTCGGCTTGAAATTAACCGTCCAATGAAAGAACAGTTTTGGCTACCGAGAATGGCAAAACTGAAAAAGATTAGTGACGCCTTGCAGGAAATGGAAGATGGCAGGCTGGACGAACTGTTTTTGAGCCAACCTCCGAGGACTGGCAAAACCACGCTAATGGTAATGTTTCTTTTGTGGGTGATGGGACGCAATAGTGAGCTTTCAAATTTGTATTGTTCTTACACGGATAGCGTTGTAGGCGTGTTTTACAACGGAATTTTGGAAATTCTAAACGACAAGGTAACATACGCATACAACGATATTTTCCCAACCGCGACGATTGCGTCTACGAACGCGAAAGATTTAATTATCAACATTGACCGCAAAAAGCGGTACGCTTCGTTTACTGGTCGCTCTTTGTACGGAACTTTGAACGGAGCTTGCGATTGTAATGGTTATCTTGTAGCAGATGACCTCCATAGTGGTATTGAAGAGGTGCTTTCAAAAGATCGGCTAAAATCCGCGTGGGATAAAGTCGACAACAACCTTATTCCCCGTGTAAAAATGGGCGGCAAGTTTATTTGGGAGGGAACGCGATGGTCTACGATGGACTGTATTGCACGGCGGCTTGACCTCGTTGAAAACGATCCGAAGTTTGAGGGAAGACGGTGGAAGGTTGTCAACGTACCCGCTCTCGATGAAAACGATGAGAGCAATTTCGACTATAAATTTGGCGTTGGTTTTACAACAGACTTTTATCAGCAACGTCGAGCCTCTTTTGAACGAAACAGCGATATGGCTTCTTGGTTTGCGCAGTATCAAGGTGTACCCGTTGAAAGAGATAATGCCGTTTTTGAGCCGAGCGCAATGAGGTATTACAACGGAGTGTTGCCAGACGCAGACCCAGATCGGGTGTTTATGGCGGTTGATCCGGCATGGGGCGGTGGCGACTATGTTGCCGCTCCCGTTTGCTATCAATTTGGCAACGAAATTTATATTGCCGATGTCGTTTTTGATAACGGCGACAAGACTGTTACACAACCGCTAATATCAAAGGCAATCAAAAAGCACAACATTCAAGCCGTAAAGGTTGAGGGCACTAAAATGACCGCAAGTTACGGCGAGGATATTGACAAAATGCTTCGTGCTGACGGAATCCGTGTAAACATGATGATTAACACAAGCCATTTTACGGGAAACGGAAAGCGGCAGAGAATTTTCGACCATGCGCCGGAGATTAGAGAACACATGATTTTTCTTTCTGATGGACATAGATCGAAAGCGTATCAGCAGTTTATGAACAACGTGTTTTCGTTTACCGTTACAGGAAAAGCCGCAAAGCACGACGATAGTTGTGATGCTCTTGCTATGTGTTGCGATATGGCGTTCAAAGATTACGCGAGAAAAGTAGAAGTATTTAGCAGACCTTTTTGACAAAAATAAAGCGTCACCATTTTGGTGGCGCTTTTTCATACAAAAAATAGTGAATAAATGGGGTTGACAAACACCACAGCATTATGATAACATGGTAAATGTAAAAATAGATATAATAATTTTTGCTTTGGCGGTGCGAATGAGCAAAGAGATTAAGCACAAGTTGACAGAGGAGCAAATCGAAGCCATTGAGCGGATTACGAACCGTGGTCAGAGGGCGGAGGTCGTTCCTGTCAAGGATGGCTTGAAGATTTTGCGAGTTGTGCGCCAAGAGGAAAAGTAGTTTTATAAAGCAGCCGGAGAAAAAGTCGAGGCAGACGTGTCAGGCAGACTATTCGTTGATGGTTGAATATGGCATTGCGTTTTACAGATTGTTTTCAAAATATGGAGCGATTTATAAAATTGATGCAATGTTAAATGCGTGAAATTCGTAGCTGTGACGATAACCGTTAAAGTCGGAACACAATACTGTGCCTTCGCCATAAGCGTTTGGCGAAGATGACCGAGAGTGGTTGAACTTGTAAGGATTACTTACAGGTTTAGCCACTTTTATTTTTCGTTGGAGGTCGGTTAATGAAACTTGAAAATACTGTTGTCAGAAATATTGACCGATTTCCTTCTGACGGAATGACGGGCCGCAGGAAGATTAAGACAACAGTTAAAGAGATTACTGCGAAAAATGTGAAAGAAGTTCTTTCAAACGCCCTTGCCGTTCACAATCAAAATGCGGCTGAAATCACATATCTTTGGGATTTTTACCGTGGCAAGCAAGACGTCCGGCTGAAAGAAAAGTATGTCCGCGAGAACATCAACAATAAGGTTGTCATTAACAGGGCAAACGAAATTGTCACGTTTAAGACGGCGTATCTTTTGAATGAACCTATCCAGTACGTTTCGGCAGGCGGAACGGACGCTCTTTCAAAGCAAGTTGCTACTTTGAATGAGTTTATGAGGGCAGAGGATAAAGAATCCAAGGACAAGGAAATCGTTGACTGGATGCACATTTGCGGCGTTGCCGAGCGTCTTGTTCTGACGGATGAGATGGCAAAGGTAAAAGATGGCGCTCCGTTTTACATTTACACTATTGACCCGCGAGAAGCGTTTGTAATTTATAGCGCCGGTATCGGTCAGCGTCCGATGGCTGGCGTGATTATCCAACTGGACGAGGAAGATAAACACGTTTACACGGTTTACACAAAAAACAAGTGTTTCGTGGTGTCTGACGAAAATGTAACTGAAACGAGCCATATTCTTGGCAACATTCCGCTGATTGAGTATGTAAACAACGAAGCGAGAATGGGATCGTTTGAGGCCGTTGTTCCGATTCTAAACAACATCAACACGCTTGAATCTAACGCCGTTGATAGCGTACAGGACTTTGTAAACGGGTTTGATGTGTTCCAGAACTGCGACATTGACGATGGCTCTTACTCTAAACTGTCTGTTGGCGGCAAGGCCGTTAAGATTAAGACGGTCACGCAGGGGATGGAAGCGAAAGTTTACCGCGTCTCTTCTGAACTTAGCCAGAGTGGTGTTCAGCAACGTGTTGACGATTTGACCGATGCGTACTTGACCATTTGCGGTATGCCTAACCGAAACGGTGGCAGTTCTACTTCTGATACAGGCCAGGCCGTTATTTTCCGCGACGGTTGGAGTGAGGCCGAGAGCCGAGCCAAAGATACGGAAAAACTTTACATCCGTTCTGAGCGTCAGTTTTTGCGGATTGTTCTTACAATTTGCGATGCAAAGAGCGATGTTGACCTAAATCTTGAAATTAAGGACATTGGCGTAAACTTTGCGAGAAAGAGTCTCAACAATCTGCAAAGCCGATTCCAGTGCTTCATGCAGGGACTTGATACAGATTATGTTGATCCAATCGACCTTTACAACGCTTTTGGCGACATTTTTGGTGACAAGACGGCAGCTTATCGCAGAGGCATGAAGTGGCACGAGGAAAGAAAAACCGAGCAAGAAAAATCTCTAAACGACGAACTTGACCGTGAACGAGAGCGGGTGAGTGCAAATGAACGCACCAAAACCGTATGAACTCGCTGATAGAGCGATTGAGCAACTAAACAAGCAAGCGGTTGAACTTGCCACAAAAACAAAACGCAGATTGCTTATTGATGGATTTGACGAACTGAACGTCATGCGTCAAATTGACAAGTTGTACGAAAACCTTGACAGGAACAACAGAAAACGGTTTGAGGAAATGTTTGTTTTGTCGTATACGGAAATGTACTTGTCTTCTGTCGGAAGAAAATCTTTAACAGACAAGGAAGAAGATGAGATTGACGAATTTGTGGAAATGTACCTTACTGGCTTATTGGATGAACCAAATGAGGTGACAAAGTACACATACAGTTCGGAGGTTATCCGAAAGCGTGACAGAGCCAAGGAGTCGATCAACGCCGTTATTGGTAGAGCAGCAAAGCAAGCACAACTCGACAAAGCGTTGCGGTTTTGGTCGCAAATGACAGGATGGTACGCAGATTTTGTTTGGGAAGATGCGGTTGTATTTGCCATGAAAGCGGCTGGCGTAAAAAAAGTTGTTCGTCACGAGAAAGATGACGATAAAGTATGCAAAGTGTGTAAGGATGCAGATGGCGAAGTGTATGATATTGACAAGATACCTCCCAAACCGCATTTGCACTGCCGCAGGTGGTTTACACCGTATCGCGGGTAAAATCATCCACAGGCTGTAACGCCCATTAAAGGGCTTTATATTGGCAGTAGGGAAACTGCCTTAACAAATCGCAAGCGTGAAGGCAACACGAGATAAAACAGAAAATAGTGCAGAGGGAACTGCCTTGTTAAACGCAAAGGAGAATTAACATGAAGATCGACACCGGTTCTATTGAAGGTTACAATGAGATGACCGCTGAGCAGAAACTTGCCGCGCTCGAAGCATTTGAGTATGACGACAACTCTGCAGAACTTGAACGCATGAAAAACGCTGTGTCAAGAGCCAATTCTGAGGCGGCTGATTGGAAGAAAAAGCACAACGCTTTGCTTTCAGAAGACGAACAAAAAAAGCAAAAAGACGCCGAAGCTATTGAGGAAATGAAGTCTGAACTTGAAAAGCTACGCAAGGACAAGACCGTTTCTGATTACACGGCTAAGTACATCGCCATTGGATATGACAAAGACCTTGCTTCCGAAACCGCGCAGGCTATGGCTGATGGAGATATGGCAAAGGTTTTTGCTAATGGAGAAAAGCACAGACAAAATCTTGAAAAGAAAATCAAGGAAGATTTGATTAACGGAACTCATAAGCCCGATGGTGCTGGTGGAGATTACAAAGGCGCAGACCCCGCAATCGAAAAAGCAAGGGCTCTTGCCAAAGCCAAAAACGGCGGCGAGAAAACCTACGCTGAAATTATGAGTAATTACAAAAAGTAAAAGGAGAGATTTAACATGGTAATGGATGTTACTACCGTGGCTGGCACCGTTGAAATTCTTGCCAGCAAGGACTTCCAGGCTATTCCCATTAAGGTTGCCACCCCTTCTGGCGAGGGCGTAACCACAACTGTTGTTAAGGCGGGTACTCCTCTGACCGCTGCTGGTGCCTCCACTACCGGCTCTGGAGCTGCTGGTATTCTGCTTTACGACGTTGACACCGCCATTAACCCCAATGGTGCGGCTGTTGTGCAGGGAATTATTGATAGCACCAAGGCACAGGCACATTCTGGCGTTACCTATGCCGCTGCGCTGGCTTCTGCTCTGCCCGGTATCGTTCTGCGAACCAATATTGGCGTAAATCAGTAAGGAGGATTGTTAAACTATGGATATGCGTGATTTATTTACCCCCGCTGCGATTGCCGCCAACTGGGAGGAAGCCGCTTCCAATCGTATTCCCTACATTGGCGAAGCCCTGTTCCCTGCCCGTAAGAAGGCTGGTCTTGACCTGTCATGGATTCGCGGTTCCAAGGGCCTTCCCGTGTCTCTGATGCCTTCTGCGTTTGACGCAAAGGCCACTTTCCGTGACCGCCCTGGTGTTCAGCGCACCGAAACCGAGATGCCTTTCTTCCGCGAGGGCTTCAAGATTAAGGAGCGTGATCGTCAGGAGATTCTTCGTGTGCAGGAGAGCAACGACCCCTATCTGGACGAAGTGCTGTCCCGTATGTTTGACGATGCCAACAATCTGATTGACGGCGCTATGGTTGTTCCTGAGCGTATGCGCATGGCTCTGCTGTTCCCCACCAATGGTGTGCCCGGAATTACCTTTAAGGCAAACGGCGTTGATTACACCTACAACTACGACACTGACGGCACTTGGTCTACTGGCGCTAACGCAAACTATTTCGCGCTGACGGGCACGGCTCTGTGGACTGCGACGGCTACCGCCAATCCCTTTGCCGACATTAAGACCGCCCGCGACCGTGTGCGCAGCAAGACAGGCAATGCCCCTACCATTGCCATTATGAACAGCTACACCTTCAATTTGCTTGGCCTTACCGACGCTGTTAAAAACCGTTTCCTCACCACCATTGGCAGACCCGTTGGCTTTATCTCTGATGCCGATGTGATGGATGTTATGCAGAACGTGGCTGGCGTGTCTATCGTGGTGTACGACAAGCAGTACAAGGACGAGAGCGGCACTGTTCAGAACTTTGTGCCGAACGGCTATGTGGCTCTTGTGCCCGATGGTTCTCTTGGCAACACCTGGTTTGGGACTACTCCCGAAGAGGCCGATCTGCGCGGTAACGCTTCCAACGCTGATGTGTCTATTGTCAACACTGGCATTGCTGTTACGCAAATCGTTGACCCACACCCCGTCAATATCAATACCTTTGCTTCCGAAATCGTGCTGCCCTCTTATGAGCGCATGAACGAGGTCGCCTTGATTAAGGTTATTAGCGCTTAATTGAGGTGGTAACGGCATGAAAGTAAAGGCAAATAATCACATCAACTACAACGGCAAATGGATTACTGGCGGCGAGGTGTTTGATGTTGCCGACAATGACTTTGATGCCGTTGCAGAGTTTGTTTCCGCGGTAAAAGAAAAAGACCCCAACGAGTTTGTGTCTGATATTTTTACCGATGAAGATGAAAACGCGGAAAAGGCTGAACAGCCCAAACGTGGCAGACGCAAAAAGTCAGAAGATTGATTAAGGAGGCGGCGAGATATGAGTGGCGAAAGCCTGTATATTCGCGTTGGTTCTGCAAGTCCTGAACCGCCGATTGATCCAAACATGGTTGAGCGTTTGAAAGAAAGGCTTACGGATAATGGTGTCGTTCCGAGTGACGCTATTTTGGCGGATTGCCTTGAAAACGCAAAACACGCTATTCTGTCTCGCCGCTTTCCTTACGGTAACTATCCAGACGATGTTGAGCCGAGATACAAAGACTTGCAGTATCGGCTTGCCATTGAGATTTACAACCGTATGGGAGCAGAGGGAGAATTGTCCCATTCAGAAAACGGCATTTCGCGTTCTTGGGATGGTTCTTGGGCTTCAAGCCAACTGCTAAATGAGGTTGTGCCTTTTGCTGGGGTGGTAAGTTAATGCGGACGCTCAAACGAAATCATCGTAAGTTTTGGTATTGTTTGTACCAAGATGCGGAAGAAGTATACGATGAATACGGAAACGCAACAGGTCAGTATTTGCCGGTTTATGCGCAAGCACAAGAAATGTACGCAAATATTTCTCCGGCAAGTGGTTACGCACAGACGGAGCAGTTTGGAAATCTGGACAGTTACGATAAGGTAATCGTTACTGATTGGATGGATTGCCCGATTGACGAAAACTCTGTTTTGTTTATTGACAAAAATCCAGAACACGATATATCTACCGACACGCCGTTGTATGATTACACGGTGCGGAGGGTTGCAAAGTCGCTGAATAGTATTTCGATTGCCGTTCAAAAGGTAAATGTTGGATGAACATTCACATTAACGCATTTGACACACAATCTCTGGATAGAGCAATTAAACAGTTGCAAGACTATCAAAAGAGGTTGGAGGAAAAGGCACAAGCAGTGGCTCAACGGCTTGCAGATATTGGAATGAGGTATGCACAAGTCATTTTTGAAAATGCGCCTTATGATGGAATCAAAGACAACGCGATTACTGTTGACAAAACAGAAAAAGGATATTCTGTTAAAGCAAGCGGACAAACTGTGCTGTTTATTGAGTTTGGCACGGGCGTAACATATCCAGACGATCACCCACAAGCAGCAAAGTTTAGAATGGTACGCGGAACATACGGCAAAGGAAACGGCGCAAAGAAAACGTGGGGATTTTACGGTGAAGAACCCGGAACAAACGGAAGATTTGCCACTAACGCTGATGGAAGTTTGCGCGAACCGCACGTTGTTCTTACGCACGGAAATCCTGCCGTAATGCCTATGTATAATGCCGAGCAAGAAATAAAATCCAACATTGAGCGGATTGTGAAAGAGGTATTTAGTAGTGATTGATATTGAAAACGACGTATTCAACGAAGTCGCTACCGAACTTCGATCTCAACACAATGGTATTTGGGTTGCTGGTGAGTATATAGATAGTCCTGCAAAATTTCCGGCTGTTACCATCGTCGAAGCAGATAACCGCATTTTTGAGCGGATGCGAACAAGAAAAATTGAAAACGCTGTTCGCGTAATGTACGAAGTGCAGATTTACTCCAATAAAGCAAGTGGAAAAAAAGCAGAAGCAAAAGCGATTGCTGATACTGCTGACGGAGTGTTTGCAAGACTTGGATTTACTCGCACCATGCGAAGTCAAGTGGCGAACTTAAAAAATGCCACAATATATAGAATCGTTTGCCGTTACGAAGCCGTTGTAGGCGAAAACGGCGAAAACAACTATCTTGTTTACCAAAACACTTATTAAGGAGAGTGAATGATAATGTCCCAGCGCGTATCTACTGCCGGAATGTATCTTTGCTATTGCGTGGAAGACACAGCCGGAACGCGACCCACTTCTGGCTATCAGATTGTCCCTGAAGTCAAGTCCATGCCTTCCTTTAATCCGTCCCCCAACACCATTGAAAGCACTACGCTTTTGGAAACGGATTACGTTACTTATGTGCAGGGTCTTAAAGACCTTGGCGGTGCGTTGGAATATGGCGCAAACTTGACAGACGATCTGGTTAATTTTTGGGAAGATTTGCTGACCGCGTATGCGTCTGCTGTTTCCGCGAGCAAAGCAACATGGTTTGCGGTTGTTCACCCTAAACTGTCAAAAGCTACGTTCTTTAAGGGAGAACCCGCTCCCATCGGTATCAACGAAGCATCTGTTGGGTCTATGGCGGAGACCACCCTGTATATTACGCCCAATAGCGCCCCCATCATGGGAACCAAGCCGAGCGTGACTAACGCCAGTACGGTAAACGGTTAAATAAAATTAAGTGGAGGACAATCAAATGAGCGAAACTACAAAAATTATGCCTATTCGCATTACGGACAACGATAATGGCAATGTGTACGAACTGGATTTTTGCCGCGAAAGCGTAAAGTTTGCCGAGGTAAGAGGCTTTAAGACGGAAGATGTTTCAGATTTTCCTGTTACAAAGATTCCCGAGTTTTGGTTTTATGCGTTTCGTATGCACCACAAAAGTTTGGCAAAAAACCAGACAGATGCCCTGCTGGAAAAGATGGGCGGCATGACCCCCAATGTGGCTGCTCGTTTGATTGAACTCTACAACCAAGCGGCGACTTCAAACAATATTCAGGACGACGAGGATTTGGCAAAAAACGCCAAAGTGACCGTGGAGCTGTAAACACTTACATTCCGCGGTCATTGACGGAAATATTTGAAAACGATTGCCCGTACTATTTGAGCATCGGTATGACATACGATCAGTATTGGTATGGAGACCCTCTTATGGTACGGGCATTTTACAAGGCGGAAAAAATGCGGCAAATGCAAATGGATAATTTGGCGTGGCTGAACGGTCTATATGTGAAAAGCGCATTAGAATCCACTGTTTGCAATATGTTAAGCGGGAAAAACGCGGAAAAATCAAAGTATCCCGAAAATCCTATTGTGTATCAGCAAGAAGAAAAGAACAGACAATCCGCTGAAAAAGAAAAACAAGAAGAAGCATTTGCCAAATTGTATATGTATAACATGATACGCGCAGGAAAAGAATGGGGAACTCATTAAGGAGGTGAGCCAATGAACGTAAACGGAAACGATATTACTATTGAAATTGGCGCATCTGCAAAAGCGGCGGCAGAAAATATTAACGCAGTATCTACGTCAATAAAAAACTTAAAAACTTCTGCAAGCGGAGGCATACGAGGACTATCATCGTTTTCCAAACGGCTTACTGAACTTGGAAACGCCGCCAGTACATTAAACGCATCTTCAAAAGCACTTGGAACGATTACAGAACTTTTCAAAACCATAGGCAATCTTGGACAGGCAAAAATCCCCAAAAGTTTATCTGCCAATATTAGTTCCATTGCAAATGCCGTTAAAGATGTTTCTCCAGAAGCTCTTAAAAACCTTGACAAAATGGCGTCTTCGTTGCAAAAACTTTCTGGCGTTGATTTAAAAGGTTTTAAGGATGTTGCCAGTCAATCTTCTGTGGCAAGCGTTCAAGCAAAAATGTCTGCCGCTACAAGTAGCCACATACCGTCCATTGGCGGAGATGCCACCAAATATGAGCGCGAACTTAATAAAATTGACAGGGCTATTGAACGCACACAAAGAAAAATTGCAAAGTTTAAACAGGCATTGGCTATGGAACGGGCAACTGAAGGCGGTGGAGAAGCAGGAAATGTTCAAGCGTTGAACGCCGCCATTGCCGAACAAAGCGAATTGCTTAACCGCCTAATTGCTCAAAGAAAAGAGCTAACAAGCGGAAAACCTGCAAAACTTAAAATAGATTCATCGGACGCCGACAAAGCAACACGAAAAATGTCCGCTTTGCAAAAAGTGTTTTCTTCGTTCAAAAGAATTGCTTTTTACCGCGCTATTCGTTCCGCAATTAGGTTTGTAACGGATGGATTCAAAGAGGGTCTTGAAAACGCCTATCAATTCAGTAAAGGCGTTGGTGGCCCGCTGTCAAGCGCGTTAGACAATCTTTCTTCCGCAGGTTTTAAAATGAAGAATCAGTTGGGCGCGGCGTTTGGACAACTACTTGTTGCGGTAACGCCGATTTTGCTAAAACTGATTGATATTGTAACAGCTGCGGCAAATGCAGTTACACAATTTTTTGCTCTATTGTCGGGTCAAAGCACATACCTAAAAGCCAAAAACTACTGGAAAGAGTGGGGCGATGCCGCAAGTGGGGCTGGTTCAGCGGCAAAAGAAGCTCTTAAATATCTTGCTCCGTTTGACGAATTAAATGTGTTGCCGTCCGCAAGTTCGTCTGGCGGCGGTGGTGGCACATCACTGACAGACTATGAAAATATGTTTGCAGTAACGGAACTGGATAATTGGGCGAAAAAATTACAACCTACTATTTCTTGGATAAAAGACAATTTTGATTCCATTTTGCAAGTTGCAGAAGCCATTGGTCTCACCATTTTGGCGTGGAAAGTGTCTCGCGCTTTTTCCGCTACGATTGCTTCGCTGCTGGGGTTAAAAAGCACGGGACTTGTTGTTGGATTGACGTTATTGATTACTGGAATTGCGCTTGAAGGCTCTGGAATTGCGGGCGCTCTAAAAGATGGACTTGGAGGAGTGGATTTCGCAAAAATATTGGGCGGAGGAACTGCTATAACAATCGGCGGAGCCAAGTTGGGAGGACTTTTTGGTAGTTCATTTCTTGGTGGAGCAACAGGCGCTATTGTTGCTGGTCTCCCCGCATTTTTTCTCGGTATATATGATGCATCTGTAAATGGGATAAATTGGCTTAACGGATTGTTAATACCTGTTGCTGGTACGGCTGCTGGAGCAGGCATTGGCGCACTTATTGGCTCTGTTGGTGGGCCGCTTGGTGCTTTAATCGGAGCAGCGGTTGGTTTGGTTGCTGATGGCGTCATTCTCATGGTTCAAAATGAGGATATTATTCGTGAGGAAACATCAACTCTTTTTTTTGAAACAATACCGAGGATTTGGAATGATTTTGTAATATGGATTTCAAATAAATGGAATGAATTTACTAATTGGTGGCACGGGTTGTCAATCGGATCGTTTAAGTTTGATTTAATAGAAAAAATAACAACAAAATGGAACGATTTTACAACGTGGATTTCAAATAAATGGAACTCACTAAAAACATGGTGGCAAAACCTTTCACTTGGCGAGTTCAAAATTAAAACACCGCACATTTCTTGGACTTCAACACCGGCAAGCGGGTGGATTGCTAATGTGTTGTCCACACTTGGATTGCCTACGTCTTTGCCAAAACTAAATGTTTCGTGGTATGCGCGTGGCGGTATTGTAGATAAAGCGTCTTTAATCGGTGCTGGTGAAGCAGGAAAGGAAGCCATTGTCCCGTTGGAGCGAAACACGCAATGGGTTAGAATGGTTGCCAGTCAGTTAGCAAATCAATTAGGAAATCAAAACAGCGGCGGTTACAACGTTGATTTGGCTGACGATTTGGAAGATGCAAATGGAGTTGTTGTAAATGCCATTTTGGCCGCCACAGCCGAAATTGTAAGAGCAATGTCGAGAAACAGCGGAAACGGACAAAATAATAGCATTGACATAGACGCAGTTGCAAGGCGAGTTACACGTTGGCAAAATAACCGCGCAAGAGCCGCAGGAATTTAAGGAGGGGATAATATGACACTTACCATAAACGGAGTGGATATTATCCCCTTCGTTGCTTATGGTGGACTTGCGTATCAACATTCCGACATTGACGCGCCAGACAGCGGCAGAACAATGGACGCAACAATGCACAGGGGTAGAGTTGCAAGTAAAGTCAGATGGGACGTAACTTGCAGACCGCTCAACGGTGCAGAAATCCAAACCGTATTGAACGCTATTGCGCCCGAATGGGTAACGGTAACGTACACAGACCCAATGCGAGGAATTGACGTAACAAAAACCATGTATTCCAACAATCGCAAAGCATCTTTTTTGCTTAAACAAAGAAACGGACAGGAATTGTGGAAAGTCGATACATTTCCACTAATTGAAAAATAATGCAAAATACTTCTTTATTGTACAAAGAAATAGTAAGCGGATTGCATCATTTTGAAACGGCACTTGATATTTATACTTCAGATGGGCAAACACTGGTGTATAGTTTTGGCGAAAACAGGCTTGTTTCGCTTAATACAAAAAAATCTCTTTTTGCGGAAGATAAATTTGACATTGGTTGTTGTGTGTCTGGAGAAATTGATGTTTCTTTTTATCCAACAGACCAAAACAATCAAGAAATCGTTATACCCAGAATGGCAATGCTTATTCCAAAGTGCAGAGCCGTATCTTCTATAACTGGAGATTATAGCGAATGGATAACAAAAGGGGTATTTTTTGTTGACACCAGAAACAAAGACGAAGTTACCGGACTATTGACATTGCACGGATATGATGCTATGCTTAAAACAGAATCGGATTACCCAGAAAACAGTTCTATCAACTTTCCGGCATATGACATAAGGCTTGTTGAGGAAATAGCAGATGCAATGGGATGTGATGTAGACCCAAGAACGTATGACGTTATAATCGGAGATTACGAATTGGGTTTACCGCTTGGATATAGTCAGAGAGAAGTTTTATCTGGCATTGCCGTTTTTTATGGAGCTAATTTTTGCATTTCCGATCAAGGAAAATTGCTTGCCGTTAGTCCAATAACAATTCCAAAATCGTTTGGATATTTGGTTGATAAATCTGATGGTTTGCCAATTACGTTTGGTGGGGTGAGAATACTTGTCGGATAAAGTTTATGTTGGAGATAACGCTAACAGTGTTAAATCGTCTCCTGCTTTGGAAGAAATTACGAAGGTCATTCTTTTTGTTGACGATGAACACGCGTATGTTTCTGGTGACGATACTGGTAGATTTTTAGAGGTAAAAACGCCTTGGGGAGATCAGCAAATGGCTGATGATCTTTTGGAAAGGGTGCAAGGTTTTTCCTATCAACCATATACTGCGCATGGTGCTATTCTTGACCCAGCTGCCGAAATCGGAGATGGAGTAACCGTTGGTGGAGTTTATAGTGGCATATACCGTCAAGGTATTACATTTGGATCGTTAGTAAGGTCTGACATTGAGGCTCCAAACGAGGAAGAAATAGATCACGAATATCCTTATACGCCGAAAAAAGATAGAGAATATACAAGAAAGTTTGGAGAGACAAACTCAAAAATTACGCAGACGGCTGAAAGCATTAGTTTTGAGGTATCGGCGAGAACCGATAGCAACAATGAGTTGCGTAGCCTTATTGAGCAAACCGCTGACGGGCTGGAATTAAACTTTACAAAACAAGTTGAAGATGTAGATCACAATGTAAAGGTCATTAACTCTTTTTTGAGACTTGTTGACGGAAAAGTATATTTTGGGCTTGAAGAAGATACCATACAATTAGTACAGCAAAACGATAAGGTTGCGTTTGTTGATACTTCTTCCAACACGGAAGTTGCTTATATATCCAATAAAAGGCTTTATATACCAAATGCAACCGTTCAAAATACCATGATTTTGGGCGGATATTTGTTGGACGCAGGAGATGGCGTTTCTTTTAAGTGGTCTGGAGGATAATAAATGGCATTAAGTGGAAGAATAGACGGAACATATAACGTATCCTCATATAAGCCGTATATAAAGTGGAGCGCAGTACAAAGCATAGCGGATAACAAGTCCACTTTATCTGTCACTTTTGGTATGCAAAAAGTGTCATATAACAATTCTTCTTGGAGCGGCTATCCAACTCGTTTAACTGTCACTGTCAACGGAACTACATATACAAGAGACATTACGTTTGATTTTAGGACAGCCAGCTACCCAACTGATCACGATATTGTTACCATTTTTAACATAGTAATACCACACAATGCAGATGGTACAAAAATCGTGTCTGTTTCTGCCAGTCATCAGACCGATATTAGTCTTGGCAATGGAACGGTGTCTGGCACAGCGGTTCTTGATACTATTGTTCGCGGAAAACCAACAGCAACTCTTTCTGTTAGCCCTTATAACACAAACGCACTTTTATCGGCATTGCAATATTATGTTAAAGGTCTGACCAAAATTGACTATACAATCACAGGAACGCCCGATTCGTCCAGTTCTTCCCCAATCAGCAATTACGAATTTGTTGGAAACGGTCAAACACTCACCACAAGTCAAGGTAGAACAAATAATATTACTTTAGCAGGTACAATATCTGTAAATGGTCGTGTTAAAGATTCTCGCGGCGTTTGGTCTGATTATGCTACTCAATCTATTACTGTATATGATTATTCAACACCAAAATTCACATCGGTATCTGCATACAGATGTGATTCTGTCGGTACAGCAAGCAATACAGGTGAACATATAAGGCTATATTGCGTGGCAGAAGTTGGAACGACTTTGAACGGAAACAATCAAATCGACAGCATTGTATATTCCGTCCAAAACAATGACACTTCAAGTGTTGTTGACAGCGGAAGTTTGACAAGCGGCAATGCTTTAGTTATTGGAAGCGCAGTTTCTCCGTTTTCTGGATCTACTGCATACACCGTATCTTTTGTTGTTACCGATACAGTTGGAGGAACATTTACACGCACCATTTCAATACCAAAAACACTCATTACGTTGCATTTGCAAGACGGTGGTGACGGCGTTGGTATTGGTATGTATTCCAACAAACAAAACTCTGTACAAACAGCGTGGGACATTGATGTAACAAATGGTAAAAAAATACTGCTGTGGGCTTCTGGCGCTGACGGAACATCTGGTAGTCCAGTTATTGAGATAGATGGAAGTGCCGGTTCCATTAAAATTAACAATGTTGCAATAGTAAGCAAAACTGTCATTGGATATTATGTGTATGGGGCATCTGGCACTTACAGCGCAGGTATCTTTATTCCAAAGGGTGTATCAGGAAATTTCCAAATTGCGTCAAACGACTGGTTTTCCGGATTTAGCTTTGATGGCAATGGAGGTGCGACATATAGGTCTGGTACACAAGTGACATATACGGTAAAAACTGTATACAACGATGGAACAGTTGTATAATTAAAAAACAAAATAATCACGATACAAATTTGCAAATAATAAAAAAGTACAGGGTGTAATATATAAGTTATTTGTGATTTTAATTTGGAAGAAAGTAGGTAAAAAAATGAAATTGAGCAACAAAGCGTATGACATTTTGAAGTGGGTGGCGCTGGTGGCATTGAACGCTGTGGGTGTCTGCTATAAGACACTGTCGCTGATCTGGGGGCTGCCCTACGGCGAGGAGGTCATGGCGACCTGTGCGGCGCTGGCACTGTGCATCGGTGCGCTGATCGGCGTCTCCACGGCGCAGTACAACAAGGAAAAGGAGGTTTCCGCTTGGGAGGACGATGTATGAGGGCTTTCGGTATTGACGTGTCTCGCTGGCAGGGAGATTTCAACTTTGTTAAGGCCAAGGCGGAGGGGGTGACGTTTGCTATCCTCAAGGGCGGCGGCGGTGACGACGGCTTATATGTGGACAAGCAGTTCGAGCGCAACTACGCTGCGGCGAAAGAGCAGGGGCTGAACGTGGGATGTTACTGGTTCAGCAAGGCCACCACGGTTGCCAAGGCCGAGGAGGAGGCCACATTCTTCTACGACCACTGCTGCAAGGGCAGGCAGTTTGAACTGCCGGTGTACATAGACGTGGAGCACAAGGCCATGCTGGCGCTGGGCAAGAAGGCGCTGACGGACGTAATTCTCGCGTGGCTGGCCGTGCTGGAAGTGCGCGGCATGGTGCCGGGCGTGTACAGCTTCCTCAATGCTTTCCGGCAGCATGTCGACGAGGCGCGGCTGGGCGATACGCCGCGGTGGGTGGCGTCATGGAGCAAGACCTGTTCCTATCAGCCGCTGGGCATCTGGCAGTTTGGCGGGGAGACAAATCTCATCCGCTCTAATAAGATTGCCGGCGTGGTGTGCGATCAGGACTACATGCTGGTGGACTATCCCGCGCAGATCAAGGCGGCTGGAAAGAACGGGTACGGTGTGGAGAGCACAAAGACCGAGAGCGCGAAGGTGGAGAACAAAAACGGACAGGGAGAGTGGGTAGAAGTGAAACTTCCTCTTTTGCACAAAGGGTGGACGGGCGGCTACGTGCGCACGGCACAGATTTTGCTCAACGCCTATTTCAATGCTGGGTTGGCGGTAGATGGCGTGTTTGGCGTAAATACGGAAGCCGCCGTAATCAACTATCAAAAAGACCGTGGTTTGCGTGTTGATGGATATATTGGCACGGAAACTTGGGCGCAGTTGCTGAAATAAAAAAACTTGTTATTGTAGGTGAAAAAATGCCAAATGTAGTAGATAAAGCTATCACAGACCTCGAATCAGCGCAAATTATACAAGACGAGGACTTGTTTGTTGTTGAACAAGACGACACCGCCAAGTCCGTAAGTGGTGCCTTAATTAAGCAATATGCCTCTGTCAGCGCCATCGAAACCGTCAAAGTCAACGATACGGCTTTGACACCCGATGCAGACAGAGCTGTCAACGTAATTGTGCCGACCAAGACCAGCGATTTGACTAACGACAGCCATTTTCCATCGGACGCGTCGTACGTTCATACCGACAACAACTACACCACCGGGGAAAAAACGAAGCTGTCCGGCATTGAAACCGGCGCGGAGGTCAACAGCATTGAAACGGTGAAGGTGAACGGCACGGCTTTGACCCCAGATGCGGACAGGGCGGTCAATATCGTTGTGTCGGTTGATCCGGATGCGGAAATAAAGCATATCGCAGAAACAGCCTTTGTGCAGCGTGTATCGGCTGGCGAAATTGCCGCGTTTGACGATGGCGCTGATCATGTCCCTGTGGCAGATTTGACAGTGGAGCTTCCGTACAAAAGCGCCGGATATACAGGATGTACTGTGACGCACAGCGGGAAGAATTTGCTCAACGAGACAGCGTTCCAAACATATAGTAATTGGTCAAACCTCTATCCCGATGCGACCGGGCAAGGCGCAACAACGAACAGTGCACTCGGCTTTGCGCTTCCTCCCTTTACACCGGGGAACAATTATACCGTATCCTTTGCACTGACTGGCAACACAGTACCAACGTATCTATATTTATGTGCCTATACTCCGGACGATAACGAAGCAGAAGTCATAGTAGCGTTCACCGGAGAAGGCACGGGAACGGGTCTATACTACACGGAATATACGTTTACGGCGGCGGTAAACAAACGATACTACTTACGCATGACATCGGCAACGGCGGAGCTGTTTGCCGAAAACATATCCTGTATCGCTTGGATTCAAGTCGAAGTCGGCGCAAGTAAAACGACCTATACGCCGCACACCGAGCAGACGTATCAATCCGACTGGACAGGTCTTTCCGGAACGATCTACGGCGGCACGTGGGATGTAACCAGCGGCGTACTGACCTCCACGCTGGATGAAAACGGGGACGCGCTGGCACAGCCTGTGACGTATGACCTCGACCCGATTGCCGTAAAAACGAGGCTTGGCAACAATTCCGTTTGGTCGGATGCAGGTGCTGTATCGGTCACGTATCGCGCCGACCCGAATATGGTGATCTACCATAGCACGGCAGGAGGCTTGACAAGCTGGAAAATGCTACAAGACATGGTACGGCTTGGCAGAGCGAAAGAGGTGCTTTCTGTTGGTGACCAGCTTGTGTGCCGGAGAAACGGGGTGGACCTTGTGTGGGATGTTCTCGGTATCGACTGCGATACCCCGGCTGACAGTCAGTTCACGCACTCCGTCACACTCGGTCTGCACGACTGCCTTGCAGGATTACAGTTCGATGCCCGTGAAGCCCTGTTCTACTTCGAGGAGGGTCTTGCGGCAGGAACTTACAACTTTACGGTCAAGGCGCACTCTTGGGTCAGCGGTGATGTGAACAAGACCTTCCAATTCACGCTGACACAGGCGATCCCGGCGAAGGGTCAACTCGTCCTCGATGTCGCCTACAATGTCACCATTGCGAACAGTACTGCAAAGACCTATTCGAGTTCGACTTCCACTACGGAAATCGAGACTGTGACTATCACAGAAGGATCGGGCGGCACTTCTCTCGGAGATGTCAATAACGCTATCAGCGGTGACACGAACTCCTTGCAGAGAGGTCTTATAGGAAACAACCGTTACAGTCAGTCCGCTATGAGACAGTATCTCAATAGCAGAGCCGCCGCAGGAAGCGTTTGGACTCCCAAGAATGTTTGGGATCGTGCGCCGTCTTGGGCTACCACGACTGCCGGTTTCCTTAACGGTATGGACGAAGATTTCCTCGCCGTTATCGGTGAAGTCACGAAGAGGACTGCCCTCAATACCGTCTCCGATGGCGGCGGCTACGAAGATACTATTGAAAAGTTCTTCCCGCTCTCTCGCTCTGAGGTGTACGGCGGTAACGAGGTGACGGGCGGCGAAGGTGCGGCATATCCGTACTACTCCGACTACTCTAATCTCGGCTCTGCCGGAACGGGTAACGACTCCAACCGTATCAAGTACAAGTACGGGAACGGGTCTGCTCAGTATTGGTGGCTTCGTTCCCCGTACGCCGGTAATGCGAGCTATGTGCGTATTGTGCATGCCACAGGCGGCATCGACAACTACAGTGCGAACACCGGTCACTGTGCCGCCCCGGCTTGTTGTATCGTATAAGGAGGTGTTGATATGTTTACATACAAAAGCAAAGAATCCCGCCTCTGGGCGGCGGCAAACGCCCAACAGCAAACGACGGAAAAGCAGTCCGACATGGAATCGTATACCGGTATTGTCTTTGTGGCGCTGGCGGAAAACGGCACGCTGGACGAGGTGACCGCCGCGGAGCATACGGACTTATTCAGCCCGTGGGCGGAGGGAATCGCCTATGAGATCGGCAATATCCGCTCCTACGGCGAGGAGCTGTACCGCTGTGTGCAGGCGCATACCTCGCAAAGCGACTGGACGCCGGACAAGACGCCTGCGCTGTGGGTGAAGATCGGAAATCCGGCGGAGGAGTGGCCGGCATGGTCACAGCCGGTGGGCGCACACGACGCGTACAGGAAAGGCGACAAGGTATCATATCAGGACAAACATTGGGAATCCACTGTGGACGGAAACGTCTGGGTGCCTGGCGTGTACGGCTGGCAGGAGGTCTGACGGAAGGATGACAGAAATTATCGTATCTATCGTTGGTGCTGAAAATGCGGCAGAAAATTAGTGGTAAACAAGCAATAAAGGCTATGGAATATTTGCTTTTTAAGTTTGCTTGACATAAACCGCTACAAAGTGGTATATTAAAATAAAAAAGGAATTTACAAAAATGGCACTTTTGCGAGAAGATATTGACCGCTTGAAGGAAATTTTTGTGACCCGCCAAGAGTGTGATGACACTATGAGCGAGGTCGATAAGAAACTTGCTAACGATAACAAGGAATTGGCACTTATCAAGCAAACACTTGGCACAATTTCTTGGGTGAGCAAGACAACACTTGCGGCGGTTATTGCTGTTATTGTCGGAGCAATACTTAAACTGATTATTGTGGGGTAAAATATGGCAGATTGTAAAACTTGCAAGGAACAGCGTCAGACCGTTCCGTACATTGTTCACGAAGCGGACATGGCTCGACAGGAGCGGACGATCAAGCGGTTGTGGATTCTGCTGATTCTGTTGATTGTGTTGCTGGTTGGCAGTAATTGCGCGTGGCTTTACTATAATAGCCAGTTTGAAGATGTTTCAACAACCACCACCGAAAGTTATGAGGCGGTCGCGGATAACGATGGTGTTGCAATCGCAAACGGTAGTGGCGAGGTAAATTATGGCGGCTAAAGCTAAATACACCAAGACAACCACCACCAAAAAGCGTGTCCGCAAGGTTGGCGGTAAAACCGGACTGAAACCTTGCCCGAATTGCGGCGGTGACGGCGTTGTAAGAACACGCAAAAAATAGAACGAAATATGGCGGGTATGCTGATAATTGTTTCAATTCACCTCCACTTGTTTTGATTCTTTTTTTGTAATCCTTTCCTCCTACACCTCCATTTTATAACAGTGTATCCGCCACTATTTCCATATATTTAGCCCCGGTGGAAACATCGGGGCTTTTTTAAGGAGAGTCTATGCTTTCTGATTTTGAAATGATTACACATCGGTTCGAAAAAAACAAAGACTTGCACATTTACCCTATCAGTGATGTTCATTTGGGCGCGGCTGAACACATGACAAGGGAATGGGAATTATTTTGCCAACATTTGTTAGACGATCCGAACGCATACTGTGTTCTTGGCGGAGATTTAATCAATAATTGCACCCGCAATAGCATTTCTAACATTTTTGAAGAAACCATGCGACCAAGGGAGCAAAAAAGGCTTATAGCTGAAATGCTTGCGCCGATTAAAGAACGGATTTTATGCGCCGTTAGCGGAAACCACGAGCGCAGAAGCGTAAAAGACGCAGACGATGATCCAACATACGATATTATTTGCAAACTTGACAAGGAAGAAATTTACCGCGAAAATATAGCGTTTGTTAAAATACAGATGGGCAAGCCACGAGCCGACGGTTTAAGAAACCCGACCTATGTTTTAGTAGTGACGCACGGCGCCGGTGGCGGTGTGCTTACTGGCGGCGCAGTTAATCGAAATGAGAGATTTGCGTATGTTCTGGACGGCTGTGATTGTCTTATTGTTGGACACACGCACAAGCCGTTTATTACTCAACCGGCAAAGATAAAAATCAATCCGTTTAACAACAAAGTAACCGTTTGCCCGTTTAAGGTGGTGTCAAGCACAAGCTGGCTAAATTGGGCCGGATATGCGGCTCAAAAGATGCTTTCACCAACAAGCCACGCGCTACAAATGATTACTTTGTGTGGCAACAAAAAGGAAATTCGGGTGGAGATGTGAAAGAATACACAAACAGCCAAATTGAACATCTGATTGATGAGCGTATTCATCATGCACGCGACAGGAGAATTATGAAACTGCACTATGTCGACGGAATGAGCGCTGATGCCATATCTCGCATTGACGAAAATAAAAAGGATGTTCCGCCACAAATCAAAATAGAAATACAACCGCGCCACATTAGCCGCATCTTATCTGATAGATTGCTTGAAATATCTCCGTATCTGTAAATAGCATAAAAACATACTAAAAGAGTCACTTTAACGACATTGTTAGGGTGGCTCTTTTTTTATACAATTTTTTCAGAAAGTGGGTGAACCCAATGGACGATTATATTGAGCGACTTATGACGTGCGGTTGGCACAGAGATCAAGCATACCGAATCGTTGACAACTTCTTAAAAAAATTAGACCTTGACGGATTAGCGGACTTTGTGCGATTGGAGGAGTGCGGACTATGTATGTGATGTATGAGCCAAACCCCGTCCGTACTGGTGCGATTGACTGCGCTGTGAGAGCGGTTTCTAAAGCGCTTGATGTTTCATGGGAAAAAGCCTACACAATGCTTTCAGTCAACGGATTCTTAATGGGAAATGACCCCGCTGGGGACGAAATATGGAGTAGTGTTCTCCGTCAGCACGGATTCAAGAGATATGTTGTCCCGAACACTTGTCCTGATTGCTACAATGTTGAAGATTTTGCTAAAGATCACCCAAATGGAACATACGTTGTAAAAAGCGATCAACACGTCGCAACGGTTGTTGACGGAAAACTGTACGATGCTTGGGATAGTAGCCAAAAAATTCCCCTCTACTACTGGAGCAGAGAGGAATGAATAATATTATTCATAACGCCAAATATAACCACCAGATTGTTCTGCTTTACCGTTGCAACAGTCTTTTATGCCAGTTTTGCAAATCCCAGACAAAGAAGACGCAATAAACATAGAGTTATATGTCGCAATATGGCAACCTTCAAGCGTGTATTGTTTCACTTTTTTCCCTTTTGTAATGGAGCCTCTGATTCTTGCAGAACCATAAGCGTTGTTATAAGAAATTGTACACCATTCCAAATTATCTACACTGTTGTTTAGGCGGTTTTCGTCTTTGTGATTAATGCAAGGTAAATTCTTCGGGTTTTGAATAAAAGCCAAAGCAACCAGGCGATGCACTAAAAACTTGTGCTTGCAATTTGGACTAACATAAAGTGTTACATTTTCATAACCATTAGCGTTCAAAGACGGTTTTAGAAAATGCTCTTTTTTGCCAAAGTGTTTATTGCTTTCTCTAAAACTTTTAACTCGGTCCATGTTGCTAATTTGATACAAGCCCTCATATCCAGAAATATCTTTCCAAATTTCTTCCATATTTAATTACCGCCTTTCGTAATTTGCCTTGTTATTAATTTTGCCGGAAGGCGGCAAGGCAATCCGCTTTTCGGGAGCGACCCTATCCGGCACAAATTATTGTAACACATAAACGCCAAATTTTCAAGAATTATTTTAGAAAGGATGAACAATAATGCCTTACCCCTACAATTACGGCTACAACGCCTACGGAAACTACAACACTTACGGCTTTGGCGGTTATCCACAGTATCAGCCTAATTCGCAGATGCCGCAACAGCCCGTGATGCAAAACGCACAGCAGACCACACAGGCAATTCAGCCGCAGATCACCGCGCCATCCAGCATCATTTGGGTTCGCAACCAAAACGAGGCGGCTATGTACCCCGTTGCTCCAAACAATGCGGTTGCCCTGTGGGATCAGAACGCCCCTGCTGTTTATCTCAAACAGGCAGATGCAAGCGGCAAGCCCACTATGAAAATCTACGACCTTGTAGAACGCACAGAAACCGTCGCAGAATCGACGAATGAAAATACCGCAAAAGTACCCGCCTACGCCACAAAAGAAGAATTGGGGGCAGTTGTGGGGGCAATTAAGGGCATTGACGGAATTATTGCTGGAATAAAAGGCGATATTGAAAAAATGAACGGCGATTTGTACGGACTTGCTGGAAAAAAGAAAACATCAAAAAAAGTCAAAGATGATGACATGGAGGATGATGACTAATGAATCCGTTGTTTAATGCTCTTGGCGGCGGTCAGCCGAACATGATGCAGATGCTCAATCAGCTTAAAGCGAATCCTATGCAGTTTTTGGCAAAAAGCAAGTTCAAAATTCCAAACCATATTGACACAAACAACGCTCAATCAATCGTGAATTACCTTGTCCAGTCTGGACAGGTTTCGCAGGATTTATATAACAGAGCGTACAACGTGGCTCGTCAAATGGGCAGTAAATAAGCAAACAATAAGCAAGCACATTTTGCTAAATACAAAAAGGAGAAAAACTATGTTTGAAAAAATTGAATCCAAAATGAATGAAGTTGTAGAGGCTATTCTTAAAAAGCCAGCAGCAGAAATTACAAAAAGCGATTATGACATTTTGGCTGGTGAGTTTTATCGGTTGAAGTCAAAAATTGATTCCGTTGAACAGGGAAAGCGAATGGCTGAAATGGTAGCCAATCTTTGGACTAAATAAATAAGGTATATTCCCGCAAGTGCGCATAGCGGCGGATATAAATAAAATTTTGAAAGGAAACAAATAATTATGGATGATGGTATCAATCTGTCCATGCCTGTTGCTCCCGCTTATTCTGGCGGTTACGGCATGAACAACGGTGGCTTCGGCGGCTTTGGCGGCGATTGGAGTTGGATTCTGTTGCTTGTCCTGCTTTGCGGCGGCGCTGGCTGGGGCGGCTTCGGTGGCGGCTTTGGCGGTGGCATCGGCTATGATTTTCCGTGGCTCTTGAACGGTCAGCAGAGCATTTCCAACAACGTCTCTGATGGATTCCGCGACGCACAGCTTCACGATTCAGTGACCTCTGTGCGTGACGGTGTGAGCAATCTTGCTACCCAGCTTTGTAACTGCTGCGGCGATATGCAGATGAGCCTTGCCAACGTGCAGAGCGCGCTGTCTACCCAGCTTTGCAACAACGAGATCGCTTACCTGAACCGCTCTTTTGCGGAGCAGACAGCTAACACCGCTGGCTTTACTGGGGTCAACTCTGGAATTGCTGACCTTAAGTACACTATCGCAAGTGAAGCGTGTGCTGATCGTGCCGCTGTAACGGCGGGTATTCAGACCGTGCTTGACAAGCTGTGCGCTCTGGAGCTCGACGGCTACAAGCGCGAAAACGACAACCTCCGTCAGCAGTTGAACATGGCTGATCTCCGTGCTTCCCAGACCGCGCAGAACGCCTTTATCTCCCAGGGATTTGCCAATGAGGTTGACGCTCTGTATAACCGTCTGAACACTTGCCCCGTTCCCACCACTCCCGTGTATGGTCGTACTCCGATCTTCACTTGCAACGGCAATAGCGGATGTGGCTGTGGCGGTAATGGCTTTGTAAACTAAATGAGGTGACGCTATGGCAAAGTATATTACAAGCACCGATCAGAATGTAGCGTTAAATAACACCATTCCGTTCGACATTGTATCTATCCCGTGCAATAAGGGATGCGTTATTCCTATTACAACTGGGGTTCTTACTCTGCGTAGTGGCGCAAACAATCAGGCACGTTATGTGGTTTCTCTGCAAGCGAACATTGCAATCCCGGAGGGCGGAGCAGTTACTCCTATTGCTGTGGCAATCACGTTGAATGGAGTTTCTATTCCCGACAGCGTTGCCATTGTTACTCCGGCAGCGGCAGAGGATGTGTGGCACATTAACACGTCTACTCCGATTACTGTACCGTGTGGGTGCTGTGTGTCTGTTTCTGCGGCGTATGTTGACGCAACGGAAGATGACGCAACGGTAACGCCTACTCCGTCTATTTTTGTGCGGCGCAATGCTTCGTTGACCGTCACAAGAGTAGCTTGACAGAAAGGAGGACGAACATGGAAAATCTGGATAAACTGCTTGAAATGACCGATGCAGAGTTTGGCGCGATTGCGAAAAACGGCAAGTTCAAGTCCCGTGAGGAAATCGACTCCGTTTACAAACTGATGGATATTGCAAAGGATGTGTATTGCATCTGGCAGTATGAGGACGAGATGGAGGGCGGCGATGAAGAAATGTCTTATGCCCGTGGCGGATCTTACGCTCGTGGTGATCGCCGCGGTGGTAGCCGGTACAACCGTGGTGGTCGCTCCTATCGTGGCAGCTACGATGGCGGCTTCTACGATGGTTCTTATGATGATGGCATGGGCGGATCTTATGCCCGTGGTCGTGGTCGAAACGCCAAGCGTGACAGCATGGGGCGTTACTCCAGAGAGAGTGGCTATTCCCGCGCAGACGGAAAACAGGAGTACATTGAGCATTTGCGCGACATGATGATGGAAGCTCCCGATGAGCAGACCCGTCAGAGTATTCAGCGCATGATTAGCGAGATGGAAAATCAGTAAAACACAAAGTTGACACCTTTGCTTAAAGGCAAAGAGAGGGCGACAGAACTTCGGTTCTGCCGCCTTTTTATATACCCAAAAAAAATTTTCCAAAATTACAAATTTGCTATTGACATTTAAGAAAATATGCGTATAATGATAATCACAGGGCAACCAATTAAGATAAAAAAAGGAGAAAGTGGAGGAAATACCTACATGAGAAAGAAAGGTAAGCAAATCCCGCTGGAGATCATCGAGAAGGGGCTGCACGACAGCGATTGGCGCGTCCACACGGCGGCAATGAATGCCTGCGCCGGCAAGGACGTGCCGCTGGAGATCATCCAGCAATGGCTCAAAGACAGCGATTGGCGCGTCCGCACGGCGGCAATGAACGCCTGCGCCGGCAAGGACGTGCCGCTGGAGATCATCCAGCAATGGCTCAAAGACAGCGATTGGCGCGTCCGCACGGCGGCAATGAACGCCTGCGCCGGCAAGGACGTGCCGCTGGAGATCATCGAGAAGGGGCTGCACGACAGCGATTGGCGCGTCCGCACGGCGGCAATGAACGCCTGCGCCGGCAAGGACGTGCCGCTGGAGATCATCCAGCAATGGCTCAAAGACAGCGATTGGCGCGTCCGCACGGCGGCAATGAACGCCTGCGCCGGCAAGGACGTGCCGCTGGAGATCATCGAGAAGGGGCTGCACGACAGCGATTGCGATATCCGCACGGCGGCAATGAACGCCTGCGCCGGCAAGGACGTGCCGCTGGAGATCATCGAGAAGGGGCTGCACGACAGCGATCGCGATGTCCGCACGGCGGCAATGAACGCCTGCGCCGGCAAGGACGTGCCGCTGGAGATCATCGAGAAGGGGCTGCACGACAGCGATTGGCGCGTCCGCACGGCGGCAATGAACGCCTGCGCCGGCAAGGACGTGCCGCTGGAGATCATCGAGAAGGGGCTGCACGACAGCGATTGGCGCGTCCGCACGGCGGCAATGAACGCCTGCGCCGGCAAGGACGTGCCGCTGGAGATCATCGAGAAGGGGCTGCACGACAGCGATTG
>Ga0265301_10000541_pt1 | contig 53814 bp, 44 predicted proteins | sample AusTroGonzalo_MG_2_FD_193488 | JGI IMG/M metagenome (GOLD analysis project Ga0265301, IMG submission 193488) | Bovine rumen microbial communities from tropical cattle in Woodstock, Queensland, Australia - Gonzalo_04 | ecosystem: Host-associated > Mammals > Digestive system > Stomach > Rumen ... | reverse complement strand
AAGACGCCGGCAAACCGATCCGTAAGTCACACGAGAATCCTTCAATCAAGAAGATCTACGCTGAGTACTTTGGTGAACCATGCGGCCACAAGTCACATGAACTGCTGCATACACACTATTTCGACAAATCAGAACATGTTGAGATTAGCGAAAAATAATTGTTGGAAAATTAAAAATTGAATATTATGGCAGTTATTAAATTATCAGAAGATAAAATCAAATTCATTAAGGACGTTTGCAAATCGTTCCGTAATGATGGTGGCGAAGTTATCAACGTGCTTCACAAGGTTCAGGGTGAGTACGGCTACCTCTCAGCAGAAGTTCAGGAACTTGTCGCTAAGGAGTTAAACATCCCTGTATCAAGAGTTTACGGTATTGTTTCATTCTATTCGTTCTTCACCATGACTCCAAAGGGCAAACACCCGATTTCAGTTTGCTTGGGTACAGCCTGCTACGTGCGTGGTGCTGAGAAGGTTTTGGATGAGTTGAAACGTCAGCTCGGTGTTGAAGTCGGTGGCACAACACCTGACGGAAAGTTCTCATTGAACTGCCTCCGTTGCGTGGGCGCCTGCGGTCTTGCTCCAGTCGCTATGATTGGTGACAAGGTCTATGGCCGTTTGACACCAGACAAAGTCAAAGAAGTTTTGGCTGAGTACAACGATTAATCCGGTAGGGGCGAATCATTATTCGCCCAATACCTTATTAATTAATATGAAATGTAGGGGCGAAAAATGTTTCGCCCTTACATTTTTTTGTAAAAATTTTATGTGAGAGGCTGCGCGTATGAAAAATTTATATATTTTTGCAATGTCGTTGCGAATATTTTAAGAAAATCCGCAATCACAATGCAGAAATTTAGTTGTTATGTATCATAGAATATTTGACATAGAGAACCGTTTTGACGAGGCAATGTTCTTGTTTGGCGGTCGTCAGGTTGGCAAGTCCACGTTGTTGAAAGTGCGTTTTCCCAATGCTATTTACATTGACCTTCTGAACTCGGAGTTGAGAAATCGTTTCAGACAGCACCCAGAAGAGTTTCGTGAGAGTTTGCTGCGCTATCAGCCAGAAACGCTGGTTATTGTGGATGAAATCCAAAAAGTGCCTGATTTGTTGGATGAAGTCCACTGGCTGATGGTTAACAAAGGTCTTTACTTTATCCTTAGTGGTTCTAGCGCCCGAAAGCTAAAGAAGAGTGGTGCCAACAATCTCGGCGGTCGTGCAATTCCTGAGATTTTATTTCCTTTAGTTAGTGCAGAAATTCCTGATTTTGACCTTGAAAGAGCCATACAGAATGGTATGATTCCTCGTCATTATATGGTGGCGAACGCTCGTAACAGGTTGAAATCATATATTGAACTTTACTTAAAAGAAGAGATAATGGAAGAAGCCGCTGTACAAAACGTTGATGATTTTATACGTTTTTTAGAGGTGGCAGCCATCTCGGACGGAGAAATTCTAAATTATGAAAACGTGGCGTCAGATTGCGGTGTTTCAGCCAATACTGTTAAAGCCTATTATAAAATATTATGTGATACGTTGTTGGGTTTTGAAGTGCCCGCTTTCAGCAAAGTCATTAAACGAAAACTTAATAAAGCTTCGAGATTCTATTTCTTTGATGTGGGCATTGCCAACTATTTGACAGGCCGCCATCAGCTTGCTCCAAAGACTCCGGAATATGGTCATGCTTTCGAACATCTTGTGATGCAAGAAATAATGGCGTATCTTGGATATAAGGATAGTGAGGAGAAACTGACTTATTGGCATACCTACGACAATATTGAGGTTGATGCCGTTATCGGTGATGCCCGAGTTGCCATCGAGATTAAATCGACTGACACTATACAAACCGGTCACAAGAAAGGTCTTGCAGAATTTGCCAGAGAGCATCCCGGTGTAAAACAAATCATTGTGTCGCGTGACCGTATTAGCCGAAGGAGTGGTGATGTTGATTTGTATTACGTCAACGATTTCTTCAAGGCATTGTGGAATGATGAGATTATTTGAACGAAATTCTTGATTTTAGATGGATTTTAGGCGAATAAGCACATTATTCGCCGAATTTTTTTCGGTGATTAATTGCCAGTATATTATTTTAGGCATACATCAGAAATGGCCATTTCGGAAATGGTGGTTTCGGAAAAGTATAAAAAACTCCAAACTTCACACTCCAAACTTCACACTTTTTGTGTATCTTTGCAGAAATTTTAACAACATTATAATGTAGAAAAACGACATATTGACATATAAGTAGCGGTTCGAAGCTATTCTTGAACTCCAATTTACCACATTGTCCCTAGGGACACAATCTCAAGAATAAGTTCCGAAATGCCGTATTTGTTACGGCGTGGATAGACTTGTTGAGATTGTGGGCGTGGTAACCCGGAGTTCAGGCAAGATTTACTTCCACGCCTTTTTTATGTTATGTCGAGAAATGGCAATATTATGGAAACTCAGAGCAAACTTCACATCGGGCACATGGTGAAATCCGTTTTCGACAAAAGCGGGTTGAGCGTGGCGGAGTTTGCACGGAGGATTTATTGCGAGAGGACCAATGTTTATAAAATCTTTAACCGCCAAAGTGTTGATGTTGAAACGCTTGTGAAAATTTCTGAAGCCTTGGAACATAATTTTCTGGCAGATGTTATGAAGCATTATGGACTTTCGGCAAAATACAGCAAAAATTTGAGTTTTAATATTATTTTGAATGATTTAACAAGAGAAAATGTCGATAGTATTTCTAAATTACTAGCGTCTTTTAGAAATACTAATAAATCATGTGAATAATTTTCACTGATTTGTGATTTATAATCACGGTTATAATAGCTGTTAGTTTTGTAGCTTCCTTAATTTTGTGGTGGACAACAAATTTAATTATTAACGTACTATATTAATTAAAAACCGATGAGCCAATGGGATATAACAGGCAAACATTAAAATGAAAAAACTTTTTATTACATTGTTTGTTTTGTGCTTGATAGTTAGTCCATTTATCCTAACTTCATGTGACAAAGATCATGGTACAACCAAATACGAAGATGTTGATGATGACGATTGGAAAAAACGTATGTATTCATTAGATGAAAATGAATGTATTGATTTGCAGTCTGTTGAATTTTATACAGGTGAAAATAATAATTAATATCTTAAAAACCGAAGTGTCGATGGTATACAACCGGCAAATTATGATATGAAGAAATTACTGTTTATTATAATTGCAGTATTGTGCATGAATGTGTTAGTAATGGCACAAGACGCAAGTAAAAGTTATTCGTTACCCTCTGGTTCATTAAGTGTAGAATATTATAACGATCGCAAAGGTGATTTGAGTAAAAACGGACGTTTAGTGTTTAATAATAGTTCAGATGCGTCTATATCAAAAGTTCATATTCGTGTTACAGTAGATATTAGATGGGAAGAACAAAACCAAATATCTAATGTCAATATTCCTGTTACAAATAAAAAAACGTTAGTTTTGTGTGATGATGATTTTGATAACATTCCAGGAAAAACAGAAATTACAAAAACTAATAGTAAAAGAGGTGTCATAAAAGGAGGTCCAGAAAAACCCAATAAGTATTATTCATATAACATAGAGATTACGAATGTGGTTTCACAGGGTGTATCTTTCCCAACTAGTGGAGTACAAAAGTCATCTCCTTTAAACAGTGGTGATGAACTGATGTACGATCAATTGAAAATTGGAGGATTATATTGTGATCAGATTATTACTGTAGATGTTTATTATAGCCCTTCAACGAGAAGGTGTTATGCAAATATGACATCTCCAGAGCGTATTAATAATATGACAATATATCGTTTGGATGACAGTAACCCTAACTATAATGCTTATATTTCATACAATGGCTGTAGTACCTATTTTTTATATGTTAATCCATCTAGATGGTAATTATGAATAAAAAAGTTTAATATTGAATAGTTATTTTAAATCGCAAAATCATGAAAAAGAGTTTGATATTACTGTTTTTTATAAGTTTTATAACTTGTACATTCGCTCAAAACATAATACAGATTACTAATAATGGTACGGGCAATAATACTAATACGCAAAAAGATTGTGATTTTAAGATTAATGGCATATGTTCTTCAGAGGATATTGGAGGGGTTAGCTTGGAAAGATTCTACAATGAAATCATTCCAGGACAAGAAAATGCACCATGGCCAAACCATTATGGCTATGCGGAACTTACTAACTACAATAATTTTACAGTAACAGTTTTAATACAAGTTGCTTTTGAATTTAAAGATAATTATCAAGAAGAAACGTATCAAGTAGTAATCCCCTCTAATGAAACACGAAAAGTGAAAATTAAAAAAGGGAATTGCCCAAGTTGCTATACTTTACAAGGTATGATTGTGAGAAGACTTAAAAATTAAGGTCAATTATTGGGGTTTTATGCAATTAAGGAGAAATCTATTGGTTTCTCCTTAATTTTATAAACTATAATCAACAAAACATTATGTATTTTTCTAACTGCGAAAAAAGTTTACATTAGAAGTATTCTGTGCGATTATTGCCATGCTATCGTCAATGGGAACAGATTAATGATTTAAAATAACAGAAAACAATATTCCAATATGGAAAATAGAATAAAAACCATATTGGAATATTGTTTTTATGGCGTTTGGTGAAAATCCGACAATTATGCATATAACTGGTCGCAATTTGTGACCGGTTATTCTTTTATGTATTCCTCAACACTTCAGGACTGTTTCTGCAATCCCAAACCATTAAAATATAGCAAGTGTCGTTTCTGTTCGATAATTTCTTTTTAAATGTGAAAAAGCTGGTTTCTAAACTCAGTATTCGTCATGCAATCTCTGTTTGCATCTGCATCAGCAGTAGATTGGATAATGCGTTGCTCGGCTTCGGCTACAGTTTAATCGCACGGCAATACCATTTCTTCTATTTCTGAATAGTTCAACATAATTTTATTTTTGCAAAGATAAATAAAAAACTTGAAGTCACAATTGTGACTTCAAGTTTTTTCAATTAATTTTTAGGTTAGCCTAAAACTTCATCTCCACATTAACCTTCACATCAGGATGCAGCGACTTCCCAACTGGGCAGGTGTCTGCAGCGCGTTTGAGCATTGCCTTCTGCGCGTCGGTGTAGTCGTTTTTCGGGAAAGTGATGATGATGTCGATTTGTCCGATGCGGCGTGGATCGGCAGCCATGGTCTTTGTGATCTCATAGGTGGCGCCGTCGATGTTGAAGTCTTTGGTTTGCGCTGTGATTCCCATGATGGTCATCATGCAGCCAGCCAATGCGGCACAAGCCAAATCGGTGGGCGAGAAGGCCTCACCTTTGCCATGGTTGTCGGTAGGAGCATCGGTGATGATGGTGCTGCCTGACTGCAAATGCGTCATCTCATTGCGCAAATTACCTTTGTAAGTTCCTTTGATTGTTGCCATGATATTATTATTTCTTTACGTTCACCTTTTCTGTCTTTATGCCTTCATCTGTCTCAATTTTCACCATATAGATTCCTGATTCAAAACCACTCAAATCAATGGTGGTATTGTCGGTTGCGTTTGTTTCAAGAACTTTCTGACCGAGCATGTTCATCACACTGATGGTCATATCGCCTTCGCCTTCTATATTGAGGATGCCATATGTCGGGTTAGGGTAGAGGCAGATATTGCTTGCGCTGACTTCTGCGACGGAAACGTGCTCGCACTCGTTGTTGTATGTCAGGAAGACGCCGTCGCTGTGCTCGCCTGAGGTGAAAAGAATCTCATCGTCAGCGTTCTTGATAGCGAAATGGCATTCATAGTCGGTGTCGTATTGTTCTGAGGTGTGATACCAACCGTGGTTCCAGATTAAGTTGAGGTCGCCTTTCAAAAGCGGCATAACCACTGTCTGGGCCGAGCCTTCTGTCATGGTTACAGCACCAATACGTTTCCCGTCTTCGGTTGTTACGCTGATGCAGGCGCCTTTCCAGCCGTCACCGCCCTCGTCGGTGAGTTCGAAGGTGATATCGCATTTGTCGCCCACAAGAATTGTTGCGTATGCTTTGCGGTTGAAACCGAATTCGTTTTCAGCAATAATAGAATATTGGTAAAGTCCTTCTTCGAGATCTTCATCGACGAAATCCATCCTTTGACCTTTGGTGCCTTCTGTAGTAAAGATAAGCTCTCCGTTGCGATATATATTGACTGTAAAGCTTGTAAGCGGCTCGCCGTTGAGGTTGTTTTCTGGGTTTGTCCATCTGATGGTTACACTTGTCATGTCTTCATTTTCAACCACTTCGAAATCAGTGATGTTCTCAGGACGGTTATTATATTCCGGTGTTTCAGGAATGATGTGTCCCGTGAAGCCGTTAAGTTCGTTGAATGCGTATTTCGTTGTGTTGAGTGCTCCGACGGGGCACCAGGCGTCGTCTTTGCCGCTCCATCCCCAGTTGAAGTGGAAATAGTCGTTCTCATCGTAGCCGTCGCATACGAAGGCGTGTCCACCAGCGCCAGTGTCGTCCTGGCCGCTATAATACAACGGAATGCCTTCGTCGAGACCGCCGTCTTTCAGCATCTGGATCCATTCCTCATTGGAGTAGCCGGGGCCCCAAAATCCACCGCCATAGTTGGTGATATGGTCATCGCAAGAATATCCAAAATAGGTGCGTAACGCTGGAGGCACGTCGTCGGAAAAGGCACCGCTGCCGTTTGGACCGTACATCATCTCCACAGCAATGCCGCAATGATGCAGGAGTTGTGCAATATAAAAATAATCTTCCTCGGTGCTCAATGAGTCGAGGTCGTTAGGCATCAATTCAAAATGATATTCTGTCTCACCGAAGTTGGCAGTTTGCTGCGGATAATCATAAGGCTCATAAGTGTGCGAACCTTCTCCCTGTTCCGGATAGTCCCAGAATTTCATCACCTGTCCCATAGCTGTAGCAACACAACCGGCATAGACGTGACCGCCATTACCTTCTGGATCTTCAGGGCATTGGCTGTTGTATGGGAAGTTCTGATGCCATGTTGTCTGAAGGAGAGGACCGACGACAACGCTGTTGCCTCTACCTTGTTTAATAATACCGGTTTCTGTCACCGATTTCCATTCGGCACGAATGTCGGGAGTAGCCTCGATGTTGTGCTCTTTAACATATTGAATTTCTTCGCAAAAACCATTGAGTGTGAAGCTGAAACCGTCAGAAAGATTGTTGGCGTCAAAGCTTCCGGTTGTGGAATATGCCAAGATAGGCTTCACTCGATCGTCACCGGCAACGATTACGAAGCCGTTGTCGCCAGGAACGTTAAACACATAATAATCAACGGCATCACGTGTCGTTGAGATATAAGCAATGTTAAGCTGGATGTCGCTCTTGAGTGCTTTGGCGCTCAAAAAACGGTTTCCTATCTGCTGAGCGCGCTGTGCGTCGACAGGACCTGCAAACAATTGACCCATAGAAAAGGCCAAAACGGAAATGAATAATAGAATCTTTTTCATTTTATTTGAATTAAGTTAATAATGGTTAGGACTGCAAAGATATAAAAAAAACTTGAAGCCACAACTGTGACTTCAAGTTTTTATAAATAATGTTTATTGTTATTTTTTTAGGTTCACTTTTTCTGTCTTAATTCCATTTTCAGTCTCGATTCTCACCATGTAAATCCCTGATTCAAAACCACTTAAATCAATAGTTGTATTGTCATTTGCAGTTGTCTCAAGAATCTTCTGGCCTAAAACATTCATCACGCTTATGGTCATATCGCCTTCGCCTTCTATGTTGAGGATGCCATTTGTTGGGTTAGGGTAGAGGCGCACATTGTTAGCGTTGATTTCTGCTACTGATACGTGCTCGCAGTCGTTGTCGTATGTAAGGAATACGCCTTCGCTGTGTTCGCCTGAGGTGAACAAAACTTCGTCTTCGCTATTCTTGATGACGAAATGGCACTCATAGTCAGTGTCGTATTGCTCGGTGGTGTGATACCAGCCGTGGTTCCAGATGAAGTTGAGGTTGCCTTTCAGCAATGGCATCACTACAGTTTGTGCTGAGCCTTCTTCCATTGTAACCTTAGCAATACGCTGTCCTTTTTCGTCAGTAACACTGATGCAGGCGCCTTTCCATCCATTGCCACCCTGATCGGTGAGTTCGAAGATAATATCGCATTTATCGCCAACGAGGATCTGGCTGAAAACTTTGCGGTTGAAACCGTATTCATTTTCAGCTACAATTGAATATTGGTAAAGACCTTCTTCGAGATTCTCATCGACGAAGTCCATTCTCGTGCCTTTTCCTACTATTTGTGTGTGGTAAATCTCTTGTCCGTTACGATTAACATAGATGTCGAGTGGTGATGCTAAAGGCTCGCCGTTGAGGTTGTGCTCAGGGGCAGTCCAGCTGATTGTAACGCTTGTCATGTCTTCATTTTCAACAACTTCGAAGTCGGTGATGTTTTCCGGACGTTGATAATAATCGTCGCCCTGAGGCTGAATGTGTCCGATGAAACTGTTCGAGTCGTTGAAGGCATATTTTGTGGTGTTGAGTGCTCCGATAGGGCACCAAGCGTCGTCGCGGCCACTCCAGCCCCAGTTGAAGTGGAAGTAGTCGTTCTCGTCGTAGCCGTCGCACACAAAGGCGTGACCGCCGGCGCCGTTGTCGTCGGAACCACTATAATACAAAGGCATTCCTTGGTCGAGACCACCGTCTTTAAGCATCTGAATCCATTGCTCGATGGTATAGAAATTGAATCCCCAGAAGCTTAGTGTTTCAATATCATCACATGAATATTTGAAATAGCTGTTTAATGCGGTTACCACATCTTGTGAGTAGGCACCGCTGCCGTGACCGCTGTACTGCATATCGACTGAGATGCCGCAATGGTGCAGGAACTGTGCGATGTAGAAATAATCCTCTTCGGTGCTCAACGAGTCGAGGTCGTTAGGCATGAGCTCGAAATGATAGTCGGTCTCGCCGTAATTGGCTGTCTGAGTTGAATATCCGTCAGGATGATAGGTATGCGAGCCTGTTCCCTGTGCCGGCCAGTTCCAGAATTTCATCACCTGACCCATTGCTGTGGCGACGCAGCCTGCATAAACACGGCCTCCACTGCCTTCCTCGTCTTCTGGGCACTGGCTGTTGTAAGGCCAGTTCTGGTTCCAGATGGTCGGGCAAAGAGGACCTATAACTGCGCGGCTCTTTTTTTCCTTATTAATATAGCCTGTCTCGGCGACCGACTTCCACTCAGCTTTGATGTCGTCGGTAGCTTCGATGTTGCTCTCTCTAATGTATTGAATCTCATGGCAAAAGCTGTTGAGTGTGAACTCAAATCCATCTGAAATGTTGTTCGGGTCAAAGCTTCCTGTTGTGGAATATGCCAAGATCGGTTTAACACGGTCATCGCCAGCGATGATTACGAAACCTTTGCCGTTTTCAACGTTAAATGCATAATAATCAACAGCATCGCGGGTTGCCGATGTGTGAACAAGATTGATTTGTGATTTCAAGAAGCGCTGTCCGAGTTGCTGCGCGCGCTGTGCGTCGACAGGTCCGGCAAACATTTTGCCAATCATGGCAAAAATCGCAATAAATAATAGAGTTTTCTTCATTTTATTTGAATTAATTTGTTTTAATCCGATTGTTTAGACTGCAAAAGTAATTATTTTTTCGTATCTTTGCATCATTAAAATTATTAATGATGAAAAAATATTTTCTGTCTATAATCGCTGTTTTCATCAGTTCGATACTGTTTGCGGCTAATCCTGAAGGGAAAATCAAGATTAACATCATGATGAAAGCTCAGTCGGATGCCAACGAGCTGAACCGTATGGCTGATGTCTTGCCGACTAAAGCCAAGCGCAGGGATTTTGTGGTTAATTATCTAAAAAACCATGCCGCTGAATCGCAAAATGATCTGTTGAAATATCTCAACGTATTGGAAATCAATGGGGTGGTGGAGAATATCAGACCGTTGTGGATAGTCAATTCAGTGAGTTGTTATGCTGAAGAATGGCTGATTGCTGAACTTGAACAGCGTGACGATGTCTTGTCAGTTTATCGTGTTGAAGAATTGCAACTTACTGATAATGATAATGTTGTATATCAGATTGGCCGTAATGACAGTCGCGAGATAGCTGAGAATGTCACGATGGTTAACGCACATCTGGTGTGGGAACTTGGCTACACTGGCGAGGATGTCTTGGTCGCGATTATCGACACCGGAGTGAAGCTGACGCATGCCGACTTGCAGGGACGTTTCTGGGATGGAGGCGCGGATTATCCTAACCACGGCTACGATTTTGCCAGTCATGATAACGATCCTACCGACGAGAACGGTCATGGCACACATGTCGCCGGAACTATTTGTGGCACGGGCACTTCGGGTACTCAGACAGGTGTTGCGCCCGGGGCTAAACTCATGGTTCTGAAGGTCTTTGATGGAGATACGCAGTCTGATGCGACAATTTTGGTTGAGGCCATGCAGTTCGCTGTCGAACATGGCGCCGATCTGATGAACATGTCGCTGGGCTGGCCTAATCCTGAACCGGAGGTGAAGCTGCTTTACAGGCAAGCATGCGAAAATACTCTCGCGGCCGGTGTTGTGGCTGCCGTTTGCGCTGGTAACATCCGCCATATGCAGTCAATGGTGCCGATACCAAAAAACATATATTCACCAGGCGATTGTCCGCCGCCATATCTGCATGAAGACCAATTGGTTAACGCAGGCGGTACTAGCTGTGTGATAAGCGTCGGCGCTGTCGATTTCAATGATGAGATAACATATTTTTCGTCGGAAGGACCGTCGACATGGACAGATGTGGCGCTTTATAACGATTATCCATACACTTCAGGAAGTACTACCGAAATCGGGCTGATTCGTCCTGATGTGTGCGCACCGGGCTTGAATATCAAGTCATTGGATTTTAATACTGACAACGGATACACTTGTATGGATGGAACTTCTATGGCTACACCATGCGTGGCAGGCACCATCGCGCTGATGTTGTCGAAAGACCATGAGCTGACACCAGAACATATCGACGAAATATTGGAGCGCACTGCAATCCCGTTGTCGGCGCACAAAAACAACGATTTCGGCTCGGGTAGGATAGACGCTTTTGCAGCTGTTAATGCCATCGGAGATGATGGTGTCGGTGAGGCTGCTGATGATTCGTGTTACACGGTTTATCCCAATCCCGCCAATGATTTCATCACCATTGTAGAGACGTTTCCTGAAACGTCTCAAATATCAATCATAAACATTCATGGTCAGCTGATGAACATTCGTGTTATTGGCAATCAAATTGATGTCTCAAATTTGCCCGACGGCGTATATTTGATAAAGATTGATGATAAATCACAAAAAATTGTTGTAGTAAGATAAAATTGTCTATTTTTGCATGTTTTTTAACAACTTTTATTCACTAACAACAATCTATCAAATGAGAAAAACAGCTCTGCTATCTTTGATAGCTCTCTTATCCTTCACTTTTACCGCGAAATCACAAACCGGCGTTCAATCTTACGTCTCCGCTTCAGGTTACGTCATTTTTAACGCACCATTTTACAACACAGGCAGCGATGGCTATGCCTTCGATTTCGAAAACGATTACATTGATGGTCGTCTAAATGGCTGGAAAACCATCGATGCTGACGGCGATTCATATAACTGGACACTTTCTCCAATAGGAGAGGGATATGGACATAATGGGTCTGACGGTGCAGTGTTTTCATATTCGTACAGCAACTATTCGGGAGCTCTGAATCCAAATAACTACTTGGTTTCACCTCAGATGACGATAACTTCAAACAACCATCACGTGTCATTCTGGGCAAGCGCTCTTGACGAGGATTATCCTGCCGATCATTTCGGACTGGCAGTTTCTACGACAGGAACCGGCATCGCTGATTTCACCATGCTGCAGGAATGGACTATGACAGCGAAACAAGGTGGCTGGCATGAATATTCGGTTGATTTGAACAGCTACGTCGGACAGGATGTCTACATCGCAATACGCCACTTCAACAGTCAGGATAATTTTTGCCTCGTTGTTGATGACGTATTTGTTGGACCTCAGGCAAAAGACCCGCTCACAAGTTGCAGCATCACTCTTGATGGCACAACAGTGGAATCAAACTTGGCAGGAACACAGTATCTGCTTGATACAGACGGCTTTGCGAACAATTCATCGCATAACACTACAATAACCGCCACTTATCAGTCGGGTGCCACTTTGACAAAGTCAACAGATTGGACTTTCCGCTCGGCCGACAACTTCCAAGGCTCGCCATTGGGTTTGCATGCTAACAGCGACGGAAATTCTGTTAATCTCAGCTGGGAACTCCCGATGATGGCTTCATCATATGTCGTCGATGAGATTTTCTACGACTTCGCCGACAGCACATTGTCGGATCTTACTTTAATTGATGCCAACAACGACGGATATAACTTCCGTATCTATCCTTTTGGAGGCTACGGCAGCGGCAATTGTCTCAAATCAGATTCTTGGATGGCAGGCGACATTGGCGCTTTGAATCCTGATAATTTCATCGTGCTTCCACATGTTACTGCAACGGAAAACACTGTGTTCTCTTTCATGTTGCGAGATGCCGACATGCCAGGCATAGCACCAGATCCGGAACATTTTGGAGTGGCGGTGTCAACCACCGGCAACACCAACGCCGCTGACTTCACTATGGTTCAGGAATGGAACAGCACCGGCAGCTACACTGAGTATTCTGTCAACCTCGCAGCATATGCCGGACAGCAGATTTACGTGGCAATACGTCATTTCAACACCACGGGTGAGACCTATTATATTTATGTCGACGACATCCGCATCACTGGCGTTGAAGCTGAGATTTTACGTCCTGCCAAAGGTGCTCTTGTCTATGCAAATGGTGAGCTTATCGCGATGCTGAATCATGGCGAGACAAGCTTTGTCCACAGTGTAAACCGTTACAACGCAGAGTATTGTATTCGTATTATTCAGGAAGGCGGAAAGAATGATGGCACTTATTTCGCACTTGCGGAACCTCAATGCGCCAATGTGGAACTGGAATGTATCGCACCTGAAAACCTTGCTGCAAGCTACGACGGTGATAAAGTCACCCTTACATGGGAACGCAATATTTTCATCGATTTTGAAGACGACCCGCAAGGCTGGACCTTCCTCGACGCTGACGGTGACGGAAGCGTGTTCGGCATATACGCCGCTGGCGGTATGGAACCCGACGGAAGCGTGAACACAACGGGCACTAACGCCTCACTGACATCGTTCTCTTATTTGAACGGATATGGAGCTCTCACGCCGGACAACTATGCTTTCATGCCACTGACAAAGATTTTGCCTGGCGCAAGTATTGAGTTTTATGCCGCCGGATACGATCCAAGTTATCCAGCTGAAACGTTCGGCGTGGTTGTCGCTTCATCTGACGGAATGAATATCAATATGTTGCAACAGTGGACCACATCGCATCCATATCAGCGCTACAATGTCGATTTATCGGAATACGCTGGTCAGGAGGTGTTTGTCGGTTTCCGTCATTTTTCGGCAGTGGCGGCATACGCGCTCTGCATCGACAACATCACTGTCAAAAATGCTGTATGGGCTGGCACTGCAAGCGTCACCGAACGTTATGAGATTTCCCGCTCTACAAACGGTTCAGATTACAACGTCATAGGTTGGGCTGACGGCGATGCTACATCATACGACGACAACGACATGCACACACCTTTATATTATTATCAGGTCAGAGCCGTCAACACCATGCCGGGTAACGTATTGTGCTGGTCAGATCCTGCAATGTCAATCGACTTGATTCACGACTATGTCACAGCTACAGTCACAGGAATTGAAGAAATCGACAGCAATGTCAGCATCTATCCAAACCCGACAAAAGGCATTGTCAACATCGAAGTTGAAGGTCTTAAAGGCGTCATAGTGATGAACGCACTTGGTCAAATCGTTCTCGAAACCGTTGATAATAAAATAGATTTGTCTCAATTTGGCACAGGACTCTTCATGCTCCGCATCGCAACCGAACAAGGAGTCCGCATGCAACGAGTCATTATTGAGAAATAATATCTTCCTGTTCCGAAAATATTAAGGATGTCGAAAGACATCCTTTTTTTGTTCGCTTTGCGCCGGATTGTCTTTGGTGCGGTGGCCCGCGCAAAAATACGGTCCGAGTATATTTTTGCGCTTGACTTTTTCGGTTCCTTTTTTGTCAAGAAAAAAGGAACAAATAAAATAAATAAAAAATTTTGTTTTAAATCAAAAAATCCCTAATTTTGTAGTTCGTTTTGAACACAATTTTAGGGATTTAATTTAAAATTTTTATATTATGTATCTGATAGTCAATAAGAAAGAATTAGCACAGGACACTTTCATGATGGAAATCGAAGCGCCTCGTCTCTCGAGAGCGGCTCTTCCGGGACAGTTCCTGATTATTAAAATGACAGAAAAAGCTGAGCGTATCCCGCTCACAATCAGCGACAACGACCCTTGGAACGGCACTGTGACAATCGTCTTCAAGGCTATCGGAAAATCGACTCAGGAGATGGCAAAATACAAAGTCGGCGACACTTTCCTCGATGTTGTGGGCCCTCTCGGACGTCCATCGGAGTTCATCCACATGTCGTATGAGGAGCGTAAGACCAAAAAATACGTCTTCATCGGCGGCGGCGTGGGTATCGCACCTATCTTCCCGCAGGTGAAATGGTTGTATCACAACGGTGTCAAGGCTGATGTCATCATCGGCGCCCGTACTCACAGCCTCCTCGTCTACGAAGATGAGCTTTCATCAATGTCAAACCTTTACGTCACAACAGATGACGGCACTTCAGAATATAAAGGTCTTGTAACCGATATGCTGCAACGTCTTGTCGATCAAGGCAATCATTACGATGAGTGTATCGCCATCGGCCCGATGATTATGATGAAGTTTGTGTGCCAGCTTGCGCAGAAACTCAACATCAAATGCACGGTTTCAATGAATGCCTTGATGGTTGACGGAACAGGTATGTGCGGCGCCTGCCGTATCAGTGTGGGCGGACAGACCAAGTTCACTTGCGTAGACGGTCCTGAGTTCGACGGCGCAAAAGTTGACTTCGCCGAAGCTATGAAACGCCAGTCGATGTACAACAACGTGGTTGAGCACAAACAGCTAGAAAACGAAGAGAAAGCCGAGGGTCATAAATGTCATGTAGGCGGCATCCTCGACGAGCCACGCGACAAGAAACATCGTGTGAAAATCACCGAGCAGGATCCGCTCGTGCGCGCTCACAACTTCGATGAGGTGTGCCTTGGTTACACTGCCGACGAAGCTATTGTGGAGGCTCAGCGCTGTCTGCAATGCGGCCGTCCTCAATGTGTCACAGGCTGCCCGGTCAACATCAATATCCCTGGATTCGTTAAAAAGGTGGCTGAAGGCGACTTCCTCGGTGCCGCTCAAATCATCGACGAAGACTCAGCACTGCCGGCAGTTTGCGGTCGTGTGTGTCCGCAGGAGACACAGTGCGAAGGCAAGTGTGTGATGGGAGTGAAGTTCGAACCTATTGCCATCGGCAAACTGGAGCGTTTCGTGGGCGACTGGTCACGCGAGAACAATATCAACCTCGTGAAGCCAATCAAGAAGAACGGTAAACGTGTCGCTGTCGTCGGTTCAGGCCCTTCAGGCTTGACATGCGCCAAGGAACTTCTCGTGCGCGGCTACGATGTCACTGTTTTCGAGGCTTTGCATGAGTTCGGCGGCGTGTTGGCTTACGGTATCCCGTCGTTCCGTCTGCCGAAAGAGACGGTGGTGCGCCACGAAGTCGAGAACGTGATGCGTCTCGGCGGCCATTTCTTCAAAGATGTGGTCATCGGACGTACCGCTTCAATCGAATCATTGATGAAAGACGAGCACTTTGATGCAGTGTTTATTGGCTCAGGCGCTGGTCTGCCTAAGTTCATGAACATCCCGGGCGAAAACCTCTGCGGTGTGGTCTCAGCAAACGAGTTCTTGACAAGAAATAACTTACTTTTCGCATATAAAGAAGGCTTCGAAACGCCTAACTACGTTGGTAAGAAGGTGGCTGTCGTCGGTGGCGGTAACGTCGCTATGGACGCTGCCCGTACAGCTTTGCGTCTCGGTGCCGACGTACATATCGTGTACCGTCGTTCGGAGGCTGAGCTTCCGGCACGTGCCGAAGAGGTGCATCACGCCAAAGAAGAAGGCATCCAGTTTGACCTTCTCTGCAACCCTGTCGAGATTCTCGGCAACGAAGAAGGTTGGGTCAACGGCATGAAATGCGTGAGAATGGGCCTTGGCGAGCCTGACGCATCGGGTAGAAGACGTCCTGTTGAGATCAAGGGCTCGGAGTTCGTCCTCGATGTCGACATGGTTATCATGGCACTCGGTACATCGCCTAACCCGTTGATTTTCAGAACGACACCGGGTTTGAATGCCGACAAGCACGGCTGTATCATCGCCAACGACAACGGCCGCACCACGCGTAACGGTGTCTATGCCGGTGGTGATGCCGTCAGCGGTGCAGCAACGGTCATCCTCGCAATGGGTGCAGGTAAGAAGGCTGCAAAAGCCATTGATGAATACCTTCGTGGAGAAATGATGTAATCTCGTAGGGGCAAATCATCATTTGCCCTCTTAAATCATATTATAATTAGGGGCAAATGTGATTTGCCCCTACATTTTTTTTAAAAATAATAATCATTTCAAAAAAAAATCGTATTTTTGCAATCGATTTCAGGTGCCTGAAGAAGGCCCAACAGGGAATCGGGTGAGAACCCCGGACAGTTCCCGCTGCTGTAAACTCTCGCAGCGCCTGCAGATGTCACTGTTTATCCCATATAAACGGGAAGACGCCGGCGTAAGGAGTGAGTCAGAAGACCTGCCTGAAATCGAAGACATTTGAGACTTTCGGGATAAGAGTCGGTCAGAAATTCAGGGTAAAATGAAGAAATTGTTTGTATTACTGTTTCTTTTCGTTTCCTTTGCCGCTATGGCACAGGATACGATAGTGCTGCAGTCCGTCGAGGTCAACGCCGATGCTATCAGGCGTAACCAGGCGGAACAGGCTATGGAACGTAAGATGGACACCGCTCTGCTCAAACGTCTCAACACTATCACGATGTCGCAGCTGCTCATCCAGCACAGCCCAGTCTTCATCAAGACGTACGGCCCTGGCGGACTGGCGACGGCATCGTTCAGAGGCACCACTGCAAGCCACACATTGGTTTTGTGGAACGGATTCCAGCTCAACGCGCCTACACTCGGTCAGGTTGATTTCAGCACCATACCGGTGTTCATGACAGAACAGGTGGCACTGAAGTGGGGAAGCGGCACATCGGCCAACAGCGGTGGCCTCGGTGGAGTGGTCAACATCGAGAACACTCAGCACTTCGGGGAAGGACTTATCCTCGATCTGAAACAGACATACGGCAGTTTCAATTCCTTCGGCTCTTACATCACTGCCGGTTATTCATGGGCGAGTCACCTGTTGCGGGTGAAGGCTTATCGTACTTCAAGCGACAACGACTTCGAATACATCAACCATGCTGACATATCGCATCAGGTGATGAAGCAAAAAAATGGTGAGTTCGTCGACTACGGACTTATGCCGGAATATCAATGGCGCTTCCGTAACTCGTTGATAACCATCGTGTCATGGAACCAGTGGAGCGATCATAACTGCCCGCAAATCATGACGAATTTGAGTAATGTTGACAGGACAAAAGAATACACCGAAAACGGATATTCACGCAATTTTATATCATATAAAACATATTGGCAGACAGGAAAAATTGAGGTGAAATCGGCATATTTCTACGAAAAACAGCATTATTACCTCAAGACATATACTAATATTGGTACACCTGTTAACGATATAAATTCTATCAACGACGCCAATGTGTTTCATCAAATAGTCGATTTGTATCAGGATTTGTATAAGTCATGGAAAATCAACGCGAAATTACAGTGGGACTATGAACAAGTCAATTCAAACAACTACGATAATTCGAAAAATTCTGACAGACATAATTTGTCGTTTTATGCCGCTTTGATGGGTAAGTTGTTGAAACCTATTGATTTGCGTTTTACTTTGCGTAACGATTTGGTCAACTGGGTGTCGGCCGGTTTCTTCCCGACAGCTACGGTGTCGTATAGCTGCGTTTATCTTAAAGGATTGAAAATCAACGTGGGATATAGTCATAACTACAGGAATCCGAGTTTGAACGATCTCTATTGGTATCCGGGAGGAAATGTCGATTTAAAGCCTGAAAAAGGTCGTACACTCGATGGAAATCTCATGTATTCAAGGAAATTCGGACGTTTTTCGATTGATAGCCAGTTGGGAGCGTATTATTCGAAGGTCATGGATTGGATTCAATGGGTGCCGTCGACATGGAGATATTGGGTGCCTGAGAATGTGGCGACAGTTATGTCATACGGAGCTGAAATGCATCTGAAATTGAATTATTTCATCAACGACTGGAACTTCTCGGCGTCGGGCAATTATGTCTATAGCCATACTACCGATGAAGAGACTGGTATGCAATTGATATACATACCGTTACATCATGCCAATGCTTATGTTGAGGTGCGGTGGAGGACGTGGAATCTGAATTATACGATGGAATATACAGGCCGTCGAAAGACTCAGATGGATACCAACGAGACACTTGCTGGCAGACTTAATCCGTACACTTTGCATCACGTTGCCATCTCAAAACAGATTAGGAAATTTAATATTGAGTTTAAAATAAATAATATCACAAACGAAGATTATCAAGCGGTTTTATGGCGTCCAATGCCAGGAAGAAGCTATGAGATAGGTTTGAATTATAAATTTTAAGTTATGAAAAAGAAGTGTTTTTTGTTAGTTTTAATTGTCGCAGCTGCGTTGTTTTCCTGCGATAAAAAAGATGATGTCCAGCCTTATGTGCCTCCAATCAATCCGGTTCAAGGAATGTTTGTTTTGAATGAAGGTACGTTTATGTATGCCAATGCGTCGCTTTCATATTTCGATATGGAGACAAACACTGTTGAAAACGATGTGTTCTATAGAGTTAACGGGATTCCGCTTGGCGATGTGGCACAGTCGTTAACGAAGATTGACGATGATTTGTATATTGTTGTTAATAACAGTAATTATATTTATAAGGTGGATGCCGAAACCATTGAATATGAAGATAAAATTGAAGGATTTGCATCGCCTCGCTATATGCTTCAGATTGATGACGAGAAGGCTTATGTTTCGGATTTGGAGTCATCTGGTCTTTATGTCTTGAATCTAAATACTTTAGAAAATAGTTTTATTGAGACAGGCAACGCTACAGAGGCAATGGTGAGGATTGGTAATGAGGTTTTTGTCTCAAATTGGTCAAACTATTATGTTGCAGGTTCTTCAAATAATACGATTCAAGTCATTGATTGTGAGAACGATGCGTATGTGACTGATATTGAGGTCGCTCCCGAGCCGAACGCTATGATTGTTGATAAAAACAATCACATTTGGGTTTCGTGCAGCGGTGGTTATGAGTCGCCTAGTGCGCCTGCCATAATCTGCATCGACCCGGCTACACGTATGGTCATCCATCGTTTTGACCTCCCAGAAGGCAGCTATCCTGACGGAATGTCAATTGATGGGGCAGGAGAGAACGTTTATTTCCTCAATGGCGGCTATAACAGCTTGAGTGTCTATAAGATGAATGTCGATAATCCGCAACTTGCTGACACTCCGTTCATTGCATCGGAAGGAAGATGGTTCTATAATTTGACGATTCATCCGCAGAACGGCGATATTTACATTACTGAAGCTAAGCCTACACAAAACGGCAATCTTTTGCGCTACACATCCGATGGAACGTTTGTTGGCGCTTATGAAGTAGGAATGTTCCCGAGCTATATGCTTTTCAATTAATATAATCCTAATTTGCTCGAGAACCATCCTCAAAAGGGGTGGTTCTCTTTTTTTTATTAGGTGGATTGTCATTCCGGATTTTTTTGTATTTTTGTCCTTTCATTTAAACACAATAAAATGGGCAAAAAAGGTCTATCCTCAATAACGAAAAAGCTAATAATGGCTATAACTGGCGGCGGTCTGGTGTTCTTCTTGCTTTTCCACGGCGCGATGAATGTTGTGTCGATCTTTTCAGAAGACGCATATCGCTGGATTTGCGAGTTTTTGGGCGCTAATTGGTATGCTATATTAGGAACAATAGGTTTGGCTGTTTTGACGGCCTTACATCTCATCTATGCCTTTATTCTCTCATATCAGAACTTCAAGGCGCGCGGACGCCAGCGTTATGCGGTAAATGAGCGTCCGGAAGGCGTGTCGTGGGCATCGAAAAACATGCTTGCAATAGGCGCTTTTATCTTGTTTGGACTATGTTTCCATCTCTACGACTTCTGGTCGAAAATGCAACTCGCCGAGATCAAAGGAAACGCCTCTGTCGACGGCATCGACCAGATAAAATTCATCTTCTCGAGCAACTATTTCAGCGTCATGTACCTGCTCTGGCTCGTCGCGATTTGGTTCCATCTCTCACACGGAATCGCCAGCGTGATGCAGTCGATAGGATGGAGCAACCACGTGTGGCAACGTCGCATAGAATTCCTAGGAAACTTTTTCGCTACCATCATTGTGTTGATGTTTTCATCTGTTGTAATTTATTATTGGCTAATCGTTTAAAAACATTTACTTAAAGTAATACTTTAATATACAAATGGAACTTAATTCTAAGATACCGACAGGTCCTTTGTCGGAAAAATGGACCAAATATAAGACCGAGCAGAAGCTGGTGAACCCCGCCAATAAGCGTAAACTCGACATCATCGTTATTGGAACCGGCTTGGCTGGAGCATCGGCGGCCGCATCGTTTGGCGAACTGGGTTTCAACGTCAAGGTGTTCTGCATTCAGGACAGCCCGCGCCGCGCTCACAGCATAGCTGCTCAAGGCGGAATCAACGCCGCGAAGAACTATCCTAATGACGGCGACAGCGTTCAACGTCTGTTCAACGACACTATCAAGGGTGGCGACTACCGTGCACGTGAGGCTAATGTTTATCGTCTCGCTGAGGTCAGCAATAACATTATCGACCAATGCGTTGCACAAGGCGTGCCGTTTGCCCGCGACTACAGCGGACTGCTCGCTAACCGTTCGTTCGGCGGCGCTCAGGTGTCGAGAACGTTTTATGCCAAGGGTCAGACCGGTCAGCAGCTGCTTTTAGGCGCTTACGGGGCTCTCAGCAAGGAGATAGAGAAGGGGACTGTGAAAATGTACGCCCGCCGCGAAATGATGGATCTCGTGATCGTTGACGGCCGCGCAAGAGGCGTTATCGTCAGAAATCTCGTTACAGGCGATCTTGAAAGATATTCGGCGCATGCCGTCGTCGTCGCTTCCGGCGGCTACGGACGTGTGTTTTTCCTCTCAACAAACGCAATGTCTTCGAACGGCTCTGCTATCTGGCAATGCTACAAGAAGGGCGCATGCATGGCAAATCCTTGTTTCACGCAGATTCACCCCACATGTATCCCTGTTCACGGCGACTATCAGTCAAAACTGACGTTGATGAGCGAATCGCTGCGTAACGACGGTCGTATCTGGGTGCCTAAAGATGCTGAAAAAGCCCGTCTTCTTCGCGAAGGTAAGATAAAAGCCACGGATATTCCGGAAGAGGAACGCGACTATTATCTCGAACGCCGCTATCCGTCATTCGGAAACCTCGTGCCTCGTGATGTCGCTTCACGCGCGGCCAAAGAACGTTGCGACGCTGGCTACGGTGTTAATAACACTGGCCGCGCCGTCTATCTCGACTTCAAAGAAGCTATCCAACGTCTTGGAAAACAAGCAGTTGAAGAGAAATATGGCAATCTTTTCGAGATGTACGAACGCATCGTCGATGAGAATCCTTACGTCACCCCGATGATGATTTATCCTGCTGTGCACTATACAATGGGCGGTCTTTGGGTTGATTATGAGCTGCAGACAACAGTTAAAGGTCTGTTCGCGGCAGGTGAGGCCAACTTCTCCGACCATGGAGCTAACCGTCTTGGCGCTTCAGCTTTGATGCAAGGCCTTTCGGACGGCTATTTCGTGCTTCCTTACACCATGCAGAACTATCTTGCCGACCAGATCAACGAAAAACCGTTAGCGACAAACCTTCCACAATTTGAGGAGGCGGAAAATGCTGTGCGTCAAAGAATTACACGGATTTTGTCCATAAATGGCGATATCACAACTGACACTTTTCACAAACGTTTGGGACGAATTATGTGGGAAAAAGTCGGTATGTCGCGCACCGAACAGAGCCTCAAGGAAGCTATCGAAGAAATCAAGGAATTGAGATCTGAATTCTGGCAAAAGGTGAAGGTGCCGAACATCGAAGGCATGAACACCGAGCTCGAAAAAGCCCTGAGAGTCGCCGATTTCCTCGAGATGGGCGAGCTAATCGCACGCGACGCTCTCATGCGTAACGAGTCGTGTGGCGGTCATTTCCGTGCAGAGTATCAAACTCCTGACGGTGAGGCCAAACGTGACGACGAACACTACGCCTTTGTTGCCGCCTACGAGTTTCAAGGTGTTGATAATGAGCCTATTCTGCATAAAGAAGAACTCAAATTTGAAAATGTTGAACTGAAACAAAGAAATTACAAATAATGAACATCACGTTAAAAATCTGGCGCCAGCATAATGCTTCTTCAAAAGGCCAATTAGTTGAATATCAATTAAATGATGTTCCTGCTGAAGCTTCGTTTTTGGAAATGTTGGACATCCTCAACGAGCAGCTTGTTCTGAAAGGCGACGAACCAATCGCTTTCGATCATGACTGTCGCGAAGGAATCTGTGGCGCCTGCGGATTATATATCAACGGACATCCTCACGGACGTTTAAAAAATACCACAACTTGCCAGCTGCATATGCGTAAATTCAAGGATGGCGATACAATCACTGTGGAACCATGGCGCTCGGAGGCATTCCCGATTATAAAGGATCTGATGGTCGACCGTACGGCTCTAGATAAGCTGATTCAGGCTGGAGGTTACATCTCTGTCCACACTGGAGGCGTTCCGGACGCCAATGCGATTCCGATCAACAAGCGTAACGCGGATTTGGCAATGGATGCTGCTGCTTGCATCGGTTGTGGTGCTTGCGTGGCTGCATGCAAAAACGGTAGTGCAATGCTCTTTGTGGGTGCTAAAGTGTCGCAGTTTGCTCTTCTGCCGCAAGGTCAGGTTGAATCGGCAGAGAGAGTGCAGAAAATGGTGGCAAGAATGGATGAACTTGGCTTCGGAAGCTGCTCAAACACCTACGCTTGCCAGGCTGAATGCCCGAAAGGCATATCCGTGACCAACATCGCCCGCATGAATCGCCAGTTTTTGGCGGCTAAGATAGCTGAACCGCTGTAGAGATGAGATTTCTCTATCCAAATATGCTTTGGTGGTTGTTTGCCTTGGCAATACCAATCATTATCCATCTGTTTAACTTCAGACGGCATAGAATCGTGTATTTCAGCAACACCGCCACGCTGAAAACGATAGAGCAGGAGAACGCCAAAACGAAGAAACTGAAATACATTATCGCATTGATAATGAGGATGTTATTCGTAGCCGGACTCGTGTTCGCTTTCGCGTATCCTTACAATCCCGAGCAGAAACTCAAAACTGACGATGCCGATAATCTGGTAGCGGTTTATATAGATAACTCGATGTCGATGCACAGCCAGTCATCGGAGATCTCTTTGATTGAGGACGCGAGGTCGTCGGCACGCAAAATGGTCAGTAATATAAGCCCCTCGCAGAGGTTTGTGCTGCTAACCAACAGCCGTCAGCCCGACAATGAATACCCTATGAATCAGGACGAGATGCTGATGAGCATAGATGCGATGCAAACCGAGTCTTCTCCATTGACATTCAATAGTTTATATGAAAACTTGCAGATGATTATGAAGCGTAACGGCTTCAAATCTGCCTCTTTGTTCATGTATTCCGATTTCCAGGAAAACATGATGAACATGGACGGCCTCATTGCTGATTCTGCAATCCAGATTATTGCAATGCCGTTAAAGTCTGATTATCAACAGAATATCTACATTGACACAGTATGGCTGTCTTCACCGATTCTGCAAAAAGGCCTCGCCAACGAAATCAATGTACGCATTGTTAATGAAAGTGGAAAGGATATCAATGGCCTACCTGTCAATTTTGAAATCGACGGTAAATCAGTGGCATTCAATACAATAGATATCACTGCCAACAATAAAAATGATGTCGCGATGCAATTTGTTTTGGATAATGGTGTGGACGCGACGCGCCACGTCCGTACGACGGCCTCCGTATCGATAAACGATTACCCAATAACATTCGATGACACATACAATTTCGTTTTGACCGTTCGGCCAATCATTAAAATCGTGGAATTAACATCAAATGATGCTAATGTATGGACGCGGCGCGCCACATCCTTACAATCACCAATGTTTACGTTGTTTTCCAACGATTCATTATTCGATTATCATGTTATGAATCCATATCGCATTGACCAACAATATCTTTCTGATTGCCAGATGGTTATCGTTGATGGCGACGCTAATTTGAATGAAACAATGTGGCAGAACATAATCGATTTTGCTAATGATGGCGGCAGTGTGGTAGTGTTTCCTTCGGAGGTATCTGGGCACTCTGAGAGCACTGAGTTCTCTGATGACACTTTATCAATCAGCGCCATCTCTTCTAATCACGAATTCTTTAATGACATCTTTGTCAACATCCCTCACAACGCCGACCTGCCAAAGGTTTACAAGCACGTTCAAATTGATAAAAAGCAATTTTTTAATACTCTGACACTCATTTCTTTACAGAATGGTACTTCATTCTTTACTTTAAGCAAAATAGGAAGCGGAAATATCTTCTGTTTTGCATCTCAGTTGGGTAAAGATTGGACCAATTTTACAGATAATTCGCTGTTCGTGCCTATCATGTACAAGATAGCGATGCTGGGCGGTCAGATGAGCCGATTGTCTTATACTTTGGGTGTTGACAAAGACATTTTAATCAACGATTTGACTGCATTTTCGGAAGGTGACATCCGCATTCGTGATGCTCAAGGCAATTTCGAGATGATTCCAATGGTCGAAATGCGTAACAACCGAGCGTTGATAAGGCTTTACGACGAATTGCCTGGCGCAGGTTTCTACACAATCAACAAAGGCGATGAACTCATCGAAACGAATGCTTGGAATGATAATCGCAAAGAGTCTAAAATGAAGTTTCTGGATAGGGAAGAAGTCGATAAAATATTGAAAGACAACGGATTAAATGTTCTTGCAGTGATGAATGCCGATGAAATCCGTTCCAATGACGTGATGGAAATGATGGTACGCCGTTCGATGCTGTGGAAATCATTCATTCTCTTATCGTTGATATCTTTGTTGATAGAAATTTTGATTTTGCGTTTTTGGAAATAAGATTTTTTTGTAATTTTGTGCGAATATATTGAAAACAATTACGATAAATGGCAGATTTTGACGACGAAAATATTGATAATCAGGAACTTGAAGAGATAAACGAGATCGGTGACGACGTAACGCAAGTGCTTGACGGCTTCGATCCTACTGCGGAAGAGGAGTCGGGAATGCTTGTGCAGTCGGGCGATGGCTACCGTGTGGTGCCTCTGAAAGGCATGTTCGAGAACTGGTTTCTCGACTATTCCTCATATGTAATCCTCGACCGTGCTGTGCCTGAGATTGACGACGGTTTGAAACCTGTGCAGCGCCGTATCCTGCATTCAATGAAGGAAATAGATGACGGACGTTACAACAAGGTGGCTAATATCGTGGGAAATACCATGAAATATCACCCTCACGGCGATGCTTCAATAGGCGATGCGCTTGTGAATCTGGGCCAGAAAGACCTTCTAATCGACTGCCAAGGTAACTGGGGCAATATCCTTACAGGCGACGGCGCGGCGGCTCCCCGTTACATCGAGGCACGTCTGTCGAAATTTGCTCTCGACGTGGTTTTCAACCCTAAAACGACTGATTGGACGTTCTCATACGACGGAAGAAATAAAGAACCTATCTCGCTGCCGATAAAGTTCCCGTTGCTGCTTTTCCAAGGTGCTATGGGCATTGCTGTGGGTTTGAAGTCGGAGATTCTGCCGCATAATTTCAATGAACTCATCGACGCTTCGATTTCTTACCTTAAAGATGAGCCTTTTGAGCTTTATCCTGACTTCCAAACAGGCGGTTTGATTGATGTCAGAGGTTACAATGATGGTGGTCGTGGCTCAAGAGTGCAGGTGAGAGCGAAAATCTCCCAGCTCGACAAAAAGACGCTGGTAATCACTGAGATACCTTATGGAACGACGACCGAAACGCTGATTCAGTCCATCACGCAGGCGGGCGAGAAGGGTAAGATTAAGATTCGCCGCGTTGACGATAACACCTCGAAAACGGCTGAGATTGTTATACATCTCGCTCCGGGCGTTTCGCCAGATCAGACCATAGACGCGCTTTACGCGTTCACGAAATGTCAGGTTAAGCTGAACAGTCTATGCACCTGTGTGATCCATAACGATAAGCCTGAATTTACTACTGTTTCGGCTATTTTGAAGCATAATACCGACCACACTCTTGATTTGTTGAGTTGGGAGCTTCAGAATACTCTCGAAGAGCTTGAAAGTCAATGGCATTGGATTTCTCTCGAGAAGATTTTCTTTGAGAAACGCATCTATAAAATCTTGGAAAAAGATGCACCGAGCTATGATGCTCAGATTGACGCTATTTTGAAGGCATTTGAGCCATATCTTCCTAATCTGAAACGTGAAATCACACGCGACGACGTGCTTAAACTTTGCGAGAAGCCGGTTCGTAAAATCTCTAAATTTGATATCAAAAAGGCGGAAGAACAGCTGGAAGTCATTGAGAAACAGATAGAACAAGTGAAATACGACCTCGATCATATCGTGGATTACACAATCCATTATTTCGAGGAAATGAAGCGCAAATACGGCAAAGGTCGTGAGCGTAAAACCGAAATCCGCAACTTTGACAATATCTCCGCAGTTGCAGTTGCTGCTAACAACGAGAAATTGTACGTCAACAAGGAGGAAGGCTTCATCTGCACCAGCGTTGGTCTCAAGAAAGAGCAAAATAAGGACGCTTATGGATTTGTCTGCGACTGCTCAGATATCGACGACGTCATTGTTTTCCGTGAAAACGGCACGTTCTCGGTGGTGAAGCTGCAGCCGAAACTGTTCGTCGGTCCGGAGAAGATTATTTACGCCAACATCTATCATAAAGGTGACAAACGCACTATTTACAACATGGCTTATCGCAACGGAAAGCCAGGAAGTCCTTACTATGTCAAGCGTTTCTACGTCGACGGCATCACTCACGACAAGATTTATGATTTGACAATGGGCGAGCCAGGATCGAAAGTGGCGTATTTCTCAGCAAATCCTAACGGTGAGGCTGAAGTCATCAAGGTGATGCTACGTCCTGCTCCGAAGTTGAAGAAGTTGTCGTTTGACTACGATTTCGCCACTTTGGACATCAAAGGACGTGCAAGTCGCGGCAATAAGCTCACAAATCACTCCGTAAACCGCATTTTTAAGCGCGAGGAAGGCGTTTCGACCCTATCGGCACGTGAGATATGGTACGACGACACTGTGAAGCGTCTGAACGCCGATGGACGCGGAATTTCGATTGGAAGATATTCCGGCAACGACAGAATCATGCAGATTCACGCTAATGGTGAGTTCCGTCTCACGAATTTCGATCTTTCGACGCATTTCGACGACGATATGACGATGATTTTCAAGTTCGAACCCGAAACGATTTTCACCGTTTTGTACATCGAAGCTGAGACTAAGTTAATGTATATCAAGAGGTTCACCGTAGAAGAGGATACGCCTTTGAACAAACGAATCTCGTTTATCGGAGAAGGCGAAGATGCGAAACTGATTGCTGTCAATATGGATTTGCTGCCGAAACTTTTGCTCAAATTCAATGATGGTGTCAGCGGCAAACACTTTGAGGATGAAGAAGTTAATGTTGACGAATACATAGGTGTGAAGAGTTACAAGGCAAAAGGCAAGCGCCTCTCGGTGCATGATGTGAACTATTACGAGTTCCTGGAGCCATTTGAGCCACCGGTAGTGGAAGAGGAGCCTGAAACTGTGGAAGATGCTGCGGAAGAAACAGTAGAGAACTTAGAGAACTTGGAAACTATCGAAGAAAAAGAAAACTCTGAGATCTCTGAAAACTCTAATGATACCGACAATAAAGACGGCCAATTAACGTTATTTTAATATGAAAAACAAGCTTATAATAACGGCTATCGCAGTGGTTTTGCTTCTGGTGGCATGTTCCGAGCAGCACAGTATCGCGCGTCGTTTTGTGAAGAACAACCGCAAGACTGTTGTGGCGTTATATTTCCCGGAGAGGCTTGCCAAAAGGAATGTGCGTAACGATTCAATCCCTGCGGATTTGGCGGATGAATCTCTTCAGACACAGATTGCATATCTTGAAAAACAAGTTAAAGTAATAGATAAGATAGATGATAATAAGTTTATGGATATCATTTACTTAACTATGAAAGATGCGCTGGCTGATTATGGCTTGAAAGTTGAGTATTGGGAAGATAGTATTTCGCAACCCGACTCCACGCATTGGGTGATTGAGATTCCTAGAATTGAGGTGACCGAATCCAATGAGACACAGCGTTTTTGCGATTGGGTTTTTGAGCGCCGTTACTGTCTTGATGTCCCGGTTGACATGGTGAATGTTGCGGTTTGGTTTGTTTTTGCAAACGATACAACAACTTCAACGGCCTTTACAGAACAGAACTATTTTAATGATACTGACGTCATGTTTGACATTGATTATCAAACGAATAAGGTATATGCAAAGACCTATTGCGATACTATAAGCATTGACGGTTTTTATAAGTTTGCCTCAGTTTTAGGTCGCCTCTATGCCGGCTACTGCTATGATTTTATGATGAACAAATACATTGATAATCATGAAGTTGGCACTATTGACACAATCAACCGCTACCGCTACGATCCTTACGAGCGCTATTTCTACAGAACTGATAGGGATTATTTAATTGAAATGAAATAACTGCTAATGGCTAATACCTAATGGCTAAAGACTAACGTCTAAAGTCTAAGGTCTAAAGTCTTTTACGACTCTGAATCTCCTTGATTTTCGCTTTCATCTCGCTCGGTTTCACGTCGGTGACTTTGCCGTCGAAGACGATGCGAATGCTGCCGGTTTCTTCAGAGACCACCAAAACGATGCAGTCGTGGGTTTCGGAAACGCCTATGCCTGAACGGTGACGGAGTCCGTAACTGCCTGGTAATCTTGTCTGTTGCGTGATAGGGAGGATGCAACGGGCAGCCACGATTTTGTTGTTTGAGATGACCATTGCGCCATCGTGGAGCGGACTGTTTTTGAAGAATATATTTTCCAGCAAAGGCTTGCTGATGTCGGCGTTAATAACCACGCCAGTGTCGATAATGTCTTGTAAATCATTCTCTTGCGTTAGAAGAATCAATGCGCCGACCTTATCGTTACCCATCGAAATGCAAGCTTCGCAGATTGGGTCGAGGTCTGTGTCATCGGCTTCTTTGTATTTCACGCCAAGTCGTGCGAAAAATCTGCGGAAACCTACGGCAAACTTGGATGTTCCGATGCTTAACAGGAATCGGCGGATCTCAGGTTGGAAGATGATAATCAATGCGATGAAACCGACGTTGACAAAGGCTCCGAGGATATAGGTGAGGAGCTCCATATGCAGCAAAGTCACGATTTTGAGGCCGATAATTACCGCCACGATGCCTATGAAGATGTTGATTGCCGTGCTCCCTTTCACCAGTGTATAAAGGAAATACAGCAGCAATCCCACCAAAAATATATCCAGAACGTCCAAAAAACGAATCTGAATAAAAGCGCTTATCATCAAGTCAACCATAACGTTTGAATTAACTCACAAAAATAATATCTTTTTTTTAATTGCCAATAAATTTTTTGTTTTAGTTGTTGATTGACAGTTTTTCAGTCTTTAGTTTTTAGTTTTTAGTCTTTAGTAGTAACGGCTAAAGTCTAACGACTAGAGACTAAGGACTAATTTCACTGCTTCGACAGCTTCTTTCACGTCGTGGACGCGCAAGATGTCGGCTCCGTTCATTAAAGCGATGGTATTTAAAACCGTTGTGCCGTTTAATGCCTCTTGAGGTGTGAATCCTAAGGTTTTATAAATCAGAGATTTACGTGAGATTCCAATCAAAATAGGCAATTCATTGACGCGGTACTTGTCGAGATCACGAAGCAAAGCGAAGTTGCACTCGATAGTCTTGTTAAACCCGATTCCTGGGTCGAGAATGATTTGTTGCTCGCCGTATTCAAAAAGCTTATTCACTTGATTTTCAAGGAATTGACGGACTTTGTTGTGAACATCTTCGCTGATAATTTCCTCGTGGTGCATGCCTTCGAGAGTGCCGGTGATGTGCATTAAAATATAAGGAATGTGGTTTTTGCCGATATAAGGAATCATTGCCTCGTCGAAGAGTCCGCCAGAGATGTCGTTGATGATATCTGCGCCTTCTGAAATGCATTGAGCAGCAACACTTTGGCGGAATGTGTCGATTGAAATCGGGATGTTTGGAAACTCTTTCCTGATGGCTTTTAAAGCTGGAATTATGCGCTCAATTTCCTCCTTGTCGGAGATTCGTTCGCTGCCAGGTCGGGTGGAAAAAGCACCCAAATCAAGGATGTCGGCACCCTCGCTGACCATCTTTTGACAATGTTCCAAAACCGACGTAAGTCCTTGATACTTACCGCCATCGAAGAAAGAATCGGGCGTCACGTTCATGATTCCCATCACCACGGGACGGTCCCACGAAAAAATTTGTCCTCTACTCGCTATTTGTAACATAAAAATGTGTAATTTTACAAACGCAAAATTATAAAATTTTTTTCAATGAAGAGAGATACGACAGCAGAATATCAGCAAGTGGTGGCGCAGTGCCGCGATATTTTTGACAAAAAGATGCAGGATTACGGCGCGGCGTGGCGGATCATGCGCACAGAGTCGCTCACCGACCAGATTTTCATCAAGGCAAACCGTATCAGAAGTTTGCAGAGAAAGAAGGAACACCTTGTAAATGAAGGTATTGAGCCGGAATTCATCGGCATCATCAACTATTCGGCGATGGCTATAATCCAGCTTCAACTTGGTGTTGTTGAAAAGCCTGATTTAACTTTTGAGAAGGCCTCTGAATTATATAACAATGTTATCGAAGAGGCTTTCAACCTGATGTGTAATAAAAACCACGATTACGACGAGGCTTGGCGTAGCATGAGAATCTCATCGATGACCGATTTGATTCTGATGAAGATATTGAGAGTCAAGGAGATAGAAGATAATAATGGCAAGACTTTGATTTCGGAAGGACTCGACGCGAACTATTACGACATGATTAATTATGCTGTTTTCTGCATGATTTTGATTAACGAAGGAAAGAAATAATGACAGGTTCGGCAAAGAAAACGGTGGTTGCGGTATGCAGGATACTCGTCGGATTGCTGTTTATTTTCAGCAGTTTCACGAAAGGAGTAGATCCGCTTGGCACGAAGTACAAGATGCTTGAATACTTCGCCGCTTACGGTATTGAGTGGATGAACGATGCTGCTTTGGTGCTTGCCGTAGTTATGATTTTGGCGGAGTTTATTGTTGGTATCTGCTTGCTAACCAACGTCTTACCGCGCCTCGCTACGCTCGGCGCGGCCCTCCTCATGTTGTTTTTCACTGCCACAACGTTCTTCGATGCCTTATACAACCTCGTTCCAGATTGCGGTTGTTTCGGAGCGGCAATCAAACTCACCAACTGGCAGACATTTGGAAAAAATATCGTTATCGATGCGGTGCTTTTACCTGTTATTATCAATAATAAGTCGCTGAAAAACAAACGGTTAACGCGTTTGGGAGAATGGACGCTTGCAATCATCTTTATAATTGGCTTCACATGGTTTGAGATTCATAACATCCGCCATCTGCCAGCCATCGACTTCATGGACTGGAAAGTGGGGAAGGACATGAGCCCGAAAGGCTACGATGCAGGCAAGATTTTTGTGACCTACGAGAACAACGAAACCGGTGAGACTCAAGAGTTCGAGTCGCCCAACTACCCGTGGAACGACAGCGTGTGGATGAGCCAGTGGACCTTCGTGTCGCAACGTTCTGAAGGCGGTTCCAACGCTCTCGGATTCGCCATATTGGATTCAGAAGGCGAGGATATGACGCATATTTTGTACGATACGGAAAATTTGTACGTCTTCGTGGCACCGTATCTTGAAGAAATGACCGAAAAAGATTTCGAGAACTGCATTAAGATGACGGAAGTGGCTTATAATCAAGGATTTGAATATATCTGGTTGACGGCTGCATCGCCTGAATATGTTGAGAAACTGAACGATGAGTACTTGATTTTCAACGATGTATATTATGGCGACGAGCTTGAACTGAAGACCATGGTGCGCTCAAATCCTGGTTTGATGCTGATTGATAACGGAGTCATTAAAAATAAGTGGTCGAAAATCGATTTTCCGCTTGTAAAATAATATGTTTACGTACATTGTGAGAAAGATACTCTACGGCATCCTCGTCCTCTGGGGCGTGGCGACGCTGGTATTTTTCCTTTTCACAATCGTTCCCGGCGACCCTGTGCGCATGATGCTCGGTCAGCGTGCCGACGAACAGGACGTGCGGGCTATCCGTCACGAGCTCGGTCTCGACCAAAGCATTGGAAAACAATACGTTGACTATTTGAATGACCTTTCGTTTATCTCGTTTTACAACGAAAATAAAGATTTGTCGAAATACGAGCCGTATGCTCGAATCGCAACTGTCGGCAGCACGAAAATCATCTTCAAAACTCCGTATCTTCGTTATTCGTACCAGAGCAAACGACCAGTAGGGACAATACTTTCCGAAGCTTTTCCAAACACTTTGATACTCGCGTTCGTCTCGATACTCTTTGCCTTCGTGATAGGAGTGCTTTTAGGCGTGCTAACAGCCATCGTAAACAGCAACTTTCTGAATCGTTTGACGTTGTTTATCACCACGATAGGGATGTCGTTGCCTTCGTTTTTCGCTGCAATCCTCATTGCGTGGCTTTTCGGTTTCGTTTTGGAGGCATATACTGGTCTCAGCATGACTGGAAGCCTTTTCTCTGTTGACGATTATGGTAATGGCGCTTATCTCGACTTGAAAAACCTCATTTTACCGGCATTGACGCTCGGTTTGCGTCCTTTGGCTGTTATAACAGAATTAACAAGAACCACCTTGCTCGAGGTGATGTCGATGGATTACATCCGCACAGCTAAGGCCAAAGGTCTGAAGAAATGGCGCGTCATCGGCGTTCATGCCCTCAGAAACGCTATGACGCCAGTGGTTACTGCAGTTTCCGGATGGTTTGCGAGCCTCCTTGCAGGTGCCGTCTTCGTTGAATACGTCTTCGACTGGAAAGGGATCGGCGTTGTTATCGTCGATGCGCTCGACAAATTCGACTTCCCTGTCGTAATGGGCGCAGTATTATTAATAGGAGTGATGCTGATTATCATCAACATAGTTGTTGACATTATTTATGGAATTTTAGATCCGCGTGTAAGGATAAAATAGTATCTTTGCAAAAAATTAATCATTTATTGTAGTTTTTCCATCACTATTGCGTCTAATGTGCAAAAGGTTTTAGACCATGAAGGAGAAAGAATTAGAGTTTAACCGAATCGTGAAGGCTAACAAAGCCGCCATTTTCACCGTGTGCTACCTTTTTTCGAAGGACCAGGACGAGGTGAACGACTTGTTTCAGGAAACACTCATCAACCTGTGGCGCGGATTCGACGGCTTTCAGGGCAAATGCGACGTGAAGACCTGGATTTGGCGCGTAAGCCTGAACACATGCCTCACATTCGAACGTAAAAAGAAACGCCGCGTGGATACGTTGCCGCTGACAATGGACATCAACCTGTTTACCGACACCGACGACGACACCCGGCAAGTGCAGATGCTTTACCGGCGCATCAACAAACTTGGAATGCTCGATAGGGCAATCATCCTGCTTTGGCTGGAGAACATGAGCTACGAGGAAATCGGTGAAATCATAGGCATCTCTACCAAAAACGTCTCCGTAAAACTGGTCAGAATCAAGGAACAACTGAAGAAAATGTCGAACGACTAAAAACGCAAAGCTATGGAAAACAACGAATTAGACGAAATGAGGGCGCAGCTTGCCACCTTAAACGAGAAGCTGGAAAAAGAAAGCATCGTCAGCGATAAGCATATTAGCGAAGCCACTAAGAAACACATTTCGGAAATGCAGCGTAAACTGATCATCAGAATGATAGTTATGGCTGTACTGACACCTTTTATTTATTTGTGGTTATCTCCGTATTTTTTACCTTGGTGCTTGGGTGTTATCTCATTGAATCTCTATATCTATCTGAAAACCAGAAGGTGGAATCTTGAATCGTTGAATGTGGCTGAGAATTCGAAACGAATCCACAAAATGATGAAAGTATATAGGAGAACAAGACGGCTTTTAATGATATTCTTCTGTATGTTTTTGATACTCGTTGGAGTAATAGTCCTAATCGCGACAAAGGCATCAATAGAAGGTGTGTCAAAATTTTCATTTTGCCTTTATATTGATATAATTGTCGTCGGCCTATATTATGTTATAGACAAAATTGCTGTTAGACCCGATGTTGAACTGGTTTTGGAAGGAATTTTGAAAGAGTTGGAAGAATAAATTTCATTTTTTTTGTAATAAACTACCAATTCCGATGTCTAAACGGTTGTAATTTGATCGAATTATGATTGAAAAAGAGAAACAATTTGAGAATTTGGTGAGAGAGCACAAGCGCACGATTTACACTGTTTGCTACATGTTCTCGAAAAACTCCGCCGAGGTCGACGACCTCTTCCAGGAAATCCTCATCAGGCTGTGGAAAGGCTTCGACAGCTTCGAGGAGCGCAGCAGCGCACGTACATGGATCTACCGTGTGGCACTCAACGCCGCTATCAACAACGACAAAAAGGAACGCCACCGAGTGCAAACCGTTCCGCTGACCCTCGACATCGACCCTTACGAGTCTGACGACCCCTCGACGCAACAAATCCGACAGCTCTACGACCGTATCAACCAGCTTGACCTTATCGACCGAAGTCTGATACTTCTGTGGCTCGAAGGCGTCACCTACGAGGAAATCGGGGCAATCATCGGCATCACGCCGAGCAACGTGGGAGTGAGGCTGCTCCGCATCAAAGACAAATTGGTGAAAATGTCAAACAAAAAATGAAAAAGGAGATTTATCATGGAAAACAACAATCTTAACGAACTCGAACAGCTTAAAGCCCAATACGAAACGCTGAAACAGCAGTTCGACCAGCAGGAAATCGTCAACAAACGACTGATGAAGTCAGCAATCCAAACCAACGTCGAATTCTTTGAAAGAAACCGTAAGGTGGCGATGTTTGTCTATCCGATTATTGCGGTGCTGATGTATATTTATTTAGAAGTTATGGGATTTCGCACTTCTGCAATTATCCTGGTCATATTGATGGCGATAGCTACATTTGTTGAACTCTGGCTCACCCGCAACACCCGCCAGCATGTGGTTGACAACTCCGACTTGCTTACGCTTTCCCAAAACATGCAGAAACTGAAGATTGGTTACTCCATCTATATTGTTATCTGGCTGTTTGTATGCTTTGTGCTTGGTGCCGTGATCACATTAAAATATGCGACAAATCAGGGTATTAGTCTTACGTATGCGATGTGGGTACTTGGTTTTATGGGAATGCTTTTGCTGGTTTTCGGCATCGTGGCTTACCGCACATATGTCGGTCATTGCAACAATGTGATCCGACAGATTGATGCCATCGAAGGACGTCCTACAACCAAGCAAAACATGACATTCTGGTACTTCATGGGAGCATTGGCACTGTTGATTGCAGGAGGTTTATTGGTCACTTATCAAATGCTTAAACCAACCGTTTATACGCATCTTGAAAATGATGTTTATACTGAAGGAAAGTTGGAGTTTAGGGCGTTGGATGCTGACTCATTAGTGTTTAATAATGAAGGTAAGCACATTATTCATACTCTGCATGTTGATTATCGCGATCAGGGTGAGTCAACGCCGATCATCGTGCAGTTGACTCCGGAAGCCGGTCAGGAATGGTATCAGTTTACTTCAAAGGCTAAAGGTCATAATATTGGGCTCTTCCTGGACGGCGAGTTGGTTCAGAAATATTACATCCAGAATGCTATCGACAACGGCCATTTCTACCTCAACACCGATCCTGATTGGAGTAAAAAAGAAGTTGAAGAGTTCTGCAAGCGATTGATTAATAATTAAGGGAGATGTTTTAATGACATGAGAACAAGAGTCTGGAAACTGCGTTTCAAAGGCCTCTTTTATCTCATGTCATTAAAACAAATAAAAATTATTATTATTTTTGCAAATCAAATACTTAATTCAATGAAAAATATAATATTATCACTTTTAATTACTATTATTTGTTTTTCGTGTTCTGGACAGAATGGAATTTCGAAAGAAGAGAAAGCTCAGATTCAGGAAGTTATTGAAAATCATGACAAAACCCTGATTTACATCTGGAGCGAAAGTTGTGGAGCTAGCAAAAACATGTTCAAAACAAACATCAAGCCTTATCTTGAAGGTCTTGAGAAAAACAATGTCGGCATTGTCATTATTTATTATGGAAAAGAGGAGGATGTTGCCAATTTAAAATCAGATAACCGACTGATAATCAGCAGTGATTTACCAACTCCATTTAGTAAAATGAATGCCAACAAAACCATGAAAAAACTACTGAAAAGCTACAAAAAGTTCAACGGATTCCCGATTCCGCTTCTTGTCGATAAAAACGGTGTCGTATTAAACCGCGACGAAAAGAACAATTATTACGACTATTGGGAGATATTCCAAGCAGCGAAATGATAGTTTTAAGGATGTGCAAAAAATCAGGCCTTGCGGTATGCGGAGCATATCCAGACTGATTTTTGCATATCCTTAAAACGTTAGCATTTTTCCTAATCTTTTAGGGTTTTAGGAATTGACATGAATGATTTATTATTGTAATTTTGCGCCGTAAAACTTCATTCTATGAAAAAACTCTCATTCCTATATGCTCTATTAGTCATATCGGTCCTATTCGTCCTATCACCAGTTACAGCATCCGCTCAAAACGATAAGGCCTTGAATGTCAATGTTATAGTCTCCGATACCACAGGCAAAGTCCTCAAAGACGTCGCGATTTATAACTCCAAACAAAACCTTATTGGAATAACCAACAATTTCGGAACTACAACAATAACAGCGCGTTTAGGTGACGCAGTGATGTTTTCTCACATTAGCTACGAGCAGAAAACAATGAAGGTCTCCGATGAGAATATGCTTGTTGTTTTAAATGCGAAAACCAATATTCTCCCTGAAGCCGAAATCGTTGAAAACGCACCGCATCTGGCTTACAAAAACAAGGAAGTCTGGATTGTTGACTACATTGTCGGCTGGGAAGGTATCACCGCAATCACCACAACAGGAAAGACTTCGCATCTTTTGCATCTTGGTTTTGAGCAAGACACTTTGTCAATCAGGCAGATTGACACGAAATACGAGAATCTTTTCCGCGATGTGTTTGGAAACATTCACCTTTTAGGTCCGGATTCAACTTATCAGATTTATTCCGACGGCGAGAAAATGCATCTCTTGTATGGCGTTTTGCGTGAGAAATTTGATAAGACTTTTGCACCAATTGCTGCGCTAACCGACAGTATTCTCGTGACAAAACAAGCGTTTTACTACGGACAGGAATGGGCGTTTTTCAAAGTGAATCGTAACACAATGAAAAAAGATTTTTTATGCGACATTTACGGCACGTCGCTTGAGATGGCAAAAAATTGGGATATCGATAACAGGAGGTCGGGTTCTGCGCAAAATTCGATGTTCTACAACCCTGTCCCAAAGCCGGAAGAACAACAAAATATGGAAGAAAATCTACTAAAAAAACTAATGTTGCAGGAAATTTATGTGCCGGTGTTGAATGTCGATAACTCAATCTATATCTTTGATTTTCAAAAGGATGCTATATACATATACAATAATCTCGGCAATTATCTCGATAGGACGGAGATTGCCTTTCACAGAGGATTCCGCAATTCGATAAATAAAAATTGGGATAATCATATTATTTATGATGATGCCACCAACGAATGTTATGCTCAGTTTACCAAAGACGGAATTGTGACTTTGAAAAAGATCAATCTGAAAACTGGCAATATCGATGCTTCATATACCCTTGATTCTCATGTCTTTCCAGAGAGTATTCAAGTCTACAACGGCACAGTTTATTATAAATTCATCGATGTGCGCCAAGTCAACGGTCGCGACTGCCGAAGTTTGTATAAAATGCAATTGAAATAACAGTTTTAAGGATATGCAAAAAAATCAGGCCTTGCGGTATGCGGAGCATATCCAGACTGATTTTTGCATATCCTTAAAACGTTAGCATTTTACCTCAACATTTTAGGGTTTTAGGTATTGACAAGACTGCGTTATGCAATTATTTTTGCAACATGAAAATCAAATTTACTATCGTCTTTGTGCTGATGCTGTGCGGCTTAACAATGTCCGCGCAGCATGATACCTGCGTGAAGAGTATTGTCCTCGACCCTGCTATGATTACTGCTGATAAGGTGAAGGAATACCGCGATTATAAATATGTGATGATTGATTTTGAGATTGCCGACGATAAGTTTTTCATTCTTCAAAGAAAAGAAAACTCGTTGAAAAACTTTAAAATACTGGTCACTAACATGGTTTTTGACCCCGTCGATACCATAAATCTTCCTAAAAATATCAAACCGACAAGTTTGGAATTCGATATTGCAGATAATGTCCAGATTGTGACGCAAGACTCTATTTATCAAATAGTTAATATTGAAAATAAGCATTATTATACATTCCCTGTGGAGAAAAACCACTATCGAGAAGTAATGAGCCGATGCCTTTTCATGACTGATAGATACATTTATTTCTGCGACACCCGTGCCGAAGGCTATCTGCTCAATTTTTATAGGATCAGTCCGCAGAAAAAGGAGCGGGAACTGCTGTTTTGCAATAATGACTTGCAAAAATACAGCGAAATACCACAAGAAGTGCAATGGCATGTGGCTCAATCTTCACGATTGGGCGGATTGTGGTTCGGCCCGAATGACGATGACTGGCGGTCATTCCTGAAAAACATTTGGATGCGACCGGAACAGGCTTATCTTGGGCATTCGCACGATACCTTGTATTATTTCGACCATCAAAACCGAAAAATCATTACGTATGATGAGGATTTGAACCTGCTTCATGGTTGCGATATCGTTTATCCCGAAAAAGAAACTTTTTGGCGTCACAGTATCTATCAAGACCGCGCTTTGGGCAAGTTTTACACCATCTTTGGATCAACTTTGAACGAAATCGATGTGAAAACGGGCAAAACTATCCCTCGCGCCAGCGCTAATCAATATCTGAGCCATAAAATGATAATATATCAAGGTAATCTCTATTCTCTGAAAAGGAAGAAAGACTCAGGAAATATTGAGGTTTCCTACATCGAAAAGACAAAACTTAATTAAAACTTAATCCTATGAAAATCAGGCAGATACTGCATTATTTCTTATTAGTAATATTACTGCTATGGTCGCTTTGCACTACTGCTCAAAACACTGTCATCAACGGCGTTTGTCTCGATAATCGCAACAAGCCTATTAAAGATGTCGGAATCTATTCCATCGACTCCACAATCCTTGCCGTTACCAATAAAGACGGACAGTTTGCGCTGAAATATTCAAAGCCAGGCGACACTATTTACGCGAGCCACGTGACATTTGAAAATGTTGTTTATATTATTGACAGTCTTGATGTTAACAAGAGGATAGTGCTGAAGATGAAACCGACCAGCCTGCAGCTGCCTGAAGTTGAGATTGTCGACAACGCGCCTCATGTGGCTTACAACAATAAGGTGGTCAGCGTTAAGGATTTCGAAATCAATGAGAAAGGCATATATCTTCTCGCTGAACGCCGTCGCAACAACGCTATTCTGCACCTGAATTTTGCATGCGATACACTAACTGAATTTAAGATAAGTCCCGATTATTATAATATTTTCAAGGATGTATACGGCGAGATGCATATCGTTTCCGATAAGGATGTCTGGCAAATCGGACATAAGACGTTGAGAGACAAGGTTTTCGATATGGAGTTGCTGTATAATTATCCGCTTGCTGAGTTTATTTCGGTGTTCGGAAATATTGCATGCGTTACCGACAGCGTCCTTGTGGTTGGTAAATATTTCTACTTTAATCAGGAGATTTACTACTATTATTACGAGATTGATGGCGACCAACAGTCTCATGAGTTTCATCATTGCGTGAACGTGGAGGGACGTGATTTTATCTATTTTTCCCTTAAGAATAAATGGGGACTTCCGGAACGAAGTGGCAATATGTTTCTGAAGCCTACCTACGACCCGATTTTCGCTTACGATAACAAACTTTATCTTTTTGCTTTTGATGAAGATAAAATATTCGTTTACAATAACTTAGGTGAGATAATTCATGAGTATCCTCTTACTTTGCACAAATATATGCATTGGAGCGGAAAGATGAAACTGATCAAAAAATGGGGCAAAAAAGTGATTATGGATGATGCAACCGGCAAGTTTTACACCATTTTTGTCGACAACGGCGTCACGACCATCAAACGAATCAACATCGAGACCGGCACTGCTGAGACAGTTTACACAATCAGCGGCTTTGCCTTCATCGAAAACCTCAGGATTTACGATGGAAAAGCATATTTCCTTTATAAAAACGACAATACTCGAAACAGCCGATTATATGAGGTTTCAATAGAGTAGCTCATTCATCCAGTTTTTAGATTATGCAAAAAATCAGGCTTTGTGGTATGCGAAGCAATTAATACAGACTGATTCTTGCTAATTCTAAAAACAAATAATATCTGCGAGATCCGTTCGCTTCAGCGAACTAAATCCTTGTGGAAGAAAAATTTCTGCGTTTTCTGCGAAATCTGCGAGAGATTTTTCTTATCTTTGCATTTTAATCGAAAAGTTAAAATCATCATATCATGAAAAGAAATAAAATCGTTGCCGGCAACTGGAAAATGAACCTCGATTTCGAGGAAGCCCAAACCCTTATTGAAGACCTCGAAAACCTCCTTGACGAGAAACAACCGTCATGCGAGGTGATAATATGCCCTCCGTTCCCATACCTCGAACTCGCTACCGACGAGGCTTCGGAGCACGAGCTGTTTGAAGTGGGTGCACAAAACGTAGCCGCTTGGGAATCAGGAGCTTACACTGGTGAGGTCTCTGCCAAGATGCTCGATTCAATCGGTGTGAGCTGCTGCATTATCGGTCACAGCGAGCGCCGGAAATATTTTGGTGAGGACAACAAAACTCTTGCCGCAAAGGTCAACCTGGCTCTGCAATATGAAATCGTCCCGATTTTCTGCGTGGGCGAGGTACTTGAAGAGCGTGAAGCCAACAAACATTTCGACGTGATCCGCAAACAAGTGGAGGATGGGCTGTTCCATCTCGACATCGCTGATATTGAGAACGTTATCATCGCCTACGAACCTGTGTGGGCTATCGGAACAGGCAAGACCGCAACACCGGCTCAGGCTCAAGAAGTTCACGCTTTCATCCGCAAACTCGTGAAAGAGAAATATGGCGACGACATCGCAAGCCAGATTCATATCCTCTATGGCGGTAGCTGCAACGCCAAGAACGCCTCCGAACTCTTTGCCCAGCCTGACGTCGACGGCGGCTTGATCGGCGGCGCATCGCTCAAAGCTGAAGATTTTGTGAGTATCTGTGAACAGGCTTCTAAGTAATTGACAATGAATTACATAGCATATACTTTTTCGAACCCCAAGAACGAGGCTCTGAAAGACATGTTCACCGAGTTGCTCGGCAACATCGGCTTCGACAGTTTCATGGACGTTGACGATGGTTTCACCGCCTATTGTGCTGAAAACGCTTTTAAAAAGGAAGCTCTCGATCAACTATTAAATCTCGAGCAACTTTCTGACGTTCAAATACTTAAAAAGGGACTCATTCCCGATCAGGACTGGAATGCCACTTGGGAATCGTCGTATGAGCCAGTCATTATTGACGAGACTTGTCGCATCCGCGCACCATTCCACGAAGCCGACAGCAGCTATAAATACGACCTCTGCATCGAGCCGAAGATGTCGTTCGGCACCGCGCATCATGAGACGACGGCGCAAATCATAAAGCTCATGCTTACCGAGGATTTCAAAGGCAAAGACGTGCTCGACATGGGCTCGGGAACCGGCGTCTTGGCTATACTGGCAAAGAAACTCGGCTCGGCAAAGACTGTCGCCATCGACAACGACGAATGGGCTTACCGCAACGCTCTCGACAATGTGAAACTCAACGATGAGAACGAAATAATTGTTGAACTTGGCGATGCCAACTCGTTGAACAACAGGCAGTTTGATATTATAATCGCAAACATTAACCGCAACATTCTTCTGCGCGACATGCACGAATATGTGAAATGTCTGAAACGTGGTGGCAAAATATTCTTCAGCGGTTTCTACGAGGCTGACTTACAATTGATTAGAAACGAAGCTGAGCGTCTCGGTCTTTCTTACCTGAATCACATCAAGAAAAACGAGTGGACGGCGGCGGTTTTCATCAAAAAATAAAAAAAAATTAAAAAATAGTCTGCAATTCAAGAAAAAGTTGTAATTTAGCAGTTTGAAAAAATATAGTGAGTTATGAAGTTTATTCTTTCGAGTTTAAAGCTTTTAAAAGCAATCCAGGCACTCAGTGGTGTCATCAATTCAAGCAACACATTGCCGATTTTGGATGATTTTCTCTTCGATATCAACGAGGACGAGCTCAAAATCACGGCATCTGACCTTGAGACAACGATGACTGTCTCCATTAAGCCTGACATGGTGGAAGGCAAGGGACAGGTTACCATTCCGGCACGTCTGCTTATCGACGTGATGAAGAATTTCCCAGACATCCCGGTGTCATTTAATATCGACGAAGCAACTCTCGCTATCGAAATCACGACAGGCGAGGGACGTTATAAAATGGTCGGTCATAAGAGCGACGAATTCCCGCAAGTGCCAGTAATCGCTGAGCCTTCAGTGTGGGATATCCCAGCCGACGTGCTCGCTTGCGGCTTCGAGAAGACAATCTTCGCGACAGGCAACGACGAGATTCGTCCAATCATGACAGGCGTGTTCATGGCTATGAGCGACACATGCCTCACTTTCGTGGCAACCGACGCTCACAAGCTCGTGCGCTACAGAAGAATGGACGTGAAGTCGGATGCGGCAGCATCGTTCATCGTGCCTAAGAAGCCTATCAACCAGCTGAAGAACATCCTCGCTGGTCGTGCTGATGAACCAGTGCATGTTGAGTTCAACAACACCAACGCATCGTTCACATTTGGCGAGTATAAGCTGATTTGCCGCCTCATCGAAGGTCGTTATCCTAACTATGAGGCTGTCATCCCGACAACAAATCCTAACAAGCTTATCGTTGACCGTCAATTGCTTAACGCTGCTATCAAGCGTGTGGCAATCTTCTCAAGCAAGGCAACACACCAGATTCGTTTCAAGATTAACGGTCAGGAACTTGTTTTGACAGCCGAAGACCTCGACTACTCGAATGAAGCCAAGGAACGCCTCACTTGCAACTACACAGGCGAAGATATGGAAATAGGCTTCAGCTCGAAGTTTTTCCAGGAGATGCTCGCAAACCTCAGCCAGACTGAGATTCAGCTCGAGATGTCGGCACCAAACCGCGCCGGAATCATCACCCCGGTCGACAACCAAAACGCCGACGAGGACATACTGATGCTTCTGATGCCAGTGATGTTAAATTAAAAAAAAGACCGAGCAACGCTCGGTCTTTTTTTTATTTAGGCATCTGAGCCCCGTATCCATTCACAGCCCCAAACAATTTCAATGCATCCTCAAACGGATATCTGTTTGCGAACATTGAAGCTGATGAATTAAGTGTTCCTTGTTTGTTCAAGCCCAAAGCGGCACGAAGCTTATTGTCTGCGGAACTTGGTTGGTAGTCCGCGCTTTCTTTGTAGGTTGCGTTAGCGAATCCCTTAAGATATGCCTCATTGATTTTTCCGTTGAAAATTTTCGGATCTGACATTCCAACACAGCCGTCAATTTCTGTGAGAGGCTCAGCGTCTTCAAACTGGTCAACATTGATCATCAGGAACTTACCACCACCGGCGAGTGCAGCGTCAGCGCGTCTGTTCAAGAAGAACATATTGTTTGTAGTTTCTGCAATCTTTTGTGCTTCCTTGTCTTTATAATCCAAACGGCATCTGTCAAGACCGGCGTAAATGCTGCAGCCTATGATGCAGTGGTCAACATAGCTGTGAGTGCCATTGTTGTAACGGAATCCGTAGCCCATGTCGTCGTAATCTTTCAAACGTGACCATGTGAAGAGCACAGTGTTGTTTGTGAAATGCACTGTTTGGTACTTCTGACCATTGCTTCCCATCACATCACAGGCAATCATGCGGCAGTTCACGAAGATGCAGTTGTCAATGGTGACTTCACCTTGGAACATACCGCCGACTCCATAGTTAGGAGCGTTTACGAAAGCGCAGTTGTGAATGGTGATAGTTTTGCAGTTCGGATTGTCAAGATACAACTCTCTCGTCTCTGTTGTCAAAACACCAGTCAGTTCAAGGTTAGGGCCACCTATACCAGCAGAACCGATTGGGTTCATCATTGGTGATTCAACACCTTTAGGTTTGCCTTCGCCTCGAGCATTGTATGAAATCGAATTGCCGCGGTCGAACAAAAGGCCGTCAATTACGATTTCGCCGTTAGGATTGTTGACCTTGATAATCATCGTTCCGCCACCTTTCGCGGTGCCGTTCGACTCTGCCGTCGGCTGAACCATGGTTCTGTATTTCAAGATGTCGCGTGTCGAGAAGTCGGTGTTGTAACCGCCGTAAATCTTAACGCATTTTGTAACGTTGATGTTACCGCAATCCAAAGTTCCGAAATAGTTACCTTCTGCAACATAGATTGTTGATCCTTCCGGAACCGCATCAATGGCCTTCTGTATGGTTTTGTAAGGTTTCTCCTTGCTGCCGTCGCCACGTGTGCTTCCGGTAGTCTTGGAAACATAATACTCCTGTGCGCTGATGCTCATCGCAAATAGCATCGCCATCGCTAACATTAAGAATCTTTTCATGTTATTTAATTGTTAATATTTTTTAATTGTAGTTGTAGAGACGTTTCGAAACGTCTCTACAACTGATTAACTGACTAACTGTTAAAGCTGTGGTCCAGCTTTAACCAGCGCCTTACCAGCCTCATTTGTCGTGAACTTGGCGAAATTCTTGATGAATCTGCCTGACAAATCTTCAGCTTTCTTGTTCCAATCCTCAACATTTGCGTAGGTGTCGCGTGGGTCGAGAATCTTAGGATCAACGCCTGGCAATGCTGTAGGAACCTCGAAGTCGAAATATGGAATCTTCTTGGTTGGAGCCTTCTCGATTGAACCGTCGAGGATGGCGTCGATGATACCACGTGTGTCGCGAATCGAGATACGCTTACCAGTGCCGTTCCAGCCAGTGTTTACTAAGTATGCTTTTGCATTACTCTGTTCCATGCGTTTTACAAGTTCTTCAGCATATTTTGTCGGATGCAGCTCGAGGAATGCCTGTCCGAAGCATGCGCTGAATGTCGGGGTAGGCTCGGTGATACCGCGCTCTGTACCTGCCAATTTTGCAGTGAAACCGCTCAAGAAGTAGTATTTGCACTGATCTGGAGTCAAGATTGAGACTGGAGGCAACACGCCGAATGCGTCAGCTGAAAGGAAGATCACGTTCTTTGCAGCAGGACCTGATGAAACTGGGCGCACGTTCTTCACGATTTTCTCGATGTGCTCGATAGGATAGGAGACACGTGTGTTTTCAGTAACACTCTTGTCTTTGAAGTCAATCTTGCCCTTCGCGTCAACGGTAACGTTTTCAAGCAATGCGTTGTGTTTGATGGCGTTGTAGATATCCGGCTCGCTCTCTTTGTCGAGGTTGATGACCTTTGCATAGCAGCCGCCTTCGAAGTTGAACACGCCTTCGTCGTCCCAGCCGTGCTCGTCGTCACCGATGAGGAGACGTTTCGGGTCGGTCGAAAGGGTGGTCTTGCCTGTTCCTGACAAACCGAAGAAGATAGCGGTGTTTTCGCCCTTCATGTCAGTATTTGCTGAACAGTGCATTGATGCGATGCCCTTTAATGGGAGGTAGTAGTTCATCATCGAGAACATACCTTTCTTCATCTCGCCGCCGTACCAGGTGTTCAAAATAACCTGCTCGCGTGATGTCACGTTGAATGCCACGCAGGTGTCGCTGTTCAAACCTAACTCCTTGTAGTTCTCGACTTTAGCCTTTGAAGCTGTGTAAACTGTGAAGTTCGGTTTGAACTCCTTCAGCTCTTCTTCAGTCGGCTTGATGAACATGTTAAGCACGAAATGTGCCTGCCAAGCGACCTCCATGATGAAACGCACAGCCATGCGGGTGTCTTTGTTAGCGCCGCAGAAAGCGTCAACAACGTAAAGGTTCTTGCCTGAAAGCTGTTTCTTTGCGAGAGCCTTCACTTCTTCCCACACTTTCTCGCTCATTTCGTGGTTGTCGTTAGGATAAACAGGGGTGTTCCACCACACGGTGTCCTTCGAGTTCTTGTCCATGACAATGTATTTGTCCTTAGGCGAACGGCCAGTGTAGATACCGGTCATCACGTTGACAGCCTTGAGTTCGGTCTCAACGCCTTTTTCAAAACCTGTCAAAGCCGGATTCATCTCGTCTTTATACAACTCTTCGTATGAAGGATTATAATAAATTTCCTTGACATCCTTGATGCCGTAAGAGGTCAAAGCCTCTCTTAATTCGTTGATGTTTTTAGCCATATCTTTTAAATTGATGAATTTTCCTAAATATTCTGCAAAGTTCCAAATAAAATTTGAATAAAACAACAATTTTGAAAAAAAATGTGTAATTTTACGGCTCAAAACTTTAGTCATGACTTATTTTTTATTCTATTTCATATTATACCCGCTGTCGATTCTGCCTTTGGCACTCCTTTATATAATATGTTTCCCGTTTTACCTGATAATGGCATTTATAATAAGGTATAGGAAAAGGATTGTCGATGATAATTTTTCAAAATCTTTCCCGGAATGGAGCAAATGGCAGATATGGAAAGCTCGTCAGCGTTATTATCTTCATTTCGGACAGCTTGCAGCCGAGATGCTTAAGATGTTGACAATGAGTCGTAAAAATGTACTACGTCGTTATCGTTGCTCAAATCCTGAAGTGGTTAATAAGTATTTTGACCAAGGCAAGAGTGTCGTCCTGATGTCGAGCCATCACAACAATTGGGAATGGATGGTTTTGAGTGTCGATATGCAGTTCAAGCACCACGGAATAGGGGTGGGGGCGCATAATACAAACAAGGTTTTCGAGAAGCTAATCAACAGAGCCAGAACACGTTACGGCGACCAAGTCGTTTTCCATGATAACGTTCGCGATGTGATGGCATATCATGAGGAAAATCACATTCCGGCAGTATATATGATTCTCTGTGACCAGAGTCCTGGTTGCGTGGCTCATAGCTACATCACTGAGTTTTTCCATCGCAAGACCGGTTTCATACGTGGCGCTGAAGGTTTTGCTAGAAAATACGACCTCCCAGTGTTGTATTACGAGGTTGTGAAAGAGCGCATCGGAAAATATCGTCTCGATGTTCATGAAATCTGCGAACATCCAAACGAACTCCCCGAAGGCGCCATTATGCAGAAATACGTGGAATTACTGGAGCAGACGATTAAAAACCATCCATACTACTGGCTGTGGTCACATAGAAGGTGGAAACATAAGTGTGATTAAAATAAAAGGGCGCCGCGACGCGGCGCCCTTTTTGTTTTATTTGCGATCAGCCTTAATCGCAGCCTGTGCCGCAGCCAGTCTTGCAACCGGCACGCGGAATGGTGAGCATGAAACGTAGTTCAAACCTGCTCCGTAGAAGAACTCTACTGATGCCGGGTCACCACCGTGCTCGCCGCAAACGCCGCATTTCAGGTTGTTTCTAGTCGAACGTCCGCGTTCAACACCGAGTTTAACCAGCTGTCCAACGCCTTCCTGATCCAAAGTGTTGAATGGATCGGCAGGGATGATCTTCTGGTCGATGTAACTGTGAACGATAGCGTTGACGTCGTCACGTGAGAAACCGAATGTCATCTGGGTCAGGTCGTTGGTGCCGAATGAGAAGAACTGGGCTACACTTGCAATCTTGTCAGCGACTAATGTTGCGCGTGGAATCTCAATCATTGTGCCGTACATGTATTCGATTGTCAGACCGTATTGTTTCTCAACCTCAGCCTTGACGCGTTCTGCGATAGCTTTCTGGTTCTCAAGCTCTTTCACGTTGATTGTCAAAGGAACCATGATCTCGAGATGCGGATGGTTGCCTTCTTTCATCAACTGTGCTGTAGCCTCAAACAAAGCACGGAACTGTGTCTCTGAAATCTCCGGATACACGATGCCTAAACGAACGCCACGGAGACCCATCATTGGGTTGACCTCGTGCAATGCGTCGATACGTTTTTGGAGTTCCTTGAGGTCCATGCCACGTTCTTTGGCGAGTTCCTGCTGTTTCTCAGGTGTATGAGGGACGAACTCGTGGAGAGGTGGGTCCATCAAACGGAATGTCACAGGTTTGCCATCCAAAACCTTCAAAGTTGCCTTTGCCGATTCGCGGATGTAAGGCTCGAGTTCAGCCAAAGCCACAACGCGTTCTTCTGTTGAGTTGGCGAGAATCATGTTACGGAGTTTTGCAAGAGGTTTCTCGCTGTTCTTGCCGTAGAACATGTGCTCGATACGGAACAAGCCGATACCTTCAGCGCCGAAGCTCACAGCTTTCTGTGCGTCATCCGGGTTATCTGCGTTTGTGCGGACACCCATCTTGCGATATTTGTCAACCAAGCGCATGAATTCCTGGAAACGTGGGTTTTCTGTAGCGTCGATGGTCTTCACTGTGCCGTCATACACATAACCCTTTGTTCCGTTCAATGAAATCATGTCGCCTTCTTTGTATGTCTTGTCACCGATTTTCACAGTGCCTTCTTTCTCGTTGATGTGGACAGCCTCGCAACCTACGATGCAGCATTTGCCCCAGCCACGTGCAACCAAAGCTGCGTGTGAGGTCATACCGCCACGCTGTGTGAGGATACCGTCAGCAGCGCGCATACCTTCAACGTCCTCAGGGTTGGTCTCTTCACGGACGAGGATGTTGGCTTCCTTGTTCTTGCGGAATGCCATTGCTTTCTCGCTGCTCAATGCGATTCTACCGACCGCGCCGCCAGGACCTGCAGGAAGACCGTGAGCCAAAACGCTCTTGTTCTTCTCGTCTTTCATGTCGAGGATAGGGTGGAGGAGTTCGTCAATCTGGTTGACACCAAGTCTCATGACTGCTGTAGCCTCGTCGATTCTGCCTTCGTGAAGCATGTCGAGAGCCATATTGACTGCTGCAACGCCTGTACGTTTACCGACGCGGCACTGCAACATATATAATTTACCGTCCTGGATTGTGAACTCTATATCGAGCATGTCTTTGTAGAAGTCTTCCAAAGTGGCGCGAACGTCGCACAACTCTTTGTAAGTCTGAGGCATAAGCTCTTCCATTGAAGGCATGTTCTTGTTTTTCTCATTCTTTGTGTCGTTGTTCAATGGGTTAGGTGTGCGGATACCTGCCACGACGTCTTCGCCCTGAGCGTTGATCAGCCACTCGCCGTAGAATTTGTTGTCACCTGTAGCTGGGTCACGTGTGAAAGCTACACCAGTTGCTGAGTTTTCACCCATGTTGCCGAACACCATCGTCTGCACGTTGACGGCTGTTCCCCAATCCTCAGGAATACCTTCGATTCTTCTGTATGACACAGCTTTCTTGCCATTCCAGCTCTTGAACACGGCTCTGATACCGCCTTCAAGCTGAAGTTTTGCGTCATCCGGGAATTCTGTGCCGAGAACTCTTTTGATGGTGGCTTTGAATTCTTCTGCCAAAGCCTTGAGTTCGTCTGCTGTGATTTCTGTATCTGATTTATAACCTTTCTTTGCCTTGAATTCATCGAGCATATCATCCAAAATCTTACGGATGCCTTTGCCTTCTGCCGGTTCTTTGTCCTCAGCCTTCTCCATAACGACGTCTGCGTACATCATTATAAGACGACGGTATGAGTCGTAAACGAAGCGTGGGTTGTTGGTTTTCTTAATCAAACCAGGGATTGTCTTTGAGCAGAGACCGATGTTCAAAACGGTGTCCATCATACCTGGCATTGACTGGCGCGCGCCTGAACGGCATGACACCAAGAGAGGATTCTCAGCATCGCCATATTTCATGCCCATGATGTTCTCCATATTCTTGATTCCTGCGTGAACCTCATCCATCAAACCTGCTGGAAGCTGGCAGTTGTTTGCGTAATACGCTGTGCAGCATTCAGTTGTGATTGTGAGACCTGCTGGAACCGGTAAACCTAACAGACACATTTCTGCTAAGTTTGCACCTTTTCCGCCCAACAAATTCTTCATTGTTGAGTTACCCTCGGCTGTACGGTTGCCGAAAAGATAAACGTACTTGGTTTTTCCCATTTTTCTAAAATTATTTGTTGTTCTACTATATGATTTTCAATTTTCGAAGCTACTTCGCCCGTTTTTTTGAAAAGCGCAAAATTAGTAAAAATTTGTTAATTTTTATAAAAATTTTAACATTTTTTTGTACTTTTGTAAAAAAAAGATACAACGATAATACAATAAGAAGAATATGAGTAACAATACTGATAATCAATCAAATAAAAGTTTCGGCTGTTTGCCGAGTCTTCTCGGCTTTTTCGTCGGCTTCTGGGCACTAGGTCCTGTCGGCGCTATTTTGGGCGTAGCTCTTGGCTCATATCTGGGTGGCGGTTATTCAAAAAAAGATACTGAATTTCTTGGACATACACCAAAACAAAGGGATTTTTCGTCAAGTTTGCTCGTTTTGTCAGCAGCAGTTATGAAGGCTGACGGTAACGTTAAAAAATCTGAACTCGATTACGTGAAGCATTTCTTCCTATCAAATTTCGGACAGGAACAGGCTGAGAAATATATCCTGACTTTGCGTGAAATCCTCAAGCAGGACATCCAAATCGGCGATGTTAGCCAGCAAATCGGCCGCTACATGGATTATTCATCTAAGCTTCAGTTGCTGCATTATCTTTTCGGTATTGCCAACGCTGACGGTCAGGTACATGAGCTTGAGTTAGATGTTATCGAGTCCATATCGCATTATATGGGTGTATATTCGTCTGATTATGAATCAGTTAAGGCAATGTTTGTCAAGCAGGTTGACGATGCTTACACCATCCTTGGCGTCGATCCGTCAGCCACAGATGACGAGGTGAAAAAAGCTTATCGCGAGATGGCGAAGAAAAACCATCCTGATAAGGTGTCTTACCTAGGCGAAGATGTTCGTAAAGCGGCGGAAAAGAAATTCCAGGAAATCAACGACGCTTACGATCGTATCAAGAAACAGCGTGGAATGGTGTAATTATTGGTACAAACGCCATTTTACCCCAAAGATGAACTTCGAATCCCTCATCGGATAATGAGGCGTTGTGAAATACCTATTGTCCTTGCTTAAACTGTAAATATTCGTGTATCCAACGAATAGATTCGCGCGTTTAACTTTGAATGTGAGATAGAAATCCAAGAACGGATAATTCCCGATCTTAACGTCATCCTGCAAATAATATGTCCTTAATGCCGGCATATATGCGTCAGCGTAATACTCTGTAAAATAATTGATTACAAATGCCGGCTGCATCATCGACACGCCTCTTACCAAAGTGATATTCCATCCGAATTTGATCTTCCCATAAAACAATGGAAGATGTATGACATTTTCATTATCAGCCACTTGCATTGATGCAACGCAAGCAATTTCAAAATATCTGAGTTTGATGTCAAATTTTGCAAATGCTGATGTGATGTTGAGTGTTCCTGTATATTGCACAGGCTTGGCGTTCTTACCGAAATAAATGTAATGATCAATGGTTGTTTGCTTTAAACCTATTGATAACCAACGGATTTCATATGCGCCATGTAGTCTTAAATATGTCGCTGGACTAAAATCGTTGTGCCATCTGAAATTGTTTGAATAATAAGTCTCCTCAAACCAATCCGCTGATTTTCTGGAAAGATTGACATCAAAAACCAAGGCTCCGAAATTTTTCTTATATGTGCCTAAAAATTGTTTCCATTGACCGTCCAACAGGAAATCCCCTTCATGATAACCGCCGAAAATAAGTTCGCCTTTACCAGTAATTCTTGTAGATTTGAAAAGATTTACAATGATGCCTGCTTTCGCCCGGACATTCTGATAATCAACTTGTCCAAACTGTTCTCCTGTCGTAATTTCTGTATAACCGTTATGATGTGTGTAGTTGTGCTCGGCTCCGAATGTCAAGTAAAATGGTATGTCATTTTTATATTTACCGTAACTCAATGAATTCCAACTAATTCCATTTTTTATTGTATAGAATGTCAGACTATCAAATGTGTTGTCGGTATCTAAAACCTGATCATAACCGCTGTAAAAGTCAGATGTCGGATCCTCGTCCTTATAAACATATCTATTCCTTTGATAATCAAATGAGTAACTAATTCTGCCTAGCCCGATTTTCTTTTCATTATTAACGTTAGGATTGCTTAATATAAAGTAATTATTTATTCCAAAACCGGATATTTTTATTAAGTTGCTGGCTTTCATCAGATTAACAGGGATAACGGACTTGTCTTCTTCAATCAAATCGACAAAAATTGAATCATGTGTGACGCCGCCGTTTTCATATACGTCAATTTTATTGGTAAAATAGTAACCATTCACGCCATAACGCTCATTTTTTGTATTCCAGCGGAAATTGCCAATAAAATATAGGTTTTGCGCATAGCTTCTCTGATAAACTGATGGTGCGTAGTCTATATTAAAATTAAGTGTAACATAAAATCTTGGTAAAAATTCTCTACAGAAAATTACATTGAGATGTTGCTCTTTTTTGCTTCCCATCATGTAACTTATTTCTGTAAATGGCTGATAAATAATAGGGTAGATGATGTTATTCTTTGTAATGATAAATCTGCCGTATGCATCCTGATTATGGTTAAAACCAACAGCTGTAGGGAAGGAGAACTCCATATTTTTATGGGCATGTCCCGAATTGCTCAGTTCCTGATAATACTCAAAAAGAGGGTTCGACGGATCATAGAACGTAGATGAAAGGGTAGTGGTATCCCAAACTTTTATATCTCCAAGTTGTTGATTGTCAAGGTTTTCGTAAAAATATCTGACTAAAGTTGAATCGACTGAAATCGAATCGTTTGAATGTAAAAGGGTAGTGCTCGCCATTAAAAAATTGGAGGTGGCGACACCTATTAATAATATTATAACTCTTAAAAATTTCACAATGCAAAGATATGAAAAAAAGAACTGCATAGCAGTTCTAAATTAATAAAAAAAGTAGAGACGTTTCATGAAACGTCTCTACTATGGGGGTGGCGACGACCTACTTTCCCACAAGCTAATGCAGTATCATCGGCGCGACGGGGCTTAACTTCTCTGTTCGGAATGGGAAGAG
>Ga0265301_10000540_pt1 | contig 54042 bp, 49 predicted proteins | sample AusTroGonzalo_MG_2_FD_193488 | JGI IMG/M metagenome (GOLD analysis project Ga0265301, IMG submission 193488) | Bovine rumen microbial communities from tropical cattle in Woodstock, Queensland, Australia - Gonzalo_04 | ecosystem: Host-associated > Mammals > Digestive system > Stomach > Rumen ... | reverse complement strand
CGGTGGGTTCATATATTATGCATTCCCCGTCATCATCATAATCCACGCATGTCACCTGCGACGAAATCGTGTCAGACAACATAAACGGCGAATGAGTGGAAATGATGAGTTGTAACTGAAGGCCTGGATTACGGCGTTCCAATATTTTGACTGTCCTATAGATGAATTCTCTGCAATATTCAGGATGCATATAAGTTTCCGGCTCGTCCATCAGCACAATCAAATGTATCTCCTTTATTTCTTCAGGTTTTCCATCCTTATAGCCCTTGGCCAGCTTGGTTTCTATGGCCTCTTCCAATGCGCCCCATATTTTCGCAAACTGATACTCTCCAGAACTCAGATAGGTTAACGTATAGGGCAAGTATTCTTTGGGGAAAATCTCATACTGATCCCGATGGTACTGCCCCATGCTCTCAAACAAGTCGCGAAAGCGTTTTTCGTTTTCATCGATTTCCACTAAGGGATAGATAAATTGGTCAGGGGTGAAATAATTGTCCTCAAACTGATCCAAGATCTTGATCATATCACAGATTTCCTTGCATTCCTGCCACACCAGTCCTTCGTTTCCATGCATACTGTCTGTATAATAGTCTATATATTGCCCAAGCCACATCAATCTCTTTTCCAAAGTCAAATCTTTCACACCATCTGGAAGAACTTGGGGATTGTCAACATCATCCAATTTGTGCAGAGGTCTGTGTTTAGGTAGCTGCTTACCCAAAAATGTGACCGACGAAGCCACCTTTCGCAAATAAATGGCATAATCCGTCAGCAGATCATGGAGAAACATTTCCTTTGGGGTTGCTTTACCTCCAGATTTTCCTTTCCGTAAACGTCCTGTAAAAGGAGATGCGTATGGAATGTCCGACAAGGATTGCACCACACCGTCCAAACGCCGCTCTCCATATAGCCAATACTCCGATTCAAGCAAATCATGCGGCAATTCCACATTAAGCTTGTGTTGCCAGTTTATACGGCTGATAACAAACGACGCTTTGCGTTTGATGCTGTCTTCGGGCATCTGTTCCACATATTCTTTGGCCGCATTCACTATTTTTGCAGGATATGATTCCGAATAAGGAGTCACTATTCGCGGTAACCAATTTCCTTTTTCTGGCTCAACCACATCGTGATATGGATATTGTGCAAAGGCATTTCTGTCAAAAGTGTTCACAATAGCGGTGCCGAACTCCACACCATCCTCCACGGGGTATATTCCCTTAAGCTCATTCCGCTTAAAATCATATTGAAACTGCCAAAAACTAAACTTGGAGGTGTCTTTCTTTCTCTTTAATTGCGCACTTAATGTTCTAGATATTTGCGGAATAAACATATTATACACTTCTACCGCAAATTGATTGTCGTCGCCATCGCATTTGTAGAGCAGAAAATAGGAACCGGCATTTTCAGAAAAGGAGCGTTCAGAGAAGTCCATGCCTATCAGCTGAAGCAGATTTGTTTTTCCCGCACCAGTCCGACCCACAATAATATGCATGTCCTTTATTAAGTTTCCCCCATAGAGGAAAGATTTCACCTCCTCCACATCTGTTTTCCTGATGCTTAGTTTGTTTCTCTCAAACGAAACATCATATTCGTCAGAGAGCATAAACTCCAGTTCACGGATGTTTTTGAAGCTCTTTATGTATGCAAATATCAGCTTCATTATCTTCTATGTTCTAAAAATCATCCCTACACCCCCATCCACCAAATCAATGATCCCATGATGGGATTCCTGTGATTCTTTTCCCTGAATTCCATCACCTCGTTATATTTGGTTAACCATCGAGTTACCTAATTCATATATATTATCCAGTTAATGATTCTGTTATCTTCTGGAAAGGGATGATAATCAGATTCTCCATTGAGGTATAACGCAGAAAGGAGGTTGCGCCCCCCTCTCTGACCATAGTTCCGGATGCTGTTTGTCTCTACTGAAACGTATCACCCTCGGTTTTGCCAGTGAATGAATATAAGAGAAAGCCAATGTCTTGTCTTCTTCATTTAGTTTCTGATACTTCTCAATCTCTTTATCGGCGCAATCCAGCAGGTAATAACTATAAAGCCCTCCTTCCTCAGATGGCATATTCTTGGCGCCCTCTTTAAACGACGCTGCAGCTCCTACTACAAACAATCCTGGATAAAGGTGTTTCAATTGTTGGTTATACAATAATCTACATTTTGTACTGTATCCAAGACTTCCTTCTCTTGCAAATATCTTAACCCTGGCACGACTGTCACCAATGCTCTCCGTCAAAGGATAAATATTCCGGCAACAATCCGCAATTAGCAAGCAACTACTATGTTTTACTCTATCTTCCAGCCAATCCACAGGCAGATCTTCTTTCGCAGGAGAATTAGGATATAGTTCCAAAAAAGGATGCCCTTCGCTGTTTTCCCATCCATGGCCTGCAAATACAATTAGCCAATAATTCACCCTTCCGTCCTCTTCCTGTTCGTCCATTACCGCTGCCAATTTCTCTTTTGTCCAAGAGTTCACATCTGGAGCAATAATCTCACTATTGAACCAATATCCTCCCTCGGGCGATTTGAAAAAGTCAAGGTAATTTTTCCTGTCTTCTATCACACTGGGACAATAGTTTTTCTCACCGCCAGTGTTTGCTATTATAATAAGCCTACGCTTTATATTATTCGGCATCGTCTTCAGATTCATTTTTTGCAATTTTTTCAACCAAGGAAGGCACAAATCGTTCACTAAATCCAGACACAAACCCAATTAAAGCGCTGGTATATACCATCAGTGAAACATCAATACTGCTCAACAGCAAGCCACATTTCACGGCCTCCATTGCAACAAGCGCAAAAATAGCACCAACCAACAAGCGGCACAGAGCTTCTGCAAAATGTAACAACTTGGATGACAGACCAGTCATTGCCGTTTTTCCATAACGCGTCCAGATTGACACAAAGGCCCCTATTATTCCTGAGCAGAATCCAGTCACCCATGCCGGATGCCATTTTACAACATCTATGTTATAAGCCATTATGGCAATTGCTAAAATAGCCATCGGTGCAGATGTCATAATAAACAGGCTGCGAGACACTTCCCTATTTCTTGACTTAACAAACCTATAGCACTCATCAATCACCTCTTGAATATCATCAAAACACTTCACCATCACCAATTCATATCCTATGGCAAGTTTCTTCTTGAAGGTCTGCTTATCTTCATCGCTGATGTTGGTGCATGGTTCCATGTGAACAGCATCAAGTTTCGCAATCCATTGTTGCTTTATCTTCTCCTCTTCTTCCGTATAGAAATCAGTTCTATTATCTATCCAATCCACGTCATTCTCGTCATCAAGGAAAACAATAAAACCTTCTTTCTTATCATCATCAATCTTATACCGGATAAGATACTTATCTTCTATCTTAAAAAAAGCTCTATACCTCTCCTGATCCGCATCCTTGGGCTGATTGTCATTTGATGCCTGTGACTCTTTTTTCTTGAATAAACACATATTTATGCTATTACTACGAATGGAATAATATTTGTATTATTGCTTCGACAAGGGTGTTGACGTCCTTTTCTCATTTTCACCACTTTGGGATACGCGGAATCATGGACTTGGGCGAGCGAAACCGCGCTTTCTCCATTACGGAGATAATTTACAACAAGTTGTTGTTTTACCTGATCCGCACTTTTCAGTAGATTATATGAGTACACCCCACCCAACATATCTGAGTCACCAGCACACTCTCCTATGTTTGTTGCATAGGCCGCAAAGAAAGAACCTGATGGAAGTGTTCCAAGAAAACGGTTATATGCTAATTTACACGCATCCTTATTAAGTTCCATAACAGTGTCTGAAAAAAGCGACTCTTCAATGAGTTCCGATACTTCAACATCTTCCTTTTTTCTACAACAATCCGCTATAAGGGTACAGGGTGAATATGTCACCCAAGTGTTTATCTCTGACGCTGAAACTTCACTACCATCACTCATGCATAACACTGTATCATTGTAAGAATTCACGAATCCATGACCACAAAACACTATCAACCAATAATCAACATGTTTAGAACTCTCCATCATCATAATATAGTTATGAAGCAGTGAGGCAGATGAAAAATCAACCATTGTATGAATCTCTTCATCCTCATCCCATGCGCCACCCTCCGGCCGGGTAAAGAAATCATGATAATTCTTCATGTCAATGGCCACGCCGGGGAGCTTGTTCTTTTCGCCCCCATCGTTGGCTATCAGTATTAGTCTTCTATTTATGTTACCTTTATCCATAGTAATTATTCATTATCCTTCATAAATAACCTTTGGTCTTCTTTGAGACAAAAACACAAAAGAGCAAAACGCCCAAATACCTTTCATGATTGATTTAAACTTTTACATCTTACTTCTTCCCTCTGCCATCTGATATCTCAAGTATTCCTTCCTCCTCATGCGGCACAAACGGGCCTTCCTTGCATTCAAAAATCACGGAGTCGGGCTCTAACGATTCCAATGTGTGCCAGGTATTCTTGGGGATGTCAACGCCAAACTGACCCGCTTTAGAATCAAGAACTATGCTGTCAATAATTGAGCCGTCATCGTTATGGGTGGTCACTTTAACCTTACCTCTCAAAACCACAAACGATTCGTCTTTGGAGGGGTGGCGATGAATGGGAATCTCTGTGCCTAGCTCAACAGCATTGAGCATACGATGGCACTTGTCATCCAATGACTGATGAAAGTTAAAGTTCATTCTGAGGCGAGACGAAGCTTTGGCTTTCTCACTCACCTCATTTAGCAGCTGTATATCTATTATTTTCAATTCTTTCATATTTATTGCCGGCATCGGCGAACGCACTCTGCGAAACAAACACCTCTATTCCTCCACGCCATCACATGGAAGCCCGCACAGGGAAAAGGTTTCAAAAACCTGAGAGCCAAATTCTAATGAACCCAGAAGAATATGCGTGGCTCTCCCCTTATTCGTTATTTCGGTCGGCAAATATAAATAATTTCTTCCAATCACGAGTTTCAAAAATGCACGAAACACGATCTGTGTCATCTGTGCCATCAGTGTGACCTAAAGCTGCGAAGCAGCACAAGACCGAAGGCCGCCATTTCTGTGCTTTCCGTGCTTTCTGTGTGACCTCATTTTCGTCGTCAGGCGAAAACCGTTCTGCGCTCTCTGCGCTTTCTGCGAGCCCTTCCCCCTCGCCGTCAGGCGAAAACAAAAAAGGCCGACCTTTCACAGGACCGGCCATAATTTATAATTCACAAATCCTACTTCTCACCTTTTCCGTCCCCATTGAGGCCAAAAGAGGTATGAGCAGAACTGCCACACCGCCTTAGCCAACAATCGCAGCCTTGATGGCATCCACGATATATTTGACATCTTCATCTTTTACGTAAGGACCCGCGGGCAAGCACATGCCCACTTTGAACACGGCCTCGGAAACACCATTCACATACGCCACGCTACTCTCGGAAGTCACCACAGAATACTCCTTCCCTCTTCCTTCCTCCATCTTACCTCTAACCTCTTCCTTCTTCCCTCTTAAATACACCGGCTGCTTATGCATCGGTTTCCATACTGGTCGTGCTTCAACCCCAGCGGCATCCATAAACACGCGCAAGGCCTCCACGTTGTCATTCGGTTGGCAATCGGTATTGGCACTATCCGCTACGTGGATCACACCTGCAACACCCCCCACAGCTCCTTGTACGATAGCCTTGTAGGCATTCTCCTGTCCCTTAATCTTCACATCAGGGTCGATTGTGATAGTACAAAGCCAATAGTTGCTGTCGAAAATAGTTTCAGGTTTCAAGTGCCCGTTACCACTACCTGAATCTTGAAACTTGAATCCTGAAACTTGAAACTTCTCTCACGAAATCTTCCAAATCTTTCTCAAATCCGTTCACATTCGGCCCCAACGGTACTACCCAATTAGTGTCAAAAGCTTCTTAGATATACTTTTGTTCCAGTCCGGCATCACTCATGGGCGCCAAACAAAGTTAAATACGTTTGTTGGAGATAAGGTTTATGGTTGATTATACGATTATTATTCAAAAAAACGGCGCATTTGATTTGGACGATTAACAACACGTCACTTTGTCACTCTTCCAATCCAGTTCCACATAGTGATGGGCTTTCTCCGAATAAACAAAGTCAACGACAGAGCTCTCCCAATACGATATCACTTTACTGTTGTATATACCAGAATAAGCCCCTCCTCGTCCCATCAAAATAGCTTTTGACAAGTTGTGGGATGCACATGCTAAAATTGACGTATGCCTTTGGGGATAGTTACATGGAATCGCTGGATGTCCATTGATACTCCCATGATGTGAAACAACATAGTATTTAGATTCGAATAAATTAGCACTACACAAACTCGCTTGGCTCATTTTTTCAAACCCATGCTGCTCCAAATCACCAGGAAATACCATGATATGACCATCAAGTTCTATGCCATATACAACTGACGAATCATTCACTTTCGAGACCGTCCGTTCCCCTTTATTTACAGGACTTTCAGCTTTAAGGATTCTACATTCTGGATGATAAATATGAATGGCTCCGACACTTCCGTTCTTACTCATAGGCTCTACGAATTTACAACGGATCTTTATCAGTTCTTTCAAAATAGAAGTCCATATTGGCGAGGCGCAATCGAAATAAAGATTGACATACATCAGTGTATTACCATCAACATATCCATTCTTAATCAAATAGGAAAGCCCATTGTAATGATCAAAGTGTGTATGGGTTAGCATAAACCTTGATATGTGCAGATTCTTTAGCTCAATATTCAATGTGGCTGCAATGTCAGATAGACAACAACACAAATCATGACTATAGTCACACCGTATCAAGTAGTCATAGGTTGAACAGTCCACCATCCATAGTTCGTAATCCGTACCATACATCAATAAAATTAAGCTACAGTTACCATGACCTACATTCACGTGATAAGACTTGACAAGGTCAGGCTTTCCCAGTAATGCAAATGCGTACTGTGATTGTATTTCACGTTCTCTTAGTTCCTGCCGTATATTCTGGCTTTCGTTTCGCAATGTAGTAACTATTTGCTCCTCATTGCCATTTAAAAATCGATTATCGGAGTCTAGTCGGTAAAAGACAAAATCATCTTCTTGTATTGAACGTTCTAAATTTTGAACAAACATTTCATTTGCGGTCAATTCAAGCGACAGTGTTCTTGGGTACCCCCCATCCGACATCTCTGCTCCCAATAGAGTCACATGAAACTTCTTTTCATCTTCACTAATAGAAGATATGCTGTCCACATAATACAGTTGCCCCTTAATCAGCCCCCTGACATAATCTAGAATTTGCTCTGCTTGTAAATAATTAAGATATTCCTGTCCGGAAATATCATCAAAACTGGCTACATATTTCTCCACCCATTTCGGGGTACAATACGCCTCGTTTGTACAAAAATCATCTACTAATTTCACCGTTTCACCTCTGGTGCGGGTGGCCACTATGGCTATGTCTGGTTTATCTTTTCGTATTTTTTCTAAATTCGAACGTTCCTCCTCTTTATTATCACCCCATGTGCAAATCGTCACGCGTTTACCCAAGTAATCAAGAGTAACACGCATGTCTTTTCCTTCAACAAAATAGTTGCATCCCGTGGTGTCTTGGTAAATCAGATTGATGAGATGTCCTAAACAATGGGTTTTTCCAATATTGCCTCTGCCAAATAATGCGATAACTTTCATATTTATGTAGTTATTTTCTATTAAGTCAGTGCATAGCTCTTTTCCCTAATGTCTTTTTTAACAACTCCTTCTCAACCGAATCATTTGGCACTATTGACTTTATTATGGATCCCATTATTGGAATTGCCATCGGAACTTCTGCTGGCGAATCAACAGAAACACCGGCTCCTGCAATAATAACGTATTTTTCCATAATGCTGACTTCTGATGAATAAGTTAAAACTTAAGTTTACGACTAACACTCCTCCTCACCTTCAAGAGAGATACAGTCCCCAAAGAATCATCGGTGCAAGTGAGTTGGTTAATGCTTGTTGAGATTGTTCTTCAGGTCGGTGTGCAGCTGGCATATCGTTGACATGGTATCACACCGTTAGTCTGACAAAGCGTTCCAGCTGTTCCGTGCCGATATCCGCCGGCAACGTCAGCGACACCCCGTTGGGGTAGGTCAGTTTGAAATACGGGAGGCGCGGTCCGCCACGGCGTTTTTTCTTTTCAGTTCCACTTTCTTCATTTCGGATGTTCACCTCGGCAAACAAGGGCGTTTTGGGTTGGTTAGTGCTCTCCCTTACAATCGATTTTGTCGGATTTTTATTCGACCGCAAAAGTGCGAAGTCTTCAGGAGGTGTGCAAGACGGGGTAATCCATAAACTCACCTACCGACGAGGACATTCACCTCCGCGAACAAGGGCGTTTTTAGTTGTTTTACGTTTCCCATTGCAATCAATTATGTCGGTTTTTAATCCGACCGCAAAGTGCGAAGAGTTCGGATGATGAGTGTGACGGCGTTCACTGTAAACTTACCCTGGGTTAGCTGTACTTGATGGTTGTTGTTCAAACGTTTGATATTATTTACAACAAGTGTTATCAGCAGCTTTTTCATAATCCCCAAACCAGGGCTATCCAATTTGACATTTAACTTTCAACTATTTACCGCCCCTGCAATGCGACTAAATCTACATGTTTTTCATTTTACCTGTCTTTCCATTTTCTATGTTCAGGATCATAGCCAAAATTCTTTAAAGTCAATTGATTTCCCCTTGAATTTGCCTCAAAACCGTCAGGATGTATATACCGAATAATTTTTAATGATCTGGGAGCTGAAGCCGATCCACCAACACCTTTTATAAAAAACAACCTTGGGGCTTCAACAATTTGAGAATCCGTTATGTCTCGTAACTCTATTGCTTTTTTTGCAAACTGATGCTTGTAAAAATTTCTATTCTTATTATACTCTCCTTCTTCTTGGTAAAACCTGTAACAAAAATACAATACTATCTCATCCTGATTGCATACGGGAACAAAATATAGACTTTCATAATTGTTCATCATAGCAGAGAAGTTAGGATAATTACTGCCCAACAAAGACTTAAGTGCACCTTTTTTTCCAAGATATTCGTTGAATTTTTGATCAGATTCAAAATAACGACTGGAAAAGACACAAATTGCTTCCTTTTCGAGTCTTATGCAGTCGTCAGCTAAACCATACCCAATGCTGTTTTCTTCATTATTCTTCTCATAAATAATAATATGACTCCCTGATCCCTTCTCGTTAGACGAATAATATTTGCATTCTACTACTGTATGGTCAAAAACATAAACTGCTTGCATTGGTGGAGTATTCAAATAATAAATCTCAAGTATTCCTAATTTTTTACTATTTTCATATTCTTCTTTCAAAAGATTAACCTTGTCCATTATATATCTTTTAATCTCTTCAGAATTATTCTTCTGAGTTCTCTTTACGACTAAAGACACATACTCACTTTCGGGATTTAAGAAGAACCATTTACTTACAGAACCAGGCTTGTCAAATCTGGAAACAATCGCTTCTTTGTGGTCATTAATATATGATTTGCCATGAATTAAAACAGATGTGGCACTTTCAGATTCTCTATAAAGTGCAGTTATATCCTTTTTAATGTCAGATTCTAATGTTGCTTTTTTTATTCCAGAAGGCAGCACTGACAATTTGTTTTCTATATTATCTAATCGCCCACTTAAATTCCTATTATATAGGTCTTTCTTTTTTTGCTCATAAATATTGAGTGATAATGTACAACAAATGGCGGCAAAAACACTAGCAATAACACTAATAATTGGATTATATCCATCCCATTTAGGGTCCACAAACAAAATGAACAAACCACCTATGATAAAAACAATGACAACAGCTATCCAGAGGCCTCGTTTATATGCTTTCAAACTGAGATTGTCAAAGGCCTTCTCAAATTCCTGTTTCTGAGGAGAACTTGTATTCATATTGCATGATTATTAGAATGCATAATTATAAAGTCTTACGAAAACGCGCAAGACGTGTTCTGTTTAGACTCAAAATTATTTAGGGATTGTCGTTTAATTCTTTCTTTTTGATATTATCGTTCGCTTGTGAACGGATTTGCTCCGCTTTTTCGGGGCGGCATTGTTCATAGCCGCCGTTTCCTTGTTCATAACACCTGATTCCCGCTTTTTTCCGCACATCGGATCTGGAGCTCTCGCATGAGGACTCCGTTTTGGAACTGTTTTGGGCACTTGGCTACGCCGCCTTTGCTCGTTGCTGCTCTATCAGTCGCTCCGCCAAGAGCACCCCGTTGGCGGTGTGGATTATAAAAGGGCATCTCACAAAGTCTTTCTCCTTTGCAATCTTGGATGGACAGCCACGCTTCACGAAGGAGGTTTGGATGTTTTTCTCCTTGCAGAAGTCCCGGTTCTCTTTTCCGGCATAGCTGGTGTCGCCGCCCACCTTCTTCACGTCCACTCCGAAGAAACGCTTGTGCATCTTGACGCAGTGCTGCGACCTACTGTGCTTGCGCTGCTTCGTATACGCCATGTTCGCTCGCTCAACATCCAAATACTTCGTCCGCGGCGGTGGATGTCCAGAAGGCCACTCGTCTGAGTGTACGTTTTCAGGAACGCCAGCGCCACCTTCCCTTCCGGAGAGAAGTACAGCTTCGGCCCTCTATTGGGCGACTGTCTTTTGCTCACCAGGCCCGATAATTTTTGTATTTTTGCCATCCATTCAAATTTTTGATTCCCTCGATTTTTGCTTTCTCACGGCAATTGGGGGAATTGCTTTTTCTGCGACAAAGATACAAAATTTTTCAACTGCTTGTTTGTCAAATCTTTATATTTCTTTTCGATAATTTCGGATAGTCACTATCTAGGACTGTATTGTTGTAAATCCATACTTCCCAAAGCACTTTGGCACAACATTTGCATATCTCATTTAACATATTTAACAAATGAAAGGAGGTATTATACTTGAGTTCTTTAGATTTACAATTGATTGCAAAAGCAGGCGGCAATATCGTAGTCGATGCCAAAGAGTTTACCTCTTTAGACCTTCAACTGGTTGCCAAAGCAGGTAAACAGAGCGATTCCACATTAACCATTCTTGGGGCTGGTAAGTTTTCATCCTTGGAATGTCAATTGATTGCCAAGGCCAACCCTGGTCGAGTGACTTTCAATTTCTGCTAATCTGTTTTCTTAGCAGACGAATCTCAAATGAGATTGTTCCTTACTTTACCTTGTGGTCGTGAAACTGTCCGCAAGGTAATTTTTTTGTCCCGAAGCTATCAGGATAGTTCTCAAACCACCTTGAACACACCCATATCGTTTTCTACAGTACCCAGCACGCTCTAACAAATTCATCAAAAACAGCAGCATTCACAACCTAAAATGCTGGATGCTATAATGTAATCCGATATTCACTCATTCTTTCTAAACTTCTCATACACCTTTTTCACACTCCCAAGCCAAACCTTGAAAAATGGCGCAAAACCCGTCATGTCGCCTTTATATTCAGATATTTGATTCTGAAGAGCATAAACTTCTATAATATCCGAATTCTTCACATCACTGTCATTATCTAGCCTGTTTGACAATTCACTTAACATGTCATAAACATCTTTGATTAGTTCCTCATACTTTTTCCCCATCGCTTGACGGTCTTTCACAAATTCAAATACATCTGTCATGGTTTCTTTGTCGATACTTTCTTCGAGAAGTGATTTTTCAATCACTTGAATTTCATCGATTTTCTTTTCGCACAACTCTACAAGCATATCCCATTCTTCATTCTGGTATTCGCTAAGTCCGAAAACTTTTGCCACCAATTCAGGCAATTCTTTTTTAAAATCTTCAAACCAAATAACCTTGACTCCTAAATCTGCATATATTTTTTCTATTATCGTATAGTTAAGGTCGTAAATCTCTTTTTGTTTCTTCCTGTCAATTAAGCTTTCCGAAACATGAACATATTTGCATCTTTTGTCTATATCTGAAATACAATATTTATCAAGTTTTGTTCTTCTTAAAAATGCAAAATGACAATCTCCGTTGGATTTGTTCATTCGCTGAGCCGTATCCAACAACCTCCTCAAATTAGGATCTGTCATTGATAAACCAATGAAAAAACAATGCATTCTGGAAAAAGCGTGCAGTTGTTCCACATTCGACCAATGATATGCATCAGAATAACGATTATGGTACTCTTCTTCTGAAAAAACAACCGTATCCACCGGTCCATTTTTGGGAATGATACCGTGAACATGATAGATAGGCAACTTATTGTGTCCTTCTATTTCAGCATCCTTAGCTATTGATGTGTAATGAACACCATCTTTAAGATTCTGTTTATTAAGATTCTGTTCCAGCAAGTCATCAAAATTGTATGTGATTACCTCGTTCACTTTCTTTTGTTGTACAATGTGAGAAAGAATGGTAAGCAGTTCTGATGAATTTTGGTCACTATATAAATATTTCTGAATTAATTCTGTAAATGAAATTTTGTCATCATTTAATCTTACGGCCGTTTGTAGATAACGACCCATAATAAGGGAGGATTTTCCACATTCTTCCAACACTTGGGAGTCCAATTCTTGAAAAGCATCAAGAGTCTGCCCCTTAAGTTGCTTAACCTCACCCATCAAATTCTTCAATAATTTCTCCCATGATGGCATGTTGGCAGAAATGCTTACACCTGCACCTAAAATCAACGCACTGTTACCCTGTTTGACAGCATCCTGAGCTCTTTTTACAATGTCTTCTCTTTCTTGAGTCCAATCTTGTGTTTTGAGCTTGTCAGCATAAAAAGTCTTTTCTTTCTTTGTCGATCTGTTCTTTTTCAGCTCATAATATGAAATATACTTGAGAACTCGGCCGCTCTTTCTAAAATCCTCGGGCACTGTGGAAAGTGAGCTGTCAAAATATACTACAAGTAGATTATACGCATTACAGAGCTTTTCGAACAATGAATCTATTTCTTTAACAGTAGCATAAGAAAGATATTTTTTGACTTTAACAACTGTAGAGCCATCAATCCCCAACGATGATATACCTTCAGGTGCATAAATGTCGGTAGAATAAGAAAGGCTTTCATTAAAATTAGGTCCAGAAGCAGTCACGCCACTCTCTTTTCCTTTCAACAGTTCATATACACAATACTCATCGTAATTGAAGACTTTCACTTTTATGGATTGGTCTTGTTTATTCATATCTTCTATTTTTAACAAATTAAATGTTCAATATTTAACGTATGTTTACGGTCAACACCCATCCAAATGTAAGAGGGAAACAGTGCCACCTGATTTTCTCTAGAAAGGATAACTTTGTTAATGCTTATTTTTGTTGTAAAATAAGTTTCTCTGTCTTTTCCTTAGTCATGAGGTAGTGCAGATTTTAGGATTTTGTAAAGCTGATATCTTTCTGTGTGTGGGCAAGCCACCCTGTGCTTTCTGTGTGACAATTTTCTTTCGCAACCAGACGAAAAGGAAACGATTTTTCCGATCTTAATTCGACCTCGAACGTGCGAAGTCTTCATAAGGTGTGCAAGACGAAGTTCATCGTAAACTTACACTTTTATAGGCAGACGCTCTCTGCGAAACTAACGCCCCTATTCCTCCACATACCATCACATGGAGGCCCGCACAGGGAAAAGGTTTCAAAAACCTGAGAGCCAAATTCTAATGAACCCAGAAGAATATGCATGGCTCTCCCATTATTCGTTATTTCAGTCGGCAAATATAAATAATTTCTTCGGACGTTGAATCTTTAAAAAGTTTTTTCGTTCCTTCACTATCCGCTTTTCGGTTAATCCAATTTGTTGCCGGCCGCCACTGAGCAGGTTCAGACGTTCTGTTATTCTATACCTCGCTGGAGCTTGCCGACCGAAATGTGTTGATGAGGGCGACAATTTAAAGATAAAATACGGCTGTAGCTTCAGTTGAAGCTCCAGCCGTTAATATAAATAAGCAAAAGACACAAAACTGTGAACCATCAGCTTCCTCTTTTGTTATCAAAATCTACGACATTTCCAATTGCGTTTTCAATTCTTCATACTGTTTCTGTATTGATAATGTATAGTGCTTGATATCTACGCCTGTGGCATGGAAACGTGCCAGCATCTGCTTGGCCATTATCTTGTTGTTCAGTTTCATATTCAGATATGCAGCATAATAGATATCATATGCCAATGTTCTTTCGTAATGATGCTTTTTCAACAAGTGGTTGATCTCCTGCACGCTTTCAACGGCCTCTTCTTCTGCGAGATCCATTTCTTCGTCTTTCACCTTGCTGATGGCTGTCTGTTCTGCAGGCGTCAAATTTTTCATATTCCTGAATGCTGTTATTTCATCGCGATAAGCCATCATCTCATCTGCCAGCACTACCAAGAAATGCAACTTTTCCCGATCATCACCAGCCTTTTCGCAAAGCGATATGGTTTTATGCAGAGTTTTGATCAATGCTGTGGCGTATCCCGCAAATTCCAACCGTTCATTGGCGTTTGCCTTCAGGTATTCCCTTTTCAGATTCAGCATCTCTTTCTTTCTATAAAGGAAATCATCAGGAAGTTCAATCAGTTTTTGGTCAAATTCCTCCACGCACTCTTCAATACGTTTCAGTATCCTGCCATATAGAATTTTAATCCCGATGCCAGGTTGCAGATTTTGCATCCTGCAAAATTGTATCACTTGATTGACAGCCCTCAAATACTCGAAAGCTACTCTACCGGAAAGGTTCAGATATGTGTCCGCATCATTAAACAGCTTAATACTATATTCCTCCCAGCCGTAATCGTTCTCAAAATACAACTTTAGCAACCTGATTTCAAATATCCTCTTCTGCTCTTCGTCTTTCATCAGGTGGCTCTTCTCTACCATAAGATCAATCAGTTTCTTGTTTGCAACAACATACCCGTGTCTTTGGTTATAGAAGTATAACAAGTCATAGATTTCCAGCAATTGATTATATTCCTCGATGTTCAAGTTCTTAATGATAGTCTTAATTTGTTCTATCTTTTCCTCGTTCCCTTTCTCATCATAGTAGTACATCAGGTCATCAAACACTTCCACCCAATATAGCTTCTGGTCATATAGCAGTTTTTCCAGCTTCTTAGCATAAAACTCTATTCCTTCTGTGTCTTCCAAAATCTTATATGCTCCGAATATGTTAATGATTGCTCTCGCTTGTTCGCTTTCATTCAGACGCTTGTCGTTCTCGAAAGATTTTAACAGGTCTATCACTTCATGGTATTCGTGCCTGTTCCAACAGACAAACGATTTCAAGCGCTTCCATTCATACCAATCCTTATACTCCTCCAACCGTTTCAGCTCTTCATCAAGTTTACGTATAGCTCCTATCTCAAACAGGATATTCATAGAAGGCAGCAAAAAACGCTTCACTTCCCATCTGAATAGTTCTTTCTTGCTCAACCACTCATAAATCTCGTAACGCTTGATATCATAGTCCAGCAAATCTTTCGACTTTAAAAGAGCTTTCTGTCGTTTTTTTAATTTGCGCCATCTCCATACAACAGTTACTGCTGGGATGAGCAGCACGCATGGGAGAAACCAATAAAGTCCAAAAATGAGCAAGGCCACCGCTGTTGCAACTGACACAATTCCCACCCATACCGAACAGCTGTTTCCTAACCAAGCCTTCTTGGACAAGTAGTCAAACTTGAAGACCAGCAGTGAAAGTAATATTCCACTGAGCCAAGAGATCAAGCTTGCTACTGAAAAAAGAGATTCAATGCATTCCATACGAATAACCATTACAGATATCCTTACTTAAATTTTACGATACGTGTTCATTGTTTGATATCTTTCCCCTTACATAATTAATTGTTGCACTACAAGCAACCAGCATAAACAAGGCTTCATCAGGAGAAGGCAGGTTGCTGTTGTCTGGTTCGACTTTAGCATGACGTATTCCTGTATCTTTTTGGTTGGTGTAGTCATACATTTTCTGTATCATCTCTTCCAACTTGGGATGAATAGCCAACTGTTTCTTTACTTTGTCATAAGCTTTGCCAAATGTGCTTTCACCAGTGATGTTCCTGAACAGCGTTTCTACAGCAGTAATGGACTCTTTAATGGAATTTCTGCTTTGGGGAACAGGTCTTATTGAATACAAACTCAATGCTTCCTGCAAATGGAAAGACACACCGTCTTTCTGCTCCAGAGCCTGATTCAACGATTGAATCTCAATATCCGAAACCACATCAACTATTCTCCCTTGCAGTACACGATAGCCATAGTTTAGTCTCTCAAAATGTCTGTTTATCTCCCTCACAAATTTGTCAACAGCTGCAATCCGTCGATTGTCTATAAAATTCTTCCTCATGAATTCAACAGCGAACTCCACACAGTCGAGCTTTTTGTACCATTTCATCTCCCGACTATTCAGGCACAACTGTACAGCATCATATTGACGCATCTTTATACCACCCACATAATTGTCAGCTTTTTTGTTCATAAAATCTATCCACACCGTCCTATCCATCCTGTAAAAAGATTTCTTTTTGAGATCTTGCCAATCATCATCGTCATTCTCCAAACTCTCCAAATAGTCGGCATCATCCAAGTCTTCTTTCAACAGTGTAAAACACGACGAAAGGGCATTAATTATTTTTGAAGTGATTTTGCCCTTGATCACGCAATCGGAGGGCTTTGTATAACCATATCTTTCAGAAAACAATTCACACATCGTCAATATTATTAATGATAAGCTTTTATCATGGTCAAACACCACTGTTTTTCCACGCCCAACCACATGGGGGCCCGCACAGGGAAAAGGCCGCAAAACCTGAGAGCCAAATTCTAATGAACCCAAAAGAATATGCATGGCTCTCCCCTTATTCATTATTTCAGTCGGCAAACATAAATAATTTCTTCGAATTACGAGTTTCAAAAATGCACGAAACATAATCTGTGTAATCTGTGCCATCTGTGTGACCTAAAGCTGCGAAGCAGCCCAAGGCCGGTAAGGCAACGCAATTTAGAAGTCATAATGCGTCAAACACAGCCCTTCTTGCACTCGAACCAATAGACTAACACTTCAGTACGATTTAGATGTTAACTGCACCGATATCTCCGGCTAATCTTTCGGTCAGATAAACATCGTCATCATCACCGGTAGAAGTGTCACGGTCCCGTCCTTGCGCAGATCCTTCGTATATACAAGAAACCGCTCGCCCACACGGGCCGAGAACTTCATGCAGAAGGCATCCAGCGAAGCGTGCGTTTTGTAGCCAGATGATTTCACCTCCAGCGGACAAAGCTTCGCTCCTCTAGACAACAGGAAGTCAACCTCGTAATTATGCTTGCCACTCTCTGTAGGCCACGTGTGATAGAACAGTTTGTTCCCCGCTGCCGTCAACATTTGCGCCACGACATTCTCATATACATAACCCAAATTGGCGCTCAGCTTGTCGCTCAGCAACTTCTCGTAAATCACGTTCTCCGTCACGTCTTTGTCCCAAAATGCCAGCGTCACAAACAGTCCAGTGTCACCCACAAACATCTTGTACTGTTCCATATCGCAGTTAAGAGGAAGACCTACGTTGGGATCATCGGAGTGATAAGTAAAGTTCACCGTCATGCTCTCACGCATCTTCTCGAGCACCTCGTCGAGATTTTTGCGTTCACTGTCGCTCAACACACTCCCCACCTGATAGCGCGAGGCGTTTTTGCACAGTTCCGAAGGGATGGCCTGGAACAACCGTGCCGCACGTCCCGATGGGTCAATCTTTCCAAAATCTTCGATATAGAGGTCAATGATGCTGCGTTTCACCTTGTCCACCCGGCTCATGTTGTTCGTGCCCAGATATTCGTTCACTGCTTGCGGCATCCCTCCCACCAGCATATAGAGCCTGAAATCGCGCATTGACTTGCGCAGTGCCTCTCCCAGCGGTAACCCATTGTCGTAGAACTGCTTCAGCAGCGGCACAGTGGCGGTGTCACCTAGAGCCCAGCGAAACTCTTCATAATCCATTGGACACATCTCAATCCTCGTCTCCTCACTCGGAATAATGATGTTTTGCGATTTCTTCCTGATGGATATCAACGAACCAGTCTCAATATAGTCGTAGCGATGGTCGCCCACCAGCGTCTTGATGGCCTGGCGAGCTTTCGGACATTCCTGCACCTCATCGAAAACAATCACCGACTGCCGCTCTTCCAGTACCACATTGTAGATGGCCTGCAACCGCAGAAAGGTGTAGTCCAAGTCATTCAGATCGTCGAACAGCGATTTCACCTCTGCCGAAGCCTTGGCAAAATCAACTAGCATATACGATTTATACTCATTGCGGGCAAATTCCTCGACGATGGTTGACTTTCCCACACGTCGGGCACCCTTTATTAGCAGAGCAGTCCTACCGTTCTCTTCCCTTTTCCATTCCTGCAATTTGCTGTATATCTTGCGTTTGAATATACGATAACCTTCCATAACCGTTAAATATTTCACGATGCAAAACTACAAAAATTCCAAATCCTCACAATTTATTTTAGCATCTTATTCCAAATCCTCATAATTTATTACTGCTAAATATTCCAAATCCTCACTTTTTATAGTATGCCCCGAAGCCGAAAAGCCTCTCCGCGATTTCTGCGAGAAATATAAACCATGAGCGTCAGCGAATAAAATTTTCTGCGCTCTCTGCGATTTCTGCGAGAAATAAAAAAAAGGCCAGCGCCCTCGCACCAGCCTTGAACATATTACATCTTACATCTACTGCCACTGATTCACCCTCCTACACCTCTCCCCCATCTCCAATAACTTTTCAAACATCTCTACCCTATCTACCTTCAGCTCACCTTTATTCATCAACTTTCTATTGTGCTTGACGAAATTCAACATCTGGTGCTCCTCAAGACGATGTTTGGATGGATTCCTTTGGCTCTTCTCCATGAAACCCATCACCTCATGGTACTTTTTCAGCCATAGTTCGTCCTGTGTCATCTTACTTCTTCCTTCTTACATCTAACATCTTTTGCCACAATTTGTCTTGCGTCATAACTTACAATGTTTCCAAATTAAATCATAAACCCCAAGAATTTACAAACTCTAAAAGTTTTTCATAAACAGGATCACCTATATTTGGATAAGCTTCTATTACACTCATTGCCCATCCTGGACCGTGATCACCCACTTGTGGCACAAAGTTCTCCAATTCGCCCCCTTTTACAGGATATACCTTCAATTTATTCAAAGCATCAATCAATCTTTCCAAGGATGCCTTTACATCCTCGTCTTTGACATAATCTATCCCATTATGTTTCAATGCATCCCATTGGTTTTCAAGAATGCTCTTAGCATCTTTGCTGATTTTGTTTGCTTCTGCTTTGGCTATATTAGTATAGCCCCTTTCCTCTATCTTAACACTTAAAGCCTCCAAATACTCATTCGGTGTCATAGTCTCTCCTGGGATGTTCATCGCTTTTGCTAACTGATCATAATCTGCCTGAAGTTGAGCCCAGTCACCTCCATTAGCCTCTACTAAAGACTTCAGCAAACCTCTATCATTAAAAACATCCAAATCCGGGATAATGCGATAATCTACACCCAAAGCATTTAGTTCTTTCGATATAAGGTGCATCCTTCCTTTCCCACCACAGTGGATAAACAAAGTATCTGATTAGTGTTGCCATTTCTGGTAATCCGTATAATTTTGACTCTATCTCGGGCACTTGTCAACAACCCTTTTATCAAATCTATACTATGAGTTGAGATAAAAGCTTGCTTCTCTTTCAACAGATCCGGCATAATACTACCTAAAGTTCGAGCTTGAGGAGGATGTAAAAACGCCTCAGGTTCATCTATCAAAAATAGAGAATAATTGGGCATCATAAGGTTTATCAGCAATCCTGCCAAACTCCGAACCCCATCGCCCTGCTCTTCAAGCCTAGGCAGTTTTTCTATACTTTCATAGTGTCTGTCTGAAATTTGTTCAGAATTCAAACCTGAAGTATCTATCTTTATCTCTTCTCCAATATGGAGATAAATCTTCGTAGTTGCTTTATCATAACAATATACATGCCTATCAAACACCTTTTGGAACACACCGGACACGGCATTTCTTATCGTGCTTTCTGCCATATATTGAAGTGGCTTCTGCTTAGGTTCGCCTCTTTCAACAACTGGTTTTGGATTTGCCGTTTCCAATCTTTCTTCCGTATTTACTGATGACACTAAAAACCCTCTTACCTGATCATGAAGTCGACCCGTAGCTCCGATACTACTTAAAACACTTTGGTAAATACTGTACTTGTATCCCTGGTAATCTAACGTCTGGTCTGCACGTGATCGAGACAATGACATTTCTTTTATATTATTCTTTATTGCCTCTGTCTGATGATACTGTATCGACACATCGCTTACAACAATGTTTCCTTTACTCCATTCTTTTCGCACGTACTTCTCTCGTACTTCGTTCGCCCTTGGCACGTACTTAGCACACCTAAAACCTCTTTTAAGCGAACGAACATCGTGCCATTTCCGAGCCTGCAGCGAAGCTACTTTGAACTATGAATTCTGAATCTTGAAACTTTGTATCCTGAAACCTGAAACTAAATGTATTCACTGTGTACGGTCTTCAGCACTTTGGCCGCTTCTTTCCACTTGGTTTCTTCGCAGAAGTCGGGGTTACGGAAGTATTTGTTGAACGACACGCCTGAGATGGGAAACGCCTCGTCGTCTTTGCCCTTCTCGGCACTCAGGGCCATATACTGTGATTCGCTGATTTAGGTTGTCTCATTTTTGTTGACTTTGTGACAACTTTATTCAGCGTGAAACAGTATTATTGCTTGCCCTTAATGTAATACCCCGCGTACCACTCCGCGAACTTTCTCAAGCCTTCGCGGAGTGTTATCTTAGGCGTAAACCCATAGGCCCGTTGCAAGGCTTCAGAATCAGCGTATGTGGTAGGAACGTCCCCTGGCTGCATAGCAACCAGCTCCTTATGCGCCTCGAAGTCGTAATCCTTGGGCAGGACACCGGCATGCACCAATTCCTCTTGAAGGATGTTCACAAAGTCCAGCAGGTTCTCCGGCTGACCGCCACCAATGTTGTAAACGGCATAGGGCGGTATGGGAAGCCCATCCTCACCAACCTTCCTTTCCGGAGCGCCAGCCATCACGCGCACAATACCTTCTACGATATCATCTACATAAGTGAAGTCCCTACGGCAGTTGCCATAGTTATAAATCTGGATAGTCTCACCTTTCAATAGTTTATTAGTGAAACCAAAATATGCCATATCAGGACGGCCGGCAGGGCCATAAACGGTAAAGAACCTCAGACCGGTTGAAGGGATGTTGTAGAGCTTGCTATAGCAGTGAGCCATCAGTTCGTTGCTCTTCTTTGTGGCGGCATACAGGCTAACAGGGTTATCCACCCTATCATCAGTGCTGAATGGTACCTTTTTATTGCCACCATAAACACTTGACGAACTAGCATATACTAAATGCTCAACTGGATTGTGTCTACAGGCTTCAAGGATATTATAGAACCCTATGATATTGCTCTCAATATACACATCTGGATTCTCTATAGAGTAACGTACGCCTGCCTGAGCAGCAAGGTTCACCACAATATCAATCTTATACTCCACAAACAGCCTGTTAATCAGCTCGCGGTCAGCAATGCTACCTATTATAGACTTATAGCCGACGCCCTTCCCCTCATTGCGGGCTTGACCCGCAATCTCCTCCAACATCTTAAGTCTGTATTCTTTGAGACTCACGTCATAGTAATTGTTCAGATTATCAATACCGATAATAGTCCCCTCTTTCATATCGTGAAAGAGACGCTTCACCAGATTACTGCCAATAAATCCAGCATGACCCGTCACCAGGATGGTCTTGCCATTTAAATCAATCTTCTGCATTTATAGTTTGTATAATGTTTCGTTTATCAAATTTGGGTTGTAATCATCTTACTTCTTCCCTCTTACATCTTCCATCTCCAATATCCCTTCCTCCTCATGTGGCACAAACGGGCCCTCTTTACATTCAAAAATCACACTACCAGACTCTAAACTCTCTAACTTGTGCCACACCCCTTTAGGAATGTTTACACCATATACGCCATCCTCTTGGCAAAGAACAACACTCTCGATAATTGAACCATCGTCATTATATGTGGTAGAACGCACTTTGCCACGCAGAATGACAAACGACTCATCTTTTGTTGGGTGCCGGTGAATAGGAATTTCCGTGCCAAGCTCAACTGCATTTAACATACGATGGCACTTCTCATCAAGCGACTGATGAAAGTTATGGTTCATTCTTAAACGAGGCGAGTTCTGAGCCTGCCTCGACACTTCGTCTAATAGTTGTCCGTCAATAATTGTTGTCATAATTCTTCTTTCTTCCCCATTGTGACCAAAACAAATAACCACAAAACCCTCTATTCCTCCATGTTCATGCATGAAGGTCATCCGGGACAAAGCAGCTCATAACCGCCTGAAATCTAAAACTTTCTGAACCCAAAAAGCCATGCTTAGATTCCCCCTTTTCTTATTTCGTCTTTTCCGGTGCAAATTTACATAAATTTCTTAATATACAATTGAAATGAAATTATGCCACTCCATTATTTTTCTCTTTTCCCCCTACCCTATCATCCCTTATTTCGGTTAATCCCCGCGGGATTATGACATAATCTTTAAAACATCAAACATAAGATAGCAAACAACGGCTTCCGGCATTTACACGCAGCCGGTGCCGTTTCGGGGCAGGAGGGGCTTCCGCACAGCCTGACTGCCCAAATGGAAATAGTAAAAACTTAAATATAATGAAAGGAATCGTACTTGCCGGAGGCTCCGGCACCAGACTTTATCCCATTACTAAGGGAGTTAGTAAACAGTTGCTCCCAATTTATGACAAGCCGATGGTTTATTACCCAATCTCTGCTCTCATGCTGGCTGGCATTAGGGATATTCTCATCATCAGCACTCCGTATGATTTGCCAGGCTTCAAACGCTTACTTGGCGATGGTTCAGATTATGGTGTGAATTTTGAATATGCCGAGCAGCCTAGTCCTGATGGTCTCGCACAGGCTTTCATCATTGGCGAGAAGTTCATTGGTGACGACTCTGCTTGTTTAGTTTTGGGTGATAATATCTTCTATGGGAGTGGGTTTACAACTTTGCTCCGCAATGCTGTAAAAGATGCTGAAGAAAACAAAAAGGCAACAGTATTTGGTTATTGGGTGGCAGACCCTGAGCGTTACGGGGTGGCAGAGTTTGATAAGCAAGGGAATTGCCTGTCAATAGAAGAAAAACCCAAAGAGCCAAAAAGCAACTATGCTGTTGTGGGGTTATATTTCTACCCCAACAAGGTAGTTAATGTTGCCAAGACTATTAAACCAAGCGCAAGAGGCGAGCTGGAAATCACCACAGTGAACCAAGAATTTTTGAAAGACGGTGAACTAAAGGTACAGGTTTTTGGTCGTGGTTTTGCATGGTTGGACACTGGCACACACGACAGCCTTTCCGAGGCTTCCACCTTTGTGGAGGTTATAGAGAAACGTCAAGGTCTTAAGGTGGCTTGCTTGGAAGGCATAGCTTATAGAAATGGCTGGATATCTGAAGAAAAAATGAGAGAACTGGCTAAGCCAATGCTCAAGAATCAGTATGGTCAGTATCTCCTAAAGGTTATTGACGAAATGAAAGAAGAAGTCAATTCAAACACATTAAAACACGTCTAATGATTAACGTAATTCAAACCGAAATCCCGGGTGTGGTCATTATTGAGCCAAAACTATTTGGTGACGAACGAGGCTACTTTATGGAAACTTGGTCTCAGAAAGACTTTGATGAACAAGTGCGCCCCATCAAGTTCGTGCAGGACAACGAAAGTAAGAGCTGCTATGGCGTATTACGAGGCCTCCATTTCCAAAAGGGCAAGGATGCTCAAAGTAAGCTTGTAAGAGTGCTGAAAGGTCGTGTTCTGGATGTGGCTGTTGATATTCGCAAAGGTTCGCCCACTTTCGGTAAACACGTAATGGTAGAACTCACTGGTGAAAACCATCGTCAATTTTTCGTGCCTCGTGGTTTTGCCCATGGTTTTGTTGTGCTTAGTAATGAGGCTGTATTTCAATATAAGTGCGACAATCTTTATGCTCCGCAATCTGAGGGTGCTATTATGTGGAATGATCCTGCTTTAGGCATTGATTGGCAGATTCCAGAATCTGATGTAATGCTTTCTACAAAGGATAAACTACATCCAACTTTGGCTGATTATCCTGAAATATTTGATTACAATATAGATTACTACGCAGGATGAATATATTAGTGGCAGGTGCCAATGGTCAACTTGGCAACGAGATGCAGATTGTCGCAAAACAAAGTAGCGACAAGTATATTTTTACTGATGTTTGCGAAGGGTACGAGAAGTTGGATATTACCGACTTGGAAGTAATTCGCAAAGCGGTTAAAGAGAATGATATTAAGTGCATTGTCAACTGTGCGGCATGGACTAACGTAGATGGTGCTGAAAATCCGGAGAAATATGGTCTAGTTGAGTTGCTGAATGCAAAAGCTCCCGAGAACTTAGCCTTAGCTATGAAAGAGGTTGGTGGCTTGTTGGTTCATATATCCACGGATTATGTATTTGGAGGAGACCCTTACAATACTCCTTGCAAAGAAGACCAAAAAGGTTCTCCCACGGGAGTATACGGTCTAACAAAACTTCATGGCGAACAAAAGATAGAGGCTATCGACTGTAATCATGTAATCTTGCGTACAGCTTGGTTATATTCAGAATTTGGAAAAAACTTCGTGAAGACCATGCTGAACTTAACGGCTACCAAACCACAGTTGAAGGTGGTCTTTGATCAAGTAGGTACTCCAACTTATGCCCTTGACCTGGCCAATGCAATATTGACAATAATCGAAGATTACAAGAAAGAAATTCTCAATTGTCAATTGTCAATGGTCAATTACTCGAAGAGTGGAGTTTATCATTTCAGCAACGAGGGCGTATGCAGTTGGTTTGATTTCACTAAGATGATCGCTGAATACGCTGGGAACAACATTTGCGATATTCAGTCATGTCATTCAGATGAATTCCCTTCTCCAGTTAAACGCCCTTCGTACTCTGTTTTAGACAAAACAAAGGTAAAGGAAACTTTTGGTCTCATAATTCCTTATTGGACAGATTCGCTAAAAAAGTGTATCAAGAATATAAATATAATCAAAACAATATGAAAGTAGTACTTTTAGCTGGTGGCTTTGGTTCCCGTATATCTGAGGAATCTGTATTCAAACCCAAACCCATGATTGAAATAGGCGGGATGCCTATATTATGGCATATCATGAAAGAATATGCTCATTATGGCCACAATGATTTCATCATCTGCGCGGGTTATAAACAAGAATATATAAAGGAGTGGTTTGCCAACTATTTCGTTCACAACAGTGACATTTCTTTTGACTTCCGAGACGGAAAGAACGAAATGACTGTCCATCATAGTCATCTGGAACCTTGGAAGGTTACAGTTGTTGATACTGGCTATAACACCATGACAGGTGGTCGTATCAAGCGCGTACAGGAATATGTGGGTAATGAGACCTTCATGATGACCTACGGTGATGGTGTCTGCGACGTGGACATCAACAAACTCCTTGAGTTCCATAAGAGCCATGGCAAGATAGCCACGTTAACAGCTGTTAAGATGAAGCAGGAAAAGGGAGTACTTGACATCGAAGGAGGAGCAGTAAAAGCATTCCGTGAGAAGAGCTCTATGGATGGTGCGCCCATAAATGCTGGCTATATGGTGCTTGAACCCACAATTTTTGAACTCCTTGATGGTGACTCTTGCGTGTTCGAGCGTCAGCCTCTTGAAACGTTAGCAGCAAAAGGGGAATTGATGTCATATATCCATGAAGGATTCTGGCAGTGTATGGATAATATCCGAGAAAAAAACATGTTAGAAAAGCTTCTTCAAGAGGGCAAAGCACCATGGAAAAAATGGGAAAGAATAATTCCAAATGTGATATGATTGATATAATTCAACCATTACATATGTGTTATTCGAAGGAACCGGCAAGATGGATAATAGTTGGGCACAGAGCTCAAGAAATTGCATTGATTGGTTGTTCGTTCAGGCATAATCAAGACAATTATAATTAACAAGTGTACTACTTCTAATGAAAAAAACATATGTGCTTTTTACAGTTTTAATGATAAGCGTTATCGCTGTTTTCGCACAAGCACCGGAAAAATTCACTTATCAAGCAGTGGTAAGAAATGCCAGCTATGAACTAGTAACTAATGCATCAGTAGTGGTTAAAGTACGTCTGTTGGTGGGCGGATCTAACGGAACACCAGTCTTTACAGAAATCCACAATTCTGTCACAAATGCAAACGGTTTATTAACTTTGGAGATAGGCACTGGTGACTTACAACAAGGTGCACTTTCGGAAGTAGATTGGGGATCGAGCACTGTGTTCTTATCCACAGAATTAGATCCAGACGGAGGCTCTAATTACACCATCGAGACAACGCAACAATTGTTAAGTGTCCCATATGCCTTGTATGCAAACAAAGCAGCCAATAGTTTCAGTGGAGACTACAATGACCTTGTCAACGCACCAGAAATACCGCAAGTTCCAACAGATATTAGTGCTTTCCATAATGATGTCGGTTATATTACAATGGACTCGATATCAGAAATTCCAACTAATGTCAGCGCGTTTGTCAACGACGCAGGTTACTTAATCTCATACACCGAACAACAGGTGTTGAGTATCAGCAACGACACCATTTTTCTGACAGGTGGTAGTTTTGTGAAGTTGCCAGAAGGTTTTGATGGGGATTACAACTCTTTAAGCAACACTCCGGATATTCCTATTGTGCCAACCAACGTATCAGCTTTCTCTAACGATGTGGGTTATTTGACCTCATTCACCGAACAACAGGTGTTGAGTATTAGCAACGACACCATCTTTCTGACAGGTGGTAGCTTTGTGAAGTTGCCAGAAGGTTTTGACGGGGATTACAATTCTTTAAGCAATACTCCAGATATTCCTGTTGTGCCGACTAACGTGTCAGCCTTTACAAATGATGTAGGCTATATCACCATAGATTCCCTCCCCGAGATTCCGGCTTTACCTGAAAACCTCAGTGCTTTTAATAATGATATGGGCTTTATAACAACGGCACAATGCAACGATGTGGATATATGTGCTTTGGCAGATTTAGTTATATCTTTGCAAAATCAATTGGCTGCATTACAGTTCACCATTGATTCTCTTATTTCACCTGACACTAGCTTCCTAAACAACATCATAACTTTTGATTCTGAAGTTATAGTTCTCAATGAGGTAACCACTTGGGAACAATTATCTACAACGGAATGCGTCACAAAAGCTTTTTTTTCTGTGACCTCTGGCCAAAGGATTCTATTTCGTCATGGCAACTATCATTTGGCAAACAAACTTCAGATTTTAGAATATCACGATTCAAATAATAATAGTCCGCTTAGTTCTTATACAGAATTAGTGTTGCCTAAGGAGGTTTATGTTGTTCCTGAAGGAGTTGCTTTTATAAAACTGAAATCCATTACTGGTGCAGATACTCTAACTCCCGCACAATGTGTAGAAGATAATTTCCATGTTATTGATGTTAGTGGTAATAACTTACAGAATGCAACACTTCTATGGGAATGGAATCATAGTACATCTAGTATAGCCCAAGGCATGGCTTGTGCTAACGGCTATTGCTTTCAGGCATTTGCTGATGGTTACGTTGATATTTGGGATTTGTCAACAAGCACTTTCGTTGAAAGTTTATTTTTTCCAGTAGGAAGCGATGCGGGAGTTGACTGTATGCACCTTAATAATTTATGTTTTGGTGATAAGTATGAAAGCACCGACTCTTTCGGAATACTATGGGGTAATAATGAATCTATCGGGTCATCAATGGTTGGAGTCAGGGTAACATACAACGATGGTCATTTTTCATTCGAGAAGATTGCAGAAATAGCACCGCCAGCTGTTAATGACAGTATGTTTATTGCAGACGACCAGTATATTGATTTTCACAATAAGAGACTTGTACAAGTTGTATATAAGAAAAATGACAATGTGGTATCACCAAGAGCAAGTTTTAGCGACACACAGATTTCTTACTATTCATTTGACTCATTGACACCTAGTGTTCATTACTCTCTCATAAGTCAATTTGATTTTCCGATAATGTGGGCAATGCAAGGGGGGAGATTGATAAACGGATTGTTCTATTTGGTTAGTGGTGTTGAGAATTCAGAGAATTGTATTAACATTTTCAATCTAAACAATAGTAAGTGTATAAAAGTTATAGACTTAAAAAGAGATGCTTTCGGGATAGATGAAGAACCGCAAGGATTTGAAATTATTGGTTCAGAAAAGTATGTTTCAACTGTAAATGGTTTATATAGAGTAAATTATTAATATGACACGTAAAGAAGAATTAAAAGCTCAAATCTTAGAGCTAACACGAGAGTATTATAAGGAAGTTCACGGACAACCCAAGAAGTTCGTTCCTGGCAAAACAAAAGTAAACTATGGTGGTCGTTATTTTGATGATGCTGAAATGGTTAACTTGGTGGATTCATCCCTTGATTTTTGGCTGACAGCCGGTCCATGGGCTCACAAGTTTGAAACCAATTTCGCCAAATGGTTGGGTGTGAAATATTGCTCACTTTGCAACAGCGGCTCTAGTGCCAACCTGCTTGCTTTTAGTGCGCTCACTGCTCATGAACTGGGTGAACGTGCCATCAAGCGTGGTGATGAGGTGATTACCGTTGCCGCTGGCTTCCCGACTACCATTGCTTGCATTGTGCAATTTGGTGCTGTGCCTGTGTTTGTGGATATGAACGAAGAAGAAGGCAATATGGATTGCTTTCAGTTGGAAGCAGCTCTTAGCTCTAAAACCAAGGCTGTGATGGTAGCCCATTCGTTGGGTAATCCTTTCAATCTCGAAGCCGTGGTTGCTTTCTGTAAGAAGCACAACCTTTGGTTGGTTGAGGACAATTGCGATGCTTTGGGTTCCGAGTATTTCATAGACGGAGAGTGGAAGAAGACCGGTACTATTGGTGATATTGGAACCAGTAGCTTCTATCCTCCTCATCACATGACGATGGGCGAAGGTGGTGCTGTCTACACCAACAATCGTGAACTGGACAAGTATGTAAAGAGCTTCCGAGATTGGGGACGTGACTGCTGGTGCATGGGCGGAGTAGATAACACCTGTGGATGCCGCTTCACTGGCCAGTTTGGCAAACTGCCTAAAGGCTATGACCACAAGTATGTTTACAGCCACTTGGGTTACAACCTGAAAGCTACCGACATGCAGGCTGCTATTGGTTGCGCTCAGTTGGAGAAGCTTGACTTCATTGTAAGCTGTCGTCGAGAGAACTATCAGACTATGTATGATGGTTTGAAAGGTACTCCTGGACTTTTGCTCCCTGAGCCTCAGAAGAACAGCAAACCCTCATGGTTTGGTTTCTTTATTACCGTGAAGGAAGATGCCGGTTATACTCGTAATGAACTGACCTCTTATCTGGAAGAGCATCAGGTGCAGACCCGTAACCTTTTTGCTGGCAACTTGCTGATGCATCCTGCCTTTGAGGAGTATGTGGAGGGTAAGGATTACCGCACTGTAGGTGACCTGCCTGTTACTACCAGCATCATGAAGAACTGCTTCTGGTTGGGCGTTTATCCCGGAATGACTCCTGAGAAGTTGCAGTATATGATTAAGACCATCAAGGATTTTGTCGCAAGCAAAACCAAATAACATGATTGATATATTCAACAACTTTTATAAAGGCAAAAATGTCCTTGTGACAGGTCATACTGGTTTCAAGGGCTCCTGGCTTAGCATCTGGCTTCACGAGTTAGGTGCAGAGGTGATAGGTGTGGGGCTGGAACCATACAGCGAGAAAGACAACTACGTCCTTTCTGGAATTGGTAAGAAGATCAAAGCTGACATTCGTGCTGACATCCGTGACGGAGAGAAGATGAAAGAGATCTTTGCTCAGTACCAGCCTGAAATAGTATTACACCTAGCCGCACAGCCTTTGGTGCGTCTCAGCTACGAAATTCCATTTGAGACATACCAGACCAATGTAATGGGAACCATAAATATTATGGAAGCCATTCGTGCAACAGAAAACGTTAAGGTGGGTGTGATGATTACCACCGACAAGTGCTACGATAACAAGGAGCAGATGCGAGGATATAAGGAAGATGATCCTTTTGGTGGTTACGACCCCTATAGTTCCAGCAAAGGTGCTTGTGAGATAGCTATCCAGAGCTGGCGTAGGAGTTTCTTCAATCCTCAGGATTATGGCAAGAAGCATCATGTTAGCCTTGCCAGTGTACGTGCAGGTAATGTGATTGGTGGTGGCGACTGGGCTAAAGACCGTATCATTCCTGACTGTATCCGTGCTTTGGAGGCAGGTAAGCCTATTGAGATTCGTTCTCCAAAAGCTGTTCGTCCTTGGGAGCATGTTTTGGAACCTCTGAGTGGTTATATGCTTCTTGCAAAAAAAATGTGGGAGCATCCTACGGAGTATTGCGAGGGTTGGAACTTTGGCCCAGAGTCTGATTCTGTATCTACAGTATGGGAAGTGGCTACAAAGTTGGTTCAGAGTTTTGGTAGGGGAGAATTGAAAGATGTTTCAGACCCAAATGCACTTCATGAAGCAAACCTTCTGATGCTTGACATCACTAAGGCAAAGACTCGTTTGGGCTGGAAACCTAGATTGGATGCCTTACAGACCATCGATTTGGTGGCAGACTGGTATAAGAAGTACCAGAACCAAGACGTATATTCACTCTGTATAGAGGAAATTGATAAGTTTCTTACTGTATGAAAGCTTCAGATTACATAGTATCATTCTTTGAGCAGCGTGGCGTAAATTTGGTCTTTGGCTACGTTGGCGGCATGATCACGCACCTTGTGGATTCGTTGGGACAGAACCCTAACGTACAGTATATCCAAACTTACCACGAGCAGACTGCTGCCATTGCTGCTGAAGGCTATGCAATTGAAAGCGGAAAGTTTGGAGTTGCCATTTGCACCAGTGGCCCAGGTGTAACCAATATGATGACGGGTATAGCAGACGCCTTCTTTGGATCAATACCTGTTTTATTCATTTCTGGTCAGGTCAATACATACGAGTATAAGTATGATAAACCTATCCGCCAGCAGGGATTTCAAGAGATGGAAGTGGTGAATGTTGTGAAACCCATTACCAAATATGCCGTTCTGTTGGATAAACCTGAGGATATACGCTATGAATTGGAAAAGGCAGTCTATATTGCAACTCACGGACGTAAAGGACCGGTAGCCATTGACTTGCCCATGAATATCTCACGGGCAGAGATTGAACCAGAAAAATTGAGAGGTTACGTGCCAGAGGAGGAGAAACCATCCAATATCCCTACTGCAGATGTCATCAAATTAATAGAGAAATCTAAACGTCCTATTATTTTGTTAGGTGGTGGTGCAGCTGGCGATGGTGTGGATATAAAACTCAATAAGTTTCTTGCTGAAACTAAGATACCAGTTATCACGTCGCTCATGGGCCGTGGTATAATAGATGAGACATATCCTCATTATGTAGGTATGGTTGGAAGCTATGGGAACCGTTGTGCAAATATGGCGGTAGCCAAAGCAGATCTTCTGATTACATTGGGATCTCGTATGGATACTCGCCAGACAGGTGCAATGTTTCAGGAGTTCTTGAAGGAAGGTAGGATTATCCATGTTGATTTAGATGAGAATGAGCTGGAGTATCATCGTTTGGAAAATCGTTTAAAAGTTCACGCATCTGTTTCAGAATTCCTGAATGCACTTGAAAAGGAAACAATTACTTATCAAGATTATTCAACATGGAATGGTTGGGTATCCAAACTGAAAAAGAACTATTCACAAGACAAAGAAGTAGAACGCTTTGTAGATAATAAGGCACCTTATCAGCTATTGCAACGACTTAATGAGATTTCAAAGGAGGGGGATGTATTTACGGTGGACGTTGGTCAGAATCAAATGTGGTCTGCTCAGACTTTGAAGCTTAAGAAAGGGCAACGCTTTGTAAACAGTGGCGGCCTTGCGCCTATGGGCTTTGCAATGCCTGCTGCTATTGGAATTGCATTTGCCAATCCCAAGAAGACCATCTATTGCGTGACTGGCGATGGAGGCTTCCATATGGCCATCCAGTCAATGCTCACCATTGCACAATACAACCTAAATATAAAGGTTGTTGTGATTAACAATTCTGCACTTGGAATGATAACCCAATTCCAGCATCTTTATTTCAATGATAGGATGTATGGTACAACAAAAGTTGGAGGCTTTATCAATCCGGATCTCAAGACTATGGCTAAAGCATATGGTGTACGTTATTCAGAATATACAAATGGCTCACTCAATGAGTTTGAGGATATAGATGGTCCGAGGATGGTAAATTATGTGGTTAACGGATTGACTACCGTTAGCCCAAAACTGGAATACAATAAGCCAATTGACAAACCTTCTCCACAATTACCAGATTATGAGTACCAGAAGGTGATGGACTCAATTAATTAAGATGGCAATGACTTTTTTCATTACAGGTGCTTCAAGTTTTATAGGCGTTGAATTATGCCGTTATCTTTCTGATAATGGTCATAGTGTTATTGCAATGTCTCGCCGAGAGAATGAGCATTTGGAAGAGATAAAGAAGGACGGACATTTACAGGTATTCCGTGCAGATATGTTGTCATTGTTTGATAAGGCTAAAGGTATAAGTGCAGACGTTTTTATACACTTAGCCTGGGCGGGTACAACTCATGAAGATAGAAATAATCCTGCGATTCACGAAGAGAATGTGCGACTTTCATTGGAGTGTGTGAATTTGGCTAAACAGATGGGGTGTCAGTTATATGTTGATGCAGGTTCGCAGGCGGAATATGGAATTGTCCCCGGAGTGCTTACAGAGAATACACCTTGTAATCCAATCTCTGCATATGGAAAAGGTAAATTAAAGATGTATCAGGAGTCTGCTAAGCTGACGAAGAAATTAGGTCTAAAGTACATCCATCTTCGCATATTAAGTGTCTATGGAGAAAACGACCATGACGAGACTCTTATTAAGTCTGCATTGAAGAAGCTTAAGGCGAATGAGCCGATTGAAATGCGAAGCGGCGGTCAGAAGTGGAATTATGTTTATGTGAAGGATGCCGCCCGCCAGATTGCTGAACTTTCTTTTTATGCTGTGAATGATGATTCATTTCATCAGGAGGTATACAACATAGCTTCTAACGATACGCGGTTATTACAAGACTTCATCAAAGTTATGAAGTCAATCTCTAATTCTTCAAGTGATTTGTCATTTGGAGGTTATAATCCGGAGAAGGATGTGAACTTGAATCCAGATACTAATAAAACTTCCGTTATTGTGAAGCCCTTAACTAAGTGGAGATATGAAGATATTTTGAGTAAAATGTCAATTTTTGATTATTAGTCCTAGTCTCTTTAAATTATTATGATGATACCTTTTAGATTACGTATAAAGATTATTTGTTTTCAAATTGTTTCATTCATTGAGAAGTTTGTACCCAAAAAGAAAAACTTAGTGCTACTCACTTCTTGGCAAGGTGAGAAATATATTGATAACTCAAAATATGTTTATGAGTATCTTCAGCAATGCTCAAGGTTTGAAACCGTTTGGATGACAAACAATAAAAACATATATCGAAGTCTAAAATATCAAAGTCTTCCTGTATGCAAAACTAAATCATTTAGGGGAATATGGCTTCAATTACGTGCTAGTGTTCTTTTTTCTTCGATACAACTTGCTGATTATAATTCTTGGCTAGTAAATAGATGTCTATATATCGATTTAGGTCATGGTCATCCGATAAAAGATCCAGGAAAACAGCACTTAACTGAAGAATTTAAAGTTTTTACAGATTTAGTTTTAAAAAAAATCGATTATAGAGCTATTGTTGCCAGTGATTATGCAAAAAAATTATATCCACAAGTCATCAATATACCTGACGATCACATTGTTATTTCTGATTTTGCCCGTAACGATGTTTTTATAGATCCGTCACTACGAGTTGGGAAAAACATAATTATTGAAGAAAACAAAAAGAACTGTCGAGTTGTTGTGTATATGCCTACTCATAGATCAATGGGTGCAAAGACTATGATGTTAGAACAAATACTGCCTTTGATTGAATTACAAAATTTATGTGAGAGGAACAACATTCTATTTGTTGTAAAAAAGCATTTTTTTCACCGTAATGAAAAAGAGTCTTTAAACATGTATCCTAACATAATTGATGTCACAAATATTGATGAAATAGACCCCCAAGTGCTTCTTTATCAGGCAGATGTACTAGTGTCGGATTATTCTGCTTGCTATATTGATTTTTTGCTATTGAACAGGCCAATTCTTTTTTATCAATACGATATCGATTCTTTTATTTCGAACGAACGTTCTTTATATTATTCATTTGAAGATATTGATATAGCACCAGTCAGTAAGAATAGCAGAGAGTTTATAACCGACCTTGAAAATATATTAAATTCCACCTACGACCGTTATCAAGAAAAAAGAAATGGATTTACAAAAACATATTTTAATAATCTTCAACAAGATAATGGGCGACAGAAAGTCGTAGATATAATGCAAGCACTTTTAAATGAGCGAAAGTAATTATTCCCAAAAGATAATAATGAAAAATACAGTCATGCTTTATATAAGGATGGCTGTTATTATGGGTATTACCTTATATACGTCTAGGGTAGTATTAAAGGTTTTAGGTGTCGATGATTTCGGTATATATAATATCGTTGGTAGTGTAGTTGTCTCCTTAACCTTTATTCAAAGTGCTCTTAATAGCGCAACGCAGCGTTTTATCAGTTACGAACTTGGTTTGGGTAATGTGGAACGTGCGCGGGGTGTCTTTTCTATGAGTCTGAATATCCAGTTATTGTTTCTATTAGGCATAATTGTCTTATTGGAAACTGTAGGATTATGGTTCCTAAATAATGTGTTGTCTATTCCTGAAGAGAGAATTTTTGCGGCAAATGTGGCGTACCAATTTTCAATTATTGCTTTTGGTGCTAATCTTATAAGGGTTCCGTATAACTCCGTCCTTATTTCGTTCGAGAACATGTCTATTTATGCAATTTTAAGTATATTTGAAGCATTTCTTCGACTTGCCGCCGCAATTGCGCTATTGTACTCATCATATGATAATCTTATTCTTTATTCGATTCTTATTTGTGTCGTTACGCTGATGGTAAATGCTTCTTATATTATCTATTGTAAATACAAATACAGTGAGGTCTGTAAATATTCTTTCGTTAAGGACAAGAGCCTGTTTAAGAACATGTTTTCTTTTTCAGGATGGAATTTGTTTGGTGGTCTAACAGGTATGGCAAATAATGAGGGCCCTAATTATTTTATTAATGTGTATTTAGGGGTGGCAGTTAATGCAGGTATGGGTATTGCCAAACAGTTAAGTAGTGCAGTTTACTATTTTATTTCTAATTTTCAAACGGCCTTTCAACCTCAGATAGTTAAGTTATATGCGGCGAAACAAAATAAAGATCTGGAGCGCTTGATTTTTAGGTCATCAATACTATCATATTATCTTCTTTTTCTTATTTCTCTTCCATTAATTCTTTATATGGATAGAGTTTTAAAATTATGGCTGGGAGAGGTGCCGCCGTATTCTGGCATCTTTTGCTCCTTGATTTTAATTTCTCAGTTTTTTAATGGTTTATCAGGTCCTTTATGGATGTTAGCACATGCTATAGGAAATATAAAAAAATATCAACTGTCATTAAGCTTGATTAGTTGTACCCTATTACCCGCATCTTGGATATTGTTAGAATGGGGTTTTGAGCCTTACTATATTATAGTTGCAATGATATTTGTAAATATTGCGGTTTTAATATATAGGGTTGAATATGCTTATCAACGCGGAGAGTTTAATAAACGTTTGTTTTACTTACAAGTGGTTCTTAGATGTTTTGCAATATCCTTGTTGAGTTTACCTTTGCCACTATATATATCTTTGCATTTTTCTTCTGTCTTTAGCATAGTTACTTGTCTAATTATTTCAAGCATAACGATTACTATTCTATTTTTCATTTTTGGATTAAATAAAGAAGATAGAGCCCAAGTAGTTCTGTTCCTGAATAATAATACTAAAAGATTGAGATAGTATGACAATATCTAAAAGAGATTACGGAATTGTTGCCGTAATTTACCCTCTATTTATCCTTGTGAATTATCTTCAGGCAAGAGATATCATCCCCCCTGGAAACCCTGGCGAAGGGATTGTGATATGGCCAATGAGGCTCTTTATGCTATATGTGGGAATTAAGGGTTTATTGCTGAATAAGTCTAGATGTCAATTGTTTTCATTATATGTTGTTTATAGTTTTTTGTCAGTTGTTTTATATTTGTTCAATGGTTTTCCAATCCACCTATATATAAATGATTTGGCTTTCTTTATACTACCTATGTTGTTTACTTACGTAGGCATGGATGGCGGTTGTACTGATGATAGGTTTTATAAATACACTACTTGGGCAATTTTTGCCTCTTTTGTCGTCGGTTTTTATTTGTATTTTTTTCAACCTTCATGGTACCAAGATGCTATTGTCCGGAATTACAACGGGCGTTGGTACAAAGAGGGTATAAATGCATCATTTGATGATATTGTTGATAGACTTAGATTTTCGTCCTTTTATTTAACATCTTATGCAATTGAGTATTTTGGAATATTTGCTTTTGTAATTAGTGTATGTTTGATTTACAAAAGTAATGAGTGGAAAATAAAATGGGTTAATATAATGATGGCCCTCGTTATATTTGCCGGTGTTATTTTGTCGTTACAAAGAGCAGCTATTGCAACTTGTATACTTTCTCTAATTATCTTCATTCTCTACGATTGGAGGCATGAAGGTAGGTTGAGATGGCTTTTTATATTTGTTGCAGTTGCTTTTGTTGTCTTTCTGGTTTATTTCATACAGTCTGACGTGGGGCTAAAGGTGGTCGAGCGTTTTTCCGAGTTTACTGTTGAGGATACTTTTAGCGATGCTAGAACGAGCCAAAATGTTGATTTGCTAAATAGTTGGAATAATATTATTCTTGGAGATGGTTTGGGAACTGGAGGCAATGAGGCGAGAAAAATGGGTTTCCCTGCTGTAACTGATAGCCAGTATGTCAAAATTTTATGCGAGCAGGGACTTGTTGGTTTTAGTATCTTCCTGCTATTTTTACTTTCTTCTGCGGTTCGTGTTTTAAAGTATTTCAGATATTTAGCAATGGAAGGAGCTATTTTAGCCTGCGTGATGGTTGCGATGATAGGTTCTAATTCATTGATGTTTGATTTTATTGGTCCTATTTGGTTCGCTATAGGAAGAATTTGGAATAAGGAATATTTAAAGAATAAGATTATTAACAAACAATATTGTATTTAAAAATGAGAGCAAGAGTTATAGCGTTTTATTTGCCTCAATTTCATCCTATCCCAGAAAACGATCAATGGTGGGGTAAAGGGTTTACTGAGTGGACGAACGTTGCGAAAGCAAAACCTTTATTTAAAGGGCATCATCAACCCCATATCCCTGCTGATTTAGGGTTTTATGATCTTCGTATGCCAGAGATTAGAGAGCAGCAAGCAGAATTGGCCAAAGAGGCGGGTATTGAAGGTTTTTGCTATTGGCATTATTGGTTTGGCAAAGGAAAAAGGTTGCTTGAAAGACCTTTCAATGAGGTCCTTGAATCTGGGAAGCCGAATTATCCGTTTTGTTTAGGCTGGGCCAACGAGTCATGGTCTAATAGAAGCTGGAACGCAAAGTCTAAATCAATAAAGGACGCGACTTTGATGGAGCAGACTTATATCGCTTCAGAATATGAAGATCACTTCTATGAAGTTCTTCCTGCTTTCCGGGATTCAAGATACATAACCGTAGACGAGAAACCGTTATTTGTTGTGTTTAGCCCTTATGCTATACCTGATTTGGAAGAATTTATACGATGTTGGCGGAAACTAGCAGAAAAGAATGGTCTAAAGGGCATTCATTTTGTCGGTATTACTAACAACATCTCTCTTAGAGAAATTGGCAGTTATAACACAGGAACACCAAGAGTACCCTCTTTTGATGAGGCATCTTTGCATTATACATATCTCCTGAACAAAGGTTTTGATGCCGTTAACTCCAGGGGCCAATTAAGAGCGGAAATGATTCTTGGAGGGAAGTACAAAATGGCATTAAAGCAGACTCTAGCAAACTACTTAAAGATAGATTTGCTTATGAAATATGATCAATCGTCAATCAATAAAGAATTATTCGTTAAGGAGGACTCTTGGGAGAACGCTTATCCTACTATTATTCCGAACTGGGATAGAAGTCCCAGAAGCGGAAGAAAAGCAATAGTTTATACAAATAGTACTCCAGACGTATTTGAAAAACAGGTTAAAGATGCTTTGGCCTTAGTTAAAGACAAGAAAAAGGAACATAAAATCATTTTTTTGAAGTCTTGGAATGAGTGGGGCGAAGGGAACTTTATGGAACCGGATTTAGAATACGGTCATGGATATCTTGATGCTCTCAAAAGACAATTGCTAGGATAATGATGAAAGCAATATATGTGGTATCCCACTGTGATGCATCAGGGCCTATAAACCAAGCGCTGAATATTCTGCTTGGAATGAAAGCAAATGGTCGTGTAGATGACACTTTGGTTGTGATTGATTCAAGTGAAGGGAATAATAATTGGCTCTACAGATTCAAAGAAAATGGTATTCAAATCATTGAACTTGGTGTAAAAAAGAGATATAATATTATAAGCCCTATTAAAAAGCTTAGAAGGTATGTTAATGAGAATGACATAAATGTTGTTCATTCTTCAGGTTTTAGAGCAAATCTTATTAGTTTATTAGCCGCACGGAAAAGATGTTTAGTAGTCTCAACAATTCGTAGCGAGCCCATTGCGATATCCGAAAAACTTCCCAAGATTTTAAGACCATTGTTTACACGATTGTGCATAAAACTAATAAAGTCTATCCCAGTACCAGTCGCTTGCTCTAATGCAATGGCATCCCAATATAAATCATTATATGGGATTCATATGGAATGTGTTCAAAACGGTGTAAACACGGATTATTTTAAACCTGCATCATACCAAACCAAATTGGATCTTAGAAAGAAGTACGGATTTGGCAATGATTTAATCTATTTAGTACTTGGAATCTTAGCAGAGCGGAAGAACAATACCACTATTATAGATGCTTTTAAAAAGATTGATGATTTTAACGGCATATTAGTTTTTGTCGGAGACGGACCACAAGCAGAATTATTAAGAAAAATGGCATCTGGATATAAAAACATTATATTTCATGGGCCCACTAGTACGCCACTAGATTTTCTTCAAATGTCTGATTTCCTGATCTCGGCATCATTAGCGGAAGGTTTGCCGAATACAGTCTTGGAAGCTATAAGTTGTGGCCTTATTCCCATATTGTCAGATATCGAGCCCCATTTGGAAATAGTTGATGATATGCCTATCAAACATATTTTTCAAAGAGAATCTTCAACAGAATTACAAAGGCTGTTGAAAGAATCACCCCAATGGGATATTGAAATTCAGTCAAAGAATTCAAGAGAAGTAGCACATGGTTTCGGTGTTAGAAATTTAGCAGAAAAATATGAGGCTATATATTCAAAAAAAGCTTGTAACGTTTAAGGACGACATAATATGGAAGAAGTGTCAGTATGTAATTATACGTATCAGGATGTGAGTGGGGGCTTGGTTTTTGATAACGACCCTTATGATATTGCATCCTTATTTAGCAGCCCTACCCAAAAAGCATTCCTGAACAATCCTTTTCTGAAAGACAAGAATGATATCTGCCTGTATTTACGCAAGGTCAATAATGTTTATGCGGGAATAGCGATGGCTTTCCCTACAAAGCTCAAGGCAGGTGAAGTAATTGTTGATGCGACAAGTGGATCTACTTTGGAAGTTTATGAGAAATTCAGGAAATTAGAACTTGGAAGCGATCTCATGACAGCTCCTATCAATAATGAGAAGAATAAGATCCTGTTATTTGCAGGTCTTTCCGATATGGCTTTACCGTTGTATAAAATATTAAGATATTCTATTTTTGAATACCCCCGTGCCATGCAGCTACGTAGCATCAAGCCGTTTTTAGAGGGAAAAGAATTTAGTAGTATTGCACTTGTTTTATTTTCCTCTGTCATTGATGCGTTTATCAAACCGGTTATCTGGATAAGCTATTTAGGTTCTTATTTTAAAAAAAGAAAGTACCGTATAGAAAAAGTAAAGACTGTACCTATATGGGTTACAGATATTGTTGAGAATGATGGCCATAAATACGCAGAATATCATAATCAAGCTTGGTTTCAATGGAATTTGGACAATAATTTGCATGCGGAGAAGGGGGATATTCAATCCTTCTATTGTGTTTATAAACAGAATCAGCCCTACGGCTTTTTTATGACGAAAGAGAGATATAGGGAAGAAGCTGGTGGTGTTCTCCGAAATGCTAAGATAGGGTCTATTATGGAATGGGGATCAAAAGACGAGAATATTCTTACAGAAGCTGATATATACACATTAGCGTTATCAACTTTTGGGAAAATAGATGTTTTAGAGTTTGCAAGCGTGAGCAGTCGAGTCTTAAAGCAAATGCGAAAGTATGGCTTTATTCATCACGGCTTTGCTCATATAGCTTTTAAAGATTTAACTAAAGAATATAAGGATGCCAAAGATATAAATTTATGGCGGATTAGATTTGGTTATGCAGATGTGTTATTAACTTAAATATTTTATAATATGGAAATTAAAGAATTTATTAGTCGTTTTGAAGACGTTTTGGAAGATACTGATATCAGTGGTCTTACAGCAGAGACAAATTTTCGCGAGCTTGATGATTGGTCATCCTTGGCGGCTCTCAGCACTATGGCAATGATAACAGATGAGTATGATGTGGCAATTACGGCAGATGAAATGCGTTCAACAACCACGTTTCAGCAGTTATTTGATTTAGTATCATCGAAATTATAATGTATAATCCTTACTCATTAGTTGATAAAACTATTCTAATAACGGGAGCATCTTCTGGAATTGGAAAGGCAACTGCTATCGAGTGCTCAAAGATGGGTGCAAAAGTAGTTGTTACAGGCCGTGATGAAGAGCGTTTGAATCAGACACTGGCAGAACTTGACGGGGGAGGCCATTTGTCTATCATTGCAGACTTAGCTTCCGAGGATGGTGTTACAACGTTAGTTAATCAGTGTCCCCAATTAGACGGATTAGTGAATAACGCTGGTAGTACCATTATGGTACCCACTCAGTTTATTTCACGCGATAAACTCCTTCAAGTTTTAGAGGTTAACACAATTTCTCCTATTCTTCTCACCCAAAGGTTATTGAAGAATAAGAAATTGAGTAAAGGGGCTTCTGTTGTATTTACGGACTCTATCTCAGGAGTTAATATTGCATCGCCAGGAAATGTGCTTTACTCTACATCAAAAGCAGCTATCTACGGTTTTGTGAAAAATGCAGCACTTGATTTATCTGTAAAAAATATCAGAGTGAATGCGGTATGTCCTGGAATGATAGACACTCATATTCTTGATAATGGGTCAGTGACGTCTGAGGACGTTGAGGCTGATATGAAAAAATATCCGTTGAAACGATATGGAAGACCAGAAGAAGTGGCATATGCAATTATTTATTTTTTAAGTGATGCTTCTGGATTCACCACCGGAGCTAATCTTGTAATCGATGGTGGTTTTACTTTACAATAAATTAAAATGCATACAATAATAGACAATGTGCAGATTAAGGCTGTAAATGCTTGGCTGCCGGAAGAAGTGCTGGAAATGAAACAGCTTTCTTCACTATATGGAGAGACCGAGGTTGCCAGTATCATGAAGACTACTGGCGTGGAGCGAGTGCGTATTGCGCCAAAGGATATGACCTCTTCTGACATGTGCCTAAAATCAGCAGAACAACTATTTGAAAAGGAAGGTGTTGATAAGGCAGAGATTGACGGTCTTGTATTTGTTTCACAAACTACAGACTGGCTGCTTCCCGCAACATCAATATCACTTCAACATCGCTTGGGCTTATCTCAGGAATTGGTTTGTATGGATGTTCACTATGGCTGCTCAGGCTATATATATGGCTTGTTCCAAGCAGCCTCTTGGATAGCCACAGGCGCATGCAAGAATGTGCTGGTTCTGGCAGGTGATACCACCTCGCAGATGATTAATCCAAACGATAAGTCATTGAGGATGGTGTTCGGCGATTGTGGTACCGCTACAATTGTCAGTGAGGGTAATACCCGTATGGGCTTCCGCATCAATAGTGACGGAAGTGGTACTGACAGACTGATAGTGCCAGCAGGAGGTTTTAGATTGCCTATTAGCGAAGAGACCTCTGTTTTGGAATGGGATGAAGATAAGAATGGTCGCACCAAGAATGATCTGTTCATGGATGGTATGGCAATCTTCAACTTTGCCATTACTAAAGTGAAAAAGCAAGTAAAGGCTTTGATGGAAGATATGGCATGGACCAAGGAAGATGTTGGCTTTTATGGTCTTCACCAAGCCAATGAGTTCATGGTCAACTATGTCCGCAAGAGCTTGAAGGCAGATGAGACTCTGACACCTATCAATGTCAGGAACTATGGCAATACGGGTCCTGCTACCTTGCCTTTGCTCCTATCTGATGTTTGCTCAGGCGATCACGTCTATGATTTGAGTAAGACAATTATGTGTGGCTTTGGAGTAGGCTTGTCATGGGGTAGCGTTGCTGCAGATTTGAGCAATACACATTTTTATTCACCAGTAAATAAATAATTCGAGAAATATGAAAGAGAAAGTTTTATCTATTATCAATGAGATACGAGCTGCCAAGGAAATGGCACCTATCGCATCAATTAGCGCAGAAACAAAACTTCGTGAAGATTTGAACCTCACTTCTTTTGACTTGGCAGAATTGACTGTAAAGATTGAGGATGAGTTTGACATTGACATCTTTGAGGATGGTTTGGTTAGTACCGTAGGAGAAATCTTTGCTAAGTTAGAGAAGTAATGACATTCTTATTTGACAACGGGAAAAAATACGGATACGAGGACTTGTTGAGGGCACTCAATGAGGGTATAACCTATTACCCTTATTACAAGACTTCTGACGTCTTCTCCTACTTTGTAAATCTTATCAAGGCACTAGCCGCCAGCAAGCCTCTTGTCCTGCTTGATTCTGACATCAATTCTTCAGAGATTGACGGTTTGGATGAGAGCCGAGTGAATGTGGCTGAGCCTATCGTACCCGCTTCACTCCAGAATATGGATGAAGTGGTATCTGCCGTTCAGAATTCAAAATCTGAGATTACCATTTTCACTTCCGGCACTACAGGTCAACCTAAGAAGGTAGTGCATAGCATCGCTACCTTAACTCGTGCCGTGCGTATTGGCGACCGCTATAAGGGACAGATTTGGGCTTATGCCTATAATCCCACCCATATGGCGGGTTTGCAGGTGTTCTTCCAGGCGTTTGAGAACCAGAATACCCTTGTGAATGTGTTCAACCAGCCCCGTGAATATGTTTATCAACAGATTCGCGATAAGGGGATTACCCACATCTCTGCTACACCTACATTCTATCGTCTTCTTCTTCCTTATGAGCAGGCATACGAGAGTGTGATCCGTGTGACGTTGGGCGGTGAGAAGTCTGACCAGCATCTGTATGACAGTATTATGAAGATCTTCCCCAATGCAAAGATTAACAATGTGTATGCATCTACAGAAGCCGGCTCGTTGTTTGCTGCAAAGGGGGATTGCTTCCAGATACCAGAGGCTATCAAGGATAAATTCAAAGTGGTGGATGATGAGTTGTTGATTCACAAATCATTGCTTGGTAGTTCTGATAGCTTTAAATTCACGGATGACCACTATCATTCAGGCGACTTGATTGAATGGGTAGATGAAGCTCAAGGTCTGTTCCGTTTCAAGAGCCGCAAGAATGAGCTTATCAATGTGGGTGGCTACAAGGTGAACCCTGGAGAGGTGGAAGTGGCCATTCAGGACATTGAAGGTGTTCGTCAGGCTATGGTTTATGGCAAAGCTAACTCCATACTAGGCAATGTGCTTTGTGCTGATGTGGTACTGGAGCCTGGATTTGAACTGACTGAACTTGACATCAAAAAGGTGCTTAGTTCACAGTTACAGGATTTCAAAGTGCCTCGTAGAATCAAGTTCGTGGAAGAGATATCTCTGACACGTACTGGAAAAATGAAAAGAGTTTAAACATGAATATATTAGTTACTGGATGCTCACGTGGAGTGGGCTTAGAAATTTGCAATGTGTTGCTTGCACAAGGTCACACAGTATATGGTGTGGCTCGCTCTCATACTGATGAGTTCAAAGCATTGGAATCAGAATATGCTGGCAAGCTCTTCTTCAAGAGCATTGACCTTTCTGATTCGGAGGGTGCTCGCAAGAGTGTTTTCAAGGAGTTTATCACCAACGACATCGTATTGGACGGCTATGTGAATAATGCAGCTGTTGCATATGATGACATTGTAACCAACCTGAATCTTGATAGGTTGAAAGCAATGTATGATGTGAACGTGTTTACCCCGATGATGATTACGAAGTATGCTATCCGCAATATGCTTTTGCATAAAACGAAGGGTTGCATCATTCACATTTCATCCATTAGTGTTCATACTGGTTACAAAGGTCTGGCTATGTATGCCTCTAGCAAGGGGGCTTTGGAGGCCTTTTCCAAGGATACTGCCAGAGAATGGGGTGTGATGGGTATTCGTTCCAACTGTGTAGTGCCAGGATTCATGGCAACGGCCATGAGCTCTACTCTGACAGAAGAACAACGAAGTAAGATTTATGCCCGTACATCGTTAAAAGACGCGACTAGCATAAACTCTGTTGCTGAAACTGTTGCATTCTTGCTTTCAGACAAGGCTTGCAGCATCACAGGTCAGAATATCCATGTTGATAATGGAACAATATGATGAAGCTGTGTTTGATGTATCATGATGTGTTTTTTCAGACTCCTAGTGAATCTGGATTAGCGTCAGATATGTATAAAATAAGTGTTGAGCACTTTGAACGGCAAATAAGAAAAGTTTGTGAGTTTGAGAAGTCTAATCCTGGTTCAATTATTCTGACATTTGATGATGGAGGGTCTTCCTTCTATTCTCCGATCTCCCAGATACTTGATAAGTATTCTTTGAAGGGCTATTTCTTTATAGCCACCAAATATATTGGGACAACAGGTTTCCTGTCCAAGGAGCAGATAGCTGATATTGACAAAAGAGGTCATTATATTGGATCACACTCTTTTTCGCATCCAGAAAACATCACAACTTTTTCTAATGAGGAGATGTGCGAAGAGTGGACACGCTCTGTTACTGATTTAGAAGAAATAGTTGGGCATAAAGTGAAAATTGCCTCTATCCCCAATGGCTATCAGTCGAATAAAGTTCTTGAGGCTATAAGAAAGGCGAACATCATAGAGGTATTCACGTCTAAACCAACTTGCAAACCAGAACAATACAAGGATATTACTCTAAATGGACGCTTTGTAGTTCTTGATGGTATGACTGAAGACGATATAATTAATCTGATAAACAGCAAAAGGGAAAAGCAATTATTGTTGCTTAAATGGAGGATACTTAATGTCGTAAAACTTATCCTTGGTAATAAATATGAAATAGTTAAACAAAAGATATTTGGGTAATGGATTCTTTTTCAATCATAACATCTGTATACAAGAATGATAAACCAGAGTTTGTAGAAGAAGCTTTGGATAGTATGCTTGTACATCAGAGTAAAACTCCCGATGAAATAGTTCTTGTTCAAGATGGGCCAGTGCCGTACGAGTTATCACGTTTATTGTTGGAATACAAGGATAAATATGGCGACATAATGAATATTATTAAGTTGGAGAAGAACGGCGGGTTGGGCAATGCGTTAAAATTAGGCGTCGAGAATGCCAAGTTTGATATTTGCGCCCGTATGGATAGTGATGATATATGTTTGCCTAACAGATTTGAGAAACAGCTAGCATACCTTGAAACACATCCTGAATGCGATATTGTAGGCGGTCAAATGACAGAGTTCATTGGTAAACCTGATAATATTGTGGGCAAACGCGAAGTTCCGCTTACGAATGAAGAGATTTATAAGTACATGAAGAGCCGCTGTGCGTTAAACCATGTGACTGTAATGTTTCGTAAAGATGCAGTTCTTAAAGCCGGCAATTATCAGGACTGGTTCTGGAATGAAGACTATTACCTATGGGTAAGGATGATGATGGCCAAATGTCATTTCGCTAACATCCCTGATGTGGCTGTTAATGTACGAAGTGGCGCTGACCAATATGCAAGACGCGGAGGAAAGAAATACTTCGATAGTGAGATAGGTATCAAAAAACTGATGTTGGAAAATGGTATGATTTCTAAAAAAGATTATTGTATCAATTATGTCGAACGCTTCATCATTCAACGTATGATGCCAAACAGTGTACGTGGATGGGTATTCCGCAAATTTGCCAGAAGTTAAAAGAAAATAGTTATGTTTAAAGAAGGTAGTTTTATTCAGAGATCGTTGTCATGGCTTCGAAGGCAAGCATTAAAACTAATCTATTTCCGTAATAAGGTAGAGTATGCTCGCAAGATTGGTGTAAGGATTGGTGAGGGGAGCAACTTGGTTTCAATGCCATCTTTTGGTTCTGAACCATGGATTATAACTATTGGGAATAATGTCAATGTGTCCTCTAACGTGTCATTTATAACTCATGACGGCGGTAGATGGGTCTTAGACCACTTATATCCAAACGAGGCCCCGTTCTATAAGATAGAGCCAATAACGCTGAAGAATAATATTTTTATTGGCGCTAATACTATGATAATGCCAGGAGTTGTGATAGGTAACAATTGCGTAGTAGGTGGGGGCAGTATTGTGACAAAAAATATTCCAGACGGAGAAGTATGGGCAGGCGTCCCTGCAAAATTCATTTGCACAATAGAAGAATACAAGCAAAGAATGATATCACGCAAGGTCCCTATCAATTTTGATAATTATTGGCGAAATAAAGAGAAAGAGATTAAAAGAGTGTTTAGTGATTATTTATCCAATAATGCTTAATTGTATATTGAGCCTAACGTAATATTCAAAGAAAATGAACATCAAGGAGAGTTACTACGAAGTACTTGCGAAATACAACAAACCCATTGCATACACATCCCGTTTAAGTAAGTTGCTTGGTTTTGTACTTGGTTCAATACAAGGATTCCATTATGACAAATATTGGAAAAGAAGGGAATATGTAATTAATCCTCAAAAAGGGAATAAGCTGCTAAAACTCTATTATCTTTTCTGGGTAAAAAAAGTCGATGCACGCAATCACTGTGCTTTTGGTACCTCCTATAATCGTGGAGCTCTTTTTAAGACACCTCCTATTTTAGAACATGGACCTAATGGGATAATAGTTGGCGATGATGCGAGAATTGGGGCTAAATGCTATTTATATCAACAAGTTACAATCGCATGGGGGGGGGTAAATATTGGAGATAATGTAATCATCGGAGCTGGCGCTAAAATTCTACGAGGAGTAACGATAGGAAACAATGTAAAGATAGGTGCAAATGCTGTAGTCGTTGAAGATATTCCTAATGGAGCAACTTGCGTTATGCAAAAACCACGGATAATTATTAAGAAGTAGTTTCCCTGTTATTGAAATTATGTAGTAATGATAATAAAGTGGATATTTGACCGAGCAGTTTCTTTTATAGGTCTGCTATTTCTATGGCCTGTTTTATTAATTGTAGCCATATTGGTTAAGGTAAAAACGCCCGGTGGCCCCGCTTTTTTTGTACAGAAACGTGTCGGAAAGGGTGGTAAATTATTTAAGTGCCACAAGTTCCGTACAATGACCGTAAAGCATAACGGATCAACCGTAAGTGTTGCTGGCGATAGCCGTATCACCCCATTTGGCGCAAAGCTGCGTCACTACAAGTTAGATGAACTCCCGGAACTATGGGATGTACTCATCGGCAATATGAGTTTCGTAGGACCACGGCCTGATGTCCCTGGGTATGCAGACAAGTTGCAAGGCGATGATAGAGACGTTTTGAAACTAAGACCCGGTATCACTGGTCCTGCCACGTTGAAGTATCGTTTAGAAGACGAGATGATTTCCGAGTATGTGGCTCAGAAACAGAAAGAAGGCGATACACGACCTATGCAGGAGATTGCTGTGGAGTATAACGATAATGTAATCTATCCAGATAAGGTGCGTATAAATTGCTATTATTACCGTCACTACTCCTTTATTAAAGATATTCAAATGATATTCTGTACGGTATTAGGTAAACACATGAAGTATAACAATGAAATAATATAAACTATTATGGCTGATAAGAGAATCTATTTGTGCCTTGCACATATGAGCGAAGCAGGTTTAGAACAAAAATACATCCAAGAAGCTTTCGACACCAACTGGGTGGTCCCTCTTGGACCGAATGTAAATGGCTTTGAAGCAGATCTCGAAGCATTTTGTGGTCAAAATAAAAGAATTGTCGCCCTCTCTTCCGGCACCTCTGCTGTGCATCTCGCCTTGATTGCCTGCGGTGTGCAGCCGGGTGATGAGGTGTGTGTGCAGAGCTTTACCTTCTGCGCGTCATCGCATCCTATCACCTACCTCGGAGCCACGCCCATCTTCATTGATTCTGAAAAGGACACTTGGAATATGGATCCTGCCCTGTTGGAAGAGGCCATCAAAGATAGAATAGTCAAAACAGGTAAGAAACCGAAAGCTATTATTCCGGTAGCACTCTATGGTATGCCGTACGACATTGTGCGCATCATGGAGATTGCCAACCGCTATGATATTCCCGTAATTGAGGATGCGGCAGAAGGTTTCGGTTCCAGATTCAACGGACAGGTACTAGGCACTTTTGGAAAGTACGGTGTGCTGAGCTTCAATGGCAACAAGATGATCACCACCAGCGGTGGTGGCGCATTGATCACAAATAATGAGGACGAATGGCGAGAGATTATGATGTATGCTACTCAATATCGCGAAAGCTATCCATACTACCAGCACGAGAAGATAGGATATAACTATCGTATGAGTAATATCTGTGCCGGCATAGGTAGAGGTCAAATGACCGTGGCCAATGACCATATTGCGCATCACAAACACGTCCAAGCCCTTTACGAGGAGCTCTTGGCTGATGTACCTGGAATCCAAGTACACAGCCAACCACTTGAAACTTGGAACTTGAATCCTGAAACCAAAGTCTATGACTCCAACTATTGGCTTTGCACCATCACGATTGATCCAGAGGTCAAAATCAAGGGTCAAGAAAACGCCTATAAGACCATAATTCAAGGTGCAGTGGGTGGTGCTGCAGGTGTGATTCATGTGGCAGACAGTGCTACTACCGATTGCCAACCGAACGACAATGTGGAAGCCCTCCGTGTTTATATGGATGCCGCTGGCATAGAGGCTCGCCCAGTGTGGAAGCCGATGCACAAGCAGCCGGTTTATAAGAACTGCCCTGCATACGTGAATGGCGTGAGCGAAGCGTTGTTTAAGGTGGGAATGTGCCTGCCTGCTGGACCGTATGTGAGTGATGAAGATGTCAAGTATATCGTGGATAACATCAAAAATGCGATCGTTGGTTAGGGCCTTGTGGCAATTTTGTCGGTATCTCTTTTGGCCTAGGTGGGGCGGGAAGAAGCAACAATAGGACGAGGTAGAGACGTGCCATGGCGCGTTTCTACAATAGCAACAGCGGCTACAACTCGAAGTGAAGTTGTAGCCGCTGTTTTTTTTATACCGAGAATGCCGCTTTCAACAGCACGTTCCTATCTGCCAGTTCCAAAGATGTGTATCGGAATACCGCATCAGAGCCAGCACTGTGGAGACCCGCTGCGTAGTAGTTGATTTGCACTTTGTTGAGCATGTCGATGTGGGTTTTGCGGGCGAGTTTGGAGGAGGCCACTTCGTAGAGGGGCTTGCACTCGTTGTCGCAAGTTTCGGGGTTGAAGATGCTCACTTGGCGGTCGATGCCGCAGAATTCCAACAGGTGGCGCAGCGTTTTGTTGTATCGCTGCCTGCCGTAGTTGGGGTTGGCGTCCATCAGTTTCAGCTGAGTGCGACGGATGATTTCCACAGCGGGCTCGATCAAGGGCGTCACAATCTCTTTGTTGGTGGTTTGCTTGCCCACGGTTTTGGAAGGGATGTAGTGAACGTAAGGGATGCCATCGTCTGAGACGGTCACCTTGTCGGGCGTTAACCGCAAAAGGTCGCTGATACGGCATCCGATGGCGCAGTTGAGCACAAATATGTCTTTCGCCCACTGGAGGTCGGTCGGTACGTTTGTGTCAAGCACCTTTCGGAACTCGTCGGCACGAAGAAAAACAGGGTCATCATACATCACATGCATGATGACCCTGCGTTTTTTGGCGGATATTCGTCGAAAAGGGGAAATGCGTATCTCTTCGGTGTTTTCAAGTTCGGCAAAAAAGGCCTGCAGTAGTTTGAGGTCGTGCACCACGGTGGAGTTGCAGCAGCGCTTGGTGGGTGCGTGGTGACCCGAGGTGCGCGGATAAAGCTCGGGGTAGAGCGGCACGTATTGATACTCGTCATACACAAACTGCCGGAACTGCATCACCAAGTCCGAGGTGAACTCATCGGCCGTAAGCGACGTACGGTCCGAGATGATGAGGAACCTCTTCAGTTTTCGCGCTTTCCCCATCGCCACGGCATAGCGGGCATTGCCAATCACCCCGTCGCGGTGCGCATCCTCCAAATAGCGCACAAAACGCTTGTAGAGGGGTTCGGTCTCGTGGGTGGCGCAAGTGGGTGATTCGTCACCGGTCAAAGCCTGCGTCACCGTGGAATGATAGAAGACGCGCGCCACGGCCGTCAAATTGTAACTCGTTGTTATTCTTTCCATTGCTTTTTTCGTTTTTTAAGTGTTTACAGTACTTAAAAACGATAGGGCGGAGGGAAGGGTTACACGGTTAGGCGGTTACAAGGTTAAGGGTTTACTTCATTTCGAGTTGTAGTCGCTGTTGTTGTTGATAGCCTTCATCGCCGCCTCAATGTCTTCGAGAGGCACGCTCCCGCCCCACATTCGATAGACGTATAGTGGCGTGATGCAACCGGGATCCATCGAGCACGAGCGAGCTTCGTATTCGATGAACTCGTGCAATCGCTTTATTAGATTCTCTTTTTCCATACTACTACCTCCATCTTGGCCAGAATAAGTATTGGCAAAATTGCCATCCCCCTTTCATGAACTCTTTCATCGCTCTTTTACTATTGTCCAAAACGTTTTGAAGATTAACCCTATATCGCCCCAAAAAGAATGATTATCGACATACTCAAGATACAGCTTGATCTTCTCTTGCATGATGACCTCGATATAGTATTTCTCGGGGTCATCTGCCTGCTCCATCAATTCATTCTCGTTGCGAAACTTAATGCTAGCAGGGTCTGTAATGCCCGGACGCACATCCAGCACGTGCATCTGTTCAGGTGTCCAGTAGTCCACATAATGCCTTACCTCTGGACGAGGACCAACCAAAGACATGTCACCAATGAACACGTTGATAAGCTGCGGAAGTTCATCCAGTTTGAACTTACGAATCCAATAACCAGAACGTGTTACTCTAGGGTCACGACCTCCTATAGTGACTAAGCTTCCTTTGTCCGCCCCAACACGCATGGAACGGAATTTAAAGATACGAAAATCCTTGTTTTTATAGCCGACACGAACTTGACGGTAGAAAACAGGACCTTGGGAATCCAATTTGATCCAGATGGCCAAAATCAGAAAAAGCGGACTAAGCACGATGAGTCCCAGCCCACTGGCAATTACGTCAAATACTCTTTTCATTAAAGGCTCTTTACGATGTCAACAAAATTTTCGATAATGTATTCCACATCCTCGTCTGTCAATTTAGTATGAAGAGGGAATGTGATTTCATTTTCGAAAAGATGGTAAGCATTGGGATAATTCTTGATGTCGAAACCAAGAGCCTTATATGCCGTCATCATTGGCAGCGGTTTATAGTGCACGTTGCAAGCAATACCACGTTCTGCCATCTGCTCAATAACCTTGTTGGCATCCTCACGTGTCTTACCCAACAAGCGCACCAGATACAAGTGATGTGAACTGCAATGGTCTGCATCCTTATGATTCAGAACTGCCACGGGCAGCTCCTTCAATGCCTCATTATACTTAGCCACAATCTCCTGACGACGTTTCAGCAAGCCCTCATAGCGTTCCATCTGAACCAAACCCAGAGCCGCCATAATGTCCGTCATATTGCACTTATACCAAGGACCAATGATGTCATACTCCCAGGCACCCAGCTTTGTCTTAGCCAGCGCATCCTTATTCTGCCCGTGAAGTGAGAATAGTTGGCTTAGACGGTAAAGCATTTCATTCCATGTCTCCCCCTCTTTCTTAGGCACCGTGGGCATATAGTCTGCATCCATAGGAACAGCCTCGTTCCCAAACGGAAGATTCCAAGTGAGTGCACCGCCTTCTGCTGTAGTAAAGTTTTTCACAGCATGGAAACTGAATGATGAGAAGTCTGCAATCTCACCAGACATCTTACCCTTGCGGTTGGCGCCAAAGCTATGCGCACAGTCCGCAGACACCACAATCCTTCCTATCTTAGCCTGCAAAGCGTTGTTAGGCTTAAACAATCCCTTCTTAGCCTCCACAATCTCAAACACACGGTCATAGTCAGCCACAATACCCCCCAGATCCACAGGTGCAATCACCTTTGTCTTCTCCGTGATGGCAGACGCCAACTTGTCATAGTCCATCTCCACATTGTCCTTCTGGCTATCCACCAGCACCAGCTTGCAGCCCACGTGCTGTGTAACAGATGCCGTTGCTGTATAGGTATATGCCGGTACTATCACCTCATCATCAGGCTGGATGTCCAGCAGGTGCAGCACCATCTCCAGTGCAGCCGTTGCCGAGTTCAGACATACCGTCTTATCCGTGTGCACATACTCCGAAATCAGATTTTCCAGTTTCTTTGTTCTGGGACCCGTAGTAATCCAACCCGAGAGAATAGCCTCACGCACCTCTTTAGCCTCTGCCTCCGTCATATCGGGCGGAGAGAAAGGAATCACCTTTTTTTTAACTTTCAAATTCATATTCTATATTTATGATATCCATATTGCTTGAACTGAATAAATTATATTGAATTATTGATTCAATTGTGAAATACGGCCATACAGCTCTCGACTTAACACGGCCGCTCCATCTTTATTTAAATGGTGCCTATCAGCAAATAGCGAAGGGTTATTAAAACAATCTAAACTGTCAAAATCCCAAAATATGACACCTTCTTCTCTACATATATCATCAATCATATTTACTCCTTTGTTGTCAGAAACATAATATTTTGGAGAGTGAACAAAAATAATAACGACACCATGCTCTTTTGCCAACTCAATAGTTTGTTTGATGCAATCAATCTTTCTAAATTCCACTTCGGTAGTTGTGAGTAATTCTTCTTTCTCAGATTGCAAATCTAATTTCTTATTATTTGGCTCAAAACCATTATAATCACTAGTGTTGTATAGAAGGCACTTAACAATTTGTATTATTTTTGAATTATATCTATAAGCGCTTGACAAACACTTAATACGCTGTGTATGGTCATAATCGTTTATAACGCTACGTATAGCTTTTGAATCATAATAATTAGGCAGCAATCGAGAGATAGCTGCATCAATATTATTCTGAGAATCATCAGATTCTAAGACATCATAATTACCTATGTCGCAAATTAAAAACTTTGGGAAATGGTTCCTTTCAATTATCGCGCGAATTATTGCGTAACTATAATAAATACACTGCCCCTCGCTTCCGTTGGTATAGCATGTAAGTTTCAATGAATCCTGGATTACTGCAGGATCGTAATTCCTCATTACTTCAGAAGATCCTACTATTATTA
>Ga0265301_10000537_pt1 | contig 54147 bp, 47 predicted proteins | sample AusTroGonzalo_MG_2_FD_193488 | JGI IMG/M metagenome (GOLD analysis project Ga0265301, IMG submission 193488) | Bovine rumen microbial communities from tropical cattle in Woodstock, Queensland, Australia - Gonzalo_04 | ecosystem: Host-associated > Mammals > Digestive system > Stomach > Rumen ... | reverse complement strand
ACTAACGATTATTCAGTTGCTTTCAAATTTTCTGCAAAGAAAAGCAAAAAATCATTGTCTTGTAACAAGTTACAAAAACCATACACACTAACCAAAAGGTTAGTAAAGTTGTTTTTCAGGGGATTCCGTTGAAGGAAAAAATTGAAAAAAATCCCACAACCAAAGCCTTCGCCCGAGTTGCGGATTCATTCATTAAAACGCAAACTCATATCCCGCGCCAATCCAACCTCGGAAGCCGGTCTCCTTGGTGTAGGACTTCAGCTTGGTGCCTTCGGCATTGGCATCCACTTGCTTATCGATAAGGTAATCACCCATGAAATAGAAATTCAAAGTATTGCGTTTATCCAGTTTGACATCCATGCCGATGGATCCCCGCAAACGGTTGACATAAACACCATTGAAGCTCGTGAGGAACCAGCCAGCTTCGCCTTCCTCGGAATAATCGTCCAAGTTGACGTAAACGCTGCCGTCGTAAGCAGCTTCGATGACGGGTGCATTCAAATAATTGCGCACCTCGAAATAGGCGTAAGGCTGCACCTTACCGAATCCTTTGTATTGGGCCTTCAGGCGGCTCTTCAGCGTCAGCGCGTTTTGGGGATTCTGGTACATGTTGAAGTCGCCTGTGCGACGTGTCACTTGGAAACGTTCCTTGAGGGAGAGGTTCCAATTGCCGAAATGCAGCGTGCCTGTGGCATCGGCCATCAACCTGTGACGCGGGTTCTTGAACGATTCAGAGTTGGCCCTATAGCCGTTGATGAAGGCATAACCCAAGCCTAACTTGATGTTCGGATGCACCTTATAGCTCAACGACAGCGTGGTCTGCAGACGGTCAAGGCTCCCGAAGTTGTTGTCGAAACGCACCTCTTCTTCCAAAGAGACATGCAGACCTTTGGTGATTTTCTTGTCAACACTTATTGAGACCCTGCCACCAAATTCAGGATCAAGTGCTACATCCGTCTGTGAAAAGGCCATCGTGGGGAACACTAGCCCCAGCATCAATATGATAATGTGTTTTCTCCTCATAACTCTAAACTTTCCGTTTTCCGTTTAAAAAGGTCCGTGACCTCCACCACCAGGGCCTCCCCCTCCGCCATTTCCTCCTGAATAGGACGAAAGACTGACCGAGCTTCCGCCACTGAAAGAGGCGTCGGTATAAAACATGTTTTCGAAACACGCTGTTCCGTTGGGAACGCTCACGCCTGATTGCAAGGTGGGTGTAGCGTCACCCGAAACCACCAAAGGCGTTCCTCCATTTGAAGGGGTCTTGAAGGCATAGGTGGTTGAGCCGACGGTCAATCCGTACCAAGTGTTTTGCGACCAAGAAGAGGCTGAATAGCAACTCTGTGAGAGCGACGACCCACTTTCCAATCCGCCGATGGCCACCAAGGTGCCACCAGTGAGGTACAGTTTGTAGCCCCCTTCAGAATTGGCATCCACCGCCACTTCGGGCGAACTGGAGCCGATGGCATAGACTACACCACCTTTGATGTAGCAGTTGCCGTTGGCATCGAGACCGTCGTTACCTTGGCTATAGGCGCAGACCAGCCCTCCTGAGATGGTGAGATTGCCGCCTGAATTGATGGCATCGTCCGATTGGGAGTGACTATACACCTCGCCAGCGGAGATGGAAAGAGTACCCTTTGCCTCGATACCTTCGTGAGCGGTACAATTCACTATGACATTGCTGCCTTTAAAGATTAAGTTTCCGTCGAATTTGAGGCCTTTGGCCGAAACACCATTGGAATTGTTGTTGCCACCTCCGCCTGGAAAACCACCACCGCCACCGCTGGAGCCGAAATTACTGCCCGTGACGGTGACATTGACGGTGCCGCCATAGAAGTAGCCGTTTCCGTCGCTGCTGATGCCCTTGCCACCTGTCCCGCTGCTGGTGAGGTTCAATGTGCCATTAGTCATCTTCACATAATCCTTACCTCTGATACAGGCGGGTTTAAGGGTGTCGCTCCCGTTGACCGCTACAGTGCTTGTCATTTTCACAGTGATGTCGCCCCCGAGAAAATGCACATAGTCGTCGGAAACAATGCCTGACTTGCCCGTTGCCGTCACGGTGAGACTGCCTGTGCCGCTGAAAACAAACTGTCCTTCGCCGAATAGCGCTGCTTTCTCGTCTTCCTCGTCAGGCGTATCCGAATAAGAAGTGCCGTCCGCAAGGCTGTTTTCGCCTTTCAATACGATGAAAGTACGTTTGCCCTTACTCGGTTCCGTCTGAGGACCTTGCACATTGATGGCAGCACCATTAGGGTTGGTGATGCTCACATTGTTTAGTATAATGCCTTGTTTCTTCGCGCTATAAAGTTTGAAAAAGCCATCGTTGGCAGTCCCCGAAAGTTCATACATTACATATTCTTCACCGGAATAAACGATAGTCACATCGTTGCCGCTGACGGTCACCGAAAAGTCTTCGCTATCTCCAGTGACAGTGGCGTTTCCGTCTGTTGAGAATACCACACTCACCGTTTGCGCGAACACAGTGTTAACGATGAGGTCTTCGCTGTCGTCGGTCTCGATCGGGTCGATAAGGACGATGTTGTCCTTGGCACAACCCAACAGCAATGAAAGCAAGACGATCAACCAATAATTCAAAAGTCGCTTCATTATTGTATGCTTTGTTACTAATGTAACTGCGAATCAGGGTGTTTTATTGTCAGTATGTTTTAAAACAAAGTAATCCGCAACCCAAGCCTTTGCCCGAGTTGCGAATTTCTTCGTTATTTTGTTGGAAGAGCAACTTATGCTTCGAAGGTGTATTGCTTCCGTTATTAAATCAATCAATCATTCATTCATTCATTCATCAATCTGCTCTCTCCCCAAGTGTACTGCGGATAAGCCTTTTTTAGGTCGTTGTATGAATCCTTCACGTCGCTGCCGCCACTGGTGGCGAACACGTTGAGGGTCTTGCCGCTCAAGTCATGCGCCTCAATGAAGGTGTTGACGATGGTGGGGGCGGTGTACCACCAGATGGGAAAGCCAATCCACACGGTGTCGTAGTCAGCAATGTTCTCGCAACGGCCTTTAATGGCGGGACGCGAGGTCTTGTCCTGCATTTCGATGGTCGAGCGTGAGGTCTTGTCGCGCCAGTCGAGGTCGGCAGCGGTGTAGGGCACCTCTGGGGTGATTTCATAGAGGTCGGCGTTATGTTCTTTTGCCAACTTTTGTGCAGCGGCCTTGGTGTTGCCTGTGGCCGAGAAGTAAACGATTAAGGTCTTCATTTCTTTGTTCTCCTTTGTTTCGGTGGTTTGTGTGGTTGTCTTGTTGTCTTTTTTGTTGTTGTTCTGTGCGCAGGCGGTCAGTATCAGACAGCAAGCGGCAATGATTAATGCAATATGTTTCATATTTATGAGTTTAAATGTTGCGTCCTAATTCGTAGGCTTCCTGCAATTTGCTGTTGCCGTCAATAGAATGAGGCATCGGCACTCCACCACAGAAAAGTGTTCCGGCCAGGCGACTTTTGGGATAGCAGTCTATCCACCCCGTCAGTCCTGTTTCTGCGCGTTTTGGAGTTCCTTCCTCGTTTTCAGTGGCAGTGGCCAGCAGATACACGTCACGGAAACTGTAATCTTTGGGATACATGGCGTTCATGCGGTCGATGAGGGTCTTCATCTGGCCGCTCATCTCGTAGTAGTAGATGGGCGTTGCCCAGCACACCACATCGGCATTGAGCACCTGATCCATGATGGTCGGTACATCATCCTTAATTACACAGGTACCTATCTTTTGGCAAGCCAGGCATCCGACACAGAACTTGATTTCTTTGCCTCTCAGCGAGATAAATTCAACTTGATGGCCAGCGGTTTTTGCACCCTCGGCAAACTGCTCCGCCAATACTTGACTGTTTGAACCGGCCCGTAGGCTGGTTGAGATAACGACTACTTTTTTCATAATGATGTTATTTCAGGTTTTCACGGAAGAACTCCTCCAGTTTGTCGAATGGGATGTAATCGCCCTCGCCGCCGTCATAGAGGTCGCAATGCGAGGCTCCAGGGATGATGAGCAACTGCTTGTTCTCAGGCACAGGGTTGGGTTTTCCTACAAAGTTGTAACCCTCGGCCTGGCCTTCCACCATATATTTGTAGGCGGCCTCGCCGAAGTAGCGCGAATGGGCCTTCTCGCCGTGCATCACGAGGACAGCGGAACGAATCTCGTTGATGTAGTAAAGGAAGCGGGCATTGCTATAGGCTTCGGTGCCGACGATGCGCCAGCCATCGTTCGAGTTGCCCGAGCGGGCGTGATAGCCGCGTGGGGTCTTGTAGTAGGCATGGTAGTCTTTCACGAACTGCGGGGCATCCTCAGGCAGCGGGTCAATGACACCACCTGCCATTGCCATTGGGTCGGTCAGTCGCTGTTTGGCGAGGGCCTCACGAGCTGCATGACGCGATTCCTCTTTGTCCTCGCTGTCGTAGTAACCGTTACCACCAACACGGGTCATGTCGTACATCGTACTGGCCACGGTGGCCTTGATACGCGGGTCAGTGGCGGCAGCGTTGAGGGCAATGCCTCCCCAGCCGCAGATGCCAATGATGCCGATGCGCTCGGGGTCAACGTTGTCGAGTTTGGAAAGGTAATCGACGGCAGCCATGAAGTCCTCGGTGTTGATGTCTGGCGAAGCCGTACGACGAGGCTCACCGCTACTTTCACCTGTGTAGGATGGGTCGAAAGCCAGCGTCACGAAGCCTCGTTCTGCCATCCGCATGGCGTAAAGTCCGCTTGACTGCTCCTTGGTGGCTCCGAAAGGACCGCTCACGGCGATGGCGGCCAATTTGCCTTCCGTCTCTTTGGGTGTGTAAAGGTCAGCGGCTAGCGTCAGGCCGTACTGTGTTTCAAGGGTTACTTTCTTGTGGTTCACCTTGTCGCTCAATGGGAACACCTTGTCCCATTCTTGTGCCAGTGTCAGTTCTTGTTTCATGGTCTCTGTCGTTTGTTCGTTGTTGTTGCAGCAGGCAGTCATCATCAGCACTGCGGCTGCGAGAATGATTATATTCTTCATTTTCAGTTGATTTGATTTCTGTATTCAGTAGGCGACAACCCTGTCTGTTTCTTGAACAGTCGCGTGAAATGCTGCGGATAGTCGAAGCCGAGGCTGTAGGCAATTTCCGATACCGAAAGCGTCGAGCCGAGCAAGTCACGCTTCGAGAGGTCGATAATCTTATTCTGGATGTAGCGTTGTGCCGTCATGCCTGTTTCCTTTTTGATAAGGTCACCAAAATAGCCCGTCGAGAGACAGAACTTGTCGGCGAAATAAGCTACCGTCGGGAAGCCCTTCCGTGCGGCAAGGCCATCTTTGAAATAGGTGTTCAGATGGCGGTCGAAATCAGCCAAGAGGTCCTGATTCACCACCTCGCGGGTGATGAATTGGCGGTCATAGAAACGCAGGCAGAGGTCAAGCAACAGACCGATACGGTCGCAGAGCAGTTCGCGGCTATGCTTGTCGATAGGGTGGTCGAGTTCTTTGTGGATGCTTTCCAATATTTCCATGTAGTCGTGCCGCTCACGCTCTGAAAGATGCAAGGCTTCTGCCTCGTCATAGGAGAAAAAGGTATAGCGTTCCATCTTGCGGCTCAAAGCCGTGCCGTGGATGAGGTCTGGATGGAAGAGCAGCCCGATAGACTGGGGCATTGCATCCGTGTTTGTAGGCTCGGCCTGCACCATTTGTCCGGGTGCAAAACTTACCACCGTGCCTTCGGCGTAGTCATAATGGCGGCGGCCATATTTCAGGCTGCATCCCACACCGTTTTTGAGCCACAGGGCATAAATGCCGTAATGCATGCGTGAACGGCCGAAGTCGTTCTTGCTTTGGCTCATATCCACGATGCTCACCAAGGGGTGCAAGGTCTCAAACCCGCAGTGGCGGTTGAACTTTTCGACGCTGTCGAGTATGACGATTTCGTTTTCCATGCTGCAAAAGTAGGGCAATAATCCGGGAAATCACCTACCAATTTTGCGGATTGCGCAAAAAAATCCGCGGCCAGAGGTTTCCCCCGGGTCGCGGATTTCCATTCACAAATCCACCCTTACGACATGAAATCCCACATTTGGGTAACCTTTAGATACATCACGGTTTGATGTTCATTACCTTTCATTTTCGTGATGATGACGGCGGGAAGACCTGCCATTGTCCCTGTGTTTGGCCAAACGGTTCATCGCTTGGTGTTCCAGCTCATAGACCCGCTGTATTTGTCTTGGTGTAAGGAACTTGTTGTATTCCTCATAGTATTTCTCACGCAGGTCGATAATGGCTTTGCTGCGTTCGAAGCGCCCTTTGATGGCTTGCTCCGCCTCTTCGTCGTTGGTAGGTTCGGCTTGCTGTTTGGGTCCCAATGCCCACACCTCCTGTTGGTATGCGCAAAACGTTGCCACGAATTGTTGGGTAGTGGTTTCGTCGAGATTGAGTTGACCGGCGATGTACTGAGCTTGCTTTTCTGCCAGTTGTTCGCGATTCATGCGTTGTTGCTTGTCCTGGGCTGTCCCGATAGTGCAGAATGCCAGCACCAATACAGCCATTAAATTGAATTTCATTAAGTTTTTCATGATGTTTTGTATTTAATCGTTGTCTAGATAATCCATTTCGTCATAATACTCCAGCATGAGTTGCTGGTCGCCCTCGCTGAGTTGGTTGAAGGCCACCTCCATTTGCTCAAACAAGACTCCATCGCTGTGGGGAAGCCCTTGTCGCAACACCAGCAGCAAAGCCAGCGAGGCGGCTATAGCGATACCCGTCCATAGCGCGACATTACGCTGTCTCGGCTTCTTTTTTGTCGCCGTCATCTCCTGCATTAGACGCTCTTCCATCGTTTCAAAGAAACCGTCAGGAACCGTATACGGCATCGTTTTTTCTATGTTCTCCAAATCATTTTTCATGTCTAATCGTTTGTTTTCAAGTAGTTTACAATCTTTTCTTGGGCAAGGTGGTAATTGGCTTTCACGTTGGCCGCCGTCGAACCCGTGACAAGGGCGATTTCATCATAGGAGAGGTCGTCGTAATAGCGCAGGTTGAAAGCAATCTGCTGTTTGGCGGGCAATGAGAGGATGGCTTTCTGCAGTTTTACCGCTTCGGCATCGCTGTAGTCGACGTAGGCATCGGCCTTCAGGTTGAAGAGGTCGTCTGAGGCTTCATCCAACGAGAATTGTGGTTCGCCTTTGCGCTTGCCCAAAAGTCGCAAGGCTTCGTTGGTGGCGATGCGGAAGATCCAAGAGGCTAACGACAGGTTCTCGTCATATTGGGCAAACGAACGGAATACCCGCAAAAAAGTCTCCTGCGTGGCGTCCTCAGCATCGGCATGAGCTACTACCATCCTGCGCACATGCCAATATACCGGTTGCTGATAGCGTTGCAAAAGCAAACGGAACCCTTGCTCCGGCTTAGTTTGGATGGCTTTGATGATGTCGCTGTCTTTGTCCATTTTCTGCTTGCTTGACAATCATAATACCCGACAAAGATAGAAAAGTAAAATCAAGTTGAAAAAAAATCCACAACCCATGCCTTTTTTATAATTTTGCAGCCTTATGAATCGTGAAAAAGAAATCTATAGGGTGACCCTTTGGGGCAGTGCCGTCAACGTGGTGCTGATGGTGTTTAAGTTCGTGGCGGGTGTATGGGGGCATAGTGCCGCCATGATAGCCGATGCCGTGCATTCCGTTTCCGACTTTGCCACTGATATGGTGGTACTTGCCTTTGTCAGCATCAGTCATAAGCCAAAGGACAAGTCGCACGACTATGGACATGGCAAGTACGAAACCTTAGCCACCACTTTGATTGGCGTGGCTCTTGCCACTGTGGCAGTAGGCATCTTCATCGAAGGTGCAAAAAAGATTGCCTTTTGGGCACAGGGTGGCACACTTACCCTGCCGGGACGACTGGCGCTTTGGGCGGCTTTGACTTCCATATTGCTGAAAGAAATCATCTTCCAATACACCAACCGCAAGGCCAAACAACTCGATTCGCAAGCGATGAAAGCCAACGCCTGGCACCATCGCAGCGATGCCTTGTCGTCGGTTGGGACAGCCATAGGTATCGGAGGCGCATTGATTGGAGGCGAGCGGTGGGCGGTGCTCGACCCTGTCGCCTCGATAGCTGTTGGCGCACTTATCGCCAAGGTGGCGATTGATTTGCTCAAGAACGGCGTGGGTGAGCTGATGGAGCAATCCCTGCCCGAGGAGGTGGAGAATGAGATCATGGACATCGTGAAATCCGTGCCCGATGTGATGGAGCCACACGAACTTTGCACCCGTCGTATTGGCAATCATTATGCCATTGAGATGCACGTCCTGATGAACGGCGACCTGCCCTTGAAGGATGCTCACGACAAAGCCACTGTAATCGAACGGCTTCTAAAGGAACGCTATGGAGAAGAGACGCATGTAGCTGTTCACGTGGAACCGATAGAAGATAATTGACTATCGGCTACCCAAGCCGGGACCACGATGCCGCTTATGCAACCGCCCTGAAATGGCGTTGATGAGAATGATGCCGCCAGCAATGGCGATGGTGACCTTGAGTGCCGTGAAGCCCATAGTAGCAGCCTGCCGCAGCTGGTCGCCAACCAAATAATAGGCTGTCCAGAAAATTCCGCCCCCAGGTACCAAAGGGATGATGCCACAGATGAGGAACACTGTAGTGGGGCATTTAAGGATTACTGCCAAAACACTGCTTATCATCGCCACTGTCAAAGCCCCGCAAAAGGCGGCAGCCACCACCCGCTCCGGTCCGGTCGTTTCAACCCACAAGTAGGCACACCATCCCATCATGCCAGCCAGCCCACAATACAGATAGTATTTGCGCGGTGCGCCAAACAGCGCAGAAAACCCAACGGTGCCTATAAAGGCAGCAAGAAGTTGGATATACCAGGCTGAAGTCAACGCATCTTTTGTGGGCATTCCAATCTGCATCAGCCCTTTCGAGAAAAACCCCTCAAGAATGAAAGCCAAAGCCACTCCGGCAGCGATACACAGAAAGGCCAGGAAGGCATGCTTCAACCGTGTTGAACCCGCAATGTAAGCCTCATTGGCGATGTCGAGCATCCCGTTGGTGAACGGCACTCCGGGCACTAAGGCGATGATGGTGCCGATAATCATGTTGGGCAGGTGGTCGCCAAAGCCCAAATTTACTGAAAGGATGCAGAGCAGTCCGCCCACCAGTCCACCCAGCAGATTGCTGAAAATCCGGCTCAGATGCGCCCCGATGAAGGTCATGAAGGCACCCAATAGCAGGCCACAGACGAAGGTCGCAGCTGCGTCTGTCAGGCTGCCTCCGAAAAGGATGCTGAACGAAGAGACCCCAAGTGCGATGCCGAGGATGACCTCCCACCACGGCTTCCCTTTGCTGGTACGGATGGCCTTTAAACGCGAATCCAACTCATCAAGCGGCATTGTCCCGCCTGTCACCTCGCGGCTCAGTTGGTTCACCTCCACCACACGGCTCAGCTGCATGCCTCGGATGGGAATATGTGCAGCACTGGCATAATGCTGCCCTGTGGCAATGATGCCGTTGCTGAGTACAAAGAAACTTCCGTCGTTGACTCCGTATGACGTAGCAATATGCTCCATCGTATTCTCAACGCGGCCAATCTCAGCCCCATTCTCGAGCAAAATGTGTCCTGCATCAATGGCCAGTCGCAGGGCTCTTTCTTCGCCCGTCATCTTTCTTCCATGTCGATAGGATTCTTCGGTGTTCATGACTGCAAAAATACAAAAAAAGCCGCAAGCCACGTCTTTGACTGTATTGCGGCTTTGAGTTAATAATATACTATCGTCCCGATGGGTTGGTCGAGTAGCGCAATAGGATGCCGCTGGGCGATGTCGTGTGCCACGGAGTCTGGCTCCGTCCATGCGTGTGGCGCAAGGCTGAACTTGTCGTGATGTACAGTGAAGACTTGTTTCGGGTGCAAATCCAATATGGCTTGTTCAAGGTCTTTGGGCATCAAGTGGATATTGGCCCAGTCCTTGTTGTACTGGCCGTTTTCCATCAGTGCCAAATCCACTGAACTGAACCGTTCATAAATCTCCTTGAAACGGTCGTCATAACCGCCATCACCACCCACATACACCTTTCTTCCTGCCGATTCCACCATAAAGGAAGCCCATAGCGTCTGGTCACGCTTGAAGAGCCGGTTGGAAAAATGGCGTGAGGGAAGACAAGTTATCGTTGACTGTTGATAGTTGTCGGTTTCGTACCAGTCCATTTCGGTGATATGCTGCGGGTCGTAGCCCCAATACTCCAAATACTCCGCCACGCTAAGCGGACACACCACATGCTTCACCTTGTCCTTCAAGTCACGCAAAGTGGCATAGTCCAGATGGTCCCAATGCTCATGGGTGACAATCAGCACATCAATTTCAGGCATATCGTCGGGCAAATAGATGTCCGTGCCCTTGAACGGGTGCATCATCAACGATACAGGAAACTCCATCTTCAGCACAGGGTCAACCAGATAACGTTTCCCGTCTAAGCAGAACAGGTAGGATGAATGTCCGAACCACACGAGCCAGTCCTTGTTGGTGGGCAAGGCCTTCAAGTCGGTTCTCACGGCAGGTACAGCTTCGGTGGGCACCCTGTCTTTTTTGCTCTCCGAGAGGAATTCCCAAAATGCCTTAAACATGGACTTGTCGCCAGTGAATTGCGGCGTGGGAATCTGGTTTCGGAACTGACCGTTACGGTAGTTTGGCGAAGCCTCAATGCGGGCTTTGCGTTCTTTCGACATCCGTCTGCCGAAACAAGGATGGTTCAGGATGATTACGCCGACAAGGGCAATCACCGAAATGACAGCAAGGACGATGAGTAATATTTTCACACCAGACCTTTTTGTTGAAACCATCATCCCATGCACATCTCAAAGATCTTCTCCACGTCAGCCTGCTGCAAGGGTTTGAAGCCGGGCAGGGTGCCACCGCCGACGGCTTTCTTGGCCATCAGTGCGAAATGGGTGCGGTCGATGCCTACCTCCGGGAAAGTGCGCTTCAGTTGCAAGGTATTGAAGAAGAAGTCGCTCAGCATCTCGATGGCTTTGTGGGCAATCTCCATCGGAGGCAAAGTCAGGTCGATGCCGAAGACGTTGGAGCCAAACTGCACATATTTCGACACGGTAGTCTCGTCCAAGCAATATTCCATCCAGCGTGGAGTGAGGATGGCCAGACCGAGGCCGTGGGTGATGTCGTAGAAAGCAGAAAGCTCATGTTCCATCGGATGGCAGCTCCAGGCTTTGCGTTTTCCGCCGTTCACGAAGCCGTTGATGGCCCAAGAGGAGGCCCACATTAAGTTAGCGCGTGCCTCATAGTTGTCAGGTTCGCGCATGGCGATAGGGGCGTAGCTGATGACGGTTTTCATCAGGCCTTCCATGAAGCAGTCGAGCATGTAAAGGTCTTGGTCCATGTTGAAATAGACCTCGAAGAGGTGGGAAAGAATGTCGGCTGAGCCACAAGCGGTCTGGTATGGGCTCACGCTGAAGGTGTTGGTCGGGTCGAGGAAAGAGGCCTTGGGTAGCATGACGGGGTCGAGGCGGCCAAGTTTGTCTTGCGTCTCGGGATTGCTGATGACGGCTGCCGTATCCATTTCGGAGCCTGTGGCCGCAAGGGTCAAGATGCTGATGATAGGCAGTGCCTGGGTCATGGGAGCGCGTTTGTTGAGGTCAAGGAAGTCCCATGGGTCGTGGTCGACACAAGCGCCTGCCGCCATGATTTTGGTGGCATCGATGGTGGAGCCACCTCCAACGGCAAGGAGCACGTCGATACGTTGTTCTTTACAAATTTGCACGCCTTTCCTGACGGATTCGATGCGTGGATTGGGCTCGATGCCGGAGAGTTCGAAGAGTTCCAGCCCTGCCTCTTTGATTTCTTTCACCACACGGTCATAAAGGCCCATCTTCTTGATGGAGCCGCCACCGTAGGTCATCAGCACGCGGGTGCCGTAGTTTTTGAGTTCTGCGCCAAGGTGTTTCAGTTGGTCGCGCCCGAAGTAGATTCTTACGGGAATGTTGTAGATGAAGTCGTTAAGCATAGTATTTCTCAATTATATAATCTCTTCCAAAGCACCTGTTTCTGAGTCAATGATAAACCCACGCACCACAATATCTTTCGGAACAAGTGGATGGGTCTTTATAGTCTCCACGGTCTTGCGAACGGAGGTTGGAGTGTCCTTAAAGCCCTCTAACCACTGGTTCAAGTCGATGCCGCATTTACGGATGACATCAAGCGTTTCGTCTGTCACTCCACGGGCAATCATCTCTTGGTGGAAGTGGCTGTAGCTCATGTGGCAAGCACCGCAATGACTGTGTGCCACCACCATAATTTCCTTCACGCCCAGCTCATAGATGGCAACAATCAAGCTGCGCATCGCAGAGTCGAAAGCCGAGATCACCAGTCCTCCGGCGTTCTTGATGATTTTCGCGTCGCCGTTTTTCAGTCCGAGTGCCGCTGGGAGCAATTCGGTCAGTCTGGTGTCCATGCATGACAAAACGGCCAACTTCTTGTCGGGATACTTGTCGGTGATATACTTCTCGTAGCCCTTTTGTGCTACGAAAGACTTGTTGAAATTAAGAATTTGGTCTATCATAACCGATACTTCATTTTTATAAAGTTCAATACCATTCATTGTTCGCATTATTTATATTTTCCACTAAGGATATTGGCTCTTAATCCTTTCACAGCGGGTTTGTAATAAGCTATTTCCATCGCATTGACGATACGCTTGAATTCTTCCTTCAGCTCGGGATAGAAACTGCACATGCGGTAAGCGAGTTTCATGCAGAGCGTTTGAATACCAGGTAATTCGTCTACAGCGACCATGTGTTCCATGCAGAAGTCGAGAAAATCAGTTCGAAGATGCTCTTCAGTCAACTCCAGCCGTTCGATGATGTTTAACGTTAGTCGTCTGACGGAAGAGTTCTCTGTATGCATGGCTTGGTCTATCAGCTTGTCGAGCAAAACCTGTAGTTGCGACAGCTCATTGTCGCACGCTTTGGTCAGTCCCCACAAGGCACTCCTGGCGACACGGTAATCTGTGTCAAAGGCATATTGTTTCGCAAAGCCAAGGAAATCGCCAGTGGATTTGATTTCTAGGTAAATCTCCTTTGCCCCGCCTTCGCTAAAGGTCTGTTTCAGTCTATCGCTTGTTATTGCCATTCTCTTTTCATTTCACCATGCAAAGGTAATGTTTTTTCTTTATTTATGATAGATTGTAAAAAATCCGCAACCCAAGTATTGCTTGAATTGCAGATTCTTCATGTCTAACTTGATTCATTAATTCATCAACCGACTCTCACCCCATTTGTATTGCGGATAAGCTTTCTTGAGGTCATTGTAGGAGTCCTTCACGTCGCTGCCGCCGCTGGTGGCGAAGACGTTGAGGGTTTTACCGCTCAGGTCATGAGCCTCAATGAAGGTGTTGACGATGGTCGGTGCGGTGTACCACCACACGGGGAAGCCAATCCACACTGTATCGTAGTTGGCGATGTTCTCGCAACGACCCGTGATGGCAGGACGCGAAGTCTTGTCCTGCATCTCTAGTGTTGAGCGCGAGGTCTTGTCGCGCCAGTCGAGGTCAGCAGCGGTGTAGGGCACCTCGGGAGTGATTTCATAGAGGTCGGCGTTGAACTCTTTCGCCAGTTTTTGTGCAGCGGCCTTGGTGTTGCCCGTGGCCGAGAAGTAAACTATTAAAGTCTTCATTTCTTTGTTCTCCTTTGTTTCGGTGGTTTGTGTGGTTTCTTTGTTGTCTTTTTTGCTGTTGTTCTGTGCGCAGGCGGTCAATATCAGACAGCATGCGGCAATGATTAATGCAATGCGTTTCATAACGTGTTATTTGTCAATGTTTACAATTGTATATTTGCGGCTGCCGAGGCCGATGGCTTCGGCATGTTCAATGGTGTGAACACCATGCTGTTTGTCGATGCGGTTGAGCAGGTCAGTGGGGTCGTTGGTGGCCGTCACCTGCTGGTTGTTGATGATGTCGACACAAGCTTGGTCGAGGGCCACGGGGGCGGTGGAGGCGAGAATGCCGTAGTCTTCGAGCTTCACGGGTGCGGGATGGTCCACGCAGTCGCAGTCGATGCTCATGTTGTTCATCACGTTGATGTAGATGATGCCTTCTTTCTTCTCGAAGTAGTCCACCACGGCCTGTGCGGCGGCAGCCATGCTCTCGAGGAAGCCGTCCTGGTCGCCGATGTATTCTTCTGTCCAGAGCTTTTCCATGTCAAGCACTTCCATCTTGCCCGAGGAATGGATGTAGGCCTTTCCGTTGGCGCTGGCGCAACCGATGCTGAGGTTCTTCAGTGCGCCGCCGTAGCCACCCATGGGATGACCCTTGAAGTGGTTGAGGGCAATCATGAAGTCGTAGTTGGCCATGTGGTCGCCCACGATGTCGTATTTGAGGTGCGTCGAATCCTGCACGGGAATGCGCATCTCACCCTCTTCGTCCATGATGTCGACCTTGAAAGTGGGCGTGAATCCGTGCCGTTCGATGACCTTCCAGTGGTTGGCCGAATTGTTGCGGTCGTCTTTTTCGTCTCCGGGACCGTTGCCGTAGGCGGTGTTGCATTCCACGATGGTGCCGTCCACCTCAAAGACCAAGTTCTTGATGAGTTCAGGTTTCAGGTAATTGGGGTTGCTGCCCTCGCCGGTGCTCATCTTAATGGCCACGCGCCCTTTGACGGGAACGCCCAATGCCTTGTAGATGTTGACCAGCCCTTCGGGACTGATGTCCTTGGTAAGATAGACGACCGATTCCTTTTTCTCTTTCAGGTTGCTTTCCATATTGTCAATAGTTTGATGATTAGATTCTTGTGTTGTTTTGTTCGATTGTGCTGGACAGCCCACGGCGAAAAGCAGGGATATGGCTGCGAAGATCCAGCTTTTTACTTTCATAACGATTTGTTGTTTTGATAATTGCGGCAAAGATAATAAAAATTCTCATTTAACCATTAGCGGCCGTAATTCATTCTCGAAAATACCGCGTTCCACGATGCGGTAATGTGGATGATAGGCTTCGTTGTAGGCACGGCTTTGATGGACGGCCTGACGGTTTCGGCTCGCTTCATTGAGCATGGCGACATCCTTGTCAAAGTCATTCAGAATGATGCCGTGCTTCTTGATGACATCAACAACGCAATTCCATTCCGTTTCCCAATCTACATCTGTCCCATTATCCGTGTTTGCGCTGCGCACAAAGGCATCCAATAGATGCTCGACTGTAATCAGGCTGTCGGCAACAGCGGAGAGATACACCCTAACATAGCGTCCTTCGCTTCCTGTAGGCTCGTAATAGACTGCCGATATATTAGTCATTTCCGAAAGTTCACGCATCAAATAGCTCCGTGCAGATGCCGTGTCCGTTATCATGTGCCCGGGTCCGAAACGGTCTTGGTAGAAATTCTTGTAGATGTCCTGCAAAGTCGATTGAGGATAGACCGTCATTTGACGCTCAATCGCGGCGCGTATCGATAGCGTGTCGAATTGCTGACCAAAAAGGCCAAACGAGTACGACAAGAATAGAATTAGCAATGCTTTTTTCATATAAACATAGTTTGATATTTGCTGCAAAGAAACGAAAAAACCGCAAGTGTAAATTCAACAAGCAAAGGTACAAAAAAAGCCGCAGCCCGAAGGCCATGACTCAAATCATTGTGAAAGTCGGCAGTGTTAATTCATCAACCTGCTTTCGGCGATAATGGGGCAGTGTACCACCACACGGGGCTAAGATAGCTGTTAGAATGATGAATGCTTTTTTCATTTTTTCCTGTCTATCGCTGAAAAAGCACTATCTTTGCAGCCGATTTGGCCAAGGGAATGCCGTGCGAATCGGCAACAGTGCCCGCTGCTGTATGTCCGTGTAAGGTCTGTCATTGATGCCACTGTCTGGCTCATCTGGATGGGAAGGCGACAGGCTCGGGCGAGTCAGAAGACCTGCCAATCAGGGTAATTCATTGCAAGCCTTCGGGAACAAGGGCGGCGCTAAGCGTGGCAATTACGCATCGTTTCTTGCGACGGTCTTGCAGCATTATTTTAATTCGTAATAATCAATGTATTATGCGAAAAAATCTATTCCTTTTCCTTTCGCTTGTTATGGCGACAATGGCCTTGGCGCAGGAGCCGGCCACTTTTGAAGACGTACCACTCGGCAGCGGCGGCATCTGGCAACCCCCTGTCGGTGAAAACGAAATGCCCAGCGGTGGCTGGCTCTTCACTAATTTTAATGAATACGGCTATTGGGGCGGCTTCACGGCCTCCAACCGCACGGATTTGAACCAAACGGGACTGAATGCCCAGTACACAGCTGTCCCTGGTGTTGGCTATGACGGCTCGTCGCAGTATGCAGTGGCCTATACCTATGGAATGCAGACCGAAGTCTATGCCGCTGACGGACAGACGCACACTGTCACAGGATGTTATATCACCAACAACCTGTGGGCCTATCAGGATATCTTTGAAGGCAGCATGGGACAAACACCTTTCGGTGGACTCACTGGTGACGACCCCGACTGGTTCAAGTTGACCGCTACGGGCAAGAACGCCAACGGGCAGACGGTGGGCGAACTGGATTTCTATCTCGCCGATTACCGCTTCGCGAACAATGAAGAGGACTATGTCGTCGATACTTGGGAATGGTTCGACCTCAGTCCTTTGGGTCCTGTGGCCTCCATCTCGTTCAGCCTCTCTTCCACAAAGAGCAACTATGGTGGCATGATTACGCCCGCTTACTTCTGCATGGACAACTTCAATGGTGGTGGTGCTGCTCCTGACCTGCCTCCTTATATTGTGAATCCCGTGTCGGATGTGGTCTTCAACGACTATCCGCAAACGCTCCAAGTCAATCTCAATGGCGTAGCCACCGACCCGGATGACCCCGATGACCAAATCACCTACAGCATCGTCAGCAACTCCAACCCGAGTGCGCTGAACGCCACGATGAACAACAAGATCCTCGTGATGACCCGTCAGAACGCTAACCAAGCTACGGCCAACCTCACGATGCGTGCCACCAGCGACGGACAGTCGGTCGACTTTGTTGTCCATGTTATCATCAACGCCTACGTTGACGAACCACCTTATATTGTTAACCCCGTATCGGATGTGGTTTTCAATGAGTATCCACAGACCCTCCAAGTCAATCTTGACGGAGTGGCTACTGACCCCGATGACCCCGACGAGAATATCGTATACATGATCATCAGCAACTCGAATGCCGAAGCCTTGAATACCTCGATGAGTGGAAAAGTCTTGGTGATGACGCGCCGCAACGCCGATCAGGCTACTGCTGACCTCACGATGCGTGCCACCAGTGACGGACAATACGTCAACTTCAACGTGCATGTCATTATTAACGCCGTCATTGATGAGCCGCCTTTCGTCATGAATCCCGTTCAGGATGTGGTCTTCGACGAGTATCCGCATACCATTGAAGTCAATCTTGACGGGGTGGTCAGTGACCCTGACGACCCGGATGAGGGAATCACTTACGAGATGGTGTCCAATCCGAATCCAGAAGTATTGACTGCCACGATGAGTGACAAAATCCTGGTTTTGACCCGCGAAACGGAAGAGGGAGCTGAGTTTGACCTTACCCTGCGTGCCACCAGCGACGGACAGTATGTCGATTTCAACATCCACGTCATCATTGTTGAGGTGGAAGCTGTGGATGAGAACGAGATGGACTTCATGGCCTATCCCAATCCAACTTCAGGCAATTTGACTTTGTCGGTAGCCAATACACAGAGTTTTGATTATGAAATATATAATCTCATGGGTCAAGTTGTGATGAACGGTAATGTCGTTGGACAGGAAACTCGCATTGATTTGGGAGATTGCCCTAAAGGGGTGTATTTCGTTTCCATCCTTCGTGATGGCAGCCGCTATATGCAAAAGGTAATTGTGGAATAATCAGTTAAGTTTGAGTATTTAAGGAGGGTGAGGGCAATCCATGATGGGGTTGCCCTCTCTTATTGTCTAATAAAAAAACCGGCAGCTTGCGCCGCCGGCCCAACAATATGAAAGAAAAAAAAGGATACGTTGTTAATCTCCGTTTCCAAATACCAATACCTTGTTGTTGGTTGCATGGGAGATATACTTGTAACCCTTGCCGGGCTGTAAAACGGTGAGGTTGCCGTTCCATTTCCCATTTTCATAGATAGCGGATTTGTTGAAGGAGATGATTTGGTCACCTTCCGCAGGCTCGAAACTGGCGAAGACTGTTGCTAATGTCATGTTTTGTAACGAAGGGAATCCAATCCAGTTGTCTCCATTGCATATAGTGATGGAATGTGTTGCAGGGATGAAGGGTGCACCTTTCAGAGTTATCGTGCAGGTAGCTGAGACTTGAATCATGTACATTTGCTCAGGAACCATACTTTGGAGAAGTCCATCCCATTCGTTGTTTTCGTAGATGAGCGAACCGCTGTTTTGTGAAAGGATTTGGACACCATTGCTGCCCAGTTCCTGTTCGAGGACTTGAAGCAGTTGTGTTCCGTCCATCTCAATGTTAGGCGACCACCAGTTCCATCCTTGGATCAGTTCACTGGTTTGGGTGATAGGAACATAGACTTGTACATTGTCGACATACCAAGTGCAGCCGCTGGTGCCTGAACCTTTGAACTTGAAGGCGATGTAGATATCCTCACCATTGAAATCCTCTAACGAGACGGTTGCTGAGGATTTGCCTATGGGCAGATTGTTGGCGTCTGCTTCCCAGAGGGTTTGGTTAAAGTCAGCATAGGTCATCTCGTTGGTGGAGACTACCACGGAGCAACTTTCGTCGTATGTGCCGGAACTGATGAGATAGTCGAATGAAAGCATGGTCTCTCCGTCGATGTGCATCTGCGGTAATACGAGGAAGGCGTAACCTTGGCTCCAATAGCTGAAGGCTGCACTTGAGCCTAAGCCGTTGTTTGAGTTCAGGTACCAATAGGTGTACCCCGACATCTCGTGGCTGAATTTCTCCCAGCAGATGGGCGGAAAGTCGGAAGCGCCTACGTTTTCGAAGTCCTCGAGGTAAGGATGTGCTGCGTCCACTGTTAAGATTCCGCAGTCAGAGACAAAGCTGATGGGGGCACTCCAGTCGCTGTAGTCGCCGTCGCCGCAGTTGGCACGTATTCTGACGGTATACGCGGTGGCACGGGTCGTATTCAGCGTATAGGTGGGTTCGCCTGTAACCAGTGCCGATTGTGCAATGATGCTGCCATTGGCGATGATTTCAAGTTCCCAAGAGGTTTCGGTGCTGCCCGCTGTCCATGTCAGTGTGGTTTGTGTTGCGCTATTGACGATTGCCTCAAGGCCTGTAGGGATTGGGCATGACGGAACTTCCTCGACGGTGATGTCATCAATCAAGAAATACGCATAGGTGCTACCTGTTCCGCACATAAGGGCAATGTGTCTGCCGTTTCCAGTGTAAGTTGAGAATGGAACTGTAAATTCCATGAAGCCATCGCTATAGGTGTTTGAAACGTTCACTTCCTGAATCGAGGTGAAGGTACTTGCGTCGGTTGGGGAATCCATGATGCCTATGTTGAGGTTGCCTTGCGAACTCCTGACGGCAGCCCAGAATCTGATTTGCAACTGGTTCATTTCGTATTCGCTGCTTATTTCAGGTAGCACAGCGCATTCGTTCGTGGAGCTCGAAGTTTGGTAGAAGTATAGGCAATGGCCACTGGTGCTGTTTGCCCCATTTCCTCCATGTGCCCAAGGTTGGCTATAGGTGGCAGTGAATACGTATGGATAATAGGTGTAGCTGCCGGAGTATCCTGATTGATAAGCAATACGGCTCCAACAATTCGGGAACGGATTGCTTGAACTATATGGGGATGAGGTGACCAAGTTGTCCTCAAAGCCGTAGGTATAAGGCAAAGCCAACGCGCCGCATTCGGTGGTGACGGTCAAATCGTAAGTCTGGTCGGCATAGCACCATTTGCTTTGGTCGGTGTCGCTGCACCAGGCACGCACGTTGACATGATAAGAGGTGGCTGCTTCAAGTTCATTTATGGTGTATTGAGGAGTGGAAAGATTCTCAACGAGGAGGTAGGTGTATTCGGTGTCTGTAGTCTTCTTATAACGGAACTGCCAAGTGTCTTGCTCCTCTGCACCTTTCGTCCAATGGAGGGTGACGGTGCTTGAGGTGGTGGCATCCTTGGTCAGGCTGGAAGGGGCAACGCAAGTGGCCGAGGTGGTGAAAATCGTTCTGTTGCTCCAGCTGCTCTTGCCGTCCTCGCTGCCGCAGTTGGCTTGCACGTAGATGTAGTACTTGGTTTCGGGGGTAAGGTTTTCCAAAGTGTAGATGTACTCGCTCACGTTTTGAAGTTGAACACGGGTGACATTCTCCAAAGTATAGTCTGAAGGGTCGAAATCGCTTGTGGGTCTGTAGGCGATTTCAAATGCAGTGGCGCTGCTGCCTGTCCATTGGACCGTGCCGGAATAGGCTGTGGCGGAATATGAGACATAGCTCAACGTGGGTTTGGGGCAAGTCAATAGGCTGATGCTGATGTTGTCGATGGCCGCCGGAGGTTGGTTGATGGAATAAGTCAAGTTGCGCCAGGCCACTACCATCTTGTATTCTCCAGCTGCAACGGCAACGCCATCGGCTGTTACAGTACTCCAAACATCGCTGTTATTCAGCTTAGATCCGCCGTCAAGGGCAATCCAACCGGTGGGTAATTGGGAGTCGAAAGATGTAGGTGGGTTTTCGCTGGCGACAATCTCGTAGGAAGCTGGTGCCAAAGCCACGCGGATGTAGTCGTAATACTGGTTGCCTTTGGCTCTCCAATCGTAGGCAAAGGTGTAAACGCCTTCGGCAAAAGCGAAAGCTTTGGTGGCATACACCACACTTTTGGTGTTGGTATAGCTGTTGCTTGTTCCTCCATCGTTTGAGACGTAAATGGCTTTTTCGCCATCAGGGGTGTTGTTGGCGGCTGAGCCGTAGCACCATTGGTTGGGGCGGTCTCCATTAACGAAAAGCCAGCCGCAATTGCTTTCAAAGTCATTCTCGTAAGGATGCTCGCCGTCAATGAAAACAGGAATTTGAGGAGTGACGAAGCGGCAGGCATCAGTCCAGTCGCTTTGGTCAGTATCGTTACAACGGGCACGGACGAAAGCGAAGTAAACAGTCTCGTTGTTGAGGTCTGTAAAAGTGTAGGGCTTCTGGTCGGTGTTGGTGACAGTAGGCAAAGTGTTGTCGCCGGGAGTAAAGCCTGCATCGGTGGTGAGGTAAAGGTCCCAGTGGTCTTGCTCGCTGTTGCCTGCTGTCCAGTCTAAGGTTGCAGATGAGGAAGTGAGAGCCGTGACATGTAATGCGTTCTGCTTCGGACAGGCAGGAGCCAATTCAATGTTAACATCGTCGAGATAGATACGTGCATCGTTACTGCCGTAGTTGGAGGTTCCTTTGAACACAATGACGACATTGTTTTCACCTTTATAATCTGAAAGATTAATGGTCTTTTCTGTCCATTCAGTGGCATTGATTAGGCCAGTGGCCAAAGCGGTTTCATGAGTCTGCCCTCCGTCGGTTGAGATAAAGACCGAGAAATCGCCGCCTTTGGGGTTCTTATACCAAAAACGCAGTTGCATGGCCTGGCTTTGGGGAAGGCTCATCACGGGCGTTTTCAGGAAATTGGTTAATCCATTGCCGTTACTGTATGAATCAAAACGGATGCATTTTCCGCTATGGCCCGTGCCGTAACTGCTGTTATAGCACCATCTGTAGTTTTCGTTGGTGGTAGTGCCTTCTTCGTTGTTCCAGCACATGGGGATTTCACCGTTGGTGGTTAGGTCGTCAAAGCCTTCGGTGTAGGGGAAAGTCTCTATGGCTTCGCAGGTGGTGGCGAAATGGCATCCCGCGCTCCATTTGCTTTTGCCATCGGTATCGCCGCAATTGGCGCGAACATAGGCGTAGTAATTGGAACTTGATGCAAGATTGCTTAATGCAAAAGGCTTCGAGACGTTTTCGCTGTATGTGGCCACGGATTCCTCATCGGGAATATCAGTGGCAGTTTGGGTGAGATAGATTTCCCAAGTGTCTTGGTCGTCGCTGCCCTTGGTCCAGTCCAAAAGAGCAGAGTGTGCAGTGAGGTCAGAGGCTACAAGGTCGGTAGGTTTGGCACAAGTGACAGGAGCAGTTGCTATTTCCAGCTTGATTTGGTTTTTAAAGATCTTTATATAAGTGGTACCAGATCCCGTTGGAGGAAGGGTTAGAGGGTCATAATCAGCTCCGTCCCTGTAAGCATATATGCTTTGGCTTCCAGTGGTGCTGAACACTCTACATTGGACGTGCTGGTTTGATGAAGAACAGCTGCCAGTATTGTCGTCCACCATGATGGCGATGTTGCTGCCGCTGTATTCAAACGGAGTAGTCAGAGCTATCGTCGTCCAAGTTCCGGCGGTTAATGTGACATTGCCACTAAACACCCTGTCGGTTGTGGTGACGGTAATCCAGTCTACGTTGCTTGTAAAACTGGCTTTGTTGGTGTTGACCATGTAAATGTCGAAGTTGCGGGTCTGAGTAGTGCCATCGTTGTAAAAGGCAATGCTACTGATGCTGCCTGACGCTCCGCCCAGCTCGTCAGCAGTATAAATTTGCTGGGATAATGAATAATTGTAATAACTGTAACTCGGTAAATACAGACTTTTGTCTATCCCACTACCGATGGTAATCTCATCGGCCCTCAAAGGAGATGAAAACAATCCCAGCATTCCTAATAAAAGGAACAAACGTGTGAAAGTTTTGAAATACATAATACAAGGTTTTTAAGTTTGATATTCAATTCGTTGTCTCAAAGTAGTGTGTGATTATTTCTGTACACTTGCTATAATCACCGAAATATTGTTCACGAACATGTTCACGGCGATGGCCAAGAGGATGACCCCGAAGAACTTGCGCAAGATGAAAATCAGGTTCTCGCCCATCCATTTTTGGATGCGGTCGAGCTGGCTGATGACGATGTAGTCCAACAGGATGTTAAGCAACAGTCCGATAAGGATGTTGATGATGGCATAGTCAGCACGAAGTGAGAGCAATGCGGTGAGCGCCCCGGGTCCTGCAATCAGCGGAAAGGCAATCGGCACGATGCTGGCTCCGCCTTTCCCGCCGTCGTTCTTAATGATTTCACGACCCAAAATCATTTCCACCGCCAAGATGAACAATACGAAAGAACCGGCTACAGCAAATGAAGCCGTATCGATACCAAAGAGTTTCAATAAGGCGTCGCCAGCAAAGAAGAATGCCAAAAACAATCCCGATGCCGTCAGGCAAGCTTGACCCGCTTTGATGGTCATGTGCTGTTCTTTCATGTTCATGAAAATCGGGATAGACCCGAAGATGTCAATGATGGCTGCCATCACGATAAATGAGCTGAAGATTTCAACGAAGTTAATCTCTCCAAACATAGAAGTTGAATTCTTTAGTTAAATAATCACCCGATAGTGTTCCAAAGGTAATGGAAATGTGGTCCAAAGCGTTTGAAAGCGGCTTCGTCGAGCTGCTCTTGGAATTGCGGATGGGCTACGGAAATGATGAGTTTGGCTCTCTCTTGCAGCGAGCGTCCATAAAGGTTCACCGCACCGTATTCTGTGATAAACCAATGGATGTGGTTGCGGGTGGTGACAGCACCTGAACCCAAGTCTAAGGCAGGCACAATCTTGTTGATGCCCTTGCGTGTGGTGGAAGGCATGGCGATGATGGCTTTGCCTCCTTTGGCACGAGACGAGCCATAGACATAATCGATTTGACCGCCCACGCCAGAGTAGATTTTGTCGCCCAACGAGTCGGCGCACACCTGCCCTGAGAGGTCGATTTGAATGGCTGAGTTGATGGAAGTCATCTTGGGTTGCTGGGCGATGACAAAGGGGTCGTTGGTGTATTCCACGTCCATCAGCAGCACTTCATGGTTGCCGTTGATGAAGTCGTAGATTTTCTTCGAGCCCATCACGAAGGTGGAGACGATTTTTCCTTTATTGAGTTTCTTTTTGTTGCCTGTGATGACCCCTTTCTTGACAAGGGGCAGGATGCCGTCGCTGAACATTTCGGTGTGGATGCCGATGTCCTTGTGGTTATGGAGGCAGGAGAGGATGGCGTTAGGAATGCTACCGATGCCCATTTGCAGGCAGGCACCGTCTTCAATCAATTCGGCGCAGTAGCGACCGATGGTCTTTTCCACCTCATTGGGCTCAGGCATGTCGACGGTGAGCAGGGGCGTATTGTCCTCCACGAAATAGTCGATCATGCTAATATGAACCAACGCATCACCGAAGGTACGAGGCACATGCTTGTTGACCACAGCGATGACGAACTCGGCACTCTCCATAGCGGCGAGGGTGGCATCCACCGATGAACCTAACGAAACATAGCCAAACTTGTCGGGCGGACACACCTGAATCATGGCCACGTTGCACTTGATGTAACGTTCGCGATAGAGTTTTGAGGTCTCGCCCAAAAAGACGGGGATGTAATCGGCAAGACCTTTCTGTACGCTTTCGCGCACATTAGCACCCACAAAGAAGGCGTTGTGCTGGAAAATGCCTTCAAACTCGGGGTTGACGTAAGGCGCGGCTCCCTCGGTGTGGAGGTGGTGGATATAGACGTTTTTCAATTCGCCGGCGCGGCCTCTGTCGCACAGGGCTTTTACCAAACATTGGGGTACGTTGGAGACCGAGCTGATATGCACATGGTCGCCCGATTTAATGACTCTGACGGCTTCTTCAGCCGTAACTGCTTGATACTGTTTCTTCATATATCTGACAAACTTTTGTTCCCGAAAGTTGCGAATCGTGGAGATGGGCAGGTCTTCTGGCTTGTCCCAGCTTGCGGCGTCTTCCCGATAACGAATATCAGTGACGTAGGTGCCGCAAACCTTTGTGGAACTTACAGCTACGGGCATAGCCCCCGAATTGCACGGGGTTCCCTATTAATCTTAGGTAAGAACCCAAATCCGGCGGCAAAAGTAATGCTTTTTTCTTTATTCAATCGCAAAAACAGAAAAAAGTGTGAGAGCTCAACACTCTCGATTGTGGCAATGGCTGTCCACTGTCTCAGGCTCAAGGGTGGCATGAGAGATACCATGCTCAGCAAGGGTGTGCTTGAGTCGTTCCGAAACCTGCGGCCAATGGGAAAGGTCGTCTATCACGATATGTACCGTAAGAGCCGTCTCGGTAGTGCTGATGGCCCACACGTGGATGTGGTGTGTCTCTTTCACGTGTTCGTTTTCAACAAGAAGTTGTTCGATTTCATGCAAGTCAACGCCCTCGGGAATACCGTCTACAGCCAATCTCAGACTATCGGAAAGCAACTCCCAAGTGGATAGGAGTATAACGACAGCGATGACAAGCGACACGATGGGGTCGATGATGGCCCAGCCTGTGCAATGGATGACGATACCGCTGATGACCACACCAATAGATACTAAGGTGTCGGCAGCCATGTGGAGAAAGGCACCACGCACATTGAGGTCGCTTTTTTGGCCACGCATGAGCAGTAGGGCAGTGGCACCGTTGATGAGGATGCCCACGCCTGCTGTCCATGATACGGCGATGCCGTTCACCTCGGCAGGCTCACTGAATTTGTGTATGCTCTCAATCACGATGGCTCCAACTGCCACCAACAGGATGACAGCATTGAGCAACGAGATGAGGATGGTCGACTTGCGATAACCGTAGGTGAAACGCTCGTTACGCTGCACCTTGGCCAAACGGAAAGCAATCAGCACGAGTACCAGACTGAACACGTCGCTGAGGTTGTGCCCTGCGTCGCTGAGTAGCGAGAGCGAGTTTTGCCACAAGCCTACACCCGCCTCGATGAGCACAAAAAGTCCGTTGAGGATGATGGACAAAATGAAGATACCGTTCAGCGACTGCGCCGGAGCGGTATGATGATGGTGGTGATGATGTTCCATAACGACAATCTATTTATCAGCTGCAAAGATGAGAACTTTATCATTTGCCTCAACTCATTATTTTTGATGAAAAACGGAGACTTCTCTCACCATAATTGATGAACAATCCACAGTCAGAAAGACGCAACTGCTGATGACAATCATTAGTCCGCCGTGGACGGACTTTAAGTTCTTAAGGTCGGACTTTGAGTTCTCCACGCCAAACTGTCAGTCCGACGAGGTCGGACTAAAATATCTCCACGAAATGTTTGGCGGGGTCGCCAAATTATTGTTACTTTTGCAGCGTGATACTTCCCAACTGATTACCCAACCAATCATTCGACCATGACAGACCAAGAGAAACTTGCAAAGAAAGCGATGTCGGGCTATCCCGTCTGCTACATCGAGCGCTGCCCGAAGAAGGAGCAGTGCCTGCACTGGAAGACCGGCGAGCAAATGCCCGACAGGGTGGCTTTCTGTCTGAGCAGTATCAATCCCCGATACCAGAATGTGGCCACCGAACAATGCCCTCAATTCAGAAGCGCAGAGAAGATGAAGATGGCGAAGGGCATGACGCGCATCTTTACCGATGACATGCCCAAGCGTGTGGAGAAATACGTGCGTCAACAACTCATCGCTAACCATCATCGTACCTATTTCTACGAATACCGCAACGGCTCGCGCCTCATTCCTCCCGACATGCAGCAGGAAATAATCCGCCTTTTCCGACAGGCAGGCTGGCACGGCGAAGTGTCGTTCGACAGCTATGTGGATGATTACGACTGGAGTTATTGAGGTTACACCTTATTATTAATTATAGGCATGAACACCGCCCAAGATCAGATTCACGCCGAAATAGGTGATGACTACGCTGAGGAAGGCTAGAATGCAGTAGATGTGGAAGAAGATGGGCTTGTTGAATGATTTCCAAAGTTTATTGTGCAACGGCGCAGCATAGATGAGCAGAGTGATGAGCGCCCACACCTCTTTGGGGTCCCATGACCAGTAGTTGCCCCAAGAGATATTGGCCCAAATGGCTCCGATGAAGATGCCGGCAGCCAGCAAAGCCACTGCGGGATAGAGCATCGCCGTGCTGAGGCTTTTCAGTCGTTCCAATCGGACCAGGTTTTTAGGTCGGATGAGGGCGATGATGCCGACAATCATGATGCCGAGCAGCAAGGCGTATGAGGTGACGATAGTTGAAATATGGATGCTGAACAAGGGAGAGCGCAGCACGGGCATCAACGTATGGGTGAGCATCCTGATATGCAGGAGCACCATGAGTATCACGAGCACCGACACCCACGAGATGGTGACGACAGGGAAGGTCTTCCGACGTTCAATAAGCATCGCTGTCAGGCCGATGAAGAGCAAAACATAGCCCGCGTAGGTCACTCCGATGCCCCAAGGGTCTCGGGCGACATCGAGGACGGAGTTGCCTTTGTCGTCGTAGTCACTTTGGTAGAAACGGTAGTGCTTGTACTTCAGAATATGGTTCATTGAGATGACGACATCCTTTTGGGTCTCGCCGTCGCTGAGCCTCAGATAGCTCACATAGTCCTTTGGTTTTTTGCTTTCGGGGTAGGTCTCAATCTCGAAACGGTCCAAGGTGAGACTGAAAGGCAGGGCTTCTTTCGTTATCTCGCCTTGCTCTTGGATGAAGAAGTGGCTGTTGGGTCGGTTGGGCTCCAGCTTCATCTTGCCGTGCTGGCCCGTGAGCATGGTGAGGAGCGCACCGAACAGGATGAACAGGATGGACAGATGTAAGGTGCAAACAGAGAACCTTTTCCACATACGGCAGCGCACTGCCAGATAGACCATAAGACCAGCCAACAAAGCCCACAAACCCACGAACCACCAGGTGCCGTAGACATGGGATAGGGCGAAATCGGAGCCGTACAACCTTTCGACGATGGTGCCTGCGGCGAGGACGGCGATAAGGACGATGACCAAAACAGAGGTGATGTGACGGAGGTGTTTCATAGGTGTGGCAAAATTATAGAATTTATGGAGGCGCGACGCACCGCGCCTCCATATTTGATTTAAATTGCGTCAATGAATTTCACAACGGCCTCGCGGTCTTCCTTGGGCAACTCACGGAACTTCTCCACAGTGCGGCGGGCATCGCTTTGGGCATTGCCGTGCCACATGATGGCCTCGATGACGGTTTGGGCGCGGCAGTCGTGCAAACGGTCGCTGCGGCCTGTGCAGATAGCGGATAGGCCACGGCCCCAGAGCGGCGTGGTGCGGCACCAGCCTGTGCGGATGTCGTTCTCCATGTGGAGCTTGTGCTGAATGTAGTCGCTGTAGGGCCAAATCTTCTGGTTGGGATAACGGGGCAGGCGCGGGTCGCTGTCAGCGAAGAAGCCGGACGGGTCAGTGAAGTCGTCGTCACCGGTCTGCCATGAGGGACGGTGGCAATAGGCGCAACCCATCTGCTTGAAGAGCTCCTTGCCGCGTTGCACCTCGGGGTCATCCATATTTCTGGCGGCAGGCACGGCCAAGCCACGGTGCCACACCATGAAGTTGACATAGTCCTCGTCTTTCATTTCAGGTACTTTCATCTCCGTGGGGATTTGGTCATTCATCATCAGATAGTTGTAGATGTCGGTCTCCACATTCCCAGTGAGGTTGTACTGTGGGAAGTAGTTGTAGAACTCAGCCTGCACATCGGGGTCTTGCGAAGCCTTTTGGGCGTAAGCGGCAGTCATATAGTGACCCATCTTGGTGCGGTGTGTCACATTAGTGATGTTCCAGATGGCATTGGCGCCCGGAGCATCTTGCAAGGGGCCGCGAGTGAGGGCGTAGGTGTATCGTTTCGGGTGGCTGGTGTTGCCGTACAAGCCTGTGGGTGCCCAGTCGCTGCCAGCCCACATCGCAGGATTGATGCCGTTCTGCATATAACCGTCATTATATTCCTTTTGATATTGTGCTTTCAGCGAGTCATCAGGGATGGCGTCAATGAGGCCAGTGCCGTAGATGCCGATGGTGGATTCAAGACGCACTACCACGTCACTGTAAGGAATGTCGTTGCCGCCCACTTGCAGCGGAACGTAATAAGCCTCCTGCGGGATGTATACCTCAGGGTAGGTGAGGCTGTAGGTCTCCCCATCGGGGAATTGGTTGCCCCATTCGTCGGTGTAGCTGAGCCAGTTGATTTGGATTTGCGTCTCGTCGATGGGAGCCTTGAAGGGCGCAACAGCCTTGGTCTGAGGCATGCCTGTGAGGGAACTCAGGTAGGTGTCGTTGCGGTCGGTGACGACGAGCAGATAGCCGTTGCCCCAGTCATCGGCACGATAGCGGTTCATGCGCATCCCGTGACCGTAGCCGGGGTGACAAGCGATGCAGGAACTGCGGATGTAAAGCGGTCCGAGCCCGTTGAAGGGCGGGTTGCTTTGTGTGTAAGTGCGCTCGAAGAAAGCTTCGCCATACTTGAACGCTTGGGTCAGACCGGCTTGCTCGGTGGCAGGCGTGGGGTCTTCGTAGGCCGTAGCCGAGGTGTTGAAGGTGGTGCCTAACTCACCTCCAGCGTAGGTGTCTTCGCTGACTTCGGTCGGGATGGGGTCTTTGGGCTGGCAAGCGGTGAAAGCCATCGCCATCATACCTGTCGCGATGAGTAATGCTAATGTTTTATTGGTATGCATAATAATAAGGTATTTAAGTGTTACTTTCCGTTCAAAGCGGCTTTGGCTTCATCAAGTACATCAGAGAGGTTTTGGCAGGCTTCCATAGCTTCGCCGGCAGTGGTGTCGAGATAGTTGTTCACGAAGGGAGCCTTCATGTTGTTGATTTTCTCCAAAGCGGTGTTGATGGCAGTGACGACCTTGGTATCTAACTCAGGGTTGATGTCCTTGACAAAGCTGTGTACAGAGAGGTCGTTGTCGCGCTCGTTTTCGAGACCACCCATATAGGCGCTCTTGACGCTGGTGATGTTGTCGTAGAAGTCGCTGATGGAGTTTTGGCTGTAGGGCGACTCTACGTAGGTCGGGTCATCGCCGGTGTGGGGCTTGCCAATCTTGGAGGTGCCCACCTCGTCGGAGATGTTGATGCAGCCGTCGATGATGGCTTGCAGGGCTTGGGTACGGGTCGAGTAGGTGCTTCCCGCCTGACCGGACAGGGTCATGTTCTCGCCGTAGGTGTTACCATTGGCCATAGTGGTATTCAGCTCCAGTTCTTCCATCAGGTCTTTGTGAGCCTGAGGAGCGTCGGCGTTCCAACTCACTTCAAGTTGGAAACAGCGGTTGCGCAGGTCACGGGAGACGGCCACCGCATAGGTTATCATATCATCGGTGATTTCGTCCACAGGTTGGGCGGCACCGCCGCGGAAGAGGATGTACTCGATGCCGTGGAAACCGAGCAGGGCATTGCCGAGCTGCTCGCCAGCCACCATGCCGTCTTCATCAGTGGCAAGGGCGGCAATCATGTTGGGACTGCCCATCAGGTTGTTGAAAGCATCTTCGTCCAAAGGCCATGAGTCGATGTGCGGGTCGATGCCGAAGTCTGAGGCGGCACCGAAGAGGAAGGCCTCGCTCATCTCCCACCAGTGGCGGGCTTGGAGGAAACAGGTGGCGGCACAATCCACATTGACCTGGGTCTTGTCGGTCTTCAAAACTTCAAGCTTTTCGACAAGTTGGTCGGACTCGTTGGCCAAGTTGGCGTAGATCGGATACACGGTGTGGTTGAGGTACTGTTTGATGATGGCGTCTTTGGTAGCCATGTTGGCTTCCTCAGTGGTGTCCTGAGGGTCTTTGTTGCAGGAACTGAAGTTCACTGTCAACAGGATGGATGCAGCAACTATGGCTGCGGTTTTGAATAGTTTCTTCATTGTATTGGTGTTTAATGGTGTTATTTCGTGAAAAATCCACTATAGGCTACGCCCAGCGAGAACATCGGTTCATCATTGTATTGTTCTTTCAGGAAACGTCGGGCGTATTCCGCTTTGATGACTACTTGCTTGATGGGATAATAGTTCACGCCAAGGGTCATCACGTGGCGGTCAGTCCATTGGTAGTCGGTGAGGGCGTTGGCTGTGGGGATGTAGGTGTCGTAATAATCATAGCGACCAAAAAGGTAGAGTTGCTGCTTGCCAGTGTTTTTCATCGAATGCATGATGTCGTAAGCTACCTCGCCACCGTAAGCGATGGCGGCCTCTCCGACTAATGAACGCGGATAGGGCGAGAAACTCTGGTGGTTTTGGTTCTTGTTCCACGACGAGATAAGGCTGGCATCGCCAAGATGACCGTAGTCAAAGTTACCTCTGATGACCAGTCCGTTGGCCTTGTAGTCGAACTCTGCTGTACCGATAACAACAGTGCCTTTCACGTCTTTGTAGGGACTGGTCTCCGAAAACTCGTTGGTGACGATATCATTATTAAAGGTGTTGCCGATATAACCACTTACGCCCCAGTGGAAGTTCTTGATGGAATAGTTGTCGACACGCAGCACAGCTGCCAAATGATTGGCTACTCTAAACTCAAAACCTGAAGCAGAGCCGTTTTTCACCCAGTTGGCATTGTTGAACATATTGGAGTTGAGCGAGGGTACTACAACAGCCTCATATCGCCAGTTGCCCAGTTTTCCCCAAAGGCTGATGCCCGTCTCATGCCAGGTGGATGGAAGGATGTAGAACTCGCCTTCGGGGCGGTAGCAGGTGAAGAACTGCGTGGGCAAGTGGGCGTTGTTGGTCTGCCCCACAGGCACGATGATGTGCCCCAGGCGGATGTTGAAGCCTTTGCCAAACGATTTCTGAATCCAGAACTGTTCCAACGCCACTTCGCCACCGCGCTCGATTTCGTGCTCAAACTCTCCCGTCTCTTCAGCTTCCACTTCAACAGCGACTTCGTTACCGCCATGTTCAAACTCAATCTCGCTGCCCATCGTCCAGCCTTTGCCGAAGTCGTAGCCCAGATTGATGACTACATGAGGCAGGTCGATACGTCCATGGCCTTTGGCGTCTTTGTAACGATCGGCATGGGAGTAGCGGAACATGTTGTCGCTATAGAAGTTGCGGGTGTAGACGGCCTCACCGTAACCACCTACCGTGAGACGCGACCAAGAGAATAGTTTTGTCGAATCAGCAGTATGGGGCTCGTCAGCCTGTAAAGGCATGGAACTCAGCATCAATCCCATCACTGCGCATTTTGCAATCGTTTTAAGTTTCATAGTCGGGTACTATTTGTTCAAATTCGAGGGCAAAGTTCCCGCTTTTGTCTTCGCAGTCCAATCCCCACAATTGGTGAATTTGGCTTTCATGTTTCACCAATTATAGGGATGACGTTAGAAACCTATAAGCAATTGTATTATCTTTGCCACATCAAAACGAGAGATGATCATGGATAAAACGAAAACACCCTTCTCAAAAGACACCAAACTTGCCGAACTGTTGACGGAGGACCGCCGACTGTTGCAACTGCTGCCCCGATTCGGCATTGGATTGGGTTTCGGTGACCATAGTGTGGACTATGTGTGCCAAATGAATCATGTCAACACCGAACTGTTCCTTATGATATGCTATATTTACTCCAATAGCGATTTCAGACCTGGTAAGGAAGAACTGAGGCACATCAACATGAGCGACCTGCTTTCCTATCTGAAGGCCTCGCACCGGTATTATCTGGACGAACGTTTTCCCCATATCGAGGCGCATCTGCAAAACATTATTGAAGCCTGTGGACAGAAATACGGTCCGATGCTCAGTCATTTTTATAAAGAGTACAAGCAGGAAGTGATGAGGCATATCCAATACTACGAGGAAGAAGTGGTGTTCCCTTACATTGAGGCACTGCTCAACGGTCAGCCCACCGGCTCCTACAAGATTGACGAGTTTGAACATAATCACACCAACATTCAGGACGTTCTCGACGACATGATGAACATTCTCCTCAAATATCTGCCTGGTGACATCCTGCCTAAAGAGCGTATTGAGATTTCGCTTGACATCATGGAACTGAGCGATGACCTGAACCGCCATTCGCTGATTGAGGAACGCATCCTTATCCCCTACGTTGAATTGCTTGAAAACCCACAGTCATGAGAAACCGTGTCATCATTTGCTCGACTTCTGAGATGGTCTCCATTGGCTTGGCTGAGATTATTGACAGCATGGCGCAGTTTGATGTGGTGTCGCGTCTCGACAGCCCCGAGCATCTCTCTGAGAAAATCCAGACCACCGATGCCAATTTGCTTATCATCGACCCCGCGCTTTTGGGGTACCAGAACAAGGACTTTCTCCTTGACCTCGGCAAAGAACATCCTCATCTTGTCTTCGTCGCGTTGGTGACCTCGTATGTTGACCATTCGCATCTGACGCCATACAGTGCTGTCATCGAGATGAACGACTCGAGGCAGAAAATCATCAACAAGTTGAACGAATTGGGTACGGACAACGTCCCAAAGAGAAATGATGATGTGGAATTGTCGAAACGAGAGATAGATGTGTTGGTAGCTGTTGCCAAAGGCATGATGAACAAAGAGATTGCCGACCAGATGAACATCTCCATCCATACGGTTATCTCGCATCGTAAAAACATTACCCGGAAGACGGGTATCAAGTCGGTGTCGGGTCTGACCGTATACGCTTTGCTGAATAATCTGATTGATGAAGGGGAACTGATTTGACCCTCAAAATGCGCTTTATTGATTTCCCTTGAACTCCGTTGGGGACATTCCTGTGGCTTTTTTAAAATACCTGCTGAAAGCGGTTTGTTCATCGAAGCCGAGCATGTAGGCGATGGCTTGTATCGAGAGGTCATTGCGGACATGAAGGAGCATTTTTGCTTCGGCAATAATATGGTTGCGAATCCAATGAGTTGCATTGTTGCCTGTTTCCTGTTTGATAACGGTGCCGAAATACTTAGGCGTCAGACAGGCAAGGTTTGCATAATACTCCACATCATGATGTCGGTGAGCGTGTTCCTTCATGTTGTTGAAAAACTGTATACTGACACGTTTGTTGGCCTCCGCTTCGTGTAGTTTGTTTTTCCGGTAACAACCTAACATTCGTAAGATGAACTCCAGTTCGCGAGACCTTAATGCTCTCTGATCAGGGAGATGAAGCCGTTCGGTTTCACGCATTAGTTCCACCACATTCATTATCATACGGTATTCATGCTTGTCGAGCTTCACGCATGGATTCGGTTCATAGCGGTAACGCATCTGATTGATGATTTGCAGCATGGGGTCGTTCAACACAGAGACGTTGGCAACAATCAGAGTGGAAAGGAAATCATCGGTTTTATTCATCATCTTGATAATGTGGTTGGGAAAAACTACAGCCACAGTGTATTTCTCGAAATAATCTGCATGGTCGTCATACTTTAGATGCATGTGCCCGCTATGGCAGATGCAGATGACATAATCAGGGGAAACGAACGGACGGTCGTTGGTGGGCAGTCCTTTGACGTAATCCAAAACTACAATTCCTTCGTCCTTGATTCTTTGAAGATTCAATTCAATAGGGTGAGAATGTGGTTGCTTTCTTTCCATAGATGCCAAAATACGATGGATTACTCATATCTCAATGCGTTGATGGGGTCGGTTCTCGAAGCTTTCAAGGCGGGGAAGAATCCGGCAATCAAACCTAAGATGGCACAAGAAATAAAGGAGATGAACATCCAAAGCACGTTGATGACAAAGGGCAACGACATGGCTAAGGCCACTACGTAGGACAGGCCGATACCCAAGAAGAGTCCCAATACACCTCCGATGAGGCTTAGGATAATACTTTCGGTAAGGAACTGCATCAGGATGGCTGCGTTTTTGGCTCCGATGGACATGCGTAGACCAATCTCCTTGGTGCGTTCAGTGACAGTGACGTACATAATGTTCATGATGCCGATACAGCCTACGAGCAGCGAAATCAGGGCGATGGCGATAAGCACCGTAGTAATCATGCCGGTCATCGAGGTCATCATTTCCAGCATTTCTTGTTGGGTACGTACCTCAAAATCATCCTCGCCTCCTTGAGGGATTTTGTGTGAACCTCGTAGAATGGTCTCTATTTCTTCCACCGCGCTTTCGGCCACATCCTCAGATGCAGCAGAGCACACAATCTGCTGAATAAAGTTGATGCCCAACATGCGTTTCTGAACGGTGGAGTAGGGCATGATGACAATGTCGTCCTGGTCCATGCCCATGCCATTCTCTCCTTTCTCCTTTAGGGTTCCGATGACCATAAAGGGCATCCCGCCTATTCGGATGGTCTTGCCGATGGGGTCTTCATTTTCGTCAAAAAGCTCCTTCACGATGGTTTGGCCAATCAAGCCGACTTTGGAGTATTTCTTGATGTCGTCGTCGGTGAAGTTGACACCAGTGGCGATGCTGTATTTCCTGATTTCAAGGTAATCGGGTGATCCGCCATATACTGTTCCTGACCAATTTTTGGAGCCGTTGACCAATTGTCCAGCACTATTGACCACAGGGCTGACCATAGTGATGTTTCGGGCATTCTCGGCTATAAGCTCGCAGTCTCTGACGGTGAGCGACTCCACATTTGACGAGCCCATGCTGATGCCCCCCCTGCGCTGGTTGGCACGCATGACCATGATGAGGTTGGTACCCATGTCGGAGAGTTGGTTGGCGGTACTTTCTTTCAGACCCTCGCCGAGGTTCACCACAGCAATTACGGCAGCAATGCCGATGACGATGCCCAGCATCGAGAGTGCCGTGCGGGTCTTGTTGCGTAGCAGGGCTTTGGCGGATATTCGTATGAGGTTTAAAATGTCCATAACTAATCAATAATCGTTTTCAACAGGAAGAGCTGCGAGGGCTTCTGCGGCAGATTTGGTGTTGACGGACTCATCACGCAGGATATGACCGTCACGTAGGAAAATGGTGCGACTGGTGAACACGGCAATGTCGGACTCGTGGGTGACGAAAGCGATGGTTTTGCCTTGCTCATGCAGGTTTTGGAAAAGGCTCATGATTTCGTATGAGGTACGGGTGTCGAGGTTCCCTGTGGCCTCATCGGCCAACACGATGACAGGGTCATTGACCAAAGCACGTGCGATAGCCACGCGCTGCTGCTGTCCACCGGAGAGTTGGTTGGGCATGTGCCCCATTCGGTCTTTCAGTCCTACCATCTCCAAGGCGTGCTGGGCTCTCTCATGCCGTTTATGGTGAGAGATGTCAGGATTGTAGATCAAAGGTAACTCTACGTTCTCCAAGGCAGAGGTACGGGGCAGTAGGTTATAAGATTGGAACACGAAGCCGATTTTGCGGTTGCGGATTTCCGACAACTCGTTTTTGCTGCGCTCCCTGACGGAGATACCGTCGATGTAGTATTCACCAGAGGTGGGCTGGTCGAGACAACCCAGAATGTTGAGCAGGGTGGACTTGCCACTACCCGACGAGCCCATAATGCTCACAAACTCGCCTTTGTGGATTTCAAATGACACGCCTTTCAGTGCGTGAACTTCTTCGCTCCCAACGATGAAGGTGCGCTTTAAGCTTTCGACTTTGATGATGGATGTGGGTTCACTCATGGCTTATCTCGGTCCAGAGGGGACGCCTCCGCTTTTGTTATTGTTGTTCTTGTTTTTGCCGGGAGGGCCTGGCATGAAGGGATTGTCACCTTTTTTCACTTGTTTTTCCTTGACGACATATTGTGCTGAAAGCACTACCTCATCGCCTTCCTGCAATCCTTCCTCGATAATCTTATAGGCCACATCGCTGGTGCCCACTTTGACGGGACGGGGCATGATTTCTTCACCTTTCTTAATCCACACCATTGAAATACTGGAGGGTTGCTCGTCCATCATGGGCGGGGCGCCTTGGGGCTTTTCACCCATTGCTTCAGGTTTGCCGTTCTTGCGCAAGTTTTTCAACACCTCTTGGTCGGGAGTGAAATTGAGTGCTTCGGAAGGGACGGCTAGGCCGGTTTCCTCTTCGGTGATGATGGTGACATTGGCAGTCATGCCTGGGAAGAGTTTCAGGTCGGGGTTGGGGGCGCTGATGATGACAGCATACTTTACTACGTTGTTTGTGGTAGTGGCTTTCATTCGAATTTGGTTCACTGTTCCCTCGAAGGTTTCGTAGGTGTAGGCATCAACGGTGAAGTTGACCCTTTGCCCAATCTTCACTTGCCCGATGTCGGCTTCATCGACAGCGGCCTCCACTTGCATTTTCGTGAGGTCATTGGCAAGGGTGAAAAGGGTAGGTGTACTGAACGAGGCAGCCACAGTTTGGCCCACTTCCACAGCGCGGTCGAGCACAACGCCGTCGATGGGCGAATAAATTTCGGCGTAGCTTAAGTCAACCAAAGCTTGGTCGTAGGCAGCTTGGGCGTTCTTCTTGCTCATTTGGGCCTGTGTGTAGGTGTTTTGTGCTTCCTGATAGGCAGCCAGGGTAGCGGCATTGGCCTCATAGAGTTGCTTGGTGCGCTCGTAGGTGAGTTTCGCATAGTTTAGCTGACTCTCTGCCGAGGTGAGGCTCGCTTTTGCCCGGCTGACGTTTTGGTTGAGTGTCAGTTTGTCCAACTCGGCCAGCAACTGCCCCTTTTTCACTAATTCGTTGAAGTCAACATAGATCTTTTCCACTTTGCCCGATACTTGTGTGCCGACTTCCACACTTTCCACCGGTTCGATGGTGCCTGTGGCTGTGACAGTATTCTCCACCGTGTATTCCTTTACTACATGGGTGCGAATCACCAATTCTTTGTTTGACGATTTGGTGGCTTTCACGGTCCATAACACAATGAGGGCCAACACCGAGATGCCCAAAATGATTAACCAGGTTCTTTTTTTCTTTTTTGCCATATTTTTAGTCTTTTATTTCTTGTCTTTTAATTAAAGTTTGACGCTTTTTCCCATGTAAACATCCAGAATCTTACGTTTCATCAGCAGGCTATATTTGTTTTGAATGTAAGTGTTCAAAGCATTGAGGTAGTTGTTCTGTTGTTGAAGCAAATCAACAGTAGTGATGCTGCCGTAACGGTATTGAATGTTGTAGGCATCGAAACTTTTGCTGTAGGCTTCCTCCCTGACTTGCGCTACTTTGAACGCATTGTATGCCGACACCACGTCGCGATAAGCTTGAACTACCGTTTGACGTACTTCCAATTGGGTCTGCTCATAGTCCAATTGCGCCTGCTCCAAGGAGATTTGACTCTTCTTAACGTTGGCTTTGGTATTTCCTCGACTATAGATGGGGATGCTCACCGAGATGCCAGCTGATTCAGTTGGTATGCTGTACCATTGCTTCATTCCAGTGCCGTTGAATGATAAGACACCCATGCCTACGTTGGCATTCGCTGAAATGGAGGGAAGATAGTTGCCTTTGGCCATAGCGAGGCTCTTCTCAGCGATACGTATGTCATAGTTGTTCATTCTGAGGTCGGGCATATATTCCATAGCTTGCCGGATGGCTTCTTCTTCGGAAGGGAGGCTCTCTTTCAAAAAATCGAGGTTGTCCGTGTCGGGAGTGACGATGCTAAGTTCATCTGTAGGGTTCATTGAAAGCAGTACCTTCAAATCGAGGAGGTTGTTTTCAATATGGATGCGTGTATCGACAACATTGTTTGAGTCGCTGTAGTATTGTGCTTGTAATAAAAGGTAATCACTTTCAAGGATGGATTCCACTTGATAGCGAGCTTTCCCTTGTTTGAGTTGTTCGCCACTGGTATTCAGCACTTCAAGCTGATAATTTAGCAACTCCTGATTGCCAAGAATAGTAAGAAAGCTTTGTAGAATTTGTGTTGTAATCTGATTGTCATAACGTTCCATCTGCACTTCGTTGCGTTCCATGTTGAGTTTGTTTTGTGCGATGGTGTTGTTGATTTGACCACCTTGATAGATGGTAATGGACGATCCGATGCCCACATTACCTGAAGTGGACCATCCGTTTTCGTTGTTGGAGATGTTCTGCCCGTAAGAAGCACTTAGGTTGGGCAAGCGTTGTTGTTTCGACTGCTCATAGGTAGCTTCAAGTGACTTGCCTGTGAGGGCAAGTGATTGGCGCTCATAGTTGTTAGCGAAAGCGTAACGGAGACAGTCATCCAAGGTAAACTGGTATACGTTCTTTTCCTGAGCTGTCAAGGAACTGACGGCAAACAGGATGATAATGAATAGGATAATGCGTTTCATAAGTGCAAAAATAGTGAAAAAAGGACTACTTTTCTTTCAATGATGCAAAATTACATATTCTTTTTCAATATTTTCATTAAATCCGACTTATTGCACAATACTTCGGCATAATTGATAAAACGGAACAATAGAAGCTATTGTAATTTTGCGCTGTAAAAAATACTTGTCTCTTTAAGGATATAACCACAAGAGAACGAGATAGAACCAAACCAATTTTTCGCTCATCTACCAGATGGGAATGTTTGCATGCATACTTTGCCCCTCTATCACATTGCAGCGACATCCCATCGGGGGATGAGCATTTTTTTCTACAATAGCAGTGGAGTACTTTTTGTATCAAACTTTTTCCAGCCAATTCCTCAAAATAGAGTATCTTTGCAGCGAAAAAAATATGCTTGTTTTATGCTGAATTTATTTACCAGTTCGGGCGTTGGCTCTACCATTTTATACCTGTCTTTGTCCATCTTCTTCGGACTTCTTTTGGGTAAAATCAAGATTGCAAAGGTGTCGATTGGTATTACGTGGGTGCTTTTTGTGGGTATCCTTATCAGCGCTCTTGGTGTCACGCTCAATGCCGAAATGCTTCATGTCGTCAAGGAGTTCGGACTAATTTTGTTTGTGGTGGCTGTCGGTCTGCAAGTGGGTCCGGGCTTTTTCATCTCGTTCAAGAAAGGCGGATTGGTTCTGAACCTTATGGCTGTGGTTAATGTAATGCTCGGAGTCTTGATTACGATTATCATTGCCAAGTTTGCCCATCAGAGCCATGCCGATATGGCGGGTGTATACACGGGTGCCATCACTAATACCCCTGGACTTTCGGCAGCTCAACAAGCGGTCCATGACTTGAACATTAAAGGAGCCTCAGAGCAATTGGCAGCTGGTTATGCGGTTGCCTATCCTTTGGCTGTGGTTGGCCTAATTGTGAGTTGTATCTTGTTGCGTGTGTTTTGTCATATCGATCTCACCAAAGAACCCACGACTTTGTCTGAGACAACGCTTAACGCTCAGCGCTCAACGCTCAATTCAAAGAAGGGCTTTTCTCTCATTCCTATTTTTGTCATCATCGCTTTGGGAGTTGTTGTTGGCTCCATCCCAATCTCGGTCGGATTGAAAGCTCCTGTCAAACTGGGTTTGGCCGGTGGCCCCTTGATAGTAGCCATTATCGGCGGTTGGCTTGGGGTGAAAAAAGGCTGGTTTGATACCGAGTTTACCGAAGGGCAGGGTGTCCATGCCCTGCGCGAGGTGGGCATCGCGCTCTTTTTGGCCTGTGTGGGTTTGAGTGCAGGAGGAAAGTTTGTCGCTACTGTGCAAGAACATTATATGTGGGTCGTCTACGGTGTCATTATCACGATGATCCCCCCTATGCTTGTCGCCACTTTCGGACGTTTGGTGCTAAAGATGAACTACTACACCCTGATGGGCTTTATTGGAGGCTCGCACACCGACCCGCCCACCTTGGCTTTTGCCAACGCGGTAGCTCCCGAAGACTGCAAACTGCCCAATATGGGCTACGCCACCGTCTATCCGCTGACTATGTTCCTGCGTATCTTCACAGCACAGCTACTGGTATTCTGATGGCGGTGTGATTTTCAACCTTACAAATGATTTTGGAGCGTGCAGCAAAAATAAACCAGCCGTCTCGGAGGTTTTCCATAGACGACTGGCTTGTTGTGAAATACTATTACGGTTGCTCCTTATGGCAGGAACGGCATCTTCACTACAACAGCCTTGATGAGCTTGTTGCGGATCTTGATGAAGATTTCGGTGTCCTTCTTGCTGAAGGCCTTCTGCACCAAAGCGGTACCGATGTTTTTGCCCGTTGAGGGTGAGGGGCTACCGGAACGTACCATACCAATCACGTTGCCTTCGGCGTCGCACACTTCGTAGCCGTTACGCGGGATACCGCGGTCGATCATTTCGAAGCCGACAATCTTCTGGTTCACGCCATTGGCCTTCTGGGCGGCGAAGATTTCGCGGTTGAGGAAATCGTTGCCGTCGACGAACTTAGTAATCCAACCCAGACCAGCCTCGATGGGGCTGATGGTGTCGTCAATCTCGTGTCCGTAGAGGCAGAAGCCCTTTTCGAGACGGAGGGTATCGCGGCAACCCAGACCTGCGGGCATGATGCCGAATTCCTTGCCAGCCTCAAAGACAGCGTCCCAAACCTGCTTGGCGTAGGCGACGGGGATGTAAATTTCACATCCACCAGAACCTGTGTAACCCGTGGTTGAGAAGATGATGTTGTCGACACCGGCGAAGTTGATAATCTGGAAGGTGTAGTACTCCATATCCACCACATTGGCTTTGGTGAGTTTCTGCATAGCTTTCAGGGCGTTGGGGCCTTGTACGGCCAGCTGAGCCCACTCTTCGCTCTCGTTCTTGAAGTCTTCGCCTAGCTTCATGCCGAACTTCTCGGCAATCTGGCTCATCCAAGCCCAGTCCTTGTCGATGTTAGCGGCGTTTGGCACCATGAAGTAATGGTCGTCAGCGATACGGTAGACCAGCATGTCGTCCACGATACCTCCTTTGCCATTAGGCAGGCAGGTGTATTGCACTTTGCCGTCGTTCAAAGCGGCTACATCGTTGACCGTGCAATACTGCATGAACTGCTTGGCCATCGGGCCTTTGGCGCGGAATTCGCCCATGTGGCTCACGTCGAACACGCCGACGTTGTTGCGGACGTTGTTGTGCTCTTCGACGAGGCCGGTGTATTGAATCGGCATGTCGTAACCAGCGAACTCAGCCATCTTGGCTCCCAAATCGTGATGGATCTGGTTGTAAGGGGTTTTCTTTAATTCGATGTTTTCCATTGTATGTGAATTGTTTGTGTTGATATTTACAATTAACGGCTGCAAAGATAGGCAAAAAAGTAAAAGACAAACAAAAACGACGTTTTTTATGGCCTGATTTTGCTGAAACTCTGCTCGAAGGCTTCCCGCATCTTGTTTTCGTCGCGGATGATTTGCCGCAGTTGTTCCAACCGTGGTGCGTTCTCCGATTCGGGTAGCCAGAGTTTCAGGTAGCCTGTGTCGGAGTATTTTTCAAGCAGATGTGCCCTGAAACGTTGGTATTGTCCTTCCTCGTCTAACTCGGGATAATGATCCAAACCAAACTGGATGGTGCGTTTAATGACTTTCTCGGGACTGATAAGCCGGTCGGCTTCAGCCACAATCTTTCCGTAGATACTTCGTGGCTCGTGTCCGCTTGAGGCTCGGTGGTCTTCGGCGGCTTGCGCCATTGTTTCAATCTGATTTTCTGTGAACCAATCTCGAAGTTTTTGGTCCTCGCGGATGATGCGACCTGAGACGAGGTGATGGGTGTCGCGTCCCTCACAAAGTCCCGTGTCGTGATAGGCGGCAATGGCGTAGACCATATTCGTGTCGACCTCATAATGCTCGGATAGGGTTAGACTACGACAGATGACCTCCTCAGCGTGATTGCGTTGATGGGCTGCGTCGAAATCCTGATAGCGGGGAAGGATTTCTTGTTCGATGTAGGATTTCAGTTGTGGTTGTATCATCGTGTTTAATGAATGTAGGGCTGTCGTATTATGGCAGCCCTACGTGTTATCAATCTAAACGGCGTTCTGCCGTATTACTGTGCAGTAAAGCTGAAGGCTTGGCTCGATGCCGACGAGGTTCCTCCAAGGTAGATTCCGTGGAAAGCCGTTGTCGGGTTGGTAGGAGCTTGGGTACCATATTTCACATAATAGGTACTGCCATGCTCCATACCTGTTGCTGTGATGAGGGCGAGGGTGCTGTTGCAGTTGGCTTCGAAGCTGAACGTCACCATATTGCTACCGCCTGATCCGCTGGCGTTCGAAAGCGTGTAGTATCTCCCGGTTTGGAAATTATAGCTGCTGGTGTGGAAATAATAGCCTTGCACAGCGCCGTTGATAGTGTTCCCGCCACCACCGCCAGGCCAGCCACCACCACCGCCTTGCGAACCGCCTGCGCTGATGCCGATGCCGGTACCCGTGATTTGGATGTAACTGTTGTTGTCGCAGTCAAAGCCTTCTTCCGGACTGCCTTTGGTGGAGTAAGCGAAAGCAACGCCGTTGCCAATGGTGATAGCTCCTGCATGGCCTGCATTCGAGTCGATGGCATCGTTGCCATTGCTGAAGCAAACCGTCACACCGCCGTTGAAGGTGATGTTGCCTGATGAACTGATGCAGTCGTCGTAGCAATGGAAATAGTGTTGTCCACCTTCAATGTTGATTGCCGTCTTTGATTCTAAGCCTTCGGCGCCGTTTGCTGTGGTAGTCACGGTGGTAGTACCGCCGTAGATGGTCGCTACGCCGCCTATTTTGATGCCTTTTGCCGAGGAACGGTTAGACGAACCGCCACCAGGTCCTGGAGGCCAACCGCCGCCGCCACCACCCGAACCTACTTGAGCTCCTGTTGTGGAGATGGTGAGGGTGGGCCCTGTGCCGTCGCTGCTACCTTGTGTATAAGTGCCTGTATAGGTGTTGCCTGTCTTAGTGCCCACTTTGATGCCTTTGCCGCCTTTACCGGTGCTGCTGAGTGTTATGTTTCCGCTCAGTATCTGCATGTTGCCTTCGCTACGCAGGCAGGAACTGGCATAGGTGTCGGAACCCGAAGAGGCGGTGTAGGTGGCCCCGTCGCCGTGAGTCTCAATGTTGATGGTGTTGTCTCCACTTATTGTCATCGTTCCAGTAGACTTGATGCCTCTACCACCATGGTTGGAGGTCGGCAAGTTGATGCTGATGTTGCCACCGCTGATGCTGATGTTGGCCTCGCTTCTGATGGCGGTGCAGTATGACGGGTCGTAGTTAGTCACCACGGTGCTGCCGCTTGAGGTGATATCGATGGTGCCGCCGCTGATGGTGATGTCTCCGTTGGCAGCAATGCCTTTCGAGGTATTGCCCGAATGGGAGAGGTTAATGCTGCCGCTACTGATATGGAACGTGCCGTCGCTCTTGAAACATTTGCCGTCAACAGAGGAGGAAACGATGGTGACGTTGGCCCCGTTGACGGTGATATCGGTGTCGCTTGAGATACCATTGGAACCTTCACCAGCTACTTGCAACTCAAGAATGCCGCCGTTCAAGATAACATCGGTATCGCCTTTGATACCTTTGCAGTCGCTACCAGTTACGTTGAGGTTGAGCGTTCCTCCTGCCATAGTGAAAGTGCCTGTCACCTTGATGCTCCTGGCACTCATAGTGGAAGTATTAATACTGAGATTCCCACTATTGATGTTGATAATGCCTGAGAAATCCAGACCGTCGGAACCCGCAGAAGTGATGTTGAGTGTACCGCCGTTCCATTGCAGGTTGCTGCTGCCGTGAATACCGTCGCTGTCGCTGTCGAGGATGTCGATTTCGCCGGAGTTCATTGTTAGGTTGCCTTCGGCGAGGATGCCGTGTTTGGCGTTGCCGGTAATACGTAACGTGCCGTTGCCGTTCACCGTGAGAGCCCCTGTTGCATACAAAGCACCGTCGATGCTGCTGTTGGCCCAGTCGGCAAGGGTGGATGTACCTCGCAAGGCAAGTGTCGCATTCACGTTGGAGGCTATATTGATAGCCGCTGTGCTGTTGCTGGTCAACGATAGCGAACTGAGTGCCATATAGAAAGCAGAGGTGCTGTACATTGTCAGCGAGCCGTTTGAGGATGAACCCGAAACCACATACGGCACATTGGCCATTGTGGAGTTCACTGTAACATCAGCGCCGCTGTTCGTAACCGTCACGCCGTCGTTGGAGAAGGGGTTGACGACGCTTACGCTGCTGCCGTTATAAATGATGTACACAGTATCGCCCGCAGGAGGGAGCTCCTGAAGGACAAAGGTGATGCTGTCGAATTCCGTGAGGGGGAACACACTAATGCCGCAGCCTGCATTGAGGAGCATTTGGGCGGGGGCGCTCCCTTCAAAACGGATTTCATGGATGTCGCTCACATCGTTGTCGTAAATCACAGAACCGGTCTTATGGAGGTTGATGTGGTAATTCTGTGCATTGAGGCCTATGCAACCAAGCAGGAAGGCCGCGATAAACAAGGCCTTTCTCATAGCTTGATCATTTTATGGGTTTGTGTCGGGGTAGTAACGAGATAGATGCCTCTCGACAGGTCGCTGATGTCGACAGCTTGGTCGCCCGAAGCTTCAAAGGTCTTCACCATGCGTCCATCGAGGGCGTAAATGCAGATGATTTGTTTACCTTGAAGGTTGCGCAACGTCAGAAGATTGTGGACAGGGTTAGGGAAGATGCTCATGCCAAGGTCGGTGTTCTCGCTGGTGCCTTCCACCTCGCGGCAGACGATTTTACGAATGTCGGCAAGAGGGATTTTCGTGATGTCTTTGTAGGCAGCTTGCTCAACAACCAGTTTTACATTGTCTTCAAAATAAGCGCGGTCACCTTCCAGCATATTGAAAACTAATTCTTCGCCATTATTCATAATGACGATCATCTGGGTTTGTGCCGCTAAAGAGAGTAGTGCCCCCAACATCAGGGTCACCAGCAGCAGTCCTCGTTTGAATGGATGTTTCATAAGGTTTGATTTTAGGTAATGAACAATGTTGAAAACGGCAAAAATACGAATTTTATTGAAATACAACATAATTTATTTGATTTCAGCCTTTAAATAAGGTCCCGTGACGGATTCCTTACAACCCAGCATCGCCTTTGGTGTTCCCGTGAAGATGACCTTTCCACCCATCGCGCCGCCACCTGGTCCCAATTCGATGAGGTAGTCACAGGCCTTCAGCATTTCCAGATTATGTTCAATGAGGAAGATGGTGTTGCCTGCTTCTACCATCGTGTCGAAGAGGTCGAGGATTCGCTTGATATCGTTGAGATGGAGCCCGTCAGACGGTTCGTCCATGATGAAGATTTTGCCTGCGTCGCGCAAGTAGGAGGCCAACTTGATGCGTTGCAACTCGCCCCCTGAGAGGGTCGAGAGCGACTGGTTCAGATGGAGATACCCTAAGCCTACCTTGCGCAAGGGCTCCAGCTTTTCGGCTATCACGGTGCCTGCAAACAGTTCAGAGGCTTTGTTGGCCGTAAGGTCCATCACCTCGGCGATGTTCATCCCTTGCACCTTATATAATAAGACCTCAGACGAGTAACGCAGTCCGCTACAAGCTTCGCAAGTGGTCTCAATGGCATCCATGAAGGCCATATCGCTGACAATGACACCTTTACCTTGACATACGGGACAGCCTCCCTTGCCGTTGAAGGAGAATAGGTCGGCTTTGGTTTTGTTCACTTTGGCGAAAAGCTTGCGGATATCGTCAGCCACTTCAAGATAGGTGGCAGGAGTGGAACGCAGACTGATGCCGATGTTTTTCTGGCTGATGTAGACGATTTCCTCGGGTTGTGGATAAGCCTTACGGAAACATTCCATCAGCGAACTCTTACCCGAGCCCGCTACACCTGCGATGCCGCACATCACGCCCATAGGCAAATCAACAGTCAAGTTCTTGAGGTTGTGCAGACTGGCGTTTTCCAGATGGAAGAACGACTTGGGCGGACGCACCGTTTCCTTGATGGCACTTGTCGCGCTGAGCATCGTTCCTGTAAGGGTCTGACTGTGAAGCAGCTCCTGATAGCTGCCCTCGAAGATGACTTCGCCGCCCTTCATGCCGGCTCCCGGACCCATATCGATGATATGGTCGGCAATTTTAATCATGTCCTTGTGGTGTTCCACCAGAATGACGGTATTGCCGTGATTCTTCAGCTTCTGCACCGACTTCTGCATCAGCAGGATGTCGTGGTTATGAAGCCCTACGCTGGGCTCATCGAGTATGTACATCACGTCCGAGAGGGGCGAGTTGATGTATTTGGCAATCTTGCAACGTTGGGCTTCACCGCCTGAGAGCGTACCGATGGCGCGATCCAAGGTGAGGTAGCCGAGTCCGATTTCCTCCAAAGCAGAGAGTCTTTCGAGGGTGGCACGTTTGATGTCTTCAGCCAACGGATTGTCAATGGTTTCCATCCATTGGCGGCAGTCGGCGATACTCATGGCCGTTACTTCGGCGATATTGATGCCCTTGATTTTGCAGGAACGAATCTTCTCGTTGAGACGGGTACCTTTGCAGTCGGGACAAGTGCCCATCGTCAGCATGGGGTTGAGTACTGCTGCGTGAAGCAGCCCCTCTTCCGAGTTGATGATACTACGGTACATTCGTGGGATGATGCCCTCGTATTTCGCGCTCTTGGGCCAGTTGGACGGTGGGTTTTTCAGTTTGATTTGGGGCGAGTTGAGGAAGAGATCCAACTCTTCGGGCGAATAGTCCTTGATTTTCTTGTCCAAATCGAAAAGGCCGCTATGGGCGTAACGTATCCAGCGCCAGCCGCCTTTGCCGAAAGCGATGTAATGAATGGTGTCTTCGTCGTTAAGGGATTTATCGAAGTCTACCAGTTTATGGATGTCCAGTTCTCGAATCTCCCCCAACCCAGCACAACGTGGACAACTCCCCGAAGGATGGTTGAACGAGAAGGCATCGGAATAGCCCACGAAAGGCTGCCCGATACGTGAGAACAACAGACGTAACAAGGCATAAATGTCTGTATAGGTGCCTACTGTCGAGCGGGAGTTGGAGGTAGGTTTTCTTTGCTCGATAACGATGGCAATGGGCAAATTTTCAATGTCGCCCACATGGGGACGACCGTATTTGGGCAGGTATTGTTGCGTGAAGGAAGGGAAAGTGTCGTTCAACTCGCGACGTGATTTGGCGGCGATGGTGTCGAGCACCAACGATGACTTTCCCGAACCCGAAACACCCGTCACTACAGTAATCTGTCGTTTGGGAATCTCAACGGTAACGTGCTTCAGGTTGTTCTCGGTAGCGTCGCGTATGATGATAGAGTCGTTGTATGGTGTCATTGTCGATGGAATTATGGTGCAAAATTGCAATAAAAAATTGGTTTTAACGCCATTTTGCTGCCGAAATTCTTTATTCACCTGCGTACTCTCGGAGTTTTGTATACCTTATCACCTGCGCACTATCGGAAAATTTTATTGCTCAATAGGTGCGTACTCTCGGAATTTTGTGTATCTTTGCATCTGCGTACTCTCGGAAATAAAACTATAACTACATGATTTTCAAAAGAAAGATATACAAAAAGTTTTTTGACTGGAAAAAGATGGGCGGACAGAAGGCATTGCTCGTCGAAGGGGCAAGGCGAATTGGGAAGTCAACCATCGTGGAAGAGTTTGCCAAAAACGAGTATAAAAGTTACATTCTTATTGATTTTGCCAAAGTGCGGGATGTTGTGAAGGAGGCTTTTGTAAGCAATCTCAACGACCTTGATACGTTTTTTATGCTCATTTCCAGCGAGTTCAAGGTGAAATTGTATGAAAGGGAGTCGCTGATTATTTTTGATGAGGTCCAAAAATATCCTCGGGCGCGTGAGGCGGTGAAGTATCTGGTACAGGATGGGCGTTATGATTACATCGAAACGGGATCGCTCATATCAATTCATGAGAATGTGGCTGACATCGTGATACCTTCAGAGGAGCGTTGCATAAAGATGTATCCGCTGGACTTCGAGGAATTTTGCTGGGCTTTCGGAGAGGAGCAACTCGTCGATTATATCAAGTTTTGTTTTGAGAAACAACGTCCGCTTACCAGCGACTTGCACCGCAAGGCTATGATGTTGTTTAGACAATACTTGCTTGTGGGAGGAATGCCGAAGCCATTGGCGGTGTTTCTTGAGAATGCCAGAGATTTTGCCTTGTGTGATGAGGAAAAACGTGACATTTTGCGACTTTATCGCGAGGACATCATGAAAATAGGAAACCAATATCGTTCGAAAGTTTTGGCCATTTACGACCAGATTCCCGGACTGCTTTCTAAACATGAAAAACGGGTGGTTCTCAGCAAGATAGTTGGAGGCTCCGATTTTATGCAATATGAGGACACTTTTTTCTGGCTTGCAGATTCTATGATTGCTAACGAGTGTTTCAACTGCTCTGATCCTAACGTCGGGCTTTCCGTCAATGAGGACAGAACTTATGTGAAATGTTATATGGGCGATACTGGGCTTTTGGTTAGTCATGCATTCAGCGAAAATGATGTTTCCGATGGCGAGCTGTATCGTGAAATTCTGCATGGGAAACTTTCGCTCAACGAGGGAATGTTGTACGAAAATGCCATTGCCCAAATGTTGGTGGCGGCTGGGCATAAGTTGTTTTTTTACACCCATTACAACGAAACGAAACACCGCAACGACATTGAGATTGATTTCCTCTTGTCGAACAATAGTAAACTGAAATACAAGGTTTTCCCTGTTGAAGTGAAATCGACAGAAAACTACTCAACCACTTCGCTTGAGCGGTTCAAGGGGAAGTTCCACGAACGCATAGGAGGCTGTTATGTCATTCATCCGAAGAATCTTTCCATGAAGGACGACATTATTTGTATTCCTCCATATATGACTTTTTGCATGTAGGCAGACTTAATTAAGCCCCATCATAGACCAATCAATATTGAAAGTGGCACAGTATCACTTTGGTATCGGGGATTTCGTTCTCTGGGACGGTCATGATGTCTCTGTCGAGGATGACGAAATCGGCATCTTTCCCGACCTCGATGCTGCCTTTGCGGTCTTCTAGGAAGCAGCCTTTGGCCACCCAGATGGTGATGGAACGCAAGGCTTGTTCACGGGTGAAGGCGTTTTCCATCTGGAAACCTTCGTTGGGAGTGCCGTCTAAATGCTTGCGGGCAACGGCAGCATAGAATGTGTAGATAGGACTAATGTCCTCGATGGGGAAGTCGGTGCCGTTCACCACCCAGCCGTTTTCTTTTAATAGACGTTGGTAGGCGTAAGCGTTCTTGATGCGTTCTTCTCCTAATCGCTCGTCGGCCCAGTCCATATCGGAAGTGCAATGGGTGGTTTGGATGGAAGGAATGACGGAATATTCGCCATATCTCTGGAAGTCGGCTTCATCCACCACCTGCGAGTGCTCGATACGCCAACGGAGGTCGTTTTTGCCTTTGAGGAATTCGGAATAGATGTTGAGGATGTGATGCACACCGCCGTCGCCGATAGCGTGACAGCAAACCTGATAGCCAGCATCGTAAGCTTTCTGACAGACGTGACGGTAGAAGTCATCTTTCTCAACTATGAGCCCTGTGTTCTCTGGGTCATCGGAATAAGGTTCAAGGAGTTTTGCGCCGCGTGAGCCCAAGGCTCCGTCAGCATAGATTTTCACGCTGCGGACGGTGAGCTTTTGTTTGTCGATTACACCTTGTTGCATAAAGTGGTCCATCGTCTCGTCGTCGGGGTTCACCATCGCGTTGATACGCATCCTCAGGAGTCCATCCTCTTGCAGACTGTCGATAAGTTCGATGGTGGCAATGTCCAAACCTGCATCGGTGACGTGAGTCAGACCGACAGCTTTGCAGTTTTCTTCCGCTTTCAGGAGGGCTTGGATGCGTTGCTCGGTAGTCATTGGGGGGATCAATGCCTTTGCGGCATCGGCCAGATTGTCCAACAGTACACCCGTGCATTGTCCGTCCTTGATGAGAGCCATTCCCCCGTCCATCTTCGTGTTTTCGTCAATGCCTGCCTGCTCAAGAACTTCTTTGGAAACCAGCACAGCGTGACCGTCCACTCGAGTCAGTAGGACTTTTTTATTGGGGAAGACCTCAGCCAGTCTTGTGTTATCAGGAAACTCAGCCCCTTCCCAGAGGTTCTGATCCCAACCGCGACCTAAAAGCCATTCGGCGGGGTATAGACTGTTGTGTTCTTTGAGTCGTTCAATGACCTCTTCAAAGGAGCGGCAGCCTTTCAGGTTGGCCCAGCGGACCAGGTTCTCTCCGTAGCTCATAAAGTGGCAATGCCCATCCATGAAGCCCGGATAGACGGCGCCGCCATCCGCATCGATGGTTTCTTTGGCGACATATTGGCTCATAATGGTTTCTTCATCGCCGATGGCGACAAACTTGCCGTCTTTCAAGGCAAAGGCTTGAGCTGTGGAAAAGTTATCGTCAACGGTATAGACTTTGGCGTTGTGGACGATAAACCCCACGGGGGTTTTGTGGCTGCAACTATTCATAAGGGTCAGGATTAAGGCGCAGAGCGCAAGGAAGATAGATTTTACTGTTGGTTTTACGAGTGTTTTCATTATTGATGAATTGGGCTACAAAGATAAGAAATTATAATATCTCTCGAGCAATCCAGGCACAGGCTTCTGCGTCAGCCAATGCGTGATGGTGGTTGACCAACTCGAAGCCACAAGCCGCTGCAACGGTATGAAGCTGATGGTTAGGCAGTTGTTTGCCGAAATGGCGGCGTGAGGCTCTGCAAGTGCAATAAAACTGATAGTCGGGATAATCCATCTGATAGCAACGCATCACCGCCTTCAGACAGCCCTCGTCGAAAGGGCTGTTGTGCGCCACCAAGGGTAGCCCCTCGATAAGCGGCTCAATCTGTTGCCAGACGTAGGGAAACACAGGCGCATCCTCGGTGTCTTCGCGTGTGATGCCGTGAACCATCGTGTTCCAATAGTTGTAATAGTTCGGCTCGGGTTGGATAAGGGAATAAAACGAGTCTACAAACTCCCCATTGCGAACGATGACTACCCCCACGCTACAAACGCTGGTGCGTTCGTTGTTGGCAGTCTCAAAATCTATGGCAGCGAAATTGTTCATTCTAGATGGGCTATGAAATCATAAAACTGAGTAATGCGTTCGGCGTTTTCTTCTTTGAACAATAGATGTTGGAAGTCGCGCTTTTTCATCTCCATATTCACGGAGGGTCGCATGGCTGCAATTTCAGCCTTCAACACTTCCAAGGAATCAATGCCGTTTTTGGCTTTTAGGAAGTCGTAGTTCGGGTGTGTTTTCGACAAGAGGAAAAGACTATCATAGAAATCGCGGCCCTTGTGGCGGGTGAGCAAAGCTGAGAGTTTCATGGCACAGAGAATGTCGATGGGCGGCACTTGCAGGTTGAAGAAGAATCCCATGCGGTTGATATTTGCCGATTGTGGCGTGTAGTATATGCCTTGGTCTTGGGCTTCCACCTTGATAAGGAAGCGTTCTTCTCGGTGACCCGTCAATCCGAGGTCGAACAGCATCTGCGGGAAATGCAGGTTGCGTCGGAAAGCCGTTAGTTTAGGATTGGGATTGTCGCGAGTTTCCACCTGGATGTTGCTCAACTGCAAATACCGTATCACGCTGTCGGTCATAGCCATAAAATCGTATTCGGTCATTTCCTTGCAGTCGAAATCGAGGTCTTCCGAAAAGCGGTCGATGCCTTGGATAAGCCTGAGGTTGGTGCCACCAATGAAAGCAACTTTGCCGATATAGGGCGTTGTGGCGATATGGCTAAGTGCCATCAGTTGGATGTACTCTTTCAGCATGTAGCGATCGAAGCGGTTGTTGTTGGCAATCACTGGTGGGAAAAAGCTACGGATATAGTTTAAATCTATCATACATTATACACTTTTAGCATTAGGTTAACGCGCTCTTCCAAGGCTTTGTTGTCCATTTGCGACAGGTATTGCAGCAATCGGTCGCGGTTGAGTTCGTGTTGCATAAAGTCCTCATCCAAACGCAGTTGCTCCATGTCATCCTCTGACTGGTAGAATGGATAAAGGTAAAGCAGGTCGAGTAGGGCTTTTTCGGGAGTGGCGAAAAGCAGGGCTCGTTGGTTTTGCATCATTTTGGGCATGTAGCCGAAAAAAAGTGGAGTTTTCACATTTTGATATATATAGGTGCCGAAGTCGTTTTCAAACTTGGCCGTCTTTAAGGTGGTGACGTTTGTGATGGTGAATATCTCTTCGGGGATCATGCCGTAGAACGATAGGGCCGAATGCAGGCTGATGTACGACGGAGCATAGATGCAGTTGGCCACATAGCGGGTGAAGTCGGGTACCTGCTTGTATTCGGGAAAGGCATAATACTCATTCCGCAACTTGACAATCAATCCCTTGCGACACCAACGTGTCAAATTGTTGCGATCGAAGTCGGGAGCCCACATCAGCACTTGGTTGATATTAAAACATCCCGATGGATACATCCGCTCCCTAAAGGTCAGAAAGTTCATTTTTTATGTTTTGTTTCTAAAACTCTGCAAAAATACAGAGTTTTGGAAATAAAATATCAGTTTTGTCTATTTTTCTCGTTTCTGTAATGATTCCACATCCGTTTGATTGTATCGGCTATCTCCTTTCGGAGCCAAAGAGGTTCCTGTACTTCAAGAGCGTCGCCGTTCCATAGAAGTTCTTGCTGGAAGTCGAAAGTGGGGCAGAGGCGCAACTCAAAAATGCTGTATCGTTCGTTCTTCTCAACTTCCTTTTGCGAAGCGTGAAGCGGCAGAGAACGGAGATAATTCGACTGGTTGGCACTCACTTTCAGCCTGACCGTTTCCACTTTGCCGTTGTCGTTGGCGATAATGCCGTAGTAGTCTTCAAAAAAAGCCTTTGGGTTGAACTTTTTGGGCATCTTGAATTTCTTCTCCAAGGTCTCAAGGCCCTGAATGCGGTCGAGGGCGTAAACACGAATTTGATTGTAGTAGGGGCTACGTCCCACCAGATACCAGCGTTGCTTGAAGAGCTTCACGCAGTAAGGCTCTAACTCGAAGGTGCTACTTTCTTCGCGCCAATAACTTTGGTAGGTGATGAGCAACGTTGTGTCGGCTTTCATGGCGGCGAGGATGGGCGCAAAGTGGTCTTTTACTGAGGGTACTTCTTCCAACAGGATGCGGTCTTTGAGTTGCCGGTTTTCCATCAGCAGGTTGCCGGTGGAAATGGTGTTGAGCAACCAATTCCTCAGTCCTCCTTGTTTGATTTCCTCGGCATTCTCAATGTAATAGTTGTAGCCACCTTTGCGCTCACACATAATCACAAGTCCAAACATTTCCTCCACCTCATGAATCCAAGTATGGAAGGTTCGTTTGGGAATTTCGAGCCCCTCGCTCATATCGTTTTCGAGCCACAGCTCGTTGATTCTCTCGAACGAGATGAATTTGTGCCTATAGATGGTATCAACCAGCCAGACGTATTTGTTTAGGAGGTTTTGGGACATGATGATTCCGTTTTGATGCGGCAAAGATAGTGAAAAGATGTGCCATATTGCAGCATAAGAGCTACTATGCTCACTTTTTTCAAAATAAACTCAAACTTTTATTGGTCAGCTATTGAAAATTTATGTAATTTTGGCATCGAATTCCGAAATTGCATAAAAATGAAGATACAATATCTGCCGCGAAACATGGAAAAGACTATCGCAGAAGCCTCTGAATATTATTCAGTTAT